>Ga0172376_10005325_pt1 | contig 14406 bp, 10 predicted proteins | sample Lak35m_FD_121114 | JGI IMG/M metagenome (GOLD analysis project Ga0172376, IMG submission 121114) | Freshwater microbial communities from Kabuno Bay, South-Kivu, Congo - kab_092012_35m | ecosystem: Environmental > Aquatic > Freshwater > Lake | place: Democratic Republic of the Congo: South-Kivu...
CGGCAGAGGCCGGATTCCACCAGCGCGAACCCGGCGTTCATGAAGAACACCAACATGGCCGCGACCAGCACCCAGACGGTGTCGACACCGATCCGGAGCGCACTCGCATTCGAGGTCAGGGCCGCCACTGGATCATCGGCGGCTTGCACAGCCCCACCGGCCGCAGCCAGCAGCGCCGTGATGGCAGTTGCCCGAAACAAGGATTTCATACGGTTTGGATAGAATTGATTCTGATGTGATTGGTTGGGACCGAACCTCAGACAGCCGCATCTCCCCGCTCCTCGGTCCGGATGCGGATGGCCTCCTCAATGGGTGAAACGAAGATCTTGCCGTCACCGATCTTTCCCGTCTTGGCGGCCTTCACGATCGCGGAGGTCGCATCGGCCACCTTGGCGTCCGAAACCACCAGCTCGATCTTGATCTTGGGGAGGAAATCCACCGTGTACTCACTTCCGCGGTAGATTTCCGTGTGGCCCTTCTGGCGACCAAATCCCTTGACCTCACTGACCGTCATGCCCTCGATGCCAACGTCGTGGAGGGCGTCCTTTACCTCCTCGAGCTTGAACGGTTTGATGACTGCTTCGATTCTCTTCATGCGCAGCGTTCCACCGGTTCCTCCCTCGCGAGCCCGCTTGCCGGATCAACCCAAGCCCGCCCCGCCATGCCCTATGCACCGCGGACTTCTCTGGCAGAGCAATGGGGATGCCATGTTCCACAACCACAAACGCATCTATTTAAGCCACATATATTTACGTGTTCATCTTTTCCATGAACGATGATTTGGGCGGGTGGAAACTGTCCCTTTTTGTCCACACGGCACATCCACGACCAGACCGTGACACCAAGAATTTTCGAGGTCTGAACTTCCCCAATCGAATCCGGTTGTGACAGGATCTCAGCATCCCCCCGGTTACTGGCACCGCGAGTGCTAAGCAGTCAGGGGAAAGGCGTTGACACTCCGGGTCGTCTCCCTAAAGTGCGCGCCGCGTTAAGCCCGCTAAATTCACACAAATCCTATGAATCGTCTCCATACCCAGCGTCGGGGCGCGTTCACGCTGATCGAGTTGCTTGTCGTGATCGCAATCATCGCGATCCTCGCCGGCATGCTTCTCCCCGCTCTCGCCAAGGCCAAGGCCAAGGCGCAGCGCATCAAGTGCGTGAACAACCTGAAGAACGTGGGCCTCGGCCTCCGCATCTTCTCCACGGACAACAACGGCCAGTTCCCCTGGACGGTTGATGTCGCCAACGGTGGCACGGCCACGAACGGAGCCCAGACCTGGGCGCACCTCGCCGCCATCTCCAACGAACTCTCCACGCCCAAGATCGTGGTGTGCCCGTCGGACGGCCAGCAGGCCAGCGACACGGCTGCCCGCCCTGTCGATGCGACCAATTGGCTGCACGTCGTCCGCAGCGGTAACAACGTCGTGACCGGACCTCGCGGCAACCAGCACATCTCCTACTTCCTCGGCCTCGACGCCTCCGAAGAGAATCCCCAGACGATCCTGGGTGGCGATCGTAACGTCAGCGGTGACACCAGGGCCGCCACGGTGGCCCTGATGAGCAAGGCTGCCATCGCCAACTGGACGTTGATCCCCGCGGGCGAGCCCTCCGGCCTCCAGATCCTGCGGGCCCAGGCCTCCGCGCTGGTGTCCAACACCAAGTTCGGCTTCACCTCCCGCACGCATGATTCCGCCGGTAACATCCTCCTGGGTGACGGCTCCGTGCAGCAGGTCACGTCCTCCCGCTTCCGCGAAGCCATCCGTGACTCCGCCGCGAGCACTGGCCAGAACCTGAAGTGGTCCCTCCCGAACCACATCCAGTAAGGTTCGCGATCCACTGACGAACAAGGGCGCCTTCGGGCGCCCTTTTTGTTTTCCGGGGCCTCCATGGACCCAGATGGGGCATCGACCGGGATGGTCGTTCCATCGCAGGATGGCCCCATGCAATGCCGCTTTCTTTCCTGTCTGTTTGCCGGGGTGGCGCTTTTTGCCCGCGCGCTGGGCGGAACGCTGGAAATCGCGCGTTTCGACGCCGACGCGACCCCTTCCACCGGCACGATGCTGGCCTACGATCCCATGGTCGGCGCCGGGGAACTGACGTTGAGGTGTCGTGGCATCATCCTGCGCGGCACCAGTGAACCCATCGTCCTATGCGCCATCGACTGGATCGGGGTGGCGAATGATTCGCACGACCAGTTCCGGGACATGCTGGCAGCAGCCGCAGGAACCCGAAGGAGCCGGGTTTCCATCCACGCCCTGCACCAACACGACGCCCCACAAGCGGATGCCACCTCCGAACGGATCCTCGTCTCGCGGGGCATGGCTCCGGGACCGTTCGACAGTGGGATTGTCCTTCCGGCCATGCTGCGCGCCAGCAACGCCGTCGCGGGAGCGGTCGCCCAGTTCAAGCCTGTCAGCCACATCGGCTGGGGACAGGCCGAAGTCCATCAGGTGGTGTCGAACCGTCGGATCGCCGGACCGGACGGCAACATCCGGGCAGTCCGATACACGAGTTGCAAGGATCCCGCGCTGCAGGCGGCCCCCGAAGGCCTGATTGATCCCAACGTGATCCTGGTCAGTTTCTGGCAGGAAGAGGTGCCGTTGGTGGCGCTGAGCTATTACGCCACCCACCCGCAGAGTTATTACCGGACAGGTCTGGCCAATCCGGACTTCCCAGGAATTGCGCGCTTCCTGCGGGACCAGTCCCTTCCCGGGCTGCTTCACGTGCATTTCAACGGTGCCGGCGGAAACATCGGTGCCGGCAAGTACAACGACGGCTCACCGACGAATCGCGCCGTGCTGGCAGGAAGGCTGGCTGATGGCATGGCCCGCGCCTGGAAGGCCACCACCCGGACGGCCATCCGATCCGAGGATGTCGAGTGGCGTTCGGAAACCCTGCTGTTGCCCGTGGCCACCCATCTGAAGGCGTCCGAACTGGATCAGGCTGTCCGTCGACCCACGCCCCAGATCCACGTGGTCGCGGCGCAATTGGCCTACCTTGAGCGTGTCCAGGCCGGCAAGGGCTGCGACATCGGCTGCCTGCGACTCGGCAACGTCCGGATCCTCCACATGCCTGGTGAACTTTTCGTGGAGTACCAACTGGCCGCACGGGCGATGCGACCCGACCTGCAGATCGCCATGGCCTCCTACGGCGATTACGGCACGGCCTATATCGGTACCGAGAAGGCGTATGAGCTCGGCGGCTACGAAACAGAGCCCCGCTCCTCGAACGTCGCGCCGAAGGTCCAGGGCGTGCTCATGCAGGCCATGCAACGCCTGCTGGAAGCACCGACGGCTCGTTGAATCCCCATCTGGCATCCACCCGAAGGAACCATGAAATCCCCCTCCGTCCGAAGGGTCGGCGCGATCGCCGCCCTTCCCCTCCTTCTCACGACGGGTGCGGCCGAACCCCTGCGCCTGCGCATCGCGACCTTCAACGTCTCCCTCAACCGCGAGCAACCCGGCGCCCTCGCGGCGGACCTGCACTCCGGCACCAACGCGCAGGCAGCGCATATCGCGGCCATCCTCCAGAAGGTCCGACCCGACATCGTCCTGCTGAACGAGTTCGACCACGATAGCTCCGGGGCGACCATCGTGGATTTCCAGAAGCGGTACCTGGGCGTGGTCCACCACGGCCAGAGTCCACTGGACCTGCCACACATCGCGATGCCGGAGGTCAACACGGGGGTCTCCCCCAACACGCCCGGCAAGGCCACCCACGATTTCAACCGCGACGGCGAAGCCACCCATACACCGCCGTCTGCCACCGCGAACGCACGCGAACGCAACGCCTACGGCGGCGATTGCTATGGGTTCGGCACCTTTCCCGGCCAGTACGGCTTGGTGATCCTGTCGCGATTCCCTCTCCGCCCCAACGCTATCCGCACCTTCCAGAAACTGCTCTGGAAGGACATGCCGGGCGCCGTGTTGCCGGATGATCCCGCCACGCCCGAGCCCAGCGATTGGTATCCACCCTCTGCGCTCGCCGTCTTCCGGCTTTCCTCCAAGAGCCATGTCGACGTCCCCATCGAAGTCCGCCCTGGAACCCTGGTCCACGTCCTTGCCAGTCACCCAACGCCCCCTGTCTTCGACGGACCCGAGGATCGCAACGGCCGACGCAACCACGACGAGATCCGCTTCTGGGCCGATTACGTCCGCGACGATGCGTGGATGAAGGATGATGCCGGTGCCCCGGGCGGCCTGAAGCCGGACTCGCGTTTCGTCATCCTCGGCGACCTCAACGCCGACCCCTTCGACGGCGACAGTTTCCAGTCCCCCGCCCGACTGCTGCTCGAACACCCGCTCATCTCGTCGCAACACACGCCCGCCAGCGCCGGAGCCGTGGAAGCCTCGCGGATCCAGGGCGCCAACAACACGCGTCACAAGGGAAACGCCGCCTTGGACACCGGCGACTTCGCCGACCGCGGCAACGCCCCCGGAAACCTCCGCATCGACTACGTCCTCCCCTCCAAGGCCGGTTTCAAGGTCCTCGATTCCGGCGTGTTCTGGCCGGCCTCCGGCGAGCCTGAATCCAAATGGATCCAAGCCTCCGACCACCGACTGGTCTGGGTGGACGTCGAGGTCACGGAGTGAGCGCGCTTACGCCCTCCGTTCGCGGATGGCAGCAACAATGTCGGCGACGACCTCGGCGCGGGGCTTGGCTCCCTGGGGACCCTTGCTGTGGAGGCGCACGCTGACGACGCCGGCGTCGAGATCACGGCCGCCGAGCACGAGCATGGTGTGGACCTTAGCCTGTTCGGCGTCCTGGATCTTGGCCTTGATCGGATTGGTGGACCAATCGCCCTCGGCCCGGACCTGTTGTCCGCGCAGCTCGGTGACGATGGAGCGGGCGTAATCCACGAGACGCTCGTCATCCCCGATGGTCAGCACCCGGACCTGTTCGGGAGCGAGCCAGAGCGGGAAGTTGCCGGCGTAATGCTCGATCAGGAACCCGATGAAGCGTTCGTGCGTGCCCAGCGGCGCGCGATGGATGCAGAGCGGCGTCTTCTCGGTGTTGTCGCGGTCCTTGTAGACCAGACCGAAACGCTGCGGGACGGCGAAGTCGACCTGGTTCGTCGCGATGGTGAACTCGCGTCCGATGGCGCTCCACACCTGCACGTCGATCTTGGGGCCGTAGAAGGCGGCCTCGTTGGGAACCTCGACGAAGTTGATCCCGCTGCTCTTGAGGACGTCGCGGACCATGTCCTCGGTCTTCTTCCAGAGCTCGGGTTCGTTGACGAACTTCTGCCCCAGCTTGGACGGATCGTGGGTGCTGAAGCGCATCAGGTAGCGGTCGAGACCGAAGATCTTGAAATACTTCAGGTACATCTCGTTCACCGCATTGAACTCGGCGGCAAACTGTTCGGCCGTCAGGTAGATGTGCGCGTCGTTCATCTGCATCGAACGGACGCGCATCAGCCCGAACAACTCCCCGGACTGCTCGTAGCGGTAGCAGGTGCCGTACTCCGCGAGGCGCAGCGGCAGGTCGCGGTAACTGCGCGGTTCCGCTGCGAAGATGCGATGATGATGCGGGCAGTTCATCGCCTTGAGGTAATAACGCGTGGCCACCTCATCGGCCTCCGCTTCCTTGAACTCCATCGGAGCGAACATGCTCTCGGCGTAGTAGGGAAGGTGCCCGGAGGTCTTGTACATCTTCTCCTTCGCTAGGTGCGGGGTGCGGACGCGCACGTAGTTGGCGGCAAACTCGGTCTCCTTCGCGAGCCGTTCCAACTCCTCGACCAGGACGGTTCCCTTCGGGAGCCAGAGCGGCAGGCCGGGACCGACGTATTCGGAATCGAAGGCGAACAGACCCATCTCGGCGCCGATGCGACGGTGGTCGCGCTTCTTCGCTTCCTCCTGGAGCTTGAGCCAGGTTTCCAGCTCCTCCTTGTTCTTGAAGGCGGTGCCGTAGAGGCGCTGCAGCTGGGGGTTCTTCTCGTTGCCCCGGAAATACGCGCTCGCGACCTTGAGCAGCTTGAACGCCTTCACATTGCCCGTGCGCATGACGTGCGGCCCGGCGCACAGGTCCACGAACTCCCCGTTCTGGTAGAAACTGATCGCCTCACCCTCCGGGATGTCCGCGAGACGCTCGACCTTGAACTTCTGTCCCTTGCCCTCGAAGTAAGCGCGCGCCTCCTCGCGGGTCTGGATGCGCTTCTCGAAGACCTGGTTCTCCTTCGCGACCTTGCGCATCTCCTCCTCGATGCGCGGGAAGTCATCCGGCGTGAACCGGTGGGAGGGCAGGTCGAAATCGTAGTAGAAGCCCTCGTCCGTCGGCGGGCCGATGTCCAACAGGGCATCCGGCCAGATCCGCAGCACGGCGGTGGCGAGCATGTGTGCGCACGAATGGCGGATGCGCATGAGCTCGTTCATCTGCTCGCGCTGATCCAGCGACTTGCGCTGCACGTCGGTCTTGGCGGCCTCGAAACTGGCGTTCGCTTCGGCGTTCTGCATGTCGATCTCCGGTTGGCCCCGATCTCTGACCCCTGCGACAACAAAAACGCCCCGGACCTTCTCGGTGCGAGGCGTGGTGCGTTCATCCGTTGGGGATGAACGCTAGCAAGTCGTCGTGGTGCGGATCGGAGGCACGGACGGATGAAGCCGCACCCGTCGCCCGGAGGCAAGTTCCGGCTGAAGGGAGTTCCAAGTTTTCAGTTTCAGGGTTTCAAGGATCATGGAACGCCGGGTGAGGGCACCCGGCCTACAGACGGGAAACTGGCTTCTGCAAACTGGGAACTTCCCCAGTAGGCCGCGTGCCCCCACGCGGCGCTCCGGCTTCAAAACTCAATTCTCCTTCCACAGCCTCCTCACGTCGTCTGCTACGATCTGAAGGGTAGATGACGAGGTCACGAGGCAGTGGTTGAACCCAGCCTCCTCACATCGTCTGCTACGCTTCTTCAGTCGGCTGCCACGCTTGCTCAGAACGACAGTGAGAGACCGGCGTAGTAGTTCCGACCGTAGGCCGGATCGATGCCATCGGGTCGGACACGGGCGTAGTAATCCTCGTCGAAGAGGTTGTTGATGCCCGCGGTGATCCCGACGAGATCCTTGTAGACCTTCCACTCCACGGTGAGGTCCCAGACCATGTACGAAGGGACTCGGAAGTTCGCGGCGTTGTTGTCGTTGGCGGAATGGTCGGCCACGAAGGTCCCCAATAGGGCCGCCTTCCCGCGGTTCATCCAGCGATAGATGCCGCCGGCGCGGACGATGTGTTCTGGCGCGTAGGCCGGGGTGTTTCCGACGAGTGCGGCCGTTGCGCTCGAACGGATCTCGGCGTCGAGAAGCATGGCATTCGCATAGAGGCTGAACTGGTGGCCTTCTGGCTTTCCATCGCCGCCGCCGAGGGCATCGGCGAGCCCCAGCAACTCCAGTTCGAACGCCACTTCGGCGCCGCGGTGCACCGTCTGCCCCACGTTCTGGACCGTGTTGCCGACGGTTCCGACCTGGTCATCGAAGTTCATCCAGAACAGGCTCGCATCCCAGTACACCCAGGGCACCGGTTGCCCGCGAAGTCCCACGTCCGCCTGCCAACTGCTTCCCGGGTCCAGGTCGCCGTTCACCACGGCCCCACCCGCGGTCGGCACGGCCTCGGTGAAGATCTTGGGACGGTACGCCTGCGAGAAGTTTCCGTACGCGGTGATGTCCTTCGGCAACGCGTACTCCAGGCCGAGCCCGGCCAACGGAACAAAGTCATGCTCCGAGGCATCCGCGAGCGGATTGCCGGCTGCCGTCTTGTCCACGTTCACGTTTTCCTCGACCCCCTGCCAGATGTTCTCCAGGCGCAGGCCCGGAACGATCGAAAGATTCCCGAGGACGAACCGGTTCTCGACGAACACCGGTGCGTAGACCACCTCACGGTCGGAGTCGCGAAGCACACTCCCCCGCTCTGCCGTGGGAGAGGCGCCCCGCTCATCCACGCGGGGCGAGGCGGTGTGGTACAACTGCACGCCGGCCGTCAGCGTGTTGCTGTTGTCGTCCCACGCCCAACCATGACGGACACGTGCCTCGATGCCCTGGGTATGGAACTCCTGGTTCTCGATGTTGTTGGCGTTTCCCGTGGCCAGCGTTCCGAAACCGCCGCCGGTCTGGCGTCGACTGTACCGCGAGTAATACCCACCCCAACCGGTCACCGTCAGGAGCGAGTCCTCGGAAAAATCCTTCTCCCACGCCAGCGAGGCGAAATGTCGATCCAGCTGGAACCGGTCGAACAGCCGCGAGGCGGCATCGCGATTGTCCCTGTAGAGGACCGCGTTCGCGCCCGGCGTGAGCGTGAGTCCACCGGGTTCGCCGTGTTCCTCGGAGTAACCGTCGAAGGTGAAGATCCAACGACTGTCCGTGGTGGCGTCGAGCACGAGACGCGCAGTGCCGGTGTAGAGATCAAAATCGCTGTTCGCCGTCCGGAATCCGTCGGTCTGGCGGTGGTTGAAGGAGGCGTAGTAACCGAGGCGCCCCACGGTGCCGTCCACCGAACTGAAGGTGGAAAAGAGGCTGTCGCTGCCAAAGACGTTTTGGGTCCGCAGGGAGAACTCCTTGTCCAGGCGCGGACGATGCGTGACGTAATTGAGAGAGCCGCCCGGCTGCGGGCCGTACATCAACGAAGCCCCGCCGCGGGAAAACTCGATCCGATCAACGGTATCCAGCGGCGGGGTGTAGTAAGCCTCGGGATATCCGAAGGGATCGGCGTGGATCGGGATGCCATCCTTCAAGACCTGGGTAAACTGCGCCCGGTGCGGGTTGAGTCCTCGATACCCAAGGCTGACGAGCGGGCTTGTTTCCTCGCTCAGGAGCAGCCCGGGGGTCTTGGCCAACGCCTGACGGTAGTTGTTGTTGATGATCGAAGGCAGCTCATCGAAATCGAGCACCGAGGTCTTCTTGCCCGCGTAGACCTGCGTCCCGAGAACCGGTGGCAGGTAAGGCGTCTGCACCTGCTGTTCATGCTCGGCCTCGCCGATGATGTACTGACGCGCCGTCTCCAAGGGAGCCACCGCTTCCGGCAACGCCTCGGCGCGCACACCGGTGACACCGGAGGCTGCCGAGAGGATCGCCACCCACCAACCCAGGGAACGCGGGGTTCCCGTCGCGACCGACCGCCGTCCTCGATTCAACTCAAACATGAGGCCGTCACGCTGCCATCGTACAGTGCGGTCCCGCTCCCGGACGCTTGTGAAGTCTTTGCGCGACCTTGTTGCCGGCCGGTTGCAGGACCTGTCGACGGGTTGCTTTCGAAGAGTTCCAAGTTTTCAGTTTCACGTTTCAAGCCCGTAGCAGTCGACGTCAGGAGGCTGTGGTAAGGGGGAGTTCGAAGTCCGGAGATCCAAGTTTGAAGGTCCGAGCCTCCTCACGTCGTCTGCTACCCTCCACGACGTAGCAGACGACGTCAGGAGGCTGTGATGAGGAGGAGCGCGGCAGCACCCACCCGGCGCACTCCACCCGCCACGCCCTTCAGGCCCGGATCGGGGATTGCCTTTCATGCCGGGGACGACTAACGAACGAGCATGCGATCCCTGTTGCACCCCATCCCGGGTTTCACCCCGCGTCGACTGTTCCTGCGGGACCCGGATTCACGGTCCAAAGGCGCGTTCACCCTGATCGAGCTGTTGGTCGTGATCGCCATCATCGCGATCCTGGCGGGCATGCTCCTGCCGGCGCTGGCGAAGGCCAAGTCCAAGGCCCACCAGGCCCGCTGCGTTTCCAACCTCCGGCAGGTCGGCATCACCTACGCGATGTACACCTCCGATTTCCGCGACCAGTTCCCCTACTCCGGACGCGACTGGCCGCAGATGGGATTCGTGGATGTGCTGAAATTGATGGGCCCATACATCAGCACGAACAACCGAGGCTTCTACTTTTGTCCGGCCGAGAAGGGACGCGGGTTCAACATCGAGTGGGCCGTCGCGAACAACTTTCCGATCCGCACGAACGAGCTGCTGTTCCCGAACTCGTACTATTACTACAACCAGTTCTATCACTCCGACGACAACGCCCGGCTTCAGGTGCGTCGGGTTTCGGACGTGAAATCCCCCACGAAGAAGGCCATCGCGCCATGCTTCGCCAGCACGAAGGGCAAGTGGCATGACATCTACAAGGGCACCAGCAGTTCCGCCCATGGTCCCAAGGGCATGAACCTGCTGTTCGTGGACGGTCACGCCGAGTTCGCCCTCTACGATCGCCTCAACGCTCCCTTCCGCGACGGAGCCAAGCTGATCTACAACCTCGATTGGACCGTGGGAGGGCTGGGTGGGGAAGATCTGAAGTAGGTTGTGGAGTTCCCAGACGCCAGATGCCAGTTCCCAGATCCCGCATTGGGTGTGGTTGACGAGGTCACGAGGCAAGACCAGATGTCACGCCCTGATCTGAAGTTGTCAGCGCAAGCTCCGGCACCCGAAGTCAGTGTCCGTGCATGCTGGGTACGCCAGAGGCGTTGGAGCGATTAGCCCGGGGTGCGAAGCAACCCCGGGTCCTGGGTGCCCAAAGAAGCACCTACCCCGGCAGGGGTTGAAGCTTCCTGAACCTTCGCACCCCCACCGAGGCACGGATTCCATATGGGTGGTCTTCCCCGGCTGCGTGGCTTCGCGTCTTCGCGTGAGCCAAGGCCGGTGCGGGGCAGGGAATGCCTCACGCGAAGCCGCGAAGGGCGCGAAGAAAGGCAGGGAAGTCGCCGGTTCTGCCGCTTTCGCGCGAGTCTGGGCCCGGGGCCTGACAGCACCCGCGAACGCTTGTGTCCGCCTTCCACCCTTCGCGGCTTCGCGTCTTCGCGTGAGCCAAGGCCAGTGCGGGGCAGGGAATGCTCACGCGAAGCCGCGAACGGCGCGAAGAATGGCGGGGAAGTCGCCGGTTTCTGCCGCTTTCGCGCGAGTCTGGGCCCGGGGCGTGACAGCACCCGCGAACGCTTGTGTCTGCCTTCCCCCCTTCGCGGCTTCGCGTCTTCGCGTGAGCCAAGGCCAGTGCGGGGCAAGGAATGCTCACGCGAAGCCGCGAACGGCGCGAAGAATGGCGGGGAAGTCGCCGGTTTCTGCCGCTTTCGCGCGAGTCTGGGCCCGAGGCGTGACAGCACCCGCGAACGCTTGTGTCTGCCTTCCACCCTTCGCGGCTTCGCGTCTTCGCGTGAGCCAAGGCCGGTGCGGGACAGGGAATGCTCACGCGAAGCCGCGAACGGCGCGAAGAATGGCAGGGAAGTCGCCGGTTCTGCCGCTTTCGCGCGAGTCTGGGCCCGGGGCGTGACAGCACCCGCGAACGCTTGTGTCTGCCTTCCCCCCTTCGCGTCTTCGCGTGAGCCAAGGCCGGTGCGGGGCAAGGAATGCCTCACGCCGGGTGAGGCACCCGGCCTTCAACCACGGGTCTGGCAACTCACCGCAGCGGCTTCTTGCGAGAGGCCTTGGCGGGCGGTTCGATGTCGGTCGAGAGCGGCTGCACCGGGGCCTCAGGCTTCACCGGCAAGGTGTCGATCAGGCTGTCGAGCTCGCTCTTGGGAATCATCTTCGGCTTGAGCGTGGTGCGGCCGCGCTCCTCGGCCGTCACGCCCGCCAACTGTCCGGGGGCAGCGATCACCATCGGTGTCAGGAAGATCATCAACTCGGTCTTCTGGTTCTGCTTGGTCTTCCGCTTGAACGCATTTCCCAGGTACGGGATGTCGCCCAGCAACGGGATCTTGCTCTCGGACTCCAGCACCTGCGTCTGCATCAGACCGCCGATGACCACCGTCTGCCCATCGGGCACGACGACCACGGTGTCCGCGAGACGCGAATTCACCACGGGCGCCAGCGCATTGGCCGAGATCGGCACCCAGTTCGAACGGTCCGCCAACGAAGAAGTCTCCGGCGACACGATCATTTCCACCATGCCATCGGGCGTGATGAACGGCGTGACACGCAGGATGATGCCGACGTTCTGGTAGGTGACCGTGTTGATCTGGCCGTTGACGGCATCGAACCGCGTGTTGGAAACGAGGGGCACCTGCTGGCCGAGGGAGATCGTCGCGGGCTGGTTGTTGCGGGCGAGGATCGAGGGACGGGAGAGGATCTCTGCCTTGCCGGCCTGGGCGATGGCGCGAAGGGTGGCCTGGAAGTCCGATCCCAGCACCTGATAGAGGCCCGCGCCCGGAGGCGTCGGAAGCATGTTCTGGACATTCTGACCGAGCACATTCGGAACGCTGGAGGTTGCCGCGCTGCTGATGGCCGAGGCACCAAAGGCATTGGCGATCGAGCCGGTGCCCGTGTTGCCCAGCTTGCGCACATAACCGCCCTCGACCCCGATGTCCGAGCTGTTGTTGTGGGTGACTTCCAGGAACACGACCTTGATCAGCACCTGCGGGCGCGGGTTGTCGAGGCTGGTGATGACGTCCTTGATCTGCGCGTTGGTTTCCTCGTCGGTGATGACGATGATCTTCCGGGTTTCGGGATCGTAGGAGATGGTGGCGTCACCGACCTGGGTGTTGTTGGGATACTCGCGGGTGCTGCCGCCGCCACCGCCGCCGGTGGCTGTGCGCCGCCCCGTGTTGCCGCCGTCCTGGAACTGGGCCATGGCGGACCCGGCGACCAGTGCGGCCAGGCTGGCCGAGAGGATCCGCTGGGAGAGGGAATCAGGTTTCATCGTCAGAGGGTTGGGAAAGGTTGGGTCTAGCGGCCGAATCCGCCGCCGGTGCCGCCGCCGGTACCGCCACCGCCGCCGCCGAACCCACCGCCGGTATTGCGGTTGTTGTTCTGCTGCTGTTGTTGGGTGGAGCGCGTGGTCAACGCACTGTTCTGGTTCCGGTTCTGGGTGCTGCGGTTCTGGGTGTTCTGGCTTTCGAACAAGCCGCGCAGGACCTCCTGCACCTGTTGCGGATCCGCGTTCTGCAGGTCGTAGACGTAGACCTTCTGCTTGCGGGCCGGATTGGCATCGAGCTGTTTCACCATCTCGGCGATCTGGTCCATCATCTCGCGATCCGCACTGACGATGATCGAGCTCGTGCGCTGGTCGGGCACGGTGATGACCTTGCCCTTCTTCTTCGCCCGATCACTCGTGGTCGTAGCACCACCACCACCACGGTTTCCACCGAACATGCCGAACCCACCCCCGAAGCGCTGCCCACGCTGGCTGTCCGTGCTGGTCGTCGGATCGGGGAACAATCCCGCCAACACCTCCGACATCTCGACCGGGTCCGCATGCTGCAACCGGAACACGCGAAGCTCCGTCACATCCTGCACGTTCGTATCGACCGACCGGATCAGCTCCTCGATCGCGGGCAGGGCGTCATCGGGCGCATTGATGATGATGGAATTGCTGTGTTCGTCGGCCACGGCCACGACACGTGAAGCGGCGGCGCGATTGCCGGAGCCACTCGAAGAAGAACCCCCGCCACCGGTGCGACCGCCACCAAATCCACCCGGGAATCCACCTGGGAATCCACCCGGAAACCCGCCACCACCAAACCCACCCCGGTTGTTGCCACCGCTGGAGCGCGAGTCCTGCGCCGGATACAACTCCTTGATCACCGCGGCCAACTCCTTCGCATCCGCATACTGGAGCGGATAGACCTTCACGGAATTCGCGCCGGCAAGCGACGTGTCGAGTGCACGGATGATCTCGGTCAGGCGGCGGATGGACGCCTGCGTGTCGGTGATGACCAGTGCGTTGCCCGCGTCATTCGCGGTCATGGTCGCTTCCGAGGGCAGCAGCGGCTGCAGGTCGGTCGTCAACTGCGTGGCCGAGATGAAGCGGACCGGGATGATCTGCGTGACCATCTGCTCGTCCTTGGGGATGGCCTCGGGGTCGTTGCCGCTCTTCACGGGAATGTCGCGCTTCCGGGCGCCTTCCTTGCTGACGATCGTCAACGTGCGGCCGTTGCGCAGGGCGGTGTACCCGTTCCGGGCCAGGGCGGATTCCAGGATCGTGAACGCCTCCTCCTTGGTGACGGGCTGCTTGGCGATGACGTCCAGCTTCCCGCGGACCTCGGCCTCGGTGACGATGATGTATCCGGCGGCCTCGCTCAGGTAATTGAGCACGGTCTCCAACGGCGCCCCGCGGAAATTCAGCATCAGCATGCCCTCGGGCACGACCACCGGCGACGTCTCGGGAGGAGGAGGCGTGGCCTCGGCTTCCTTCACCGCCGGGGTTGGCGGCGCAGTCGGGGCCACGGCGGGCAGCTCCGCGGCCTTCTCGGCCGGCTTGGCAGCAGAGGGCGCGTCCTGGGCCTGGCCCCGTCCATGCATCGTGCCCGCCACCACGAGGGCGAGGAGGACCGAGGGAATCGTGTTACTTCTCATTTTTCATCTCCTGTTCGCGCTTCTGCAGAAGCCTCTTCAAAATCTCATCCGCACTGCCACCGCCTCCCGACCCTGACGAGGCCGTGGAAGCACCACTGGAACCACTCGCCGACGCACTGTCGCTCGAACCCGAACCGCCTGAGCTGGTGATACCACCCGCATAC
>Ga0172376_10005327_pt1 | contig 14405 bp, 12 predicted proteins | sample Lak35m_FD_121114 | JGI IMG/M metagenome (GOLD analysis project Ga0172376, IMG submission 121114) | Freshwater microbial communities from Kabuno Bay, South-Kivu, Congo - kab_092012_35m | ecosystem: Environmental > Aquatic > Freshwater > Lake | place: Democratic Republic of the Congo: South-Kivu...
CTGCTCGATCATGCGGGCCACCATGGCGTCGCTCGCCGGAAGCGGCCCGGCCTCCCAGGAGAGCATGAGCATCCGGAGGTAGACGGCCTTCTGCGTCCAGGTCATCGCGAGGACGTTCGGGTCGGTCAGGAAGTCGCGGACGTAGAGCGGAAGGTACGCGGGGCGGTCTTTCACTTCGCACCGCCCGCGTTGCGGATCTCTCGCCACTTCGCCAGCGAGGGCGCGCCAGCGTCGATCCAGGCGCGGAGCTCGGCTCGCGACCACACGCGCCGGGCTCCGAGCTTCACCCCCTGGGGCGCGCGGCCGGACGCGACGAGGCGCAGCCAGTGGGCGCGGGATACGCTCACGAAGGCAGCGACAGCGCGCGCGTCGAGGGCAGCCGGATCGATCGGATCGATCTCTGGCAGCACCGTCCCGGCTTCTCGGCTTGCCGTGTTACCGGGTCTGACCACGGCTCACCACCTTCTCGGCAGAGGTTGCAGGGTCGTTTGCGATGGCGAGCCGGACGGCGTCGAAGTCGAAGCGCGTCACGCGCGCGGAGGGCCTTAGGCGCGGGATTCGGCCTTCGCGTGCCCACCGCCGGATCGTGTTGGGGGAGAGTCGCAGGCGAGCTGCGAGCTCCTTGGCTGTGATGAGTTGTGTGTCCATGACGCCCGAGGGGCGCGGACGCACCGCAACTCGCCACGGACGCCGTTCTTGGGGCCACGGACGCGGGTCTCTTGCCCACGGACGCCCGGGAGGAATCCGTGGAATCCCTGTCCGCCTACTTCACGGCCCGTCTGCGCCCCTTTCGCACGTAGTTCGCCCACGTGCGGAAACTCTGGAGCCGACCTGGACCGAGGTGGTCCTCGGAAGTCTCCTTGAGGTAGCGCCACACGAGGCTCAGAGCGGCATCGGACCACGGCCCTAGGGGGTCAAGCTGAGCGCAGAGATCGGGTCTGATCGCGCGCACCAGTTCGACGGAGTCGAATGCTCGCTGGAATCGATCATCCGGCAGAACAAGGGCACGTTCGCTCGCGGCTTCCATGCTTCGGCGCAGCGAAGCCCATAGGTTCACGAAGTACTGGCCAAGCGCGCGACGATCCTCCGCGAGCTGCTCGCGTACACGAACGAGGTCGTCCGCAACCAGGATGGCCTCCGCTTGAAGGTCATCGGCAACAAGGAGCCGCTTGAAGAGCCGGCGTGTCTCCTTTTCATAGGGGTCCGGAGGATCGAAGGCGATTGCCTCGCTCTTCAGCCTTCGGCGCCGCACAAGCCACGCCGCTGGAACCCAGGTGCACCGCACCCACTGCCGGCAGACATCGCGGTTGGCCTCGCTCCAGCCCGGATCCGTGCATCGAAGGAAGCCCTCACACTCAGTTCGCGCCGGGGGCTTAAGCGGCCATCGCTTGTTGACGTGGAAAGCTCCCGGCGCGTACTCGGGGATCACGTAGCCGGCGCACTCGAAGAGCAAGACGCGCAGGGTCTCTCGTCGGCGGAACTCCGCTTGATTCCTCTCTGCGTCGGTCCGTGCCCTCCGGCGCTCGGCGCGCTTGCCGCGCGCGTCGTCTGACAGTTCGTAGCGCGAGCCCATCTCCATGCTTGCTCCAGTCGGGCCGGCCCAGGGGTGTAGGCCGTGGAACAAGCAGGCGCCCAACCCCTGGGCCGCGAGCCGGGGATCAGCCGGCGACCCAGGTAGTTCCTATACCCTCAGCGCCGCGCGAGTGCGAGGATCGCTGCCCGCACGAAGTCGGGCAAGGTCGGCCACGAGGACGCCAGGACAGCGAACTCCGAGTCCGAAGCGGCAAGCAGAGCGGCAAGACGGTCGGGCGGGTTGCACTGCTCGGCCGCGCCTTCTCCTGACGCTGCAACGGCTTGCGACGAATCGGCCAGGTCCTCGGTCGGCGGGTTCGATTCCCGCCGCCTCCACCTTCCAGCGCTCTCGGTAGAGGGGTCGATGAGTACGATTTCGAGTCCAACTCGTGGCGGATTCGGGCTACGGCGTGGGGGGGTGGCGAACTTGGTTGCGTGAGCGAAGACGGTAGAGCTTGGCTCGCAACAGGGGCCTCTCTCAGTGAGTTGGATCCAGCTGGGCTCTTCCTGATCCCTCGGGCAAACACTTTGATCCCCCGCATTCGATCGGCGATGGCTCGAGTCGGCAGCAGGATCTACATCTTCGGCGGCGAAGGGATGTTCGATCCGCATGGAGGGACATCTGCTCGGACGGATTGCTTCGATCTCTCGGCCACGCAGCTGATGTACCTGCATCGCAAGCGTTGACCGTGACGGGGGCCGGCCGACGCTTAGCGGTCCTGGATGCCGAGCCGGAGTGCGCGTAGTCGGCGGATCACGGCCTCTCGCTGGACCGTGGAGCCGCTGGCGAGGTGGAGCACATCGCCTACGGTTCGATCTCCGGCATCTCCGGCCGCGGCCAGCACGCGTGACATCGGAGCCAGCTGCTCGTTCGTGAACGTCCGGCCGACGTCGCGGCCGAGCAAGTAGGCGCCCACCGCGGAGTACTCGAGTTCGCTGCTGCGGAGTCGCTCCAGAGCTTCCGCGGCGATGCGCGACTCGGGCGCGCAGTCCTCGGCCTGCTGCAGCATCACGTGGACATCCTGGATGTCGCGCAGGATGCCCGGCCGGCGGTCGGCGTAGGCCAAGAGCTTGAGCCCGACGATGGCCGGGATCGAGGCGGCGCGCAGCTCGAGCGTCTCGATCGAGAGCAGGGCGTGGTGTTGCTCCAAAGCGCAGAAACCGGTCGTGTTCATGCGCAGTCCATCGGGCCACTCGAGGCTGCCGGGCGGATGCTCGAGGTCGCCATAGGGAACCACATCCAGCGTGCCGCCGCGGGCGTGGAGGAAGCGATGGGGTTCTCGCGCTCTCCGGAAGGTGCGGGCGCAAAGGGCCGAGGCGAGCTCTTCGTACTGGGGCCACGACTCCACTCGCACCGCGAAGTCCCAATCCCGCGTGGTTCGCGCGAGCCGGATCTTCCACGTCAGGTCGGCCCCGAGCTGGATGGCACCCGCTCCGATCAGGCAAGGTGCGAGCGCGATCTCGCGCGCGGCTCGGTCGAAGTCGACAAAGAGCTCGAGGTCCTCGGCCGTGTAGCCGCGCTCACTTCTCCGGGCCATGCTGGAGCTGGGTGTACAGGAGCTCGGCCGCCTGCGCCACGCGTTCGTCCGGAACCGCGAGGCACTCGGCCCAGACAAGCAGCGGATGGGCGAGGGCCGGGCCACGCGGAGCGGGGACAGGGTGGGTATCGTCGAGGCCGTAGCGGTCGAGAAGGGTCAGGGGACCTTGCTCGTCCGGGACGAGGGCCAGGGCGTCCACCAGCGGATCGCGAAGAGCGTGGGGCACGTGCAGCGTCGCGCGCTCGGTCGTCAGGTGCCGGGTGAGGCCGGCCGCGGCCAGCTCTCCGCCCAGGAGGCATCCGAGCTCGGGCGGCAGCTTCTTCAGACGCCGCTCGAGATCCTGCGCTCCCTTGTCGCCGAGTCGGCGGTAGGTGCGCGGGGCGAGCTTGTGGCGGACCACGGTGGCCCAGCCTTCCGCGAAGCGGCGCAGGCCCTCCTCGCGGTCGCGCACGTGCCAGTGGCGGGGGCCGAGCCGCTCGAGAATGCCGAGCGCGGCGAGTCGCTCGCGGGCGGCGCCGACGGCGCCGAGGGCGATCCCCGCTTGCTGGGCGAGCTCCGTCTGGCGCGCTTCGCCAGCCCGTGCCTGGGTGAGGAAGACGCCGAGCAGGCGCACGTCGGTGCCGCGCAGGTTCTGGCGGCCGATGCGGCGCGCGAGCGGAGGGCGTCCGGTGATCAGGAGGTACAGCCCCGGACCTCGAAGCCAGGCGTTGCCGCCTTGGTCCATGTAGGCGATGCCGTGGTTGCGCAGTTCCTGGCCGAGAGGGTCCGGGATGCGCGCCGTGCAGACGAGCAGCTGCTGTCCGCGCCGGGCCAGCTGGCGGGCCGTGTGGGCGAGCGGCGCAACCTGCGGAAGGCGAAGGGTGGCCATGGCCTCGACGACGAAGCGAGCGCGCTGCCCGTCAAGGACGAGTTCCACCGTCTGGCGCGGGCGTTGCCCACGCCCCTCTGGCCTGCCGGGCCTGCCGAGCTCGATCGGAACCAGGGCCTTCAGGGGCTCGAGACAGCGACGGACCTGCTCTGTCTCGAGATGGGGAGCCTCGGGCGCGGCAGGTACCCGTCGAGTGGGGCGTCGCTTCATGGGAGGTTCACCTGGTTTCACCATGATCGCCGTTTCATCGGCGCTGAAACAGCAGAACTACTGGAAAGCGATGCCCCTTCCCGCCCGGGGCCCCTGTAGCGAAGGAGAAGCGGCCTCTGACCACAGGAAGGGAGGGGGACCGAAGCCCGGAAGGCCCCAGCGTGCCGGCTGGCACAGGCTCCGCGGCGCGCACGACGCTCTCGCTGAACATGCCGGCCGCGCGCGCGAAGGCATGGGTCTCGTCGTCCATGACGTGCCCCATCGCGCCGGTGCGGCGCCCGCTGTCGAGAGACTCGGCTAGCTCCTGGGGGGCGAAGAGTTCACGAACGTGAGCCACGAACGCCGGGAGCTCGGTCGCGAAGGCCTGGTCCTCCTCCGCTGCGCGCACGAAGTTGAGGAGCTTCTCGCCGACGAGGTAGCCGAGCGCCTTCGGTAGGCCGAAGCGTGCGCGGATCGCGAGGGCGGCCTCGCACTGCTCGATCCAGATCTCGTTGAAGGCGGTCAAGGGGCGGCTTCTGGGCTTGAGCGTTGCGCAAGGAGCTCGCGCGTCCGGCGGAGCTCGTGGTCAAGGGAGAGGTGCGCGCTGTCATCCTCGAACACGACGAGCGCGTCGTACCGCTCGTCGACCTCGGAGACCAGCGCGGTCAGCTTGTGCAGGCTGGCCAAGGTCGTCTCGCTTGCGTCGCTGCGGGCGTGCTCCAGCGCGCAGTTGAAGAGATGCGTTGTCGCTGCGAGCCAGGCCGACGTCTGCCAGGGTTCTCGCTGACCATGCGCGTTGCGCAGCATGTAGTCGCCGCGGAAGTCGCCCCGGCGCGTGGCGGCGACATGGGCCTCAATCCGCTCGTCCATCGTTGGCGTGCGGGTGTCCTCGGCCAAGCGGTGCTCGCGGAGATGGACGAGGCCGTTCAGCAGGGCATCGAGGGCCGCGTCCGGAAGGTGCTCGACCATCCGCTCGAGGGCGAGCCGGCGTTGGAGCTCGGTCCAGACGCGGAACTTCGCTCGTAGCGACTCTCGGTCGAGGGCGCTTCCGGCGGGCGTGGGGGTACGTTCAGGCTCGCGAGCCATGCCCGACCATGTGTACCGGAGCTCGGCCGCCTGGATCACGAGTCGGCACCTGAAACCGAGGTGCCGGGGCCCACCGAGGTCCCTTTGCCTGCCCGTGACGTCCCAGAACCAAGCGGCAACTTGCCCCACTGCGAACCGAATCCAACGTGACGGCCGAGCCCCGCCACGTCGTCAGCTCAGGAAGCCGTGGTCGGTGTAGGTGTGGAAGGGGAAGATCGGAGCGAGGTCGGTGAGGCCGAGGCGCTTCTTCAGGATCTCGCCGAGGACGTCGCGGTAGTCGGTGGTGATGGCGAGGTCGCCCTGGTCGAGGTCGTCGAGGAAGAGGCCGGGCCAGTCGGCGCGGACCTGGCCGCCGTTGACGCCGCCGCCCATCAGGAAGAGGCAGCTGCCGTGGCCGTGGTCGAAGCCGGCGCTGAAGTTCTCGCGCATGTGGCGGCCGAACTCGGTGAGGCCGAACAGGATGTAGTCGTCGAGGTAGGCGGCCATGTCCAGGTAGAAGGCCTCGACCGAGCGGGCGAGGTCGGACATCAGGCGCGACATCTCACCGCTCGCCACGCCGATGTTCGCGTGCAGGTCCCAGCCGTCGACGTCGATGTTGAAGACCTCGATGCCGATGTCGGCCTTGATCAGGGCCGCGACGGCGCGCAGGCGGCGGCCGAGGTCGGAGCTCGGATAGACGGCGCCGTTCGCGGGCACGTAGGCGTCGAAGTCGACGCCGCCGAGGCCGAAGGCCGCGATCGTGTCGAGCGCGGCGGTGCCGAGCGGAGCCGGGTAGTGGGTGTAGGCCGCCGTGATCGTGGCCTGGCGCTCGGCCGAGGTCAGCAGGCGCCCCGGGAACGAGAAGCTCGTGAAGTCCGGGATCGGCAGGGTCTTCGGAGCTCCGCGCAGCGAGAGCGGCAGCAGCGGATTCGCGCCGACCGCGCGCAGCGCGCCGCTGCCCGGCACGACGGCGTTCAGGTAGCGCGTCATCCAGCCGGTCGTCACGACGCCGAGCGGCAGGCTCGGGTCGGCGACCTCCATGCGCGCGAAGGCCTCGAAGTGCGAGCGCGTCGGATCGTGCGAGCCCGAGGCGTGCACGAAGAGCAGACGTCCGTCGTTGAAGGGCGTCAGAAACGCCGAGGCGGAGGGCGCGAGCCCGAAGAAGCCGTCGAGGTCGAGCGCGCCGCCGCTCGCGCCCGGCGGCGGGATCGAGAGCGTCGGACGGAGGTTGTAGAAGTTCGGGTCGGCGTAGGGCACGACCAGGCTGCAGCCGTCCATGCCCTGGCGCAGGAAGAGCTGCAGCAGCACCGGGCGCGCGAGGGGCGGGCGCGCGCTCGCGCTGGCCGGGGCGGAGAAGAGGCTCGTCGCCGCGGCCGTGGCCGTGGCACCGAGCACGGAGCGGCGCGTGAGCTTCGAGGAGGAATCGCCGTTCGTGTCGCTGTGTTTCATGGGCAGGAGCTCCGCGCTAGTACCACTGGAAGCCGGGCATGGACGAGGCGAGACACAGGCAATCGAACAGCGCGCTCGTGTCGAAGTCGCCGGGGTAGCCGTCGATGTACTCCTGCAGGAGCTCGACCTCGCGCGGCGCGAGCGTGCCGCCGAAGGCGCGCTCGCCGATGCGCTGCGCCACGCCGCGCCGGTTGCCGAGACCGCGGTCGTAGCCGACCAGCTCCTCGAGCTCGGGCATCAGCGGGAAGCGCACGCCGCGGTAGTTGCCGAACAGGGGCTGCAGCAGCGTGGCCGAGAAGCTCCAGCGCGGCAGGATCAACGGGCCCCAGTTCTCGACCGTGTCCGGATAGCCGGTGGGGGGCGCGCACTGCAGCGGCACCTGACCGAGGCCGGTCAGGAACGACATCGTCTCGAAGCCGTTCTCGATGCGCCCAGAGAAGGCGCGCAGGAGCGTGGTCACGAAGTGGTACGGGCGCCGGAACTTCGGCGCGTACACGGGCGACGCGAAGGACAGGTTCTCGCGCGCGAGGATCACGCGCAGCATCGCGCGCAGGTCGCCACCAGTGTCCTGGTAGGTCTCGGCCACGCGCTGCACGAGGCTCTCGGGCGGCGTCGGCGTCAGGAACCATTTCAGGAGCTTGCGCGACAGGAACAGCGCCGTGCTCGGGTGCGCGGCGAGGAGGTCGAGCACCGCCTGCGCCTCGCCCTGCCCGGGCAGGAAGGTCGCGCTCGCGTGCGGTTTGCCCTCGGGCACGCGCTGGCCCAGCAGGAACTTCGGACCGGGCGTGTGCTGCGACGGATCGAAGGTCGTGCGCAGCCAGTCGGGCGAGCTCTGGCGCCCGTTCAGCGTCCAGCCCGTGAAGCACTTCGCGACCTCCTTGACGTCCGACTCGTAGTAGCCGCCGGTGATGCTGAGCGTGTGCAGCTCGAGCAGCTCGCGTCCGTAGTTCTCCTGGGCGGCCCCGCGCACGTTGAGCCAGTTGTCGAGGTAGTACTGCATGCCCGCGCTGAAGGCGCTGGCCGACAGGATCCCGGGGAAGGTGCCGAGCGCGTGGGCCTGCGTGACCGTGAGCTCGGTCTCGGGCAGGAGCGCCCACTCGATGCCCTTCGCGTGGTCGATGTTCAGGTGGTCGCGCCAGAACTCGGCCATGCGCTCCTTGAGCTGGCGGCGCGAGTTCACGGCGCGCGTCAGCACCATGCTCTTCAGCTGCAGCGCGGCGGCGAGCGTGTCGTTCTCGAAGGTCTGGTGCGCCTGCTTCGGGCTGAGACCGAGGATCGCGTAGCGCGTCAGACGCTCCTCGAGCTCGGAGTCGTCGAGCGACTCGGGCGCGAGCTGCTCCTCGAGGTAGGCCTCGTAGCCGAGCGCGCGCGCCCGCTCGTACTCGGCCAGGTTGAAGCCGTTCGTGATGCGGTGCACGAGCGCCAGCACCGGATCGCGCCGGATCCGATCGGGCGTCGGGAGCGGTGTCGCAGCGCCCGCGCCGGCGCCGCCGGAGAGCGTGGCGAGGAAGTGCCGGCGGTAGGCGCGGCGCGCGGCGTCGAGTGCGCTCGGTTGCGCGCTCGTGCGCGGCGGCGGCGGAAGCTCGAAGCTCCGGCCGGACTGCGGCGGCAGACCGAGTCTCGCGTGCACGTCCTGGATCGAACTCTGGAGCGCCATCGGAACCTCCGTCGCAGGGGATGGCGACCTGGCAGGGGGCCGAGGTCGTGCGCGCAATCGTAGTCTTCCGCGCGGCGGAAGGGGACGCGGACACGGATCCTCGCCCGGTCCGGGAAAATCCTTCCCGGGCCGGCGGGCCTTCGCGGACGAAACCTGCGCGGGGGGGCTGGCGCGCAGCGGGCGTCGGCATAGGCTCGAAGAAGACGGGGTGCCCTGTTCCTCGTCGTCTTCCTCGCCGTCCGAAACGTGTCTTCCCTCCTCCGAGTTCCTCTGCGTGTGATCGTGGCTGCGGCGTGGCTCGCGCTCGGCGTGAGCGCGCAGCAGCCGACCGAGGTGCGCGCCTTCACGCGGGCCGGACAGAGCTTCGTGACCTGGCGCGAGGTGGCCGGAAGCGGCGTGCGCTACCGCGTGTACCGCAACAAGGGCCCGATCCGCTCGACCACCGATCTGGCCGAGAGCGTCCTGCTCGGGGAGGTCGACGACCGGAGCTCGCGCAACCAGGGGCGCTCGCTGGCCTCGGGGGTCGAGACGGCCTGGGTGATCGAGAGCGGCGGCGCGCAGCTCGCCGTCGATCAGGGCCTGTTCGTGCACTCGATCGAGAGCACGCTGAACGGCGTCAACTACGCCGTGACGGCCGTGCGCAACGGGATCGAGGATGCGAACGTCGTGCGCGGACAGAACTCGACGCCCCAGGGCATGCTCGAGCGCCCGGCGACGCCCGAGCCCGTGCTGCAGAAGTCCGACGCGGACGGCGAGCTGTGGGCGCACTGGGTCACGAACTACCCGACGCCCTTCCAGGACGCGCTCTCGCTGTGGCCGAGCCACGGCTTCAACTTTCGCTTCGAGGCGGGCACGGCGGGCGGCGTGCACGGGCTGTGCGTGCGCCTGCACGCGGCCGGCCAGCAGTACGGCCAGGGCTGGCCGCAGCGCTTCGAGGTGCCGCAGGACGTCGACATCCTGGCGCTCTCCGATCTGCAGAACTTCACGAGCTACTCGTTCTGGTTCGGAGCGCACGAGGATCTGCCCGGGACGCCCGGCGCGAACGCGCGCGTTTCGAACTACACCCAGCGACGCGTGCTGTGGACGCTCGACTGGCTCCAGGCGCGCCTCGGAACCGCGAGCGATCCCGAGCGCGTGTACGTCGTCGGCGGCTCGATGGGCGCGATCGGCGGGATGTACCTGCTGAACGCGGCACCCGAGCGCTTCGCCGGCGCCTTCCTGCGCAACGGGCTCTTCGACCTGCTCGCCACCGATTACCGCAACCCGCCGGCCTTCACCGCGCTCTTCGGGCCCTTCAAGCGCAACCTGCCGACGCTCGACGGGCTGCCGATCCTGACGCGCACGAACGCGCTCGCCATGTCGCGCCTCGACCTCGCGCGCGACTGGCCGCTCGTGCGCACGATCAGCGGACGCAACGACGAGACCGTCGGCTGGTCGAGCGCGGTCGAGCTGATGGACGGGCTCGCCGCCGACCTGCGCCCGGCGGTGCACTACTGGGACGAGCGCGAGCACACGCCGCTCGGTTACTGGCGCGACCTCGAGCGCACGCTCCTGAAGCGCACCTTCCAGCTGCGCCGCGACCGGCCGATCCTGCGCTTCACGCAGTGCTCCTTCGACGAGGAGCCGGGCGACGGCACGCGCACGGCGGGCGACACGATCGGCTCGATCAACTCGGCCGTCGACTTCGACGCGGCCAGCGCCACGTCCAGCGTCGACACGCTCGAGTTCGAGGTCTACCTGCGCGCGGCCGGCGTGCTCGACGATGCGCCTGCGGCCAGCGGGCGCGCCGCGCTGACGCCACGCCGCACGGGCGCGTTCCAGCCGCCGCCCGGCACGCTGGTGCACTACGCGCTGCGCGAGCTCGGTCGGCTCGTCGACGAGCACGTGCTCGTGGCCGATGCCTTCGGGCGCGTGACCACGCCGCCCGTGCCGCTGACGGCCGTGCCGCGCGTGGCGCGCTTCGAGCGTCTCGCGGGGCCGCTCCCCGGGCTGTTCCTCGGCGCGGGCGCGCTGCGCGGCGACCGCTTCCAGTTTGCGCTGAGCGGGACCCCCGGCACGGCCTGGAGCGTGTTCCTGGCCCTGGGCGACGCCGGCGGACCGCACGGCACGGTGCCCGGCGTCGACCTGATCACCCTGAGCGGAACCTTCGACGCGCGCGGCTTCGCGACGCGCGATCTGACCCTGCCGACGACCCTGCCGGCGGGCACCTGGATCCACGGCCGCGGCCTGGTCGACGGCGTGCTGGGCGCCCCGGTGGCCGTCCCCGTGCAGGACTGAGCCCCGCGCGGGCCTGAAAAGACGCTGGCCCGGGCCGGGGGGAACACTAGACTCCGCCGGGAATGGGCCCGACCCGCTCCCTCTTGCTGGCCACGCTGCTGGCGCCGCTCGCCGCGGCTTGCCAGCTCGCTCCGGCCCACGCCCACAACCTGGCCGAGCTGCACGAGCCCGATGGCCGCCACGCGCGCCGCGGCGAGCTGCAGAGCCCGCTCGGCTACCTGTTCAAGGAGACCCTGCGGCGCGCGGACTTCCGCGACGCGGCGGGCGCGGAGGCCGCCGCGGACGAGCGCGAGGAGCGCATCGACGATCCGCCCGGCGAGTGCCTCGAGAACCTGCTCGACCTCGCGCGCTGCGTGCGCGACGGCGTGCAGGCCGACGAGAAGACCGTGGCGATCCTGGCCGAGAACTTCGCCTGGCTGGTGGCGGATTGCCCCTATCCGCTCTCGCGCGAGCGCTGCGCCGCGGAGCTCGGGCGCTTGACGGTGTGGCTCGCCGCGCGCGAGCCGGCGCCGGGCACGCCGGCCACGCCCGAGGCGGTGCAGGCGGCCTTCACCGAGCTCGTGCGCGTCACGGCCGAGGTGCGCGCCGATCCGGGTCTGGCCGGCAACGCGCTGGCCGAGCGCTGTCAGGCACTGAGCGTGCTGCCGCTCGAGCGCGAGGGCGCGCTGCGCCTCTTGCGCGGCGTCAACCGCCTGCTCGCCGCGGGTGAGCGTGGCGCCGTGCTGGCGCCGCTGCGCGCGCTGCGTCTCGAGCTGGCCGGGCAGATGCTCTCCTTCGGCGTGCGCCGCGCCCTGGAAGACGAGGAGGGGCGCGTGCGCGCCGCGGGGCTCGAGGCGGGCGTGCGCGCCTTCCCGGACGAGCGCGCGGCGCTGCTGCGTGCGGCCCTGGCCGCGCCCGCGGCCGAGGTGCGCGAGCCCGAGCTCGTGCTGCAGCGCGCGCTCGATCTCCTGGCGCGCTACGGCGAGCCGCCGGCGGCCGAGGGCGTCGCGCCCGAGAGCGCGCGCGAGGAGTGGATCACGGCCGCGATCGAGGCCCTGCGCGCGCAGCTCGACGGGCCGACCTCGACCGCTGCCTGTCGTGCGCTCGCGCGCCTGACGGGCGAGCCGGCGACCTTCCTGCCCGAGGTGTGGATGGCGCGCTGGCGCGCGCGCACGGCCGGGGCCGCCGAGGGCGGTTCCGCCACGGGAGCCGCGCCCTGAAGATGGAACGGCGGGGCGGACTCGCGCGCCTGTGGTCCGTGCTGCGGATCGTGCTGGCGGTGCTGATCCTCGTGTGGGTCGGCAAGAACTTGCCGTGGCGCGACGAGCTCCTGTTCCAGGGCGCGTCGGGCGAGACGCTCAGCGCGCTCGGGCGCATCGAGGGCGACTGGAAGGAGGACCCGGTGCGCTTCGTGCCGGACGAGCCCTCCGAGATCGATGCGCGCTGGCCGTTCGGAGCGCGCGAGGCCGTGGCGCGCGGCGCGCCGATCCTCGGGCGGCGGCGTGCGAGCGGCGAGACCGAGGGCTTCGACTGGCATCCGGGCATGCCGCACGCCTTCCGCGAGATGGACGTGGGCTGGCTGGTGCTCGCGCAGGTGTGCTTCTTCGTGGCGAACCTGACGATCGTCACGCGCTGGTGGCGGCTGCTCGCGCTGGCCGGCTGTCCGACGCGCTGGAGCAACGCCTTCCGGCTCACGTTCCTCGGGCTCTTCTTCAACAACGTGCTGCCCGGCGCGACCGGCGGTGACGTGCCGAAAGGGCTGATGGTCGCCAAGGAGAACCCGGGGCGCGGCGCGGACGCGCTGATGACCGTGCTGGTCGACCGCATCTTCGGGATGGTCGCGCTGGCGGCGCTCGCGCTGCTCGTGATCCTGCTCGTGCCCTCGCCCTTCGACGCGCTGCGGCCGGGGCTTCTGCTGGGGCTCGGAATGGTGGTGGTCGGGACGCTGCTCTACGCGCAGAAGGGGCTGCGGCGCGCGCTCGGGCTCTCGGCCCTCGTGAACCGCCTGCCGCTGGCCGAGAAGCTGCGCCAGCTCGATCGCGCCGCGCTGCTCTACCTGAAGCGCCCGGGCGGGATGGCGGTCGCCTTCGGCTTCTCGTTCGTGAACCACCTGCTGGTGACCTTCGGGGTCGTGTTCCTCGGACGCGCGATCGGGATCGAGGGCATCGAGCTCTTGCGCTGGTTCGTGCTGGTGCCGGTCGGCAACCTGATCAGCGCGGTGCCGCTCGCACCGGGCGGGTGGGGCGTCGGCGAGCTCGCCTACGGCGCGCTGTTCGGCATGCTCGGCGCGAGCCAGGCCCTGGGCGTCGCGGTCAGCGTGACCTTCCGCCTGAGCCAGCTCGTGCAGAGCCTCCTGGGCGGGATCTTCCTCCTGCTGCCGAAGAGCCGCGGCGAAGTCGACGCCGTGCGTGGCGGCTGAAGCGCACGCGGCTATCATCCGGGGCTCCATGAGCCTGATCGCCGTCGGAACCCTGGCCTTCGACTCCATCCAGACGCCCTTCGAGCAGCGCGAGGAGGTGCTGGGCGGCTCGGTCACGCACTTCGCCCACGCTGCGCGCCTGTTCGGGCCGCTCGAGATCGTCGGCGTGGTCGGGACCGACTTCCCGGACGCGGTGCTGCGGCGCTTCACCGAGCTCGGCATCGGCGTCTCCGGGGTCGAGATCGCGCAGGGCAAGACCTTCCGCTGGAGCGGGCGCTACGAGAAGGACTGGAACACGCGCCACACGCTCGACACGCAGCTCAACGTGTTCGAGCACTTCGATCCGAAGGTGCCGGCCGCGCAGCGCGACGCGCGCTACGTGTTCCTGGCCAACGCGCAGCCGGCGGTGCAGATGAAGGCCCTGGCGCAGGTGCGCGCGCCGCGCCTCGTGGTGGCCGACACGATGAACCTGTGGATCGACATCAAGCTGGGCGAGCTCGAGGAGCTCCTGCGGCGCATCCACGGCCTGGTCGTGAACGAGGAGGAGGCGCACATGCTCACCGGCCGGCGCAACCTGTTCCAGGCGGCCAAGGTGTTGCTCGAGAAGGGCCCGCGCTTCGTGATCGTGAAGAAGGGCGAGCACGGCGCGTTCCTGCTCGGGCGCGACGTGCGCTTCGCGCTGCCGGCCTATCCGGTCGAGGAGGTCGTCGATCCGACCGGCGCCGGCGACTCCTTCGCGGGCGGTTTCATGGGCTACCTCGCGGCGGTCGAGAACCTCGACCCCGCGACCCTGCGGCGCGCGATGCTGTACGGCACGGCCACGGCCTCGTTCTGCGTCGAGGGCTTCTCGGTCGAGGGCCTCGAGCGCACCGACCGTTCGCGCCTCGAGGCGCGCTACAACGAGCTCGCGGCGCTGGTCACACCGTGAGCGCGGCGCCGGCGCGCGTCTTCGTCGCGCTGGCTCTGCCCGCCGAGCGGGCCGCGGCGCTCGCGGCGGCTGCGGCCGAGACGCTGCCCGCGGCGGCCTTCCGCCTGGCACGGGCCGACGGACTGCACCTGACGCTCGTGTTCCTCGGCGACGTGGCGCGGCCCCGGCTGGCCGAGCTGGCGCGCGCCCTGGAGGAGGCCGCGGCACCCCTCGCGCCGCCCGAGCTCGAGCTGGCGGCGACGGGCGCCTTCCCCGCGGCGCGCGCGGCGCGCGTGCTGTGGGCCGGCGTGCGCGAGCGGGTGCCCGGGCTCGACGCGGTTGACGGTCGGGTCGGCGCTGCGCCCGAGGCCGTCCTCGCCGTAGAGCACGTGACAGGTCGCGCAGCCGGTCGCGTGGTAGCTCTGGCTGCGGCCCGGCCCGGGACCGCCGAAGGCCCCGAGGTGGCAGCCGGTGCAGGCCTTCTC
>Ga0172376_10005330_pt1 | contig 14398 bp, 14 predicted proteins | sample Lak35m_FD_121114 | JGI IMG/M metagenome (GOLD analysis project Ga0172376, IMG submission 121114) | Freshwater microbial communities from Kabuno Bay, South-Kivu, Congo - kab_092012_35m | ecosystem: Environmental > Aquatic > Freshwater > Lake | place: Democratic Republic of the Congo: South-Kivu...
AAAGCCGCGTTAGGAGCTATATCTAAAACCCAAACCCCATACCAAGGAGCATATTTCTCATCAGGACAAGATAATCCTTATTCAATGCCTAATGGAGTAGGAGGAAATGAGGATTTTAGGTGGATTCTTTAAATATTTATTCATATATTAATATACAATGGCTGATACAAGTGTATTTACAAGACTAAAAAGATTATTTTCTACTGATGTTATTATTCGTAATACTGGTGGAAGTACTTTAAATGTCCTTGACTTTAACCAAACCCAAATAGCAGGTCAGGTTAACACAAACTCATTATATGATAGATATACCCGTCTTCATACTACTAATGCTTCTCCTATCTATAATCCAGGTTTAAACTACCAAACTCTTAGAGTTCAGTTATACTCAGACTATGAAGCTATGGATACTGATGCTATTGTAGCCTCAGCTTTAGATATATTAGCAGATGAATGCAGTCTTAAAAATGAAATGGGTGAGGTACTCACTATTAAAAGTAGTGATGATAGAGTTCAAAGAATTTTATATAATTTATTCTATGATATTTTAAATATTGAGTTCAATTTATGGATGTGGACTCGCCAAATGTGCAAATATGGTGACTTTTTCCTTAAATTAGAAATAGCTGAGAAATTTGGAGTTTATAATGTCATTCCTTACACAGCCTATAATATTATTAGAGAAGAAGGATTTGATAAGCATAATAGAGACAAAGTTCAATTTAAATTTGATCCTGATGGTTTAAGTGGAGGTGGTACATTTGGTGGGTATTATGGAGGTTTAGTATCACCTAATAGTTCAACCTCATCAGGTACTAATATGGTTATCTTTGATAATTATGAGATGGCCCACTTTAGACTTATATCAGATGTTAGTTATTTACCTTATGGTAGAAGTTATATAGAACCTGCCCGTAAATTGTTTAAACAATACACACTTATGGAAGACGCTATGTTGGTCCATAGGATTGTAAGAGCACCAGAAAAACGTATATTCTATATTAATATAGGTAATATTAATCCCGCTGAAGTAGATGGATTTATGCAAAAGACCATCTCTAAAATGAAGCGCACTCCTTATATTGATCAGCAAACTGGAGATTATAATTTAAAATTCAACATGCAAAACATGCTTGAAGATTTCTTTATACCTGTAAGAGGAGGTGATTCAAATACTAAAATAGATACTTTACAAGGATTACAATATGATGGTATTACTGATGTTGTTTATTTAAGAGATAAATTATTTGCTGCTCTTAAAGTTCCTAAAGCTTTTATGGGTTATGATGAGACAACTGAAGGTAAAGCTACATTAGCCGCTCAAGATATTAGATTCGCTCGCACTATAGATAGAATCCAAAGAATTATGTTATCTGAGTTATATAAGATAGCTATAGTTCATTTATATACTCAAGGATATGATGGTGAAGAATTAACAAATTTTGAATTAGGATTAACCACTCCATCAATTATCTATGATCAAGAAAGAGTAGCCCTATTAAAAGAAAAAGTTGATTTAGCTAACCAAATTATAGACAATAAACTTCTCCCTACTGATTGGGTTTATGACCATATATTCCATTTCAGTGAAGATGAATATGTTGAATATAGAGATTTGATTAGAGAAGATGTTAAACGTAAGTTTAGACTAAACCAGATTGAGAATGAAGGTAATGACCCGTTAGAATCTGGTAAATCTTACGGTACACCTCATGACTTGGCCTCATTATATGGTTCTGGTAGGTATTACACAAATGATGAGGTACCTGCTGGATATAATGAAAAAGCTGACTTAGGTAGACCAAGAGAAAAAGCTTCAAAAATAGGTACCCAACAAGATGCCTTTGGTAAGGATAGGTTAGGTGTCCTTAGAATGAAAGACCAAGATAATAACGAATCAGATTCAATAAGACCAACATATAAAGGTGGATCTCCATTAGCTTTAGAAGCAAAAGCTATATATCATAAAAATAAAAATTCTTTGAAAAATATACCAGTTAATAAAAAGCAGTTGGTATTTGAAAATGATAAGCAGAAAGAATCACTACTTGATGAAAACCAAATCAAAGAATAATATTTCTATAATATTTATAAAAAACCTATGAATTAATGGGGATCAAACACTCTAAAATAAAAAACACAGGTATCCTGTTTGAACTATTAGTTAGACAGATCACAGCTGATACTTTGTCTGGAGATTCATCTCCTTCTATAGATATTCTAAAAAAATCTTTTGCTAAGACTGAATTAGGAAAAGAATATAAATTATATGAAACTCTTTTCAAGCATAAAAATGTAAGTGAAGCTAAAGCTAATATAGTAATTAATACTGTATTAGAAGCTTCTCAAAAATTAAATAGATCTAAATTAAAAAGAGAAAAATATAATATAGTTAAGGAAATAAAAAATCATTATAATTTAGAAGAATTTTTTAATTACAAAGTTCCTAATTATAAAGAATACGCAGCACTTTATACTCTCTTAGAAATCTATAATTCTGACAAACTCTCAGAAACTAACCAAATAATAGATAATAAGTTAACTATATTAGAGAGTTTAACCCAAGCACCCATTAATAAAGCTAAGGTAAAAGAGAATTTATTAGAGGAGTTTAAAAAATACGATAAAGACTTAAGAGTACTTACCTATAAGGTAATGTTAGAAAAGTTTAATGGTAAATATGCTAATTTAAATGATTCTCAAAAAGAAATTTTAAAAGAATTTATTAATTCTATTGATAATACTCCTAAATTAAGAGAATTTTATAATACAAAAATTACTGAGATTAAAACCTCTATCAAAAATTCCCTCCCATCTATCAAAAATCCCGCTATTAAGATCAAACTTAATGAAATATTATCATTAATTCATGAAGTTGATAAATCAGCTAAGGTTAAAAATGATGATTTAGTAAATTTATTACAATATTATGAGCTCACAGAGGAACTTAAAAGAATTCATTAAAAGACATTTAGAAGAAATGTCCACAACTGGAGGAGCTGGTGGATATCTTACCAAATATTTTATAGCTAGAAAACCATTATCATTTAAAGATACTGAATATTCTAAGCTAGGTTTTAAACCAGTAAATAGAAAAAAACAAGCTAAAAGTTCTAAAGTATATGATTATAAAGATCTTTGGGGATCTACTTATGACTATTAATATTTATAATTATGAAGACACTTCAAACCCAATATAACTTAATTAAAGAGGGTAAAGGCCATAAAGATGTATTTGTTAAAGAGGCTAAACGTCTCTTCCCTGATGTTATTCCTAATGGAGCAGGGTTTGATCAAACTTCTACTTTGCTTAAAAATAAAAATATTATAGCAGAAAATATATTCCCTTTAATCCCATCTTCAGGATTAAATCCTTTTTCTACTTTTGACAAATTCTTAAGTGAAGAAGTTAAAGAAGTTAAAGCTGAAGAAAAGAAAACATCAAAAGAGGTAGAAGAAGATTTATCTAAAATCTATGACATTTATGATAAGAAAAATCTTGACAATCAAATTTTTGACCAGGTATTAAATGGTATTAGATTTGAACTTGAACAAGATTCTGAATTGTCTTTAGAAAAAGCTACTGAAAAAGTAAAGAAAAATTTAGCTAAAAATTCTTTATATTATTTAGAAAACGCTGCTTTTGGTGTTAAAGGATTAGGTTATACTAAAGAAGCACCTGGTTTAGGTGAACCAAAAGAATTAAAAGGAAAATATAAATCATCCGGCTACGGAGACTTAAAAGAAAACAAAATAAACGAAGAAACTCAAAAGTATTTAGTTAATTACCAATGGAGTTCTAACCCATATAGTAATATTGGAACAACTAATACTGAGGTAGTTGAAGCCTCTTCAGAAAAGGAAGCAATAAGTAAAGTAGAAAAGGCATTAAAAGAAAAAAATCGGTATGTTGGTAAGGATGTTATGGGTGAACCAATAATTACTGCTAAACCTATGGAAAATAAAATATCTTTTATGGCAAATGAAATTTATAATCCATCATCTGATATAGAATATAGGAATAAAACTTTAAAAAATAAAATGAAACTTGTAGATTTATTAAAAGAAGGAGTTCATGAAGATCTCAAAGAAGCAGATAAAATTGGTGAAGTAGCAGCCTTAGAAGCTAAAATTAATTTTTTAGAAGGTAAAATTAAAAAATGCTATGAAACAATGACCCTCTTTGAAAAAGATGAAATCAAAGAATTTGTTGATAAAAAAAGACAATCTGAAATTAAGAAAGAAGTAAAAATTCTTGAAAGAGCTAAAGTACAACTTGAGAAAAAATATGATAGACTCAAAGGTACTGTAGAAGAAATGGACGATACTATTGACGAATCTGATTACGATTATTAATGAAACAAGTCCTTATAGACACTCAACTTTTTCATCTTTCCCCTCAACAACTTAGTGAAGCTAAAGTTGTAGGAGGAAATCTTATGGTTGAAGGAAGACTCCAAACTGCTGAAACAAAAAATGGCAATGGGAGAAGATATCCAAGAGAAATCTTAGAAAGAGAAGTTGAAAGATATAAGGACGGACCCATTAGAGAAAACAGAGCACTAGGCGAATTAGACCACCCAGATTCCCAAATAATAAACTTAAAAAACGTCTCTCATAATATAAAAAATATATGGTGGGATGGTAATGATGTTATAGGTAAGATTGAAATCCTACCCACCCCATCAGGTAATATATTAACTCAGTTATTTAAAAATGGTATTACTGTTGGGGTTTCTTCACGTGGTATGGGTAGTTTAAAACCTATAGGAGAAACTCAAGAAGTTCAAGATGACTTTGAACTTTTATGTTGGGATTTTGTCTCAACTCCCTCTACACCAGGCGCTTATGTTCATCCTATTAATGAAGGTTTAGTTCCTGTTACTACAGACTATACTAAAATAAATGAAATAATTACAGAGATACTCTGTAATAATGGGCAATGCCCTATAAATTTTTAAGAGAATCATATTTTGATTCTCCCTGTTATATGTATTAACATAATATGCTACCAACCTACTTATGTAGCATTTTTTTTATTAACTACTATTACGCTTCTCTTTTAATAAGTGTATTTTCTTAACACAAAAATTTTAGGAACAAAATGTCAACAAACAGAGATTTGCTGAAAGAAGCTATCGCTGATGCGAAGGCTGTTAAAGAAACCGCTTTGGCTAATGCTAAGGCTGCTCTTGAAGAAGCTTTCACTCCACAAATCAAATCTATGCTTGCTGCCCAGATTTTAGCTGAAGAAGAAGAGGAAGATGAGGATGATTTAGCTGAAGCTGATAAAGTAAGAATGGATAAAGATGAAATGGAGGAAGGCTATGGTATGGAAGACACTAATGAAGCTGAAGAACTTGATGAGGAATTTGACCTTGAAGAAATCTTAGCTGAATTAGAACTTGAAGAGGGAGATTATGACTCTATGGAAGAGGAAATGGACGCCCCACACGGTAATATTAATGCCGATATGGATCCTGATACTGGCTTCTTGGAAGAAGAAATCAATCTTGACGAGATGGATGAAGATGAGCTAAAAGCTCTTATTGAAGATGTTATTGAAGACATGATTGAATCTGGTGAATTAGAAGCTGGGGGTGATCCTGTTGAATTTTCTGATGAAGAAGAAGAGGAAGAAGGTGATGAAGAAATGGATATGGAAATGGATGCTGAAGAAGAAATTGAAGAAGGTATAAAGGATGTTGTTAAGGGTATTTTCAAAGGAGGTGGACAAAAAGCTAAAGAATTTGTTGATGGCTTTGTAGAAAAACACCCTGATCTTTATCAAAAAGCTAAAAAAGGTGAGAATGAATCATACAGAGAGTTGTATGCAAAAATGGCTCAAGAATTAAGAAATAACGGAGTGACAGGTTTTACTGATACAAAACCCTATAGAGATGCTTTATCTATATTAGTTAATGGCGCACCAGCAGCTGACACTATCTCAAAAGATCCATCAGGCCTTTTAGCTACTCGTAAACTTTCTGAGGAAAATCCTCAACTTCAAGAAGCTCTTAAAACTATCAAAATTCTTCAACAAGAACTTAGTGAAGTTAATCTTCTTAACTCTAAACTTCTTTATGTCAATAAGATCTTTAGAAATAAAAATTTGACCGAAAGTCAAAAAGTAAAGGTTTTGTCTGCTTTTGATAGAGCTACTTCTGTAAAAGAAACCAAAATCATTTATGAAACTCTAAATGAAGGATTAGTATCTAAAACTACTACAAAATCTTCAATTAAAGAATCATTAGGTATGGCTTCAAAACCTGCAGGTGTAGCCCCAAAACAACCAATTGTTGAATCTGATCAAATGATTAAAAGGTTCCAAAAATTGGCTGGAATTTTATAATGTATAACTTTTAAAAACAATTAAAAAAACAAAATGTCAAACTTAAACTCTCTTTTAGAAAGTGCTAACCAGTGGAGAGTCGTTCAAAGCGACGCCGCTAGATTAGCTTCAAAGTGGGAAAAAACAGGTTTGTTAGAAGGTTTAGGATCTGAGACCGAAAGAAATAACATGGCTCTCATTCTTGAAAACCAAGCTAAACAACTTGTTGTTGAAACTTCCCAAACTGGTGGTGGTGCTGGTGCTGCTGGTGCTACTTTCACAGCAGGTACTGGTGAACAGTGGGCAGGTATTGCTCTTCCACTTGTAAGAAAGGTATTTGGTCAAATCGCTGCAAAAGACTTTGTCAGCGTTCAACCAATGAACCTTCCTTCTGGTCTAGTCTTCTTCCTTGACTTCCAATATGGAACTACAAAAGGTGATGGTAAATTCACAGTTGGTGGTGATGTATTTGGAGCGGGTTCTATGTATGGTAGAACAGACCAAACCAACTCACCAACTGATGGTCTTTATGGCGCTGGTAGATGGACATACTCAACCAATATCTTCTCAGCTTCTGTAGGAGCTACTGGTTCTGAGGCTACTTGGGCGGAAGTTGGGTATGACTCAGCCTTATCAGCTTCTATAGCAGCTACTAATGTTGTTAAAGTTAAAATTCCAAAATCTCTTTTAACAAACCCAGACTTAGAAGGTGTTAGAGGATACACAGTCACTACTTACAGCGGTTCAACTGCTAATGTTACTGAACAACTCCCAGCTTACAACTATGCTGATGCTAGTAATGTTTACATCTTCATCTCTTCAAGTGCCGGTGTTGGTAATGTTAATACAAACGTTGTTAACTATGTAAAACAACCTGCTGATAATGTTAGAGGTGATTTTGAAGATGGTGCTTCTTCAGCATTCCCTAATGCTACTTCAGATACTGGTATTTCAATCCCAGAAATCAACGTTAAGATGAAGTCTGAAGCGATTGTTGCTAAAACCAGAAAGCTAAAAGCTGTTTGGACACCTGAATTTGCTCAAGACTTGAATGCTTACCATAGCATTGATGCTGAAGCTGAGTTGACAAGCATCATGAGTGAATACATCTCTATGGAAATCGACCTCGAAATCCTAGGTATGTTGATTGAAAACGCTCTAACAGTTGAGTACTGGTCAGCAGTTAACAACACAGTTGCTACAGCTACTTCAGTCCCTGCTGCTTTATCTAGTGGATTCTTCAATACACAAGGCCAATGGTTCCAAACTCTTGGTACTAAACTACAAAAAGTTAGTAACAAGATTCACCAGTTGACCTTAAGAGGTGGCGCTAACTTCTTAGTATTGTCTCCAACTGCAGCTACAATCCTTGAATCAATCCCAGGATTCGCAGCTAACACAGATGGTGATTCAGCTAAAATGAAGTATGCGTTTGGTGTTCAGAAAATTGGCCAATTAAACAACAGATATGAGGTTTACAAGAACCCATACATGACTGAGAATGTAATCTTAATGGGCTACAGAGGTTCACAGTTCCTTGAAACTGGTGCTACCTTCTCACCATACATTCCTTTGATCATGACTCCGCTTGTTTATGATCCAGAAACCTTTACACCAAGAAAAGGTCTCTTAACAAGATACGCTAAGAAAATGTTAAGACCTGAATACTACGGTAAGGTTTACTTAAACGGTTTGAACACCCTCTAATCGATTAAGTTAATAAATTAATTAGAAAGGACCCGAAGCTTAGCTTCGGGTCTTTTTTTCTAATATTTATAAACAAAAAATTTATGTTCTATGACTCATTTTAATAACACTCCCGAGGCTGAGGAAATTTTTAGAGAAAAAAAGGTAGTTAAAAATCCGATTAAATTTAGAGTTAATTTAAACGAAGAACAAAAAGAAGCTAAACAAAAAATATTAGATAACACCATAACATTATTAGCTGGTCAAGCAGGTTCTGGTAAGACATTGTTAGCTTGTCAAGTTGCTCTTGACGGATTATTACGTAAAATTTATGAAAAAATAATAATCACACGACCTACGGTGTCCAAAGAAGAAATTGGATTTTTACCGGGAGATCTACGTGAAAAAATGGACCCATGGGTTCAACCTATATACCAAAATTTATTTATACTATTTGATAAAGAAAAAGTTGAAAAACTTATAGCAGATGGTAAAATAGAAATTGTACCTGTTTCCTTTATGAGAGGTAGAACATTTGTTGATTCATGTGTTATTGTAGATGAAGCACAAAATGTCACCCATGAACAAATGGAGATGATTGTAACTCGTTTAGGTTTACGTTCTAAAATGATTATTTGTGGTGATACTTATCAAATAGACTTAAAAAAGAAAGGTGATTCTGGGTTTAAATTTTTGTATACTGCCTCTAAAAAAATAAAACATCTTGAAGCTTTAACATTAACTTCTAATCATAGAAATGAAATTGTTGAAGATTTAAGAAATTATTACGCAGAAAATTTGACCAACCAGCATTAAAATATGTCTTCAATTAATATTACAGGTTCTTCCGTAAGTACTAATGTTAGGATTATGGATGGATTAGTATTTGCCTATGATTGTGGTAATACTAGATCCTTCCCATATCCTGTAGGCTCTATCCCTTCAGCTTTCCCAAATTATGTTAAATTTATTAATATGATGGGTGGCATAATCCCGTCAGGTGCTGCTGAAGGATCTAATATTACAGCTTCATTAGAATTAGATTCTAGAGGATATAAACATCTATTTTCAAATGGATCACAAACAACTGTAGCACCACTTTTAGAAAATAGATCTCTCACAGGAAGTTATGTTATAGCTGATGATGGTATTTCTAGACCTTTTTTTGACGCTGTGATGACTAGTTCAAAAGGATTCACAATTGAAACTATTATTAGTACTTCTGTTGATAGTGTTAATATAACCTTTATGTTTGGGAATGGAACTGATACAGGTAATGATACTGACCCTGGGGGTAATGTAGGATTTTTAATGGGCCTTCTTAGTGGAAGACCAGCTGCCTATATGAGTTATAGTTCTTCAGTAGCTCCTAATCGAATTCTTTTAAGAAATGTTGGTTCTATGGTGACTGGAAGTTGGGCTCAAATTACATACACATGGAATGGGAATTGGGGAGGAAATGGCACAGGTAGTTTATATTTGAATGGAAATCTTTTAACTTTTGCTACTAGATCTAACCCTGGTTATTTTAATATGTCTTCTACTTCCTCTACTGATCCTCTCTTTCCTTTTCACGGAAGATGGAGGACTTGGGGATGGAGATATTCAGGATTCCAGGGTTATCAAGATTCGTTATTTGTTTACAACAAGGGTTTAACAGCTGAGGAAGTTAAACATAACTTTAATATCCAACGAAGAAAATATAATTTATAAAAAATGTCACTTATATTTTTACCCAGAGTTGTATCAGACGGTTTAATATTCTCAGCTGACGCGGCTAATCATAAATCCTACCCAGGAAGTGGTACAACTTGGTATGACTTAACTCAAAATAATTATAATGCTACTTTAGTTGGTCCCACTTTTAATAGTGGAAATAGCGGAGGTTTTGAATTTGATGGAACTAATGATTATGTTGAATTAGGTCAGGTACCAACAACTGTTCTTTCATCTTTTACTTGGCAATTCATATTTAAACCTATATCATTTACTAATGATGTTCGTTTAATCACAACAAGAGGAGGACTTAATGGACCTGGGTTTTGGCTAAACATTAAACAAGATAAAATAGCTCAAGTAACTATAGGTACTGTAGCAGATTATGATCTTACTAATAGTATTAGTTACTTAAATATTAATAATATTTATTTTTTAAATTTTGTTATTGATAACACTACTGCTCAATTGTATATAAATGGAGTTTGGATAGAAACTCAAACTATTTCTTCAACTAGAACTCAACCTGATAATAATAGATGGGTAAATGGTGTTTTTTTAGAACCTAATGGTGATCTTAGACCTAATACATATGCTAACCAAATTTTATATTCTTTAAGCTATTATAATAGAGCTTTATCATCTAGTGAAGTTCTTCAAAACTATGAAGCTTTAAAACCCCGTTTTGGTTTGTAAGTATTTATAATAAATTTTAATCAAATTGAGGACTCCTTTTCAATGGAATACTGCTAATTTTGCTTGGGAATCTAATCCATTCCCTAACCAAAGTATTACTCCTTTTACTTGGGATGACTGTGCCTTAATTGTAGAAATAATCACTGATCTTTTAGGAGGTAAATCTTCACCAACTATCTTTAAGGATAAAGAAAAAAAGAAAAAATTTATTAAATTACTTTGTAAGGTAGAGGGTGTAGAATACAAAGAAACCAAAGAAGTTGTGGATAGACAAATACGTATAACAGACATAGCTCTAGTAGCTAAAGAAGTGTTAGGTATTGACCTTAAAGTTGATTTATAATGTATAAACTTTTTACTGATAAGACTGAAGTATTTGAATGTAAGATTCAATTAGAAGGTGCTTCAATTAAAAATAGTCAAGCTCGTTTATTAATTGAGTCTGAAAATTTATCTTTAGTTTTTAAAGGTGAAATTTCTTCTGATGGGAAGTGTAGAATTCCTATTAAAAAATTAAAAGGTCTTTTAGATGAAAATACTCAAGGTAATGTAAAATTAGAAGTTATAGCTGAAGAAACTTATTTTACTCCATGGGAATCTAAATTTACAGTTGAAACTTCTAGAAAAGTGACTGTAGAAGTTAAATCTCAAGAAACCTCAGCTACTATTATAACAGAATCTAAACCTAAAGTTACTATAGATGAGGTTCCTTATATTCAACCCAAGTCTATACAAGAAAATAAACATATTTTAAAAATCATTGGCCTCCTTAAAAAAGAAAATATATATTTAAATAATATTTCTAATAACAAGGTTAAACTAAACAACTTGATTGAAGCTTATCTTAAAAAGAATAATATAAATCCTAACCAAATAGGTTTGATTATTGAAGGAGTTTTAAAAGGGTTGTCAAAAATAAGCTAATATGGCATTACCTGATTTAACAGGCCAAAATATTGAAAATACTTATCAAAGAATAGTCCAAACTGATGGAACTAATTTTTATGATGGTACAGGTTCATTAGTCATTTTACCTAGTGCTAATACAGCCTCACTTCTAACCACAGCCTCAGTTGTAGGAAATATAATTACCTTCACCAAAGGAAATACTTCCCAATTTAGTATTACAGTTGACACAGGATCAGGTGGGGTTATAGATACTAGCAGTTTAGTAACTACTTCAAGTTTTAACGCGTTTACTTCAAGTATAAATCAATTTACATCTTCATATAATACTGGATCTTTTAGTGGATCTTTTATTGGTCAATTAATAGGTACTGCTAGTTGGGCAAACAATGCTTTAACAGCATCATTAGCCCCTAACTATGTTCTAACATCTGTTACTAGTTCAATGTTAGCACCTTATGTGCTAAGTTCTCAAACTAGTTCCTTTGTGACCAATGCTCAAACTAGTTCCTTTGTTCAAAACTCTCAAACTTCTAGTTTTGTTCAAAACTCTCAAACTAGTTCCTTTGTTCAAAATAGTCAAACATCTAGTTTTGTTCAAAATAGTCAAACTTCTAGTTTTGTAACTAATGCTCAAACTAGTTCAATGACTGTTTTAAGTAGTTCTTTTGCTTTAACTGCTTCTTTCGCTCCTAGTTATGTTTTAAACTCTCAAACTTCTAGTTTTGTAATTAATGACCAAACTGGTTCTTTAGTCACAACTAGTTCTTTTAACAACTTTACTCAAAGTATTCAATCAGAAGTTGATTCATTAACAAATGCTACAAGTTCTTATGTTTTAAATTCTCAAACATCTAGTTTTGTCTTAAATAGTCAAACTAGTTCAATGACTGTTTTGAGTAGTTCTTTTGCTTCAACTGCTTCCTACCTTAATTCTCTTACCCAAAATGTAGAAATTTTAGGGAATGTAACTATTCATGGCACAGCCTCAGTTGATATACTTGTAACTAACTACCAATCTTCTTCTATAATATATTCATCAGGCTCTACTAAGTTTGGGGATACTTTAGATGATACACATGAATTTACTGGGAGTATATTTACTACAGGTTCAATATCATCAACAGGTACTGTTACAGCTGTTACAGGCTCATTCTCATATTTACAAGGAAATTCTCCTATAACTGTTGGAGATCCTATTACTTTCCAACAAGCTATAACAGCTTCTTCTATTAGTGCTTCTGTGTTTTATGGTGATGGTTCCAATCTTGTAGGTACTGTTAGTTCATCCTACTCAGCTACATCTTCATTTAACCCCAATGCTATTGTAACAGCCTCAGCTGCACCTGGGGATTATACTATAAGACTTACTAAGGGAAATGGAACATTTTTTGATGTAGCTCTTACAGCTCCTTCCCCTACACCTCCTCCTATTGTAAACACTGGGTCTTTCTTTACAAATGCTATTTTAGGGGGAGATCTTTTAGGCAATGATAAAATAATTTTTACAAGAGGAGATAAATCAACTATAGCTTTAAGTTTAACTAGTTCATATGTTTTAATTAGTTAAACTAGTTCATTTGTTCAAAACTCTCAAACTTCTAGCTTTGTTTTAAATAATCAAACTAGTTCAATGTTAGAACCTTATGTTCTAAATTCCCAAACATCTAGTTTTATAACTAATAATCAAACTAGCTCATTTGTAACTAATGATCAAACTAGTTCAATGTTAGAACCTTATGTTTTAACATCTACTACTAGTTCAATGCTAGAGCCTTACTTATTAAGTTCTCAAACATCTAGTTTTGTAGTTAATTCTCAAACATCTAGTTTTGTTCAAAATTCTCAAACTAGTTCTTTTGTTCAAAATAGTCAAACTTCTAGTTTTGTAACTAATGCTCAAACTAGTTCAATGACTGTTTTAAGTAGTTCTTTTGCTTTAACTGCTTCTTTTGCTTTAAATGGAGGAGGTGGAACAGTGGATACTTCTTCATTAGTTACTACTGCTTCTTTTAATCAATTTACTTCTTCTTATAACACAGGATCTTTTAGTGGATCTTTTATTGGAACTGCTAGTTGGGCTAATAATTCTACAACTGCTTCTTTTGCATCTAACATTTCAGATCAAATAATAAATGATTTACAATTCTTTAATTTATTTATAGCATGAGTAGCGGTAACGGACTAAATAGCGGATATATTGGTTCTGATCAAAGAAGAACTCAAGCCGGTTCTTATGATGGGAGAAAGCATTATTTGGAGAGGATAAATGGGCAATTCGTCGTTAGTACTACTAGTTGGACACCTGCAGAAATAGCCACCTCACTTTGGTTGGATGCCGGCGATGCTAACACCATCACGCTCAATGGTAGCAATGTAAGTCAATGGAATGACAAGAGTGGGAATGCAAGACACGCTACTCAGGCAACAGCAAATCAACGACCAACATATACTTCAAACAGTCAAAATGGCTATGGTATTATCTCATTTGGTCAATCAAATCTAGATATTTCAAGCACAACTCCGATTACAAGCGGAAATTCAAACTTTGGTTTTTTTGTTGCATACAAACCAAAAATAGCATCTGGTTACGGAACTATTTTTGCAAACTATTCGGCAGGAAACTTTCAGTTGTTATTTGCAACTATCATTCCATATGCTACTCCTTGGGGTTTATACAACGCCGCATCCCTTGATTTAGACCCTGGTAGTTACACCCAAAATGAAAATACAATTATATCTTGTGTAAGAACAAGTGGTTCATTTGTTGGTTATACAAATGGAACAACAAAGAATACTGTTGCAAATATAGCATCTGTTTATGCAGGGGCAAACACGGCATCTGTTTGGACTTTGGGTGCAAATACTAATAATACAGAAGCGGGACTAATGGATTTATATGAATTGATTGTAATAGACGGAACTGTATCAACAGATACTCGCCAACGCATCGAAGGATACCTAGCCCACAAGTGGGGACTGACGGCAAATCTACCCGCCAATCACCCATACAAAAACGCAGCACCAACAGTATAAAAAACATAAAATATAAACACAACATAT
>Ga0172376_10005331_pt1 | contig 14397 bp, 10 predicted proteins | sample Lak35m_FD_121114 | JGI IMG/M metagenome (GOLD analysis project Ga0172376, IMG submission 121114) | Freshwater microbial communities from Kabuno Bay, South-Kivu, Congo - kab_092012_35m | ecosystem: Environmental > Aquatic > Freshwater > Lake | place: Democratic Republic of the Congo: South-Kivu...
AGTGATGGAGGCAATGCGACGCGCTATGTCCGCAGCGGATATCTGCCGAGCGAACATCAAGGCACGCCCATCAACACGTCCGAGAAAGATCCGGAGAAGATGATCCGCAACCTGCGGAACTCGAGTCTCGATCGTGAGACGCAGGAACGGCAGCTCGCCTTCATCACGCGTTTCAATCAGCGGCAACTGGAGACAACCGGACCGGACCCGGCCCTTGAAGCGCGGATCCGCGCGATGGAGACCGCCTTCCGCATGCAGTTCGCGGCGGGAGATGCGTTCGATCTGAACCAGGAGACGCAGGCGACTCACGAGCAGTACGGCTCCAGTTCGTTCGCTCGCGGCTGCCTGATTGCCCGGCAGTTGATCGAGCGTGGCGTGCGTTACATCCATCTGGAGCACGGTGGCTGGGACCATCACGAGAACATCAACAAGAACATCGCGAGTTCGAGTCGGCAGATTGATCAGCCGATCGCCGCCATGCTGCGGGATCTCAAACAGCGCGGCCTGCTCGACGAAACGCTCGTGGTGTGGGGTGGCGAATTCGGACGCACGCCTGTCTCCGAAAGCGGTCATGGCCGCGATCACAATCACTACGGCTTCACCATGTGGCTCGCCGGCGGCGGCATTCGCGGCGGCATGAGTTACGGAGCGACCGACGAGTTCGGCTTCCGCGCCGTCGAGAACCGGGTCACCGTGCATGACCTGCACGCGACGCTCCTCAATCAGCTCGGCTTCGATCACGAGCGACTGACCTACCGCTACTCCGGCCGCGACTTCCGACTGACCGACGTCCACGGTGAAGTCGTCCACGCGATTCTCTCCTGAAGCTACAGCACACAAATGTGTCTTCAGAAGCTCACCGTGCGACGCCCTTGAGCGAGTCATTCACCGCGCGGTGGCTGCAGAGTCGGGTGAGTATCCAGGTACTGCAAGTGCTCCTGCAGTTCCTGGAAGGTCAGCGCGGCGGAGTCGCGGTCTCCGGCTTCCAGCTCTTCTTTCAGAAGGCGGATTCCGAAGACGATCGCCTGCAGGTGATTTCGCAGATCGTGACGCGTCTGAGCAGACAGAGGGCCGTCGCTCGCCATGATCAGCCCTCCTGATCAACACCGGGAAGTCGCGATCACGACTAATTCATCAGCAGTTGATCGGCGAATTCATTCAGTTGCTCCCTCTCTTCCGGGGTCGCCAGCTTGAGCGCCTCATCAATGGCCGAGCGAGCATTGCCAGCCGGAGTCATCCGGGCGAAGAGACGGGCTTTAATCACATGAAACCGGATCGCCGTACTGCGGCCCTCTTCCGATTTCACATCCAGAGCGGGAAGTTCCGCATCCAGCAATGTGACCGCGTCCTTCAGGCGGTCCGATTCCACGAACGCGATGACGCGCGCAATCACAGCAACAGTCCGCTGTTCCACCGACAGATCCTTCTCTTTGAGAAGCGTTTCCGTCTGCTTGAGTATCTCGGCCCAGCGACCATCAATCTGCAAAGCGGTCATTCGCATTTGAATGAAGATTGACCGGTGCTCTGGAGCCGGAAATTCTTTCTCCAGATCCGCAAGACTGGCGAGGACGTGATCCGTGCTGCCTGGAGCGCCGAGCAGTTCCTGAATCTCGCGCAGCTTCCCGCGCAGCTGATAACTCTCGGACTGCGTCTGATAGTCCTTCTTCAATCCGGCCGCGTTGTCCGGGTCCAGAGCGATGATCTGATCGACTTCCGGCTGATATTCCGGGAACAGCACATCCGGCGCGAGCACCTTCAGGGCCTTGTCGATCTGCTTCGCTTTCTCAACGCCCTCCAGTCCGGCCGCGGCCTGCAAAGCGGCATCGCGCTGCGCGCGGACTTCACGGAGTTCCTTCAGATGCGCGAGATAGCCCCGCGCACCACCAGGCTGATACCCCGTGCGCGCGTAAGGCCGGCCCGATGAATCGGTCAGCAGGATCGTAGGAAAGCCTTCAACCTGATACCGCGCCTGCAGACTGTCGTTCTGAGCCTGCAGCGTCACTGGCAGTTCTTTCCCCTTCGGAAAATCCAGTTCCAGCAGGACGAAATGCGTCAGGGATTCTTCATTGAACGCCGGCTTGCTGAAGGCTTCCTCGGCCAGGGTGATGCACCAGCCGCACCAGTCCGAACCAGTGAAGTTCATCAGAATGTCTTTATTCTCCACCGCCGCCTGCTTTTTCGCCTTTTCGTAACTGGTCAGCCACTCGGCCCGCCAGACTTCCGGAGCATCAGCCGGGAGGTCGGGAATCATCAGGCCGGATGACTTCGCCGTTTCTTTCGGAAGTTGAGGTGCCTTCGAGCTGCCCGCAGTCTCCAGAGGCGCATCCGAGGGAGCCGGAGTCCCGACCTGATTTTCTTCGGGCGCTGATTTGTCCGTATCAGCCAGCGTTCCCGGCGCCGCGGGTTCTGCCGTACAGCCAGCCAGAGAAAGCAGAACCAGACCGGTACTCAGCAGAGAACAAACTACAGCACACTTCATGACGCCCTCTGAACCATCCGGCTCATGCGTGGAATAGAAACGAACGACGGCCGGATTCTGTCGGGAGCGACGCTGCCCGGCAATGCGGGTTCAACCCCGGTCGATGATTCACATCAGGCTTCAGCGAGCGATCAGTGCAGGAAAACCGGACTGAAGCAGGATCAACTGGCAGCGGCGGGCGGCTTCGGCGGCGTGAATTTGATCTTCTCGATGTACTTCACCACCTTGTTCGAGCGTTTGTCGAGCCGTCCGGAGCAGGCTCCCACGGCGCTGATCACGTACCGGAAATGCAGGGTGTAGTCCGCGTCGATCTCGACCTGCATGTCCTTCGCCAGCTCGTTGCCCGGCGTGCCGATCAGCTTGAGGATTTCGATATTGAGCTGCTTGAAGGAATCGTCGCTGTTGCCGAGGTTCCGCTGGCCGAGGAACAGCGCGCCGAGCGTGCCGTCGGGATTCGCCCGCAGCTTCACTTTGATGTCCGGCATCACGGTTTCAGTGCTGGCTCCCGCACCGCCCGCTGGCATGTTGATGTTGAAGTCGCCTTCCGGTTCGATGACCTTCAGCGTGAACACGAAAAACGTGATCAACTGAAAGACGATGTCGATCATCGGGGTCATGTCCATCTTGACCTTGCCGGCGCCTTCAGGACGTTTTCTGGCCATGATCGTTCAGCTCCGCGGAATGCTGCGCTCTGCTGTCGGGCGAGTGCGAGTGATGGTGATGCGCGAATTCAGAAACCGGTCGAGACTCACTCCACCGCCTGGCGGGCGGAGATCGCGAATTTCTCGTAGCCCTGATCCTGACAGAGCTTGATCAACTGCTGCACTTCCCCGGTGGGCACGTCGCCATCCGAACGGATGCGGATCGTCACATCCTTCGGCTCCGTTCCCTGCTGTTTGTAGATACGGGCTTCACGAGCCAGGCCCGCTTCGGTGTCTTTCGACAGAGGCTGCAGCATGTCCTTGTCCGCGAAATTGAACAGGAACGCGCTGGGGTTGGTCCGCGCTCCGTCCATATCGCGGAGGTAACCGACGTTGAGCGTCATTTCGTGCTTGACCTTGACCTCCGGCGGCTTGGCCAGTGAGTCCTTGGGCAGCTTGACGCGCTCGTCCGCCTCGGTCTGCTCGAAGTTATTCACGAGCAGAAAGAAGGTGATCAACTGAAAGACGATGTCGATCATCGGCGTCATGTCGAGTTCGACATCACCGCTGGACATCTTCGAGCGTTTGGCCATGAGGTCGATCCAGAGCCGCTCCGGCGGTTCAGGCGCCGAAGCGGTGAGTCAGCAGGACGGGAAGGCAGACACCGGTCGGCACGACTTATTCCTGACGGGCACCGGGCGCGGCGGCCGGAGCGGCACCACCGGCCGGACGCTGCGCCTGCTTGCCGGCCTGAGCGAACCGGGACATCAGGCCTTCGCTGACCACTCCCAGTTCCATGAAGTAACGAGCGACCCGGTTCTTCATCCACGCATAGCAGCAGACGGCCGGAATCGCGACGACCAGTCCTTCCAGCGTCGTGAACAGAGCGGTCGAGATACCGTCGGCCAGTTCGGACGGCTTCGGGGTCGTGGCCGATGTCGCAATCACGCGGAAGGACGAAATCATACCCTGCACAGTTCCCAGCAGCCCCAGCATCGGTGCGATGGCGCCGATCAGCGACAGGTAACTGAGACGATGGTCGATGGCCATGCCCTCGTCATCGCCGACTTCCTGCATGCCTTCGACCGCTTTCTCGTAACCCTGATTGATCCGGGACAGGCCGGCGGCCAGGACGCGTCCGATGACCGATTCGTCGTTCTTGGCCGATTCGTAAGCCCCTTGGAAATCGCGGGAGTTGACCTTCTGCTCGAAGGAGTCGATGAACTCCTGCGGCAGGAAGTTGCGACGCTGAACCTGCAGGAAACACATCATGACCAGGGCGACCATGATGAAAGACAGGCCGATGATCAGAAATCCGAACACGCCGGACGCATTGATCATCCACATCAGGTAGCTCTCGGTTTTGGCCGTGTCGGCCGCTGCCGGCTCGGCCGCATCCGCACCTTCATCAGCCGCTGGTTCTTCGGCCGCTGGCTCCGCAGCAGGTTCCGCCGCCGGCTCAGCCGGCATTTCCCCCGCTTCCTGGAAGGCCCAGGCGCTGGATGAGGTCAGCGTCAGCAGACCGGCACAGATCAGGCTCATCAACCCGGCGACACTCAGCATCTTCAGAACACGGGACAGACCAGCGCGCATCGTAAAGTTCTCCTGGGAAGCGATTCCGCTCGATGTTGTTCGGGACTCGTTGGAGTTCGGGAAAGGTCTCGGTCAGAGACAGTGTGAATCGGTCACGACAGCGAATTCAACGTCCGGATCAGGGTAGTTTCTTCGTCCACGGACTTTCGGGGTAAGACTCCTGCAGTTCCTGTCGCGCAGCCAGCCCCCGATCCTGCTGATCGACCTTCGGCCACAGCAGCGCCAGATTGTAAAGGGCCTGAGCGTGGTACTGCTTTTCTTTCTCAAAGAGCACCGGCACATGCAGGTAAGCCAGCACGGCTTCCTGGAGCTTGCCCTGTGACTTCAGGCATTCCCCTTTGAGGATGAAGGCTTCCGCCATGACTTCCGTATCTTCAGGACTGGTTTTCGAGATGGCTTCCGTGATCAGACCGAACGCTTCGTCGGCCTTGCTCTGCTGCAGCAGAACATTTCCCTTGCCCAGCAGCGCCTCGTTGCGGCGGGAAATCTCGGTGGGAGTCGCGGCATTCTGAGCAATCACCTGCTCGTAAGCAGACAACGCGGCGTTCAGATCGCCCTTCCGCAGAGCCAGCCGGGCGCTGGAAGTCTGGGCGGCCATTTTGAAATCCGGCCAGGGCGCCTGGGCCAGAGAGCCGAAGGCCTTCTCCGCTCCGTCGTAATCTTCCTTCGCCAGCAGAACCTGCCCCAGCGTCATCAGAGCCGGAAAGTACCGGTAGCTGGTTCCATTCGCTTTCGTGAAAGCGTCCAGCTTTTTCGCGGCGTCATCCAGCTTTGCGGCATCGCCCTGCAGCGCCATCCGGGCTGTCGCCCGCGCTATCAGAAACTCAACATCCGCTTTCACATTAGCATTGGCCGCTCCGGCGCTCTTGCCATAAAGGTCGAGCGCCCGGACCAGATCGCCGCGATCATCCGCACCGCGGGCCAGCGACAGTTCCGCCGGTTCGTTCGCCCATTCGATGCTGATCACATCGTTGGCCGGCACATCCACATTACCACCGGTCAGGGCTTTGACGGTGACTTTGTCGCGGGCCACCGCCGTGACATCCCCGTTGACGGCTTTGTCACTGCGCCGGTTGACCTTGTCCGCCAGGACGGCACCTGTCAGCAGCAGCAGGACGATGCCGGTCGTCATCAATCGTTGGCAGAATTGTTTCATTCACGGAGTCCGTATGTGACAGGACAGAAGCGATGACCAGAAGGACTTCACGACCGGGACGCAGATGTCGGCCGGATCGTCTCTTGAGATTCAAACTATTGAGATTCAGGCGGCTGCTTCTTCGGAGGCGTCTGTTGAGCCTGAGCCGCTCGTTCCCTTGCGGCTTTCTGCTTCAGCAAACGTTCTTTTTCCTCAGGAGTCAGCGGTCGCTTTGGTTTGGCCTCACTCTCCGCCGAAGCGGCTGAACCGCTCGATGCCGCCGCCGGAGCGGCAGCGGACCGGGCCTTCTTCGGAGCGCTGGCAGCCACACTGCCGGCCGGCGGCAGAGAAACCGTATCCGCCAGACCGACAGACTTCTTCTTCGTCTTCCGGCCCGCCCGCATCACCATGAAACCACCGCCGCCGATTCCCGCCAGAGCCACGACTCCGAACAGAATCAGGGACATCGTGCTGGAACCTTCATCCGCTTTTGCGACCACAGGCGCCGCCGCTTTCTTTGTGCTCGTCTTCTTCGGCGCGCCTTCCGAGGCCACCTTGACCGGAGCAGCTTCGACTGGCGCGACTTCTTTCGGACGCTCCAGAGCCACCGGCACAATCACGCCCTGCTCTTTCTGAATCTCCTGATAGAGCGCATCGAATTTCGGCCACCAGTCATCGCGGAAAGGAACCGTGATCGACACGAACGAATACAGCTCGCCCTTCGCCTTATCGAGGATGCTTTTCCGTTTGGCCCCACTCTCAGCCTTCGCCATTTCCAGCGTACATCGGGGGATGTTGTACCAGGCCTCGTAAAGCGGGCTTTCGTACTTCGCTTTCGCGTCCGGACGACCGGATTCCAGCAACCGCTGCAACCGCTGCCCGATACCCAGCCAGCCCCACAGCTTGCGGGCCGTGTCTCCCCGGATGGCGGTATTCAAGTGCTTGACCGAATCCGGCTGGCCGCTGCCTCCCCAGGCCTGAAACGTCATGGCCGCTTCGACCTGACCATCCAGAAAGTCCGGGTTCTGCGCCAGAAACTCGACGACCAGATTGATGGCGTCATCGAACCGCCCCTGTGCCCGGCGGCAGGCCACCTGCCGGAGACGGACTCCGTTCAAACGTGCCGCTTCGATGAAATTCGGATCCTGCTTCGCGCGATCCAGGATGTTCTGATACGCCGCAGCGGCGGCATCAAAGTACTTCGTGGCATCGCCGCTGCTGCTGTTGGCCAGACCGAACCAGGTTTCGCCGATCCAGGTCAGCGAATTCACAGTCTGATCCTGCCGCTTCGAGATGTCATCGAGGAATGTCTCGAACGACTTGCGAACGGATTCAAACTGCTCGGTCTGACCGGCGTCCTTCAGCCGCTTGAGTTCTTTTTCCAGTTCCTGGCCGAGTTGCTTGAAGACTTCCGTGAGCTGCTCGCCACCGCCGCCGCCAATTTTTTCCAGCATCTGCATCGCTTTGCGGGCTTCAGCCAGATTGTTCGTCCCAACGTGACACCGCAGCAGCAGCTGCCAGGCGAGCGAAGCGAAGCGAACGCCCTTCACCGCATTTTCAGCGGTGGGACGCTTCGTTTCGTCCGCCACCTGGATAGCTCCGACCACCGAATGCGGATCCTTCGTCAACAGGTTGACGCCATCCTGATAACGACCGGCCGCAATCATGATCTGCACCAGCGACACCTTGGCCGCCGTCAGACTGTCCGGCGCCGGGGTTGTCGCCGGAGTTTCTTTCTCCAGCCGGTCGATGCCCGTCTGCAGGTGCTGCTGAGCACTCTTCATCCAGCCATCGAGCACATCCTTCGCTGGCTGCTGTCCGGCAGGCAGCGAGACTCCGTCGATATAGGCTGCCCAGTAGGCCTGCCCGGCCCGCGTCTGCGAATCCGTGTAACGCGGAGATGAGTCCGGAATCTGCACGTACCACTTCGCGGAGTCTTCGTGCTTCTTCAACTGACCGGAAACGGCCGCCATCTGCAGCCGGGCGTCCATCGCGCGATCGCTCGTCGGCCACTGCTTCACGAGATAGTCCGCCATCCCGGTCATCTGAGCGACGGCCACATCCAGTTCGGTCCGGCGCCCGGCCTTTTCAGCATCGTTGAAGGCCTGCACGAAAGCCGCCATCGACATGTAAGCCGCATCCTGTGCCTGAACCGGGTTGTCCTTTCCGTAATACTGAGCCACATACTGAGCGAGAATGGCGGCCTCGTAGTTGTTGCGGGACAGCATGTGAACGTAGGCCAGGAAGTATCGCGCGCGGTTCAGATCGTTGATCGGAGTTTTTTCGTCCGCCGTCCTCAGAGCAATCTTCAACAGGCCCGTGGTCTGTTCGAGATGAGTCTTCAACTCCTGTTCGACCTGCTGAATCTGCTCTTTCTTTCCGGAACTTTTCGCGGCCTGCAACTGGTCCATCAGCTCCTTGGTCTTCTTGGTCACCAGCTCCGATGCCAGGCTGAACGCGGTATCGAAATCCTGCGGTTCATCAGCCGCTCCCGCTCCCTTGAGCTGCACCGTCAGATCGCGTTCTTTGAACGTCGCCAGATTCTGCAGTTCACCCGGATATCGCTTCACGGTCCGCACGGCCGATATGGCCTGATTGAGCAACCGGTTGCGATTGTCCTGAGTCAGTTCGCGGGCGGAGGCCAGCGCTTCCCAGGCCAGTGCCTGTTCCCAGCGGATTCCGAGCGACTGCTGCGAAAACTTGCGACCGCCCTTCGCATCCGCCAGCCATTCCGTAGCCTTATCAACCACCAGCTGATGATCTTTCCGCGACGGATGATTCAGGCAGATCAGTTCGAAGTGCCGCACCTGATCCTGTAGACGGATCATCGAGTCGCTCTGTCCGGGATGGCCCAGCAGTTCTTTGTAAATGCCCAGCGCCCGGACGATATCCCCTTGCTCTTCATAACACTTGCCCTGCCAGGTGCGGGCATACAGACCACCCAGTTGACTGCGATACCGCTTGTGAATCTCCTCGTAGCCGGCCGCGGCCGAAGTCAGCTTCGCCTTCCATTCGGCGGAATCCCTGTCGTAGGTTTGAGCTTCCTCGTAAGTGCAGTTGGCCAGGTCGAGCTGCGCCAGGATGTACTTTGTTTCGGCCAGTCCGCGCGCTTCGTACTGCGCCCGGTCTTCGTTCATGTCGATGAATTTGGGGAACGTTTCCCACGTGGCTTTGTGCTGATCATGCGCGGTCTGAAAGATCGCTCGCGCTTTGGTGATCAGGTCGCGGGCCGCCGTCTGGAACTTGCCGCGCTGTTCCTGATTGGCCGGCGAACGGGACTGCCAGACTTCGATCCGCCCCTTGCCCAGAAGAATCTTGGCCCGTTCCGTGTTGGCTTCCGCGGCTCGAGGATGCGACGGGTTGCCCTTGATGAATTCGTCGAGGAACCCCAGCGCCTGGTCGAGCTGCCGGGTCTGCACGTCCGGGTTTGTGATGGACTCGCCGCGCGCCATCACCAGCAGCGTGGCGGCTTTCTCAAACGCAACCACGGACTTGATGTCCGGCGGGCAGTGCGGATCGGCTGCCAGAGTGTCCAGATAAATCAAGGCATAGTCGAACAGTCGCCGTTCGCGAAGCCCCGTCAGGAATTTCTCGTAGGGTTCTCCCGACCGGGCCGCCGACTGAAACGGGCCGGCAACAGCCAGGACGAACAGCAGTCCGCAGAGACAGAATTTCCTCATCGATACCGGTCCTTGCCATGACTCGGGACGCCACACCCATCCCCGGTGAATCCGGACCGGTCAGGACGCTGATGTGTCCCGCTTCCATCCCGTGAAGCTCGGCCCGGAACGACTGCTGATCCAAAGTCGCCACACTGCTTCCGGTCCACCATCACGACACTTCGGCAGCCCCGCCAGGCGGGTCCGAATCACTTCGGGACGAAGCGGAAACGCCAGTCCGGCAGGAGGAAGCAGCCCACTTCATCCGATGGTCCGGAACTGCTGCCGATACAAAGAAATACAGGCAGATTCAGCACCTTTGGGGAAGCGGAGGGCCAGCATATAGTCCCCTTCCTCCCTTCGCAACCACCTGCCGGACGGTGCATGGAACCGGGCTGGCGATGAATTCCCCGAAGGTTTCTCTGTGCATGCCGCTTCGCATGGCATGCGAAAGGAAGTCCGCCCGTGTCTCTGTCCGGAGTTCGATCATCCGTCCGCGATACGATCGCGGCCATCGCGTCTGCCTCCGGGCCGGCCGAACGAATCATCATTCGAATCAGCGGTCCTGATGTTCGCTCCGTTCTGCAGCGACTGACCGGATCTCTTCCCGATGCACCCGGACCATCCCGGTCGACCGCGAACCTGCAGATCGGCTGGCCGGAACTCGTTCCCGCAATACTCTACTTCTGGCCTGGAACCCGCAGTTATACCGGCCAGCCCTCTGCCGAAATCGCGATCCCCGGCTCAGTTCCACTCGCCGAAAAAACCCTGGAAGCCGTTCTGTCCTGCGGTGCGCGGGCCGCTCAGGCGGTAGAATTCACACTGCGAGCGTTCCTTGCCGGACGGATTGACCTCACGCAGGCGGAAGCTGTGCTGGGAGTCATCGACGCGTCGAACGATCGGGAATTGTCGGCCGCCTTGAAGCAACTGGCCGGCGGCCTGGCCGGGCAGATCCAGCAACTGCGCGGCGAGCTCCTCAACCTGCTGGCAGACCTCGAAGCGGGACTGGACTTTGTGGACGAAGACATCGAATTCGTTCCGCAACACGTGCTGATGACCCGGATTCAGCAGGCCGGACAGGAGGTCCGCGAACTTCTCAAGCAGTCCGCGGACCGCATGCAATCGACCGGTCGTCCGCGCGTGGTGCTCGCCGGTCTGCCCAATGCCGGCAAGAGCACGCTGTTCAACGCGCTGTCCGGTCGATCGAGCGCCATCGTCACGGAGATTCCTGGAACCACGCGCGACTATCTGTGCTGTCCCGTGAACTGGAACGGACTGGAGACCGACCTGATCGACACGGCCGGATGGGAAGACACACGGCCCGATCTCGATCCGTTGTCACGTTCATCATCGCAGATCCCGGCCGCCGCCCAGCAGGCTCGCCGCAATCAGTACGCCGAAGCCGATCTGATCGTCTGGTGCTCCGCCGCGGACCTTTCGCTCGATGATCAACAACTGGATCAGAGGCTCCAGGCAGAAGCATCGCAGCACCGGCCGATCCTGCTCTGCCGGACTCGATCCGATCTGCAGCCCGACGACAAACACGACGGGCCGGCACCGGAACTTCTGCGGATCAGCGCGGTCACCGGTTTCGGTCTGCCTGCACTTCGTCAGAAAGTGGCCGAACTGCTGAGCCAGCAGCGCGGAGGCCGGCAATTCATCGGATCCACAGCGGCGCGCTGCCGGGACAGCCTGCTGCGGGCTGTGGAGTCTCTCGACCGGGCACTCGACACCGCGCAACGGCAACTCGGAGATGAGCTGATCTCCGTGGAACTGCGGGACGCACTGGACTCACTCGGCGAAGTCATCGGCGCCAGTTGCACCGACGATATCCTCGACCGCGTCTTCAGCCGGTTCTGCATCGGCAAATGAATAATCTCAACGAGTGGTGTGAACCAGCCTCACCATCGGGCTTCAACGGCGAACAGACACGATCTGGAAAAGCACAATCGCTGCTGCTGACGTCTCAAACCGGGCTGCACACACAGAACAATGAGACCCGTCCAACGAAAAGAGCCGCCCGAAGGAGCGGCTCCAGAGATTCTCGATCAGTCTCAGGATCCCGTAACGGAATCCCTGGCGGCCAGAATCATTTAATCCTTCATTTCAATATCGAACGTGTTTGCACCCGGTGAGACATCGAAAATCAAAGTCGATTCCTCCGCCCGATACCTCATAGGCACTTCTTTGAATTTCGACGGATCTGGAATCTTCCCGGCCATAGACAGTTCCATGAACTTGTCCTGGTCTACAGATGCGGCAGGGTTTGGAGGACTGACCGACACGCGATACGTACCCACGACAATCTTCAAACCGTCACGCATTGAAAGAATGTATTCACCATTGGCGTTGGTCGTTCCGATGCCTGCAATTCCATCCTCAGAACGCTGAAAGAGAATACCGCAGCCTTCCGGAACAGGCTGCCCGTTGTATGTCACTCTCCCGCGAACTGTTCCAGTTCCCCCGGAAGGGAGCCCGGAACCACAACCACAGGAAAGAAACAACAGGACAAGGGATGCAATGAGACGGGGCTGAATCAGAGCGATCATGCAAAGCTTCCAAATTCAGAAACACGTGTGACGCACAGAACAAAACCAGAAGAGGATGACCATCGCAGCAGGCACCAGAGGAATAGGGCCGGAATTACCAGTCACCTTCAGACTGACCGTCATTTCTGGTAGCAACTCGCTTCAGTGTCGACAGGTTAATATTGTCGCTGATAAATCGAACAGCTCCATCTGCTAAAAGAGCATGCGCTCCCCCTGTGTGCGGCGAGAAAATGCCGTTGTTGGAACCATCATTGTTGCAGACGCCGGGAAGAACTGACCCGCCTGTGGCCTTAACCGCGTTCGGCTGGTAGCGGATCGTGGTCAAATTGAACCAGCGATCACCCGCAGTTTCCGAAACTCCTGCGGTTCCCATAGTCCATCCGTGATTGTTCGTAATCACCACATCCTGATGTGTTGCATTCTTGGCAAAATCAGACTGCTCACTGATTGCCAGGATATTGCTGGCCCCGTCAGTCATGTCCTTGAAATTGATCGTTTTGATAGCCAGTAGAACTCCACCTCGTGCATGGATTCCGGTACTGCCACAGTTATTGTTGCCAAATTGCGGTGACAGCGTGGAGTTAAGAAATCCGCCTGGCGGAGTCGCTGGATCGTTCACGGCTCCCGCAATGCCTGCGTACATCGAAATCTGCTGAAACCGACTGCAGCCTGTGTCTTTCACGAGTGGCAATGGACTGGATGGGCAACTCAGAAATGCAAAAATAGGGCGAATTGTACCATTATTCGTATAATTATTGAAGCTGGTAATCATTGGATCTTCACACGTGTAGCCTGGAGATCGCCCCGCAAAAACCCACTGCTCAAATGTCTGAGCCTGATCCAGATATGGCAGCAAACCGACCCAGAATGAAACTCCCCATCCTCCATGCGTCGATGAATTCACACCAATCGGGAAGCTGTTGGCCGTTTCGTGGTAGTTGTGCAGCGCCACTCCAACCTGCTTCAGATTGTTCTTGCACTGCGATCGGCGAGCGGCTTCTCGAGCCTGCTGCACAGCGGGCAGCAGCAGCGCGACCAGTACTGCAATAATGGCGATGACAACGAGCAACTCAATAAGCGTGAACCCGCGCCGCTTGCCTGTCAGCATGATCAATCCTCGCAGTGACAAAGAAAACTGAACGGCTGAGAAGCCGGAAATCAGCACTGGCAGCGTTCTTACCGCAGTCCGACCGCACGTCAACACGCACTTGTCGTGGAAACGTCGTCATCCCGTCATTGCGTGATCAGGATAACTCGCACTGAGCCGGAACGTGGTGCGGTGAAACACCGAAGAACATGTAATGTTCCGGTTTTGTCTTCGGAATTCACAGAGCATGCGAATTTGAAACTGGAGAGACAATCAATTGCTCATCACCTGCCACCCAGCGCACGCCTGCACTCAGAAGACATCTTCGCTTCCAGCAGATATTCGGCAATTTCAACATAAAACAACACATCAGCACATCAACAGCTCTCTCGAACACCATGCACAGACGAGAGCAAAGCGAGGATTTCCCTGACAGCCGGCTTCTGAGAGCACAGCAGAAGCATGGCGGTTCGATTTTTATCCACGCCCGTATATCGACATGCACAGCCGCAGCATCCATGCGCAAGACGGTCTCCTGGTGCCATGCCGCTCACAACCACTCAGTTCAGTCGCGCGGAGATCCATCGCACGATCAATAACCGCAGCGAAAGACACTGAAGTCTCACGCAAAGGCGCGAAGGCACAAAGCCGCCAGGCCGAGTGACCGGCCGGTTTCCTCGCTTCGCCTGTCCGTTCCTTCGCGACTCCGCGCCTTCGCGTCGTCTCCGCGCCTTCGCGTCGTCTCCGCGCCTTCGCGTCTCTGCGTGAGTTCTTCTCTTGAAGCATCCACCGCGGCGCGGCCAGACTCCCCGCCGGGCGCAGCCCGGCCTGCGCGTTACGTGCGGCCAGTAACGGCCGTCGCCGTGAGTGCGGCCTCCTGCTCCCTCGGCGAGGTAATGCTCCCGCACGGTGTTCGACCGGCCGTGTTTGACCAGCTTGCCGGAGTGCGGGCCGGCCGGCTACTTCTGACGCACGTCGTAACAGAGCAGGTTGTTCTGATCGCGGATATACATCAGGCCGTCCACGATGACCGGATGCGGCCAGCTCTTGCCGTTGACGGTCGCCAGACGGAAGGAACCCTTCGGGTTGTACTTCTCCGGAGTGGCTTCGATCAGCGCCATGTCTCCGCTTTCGTACCGGAAGTAGAGATTGCCGTCGGCCAGCACGATCGCGGCGGAACCGCTGCCCGCTCCACGTCCGGCCGACCACGCGACCTTGCCGGTCTTCAGCTCCAGACACAGCGGGAACCCGTTG
>Ga0172376_10005332_pt1 | contig 14395 bp, 18 predicted proteins | sample Lak35m_FD_121114 | JGI IMG/M metagenome (GOLD analysis project Ga0172376, IMG submission 121114) | Freshwater microbial communities from Kabuno Bay, South-Kivu, Congo - kab_092012_35m | ecosystem: Environmental > Aquatic > Freshwater > Lake | place: Democratic Republic of the Congo: South-Kivu...
AATCAGGCGTTGCTGTCCCGCATCGACACACAATTGGATCAGTGGCAACAGGACAAGCAATCCGAATATTTCGCCATCTTGAACAAATGGAACAACGACCGTGGTTCCTCTATCTCGCCGCTTGTGCAGCAATCCTTGCTTTTCGTCACGTTGCTGTTCCTCATGACCGGGATGGCCGCGCTCTTTTTGCGACAACGGTTACGCAAAAGGACGCAGCATTTGCAAGCCACCAAGGATCAACTCGAAACCACCTTGGAAGCTCTGCCCGACCTCATGTTCGAGATCGATCAGAATGGTCGCTATCTTTCGTGTCACTCTCCTCGCTCTGATCTGTACGCAGCCCCTCCGGTTGATATGCTCGGCAAGACCGTGCATGAAGTCTTGCCAGCCGATGCTGCTGACACCTGCATGGCAGCGATCCAAGAGGCCAATCAGAACGGCACATCGCAAGGCAAGCAAATCGAGTTGAGACTGGCAGAGGGGCTGCATTGTTTCGAACTTTCCGTCTCGCGCAAACCCCTGATGAAAAGCCAACTTGCGAGTTTCATCGTCTTGTCACGCGACATCACTTCGCGCAGACAAGCCGAACAAAAACTGGCTCGCCTGACGAAACTCTATGCCGCTCTCAGTCAATGCAATCAAGCGATCGTGCGCTGCGAAACCGAATCCGAGCTGTTCGCCGTGATTTGCAAGGATGTGGTGGAATTCGGCGGGATGAAGATGGCCTGGATAGGCCAACTGGATAAGGCTAGCGGACGAGTGAAGCCCGTCTCATCCTATGGCGCCGGGGTGGAATATCTGAACGAGATCGAGATATCCATTGATCCGAATGGCCCAAAAGGTCAAGGTCCGACAGGAACCGCCTTGCGCGAGAACCACCCTTATTGGTGTCAGGATTTCCAGCACGCTCCCGAAACTGAGGCTTGGCATGAACGCGGCGCCCGTTTCGGCTGGGGGGCATCAGCGGCGCTCCCCCTCACATGCAACAATGCCGTCGTAGGTGCCTTCACGTTGTATGCCAGCGAGATCAATGCGTTCGATGAAGCCGCACAGAATCTGTTGATCGAGATGGCAATGGATATCAGCTATGCGCTGGATCGTTTTAACGCCCGCACCCTTCTGCAACAAACTGCACAGGCGTTGCACGACAAGGATGATTTGTATCGCACAGCCTTCATGACCAGTCCCGATGCAATCAATATCACGCGATTGTCTGACGGTATGTATCTGGATGTGAACGAGGGTTTCGAGCGCATTACCGGATGGAAACGAGAAGAGACCATCGGCAAAACATCGATAGAGCTCAATATCTGGAAAGTTCCGGAGGACCGCGAGCGTTTGGTCGCCACCTTACAGCAACAAGGAAGTTGCGAAAACCTGCAAGCCGAATTCGGTTTGAAGGACGGTAGCAGCATCATCGGACTGATGTCCGCACGCATCATCGAAATCAAAGGCGAGAGCTGTCTCCTCTCTATCACCCGCGACATCACCCATCGCATGCAGGCGGAGAGCAGTCTGCGCAGGCTCACGCAAGCTGTGGAGCAAAGTCCAGTCAGTATCGTCATCACCGATTTGGAAGCTAACATCGAATATGTCAATTCGACCTTCACCAAAGTGTCCGGTTACGCCTTGGAAGAGGTCCAAGGCAAAAATCCGCGCATCTTGCAATCCGGCAAAACCCCCAAGTCACGCTATGACGAGATGTGGGCTTGCCTCACTGCCGGAGAAGATTGGCGGGGAGAACTTATCAATCGCAGCAAGGATGGGAACGAATATATCGAGTCAGCACTGATCTCACCCGTGCGTGATGCGAATGGCAATATCACTCACTATTTGGCAATCAATCAGAACGTCACCGAAAAAAAACGAGATGAGGAAAAGATCCAGCAGCTCGCCCACTTCGATCAATTGACCGGGCTGCCTAACCGTACCCTGTTGTGCCAGCGCTTCAGCTATGCCTTAAGTCTGGCACAACGCAACAATGAATCCCTTGCCGTGATGTTCCTCGATCTGGATCACTTCAAGAACATCAATGACACACTGGGGCACAGTGTTGGCGACCGTTTTCTGATGGAGGTGGCAAATCGTCTGGCATCCAGCATCCGTGACGAAGATACCGTATCACGACTGGGCGGGGACGAATTCATTTTGGTATTTCCCGGAACGGATGCGGATGGTGCTGCCCTCATCGCAAGCAAACTGATCGCCAGCGTGTCGAAACCTTACCAGATCGAACATCACGAACTGATCGGCACGCCTTCTATCGGTATCGCGATTTATCCAAACGACGGAGACAACTTCGAAGACTTGCTGAAGAATGCGGATACGGCGATGTATCGCGTCAAGCAGGATAGTCGCAACGACTTCCGCTTCTTTACGGCGGAGATGCAGTCACATTCTGAACGCAATTTGCAGTTGGTGAACGCGATGCGCCATGCGTTGGCTCGCAACGAGTTCGAAGTGCACTATCAACCCCAGGTCACGCTGCGCAATGGAAACATCATTGGTGCCGAAGCGCTGTTGCGTTGGCACCACCCCGAGCTGGGCACCATTTCACCTGCCGAATTCATCCCCATCGCCGAAGACAGCGGACAGATCATCCCGATCAGTGAATGGGTGTTGCGCACCGCCGTCAAGCAGATGAAAGAATGGCACGACAGCGGCCTGTCTTCGCTTGTGATCGCCGTCAACTTGTCTGCCGTCCAGTTCCGGCAGCCGAACTTGCCTGAACTGGTCGCGCGCATCCTAGAGGAAGCCCAGCTCCCGCCTGATTATCTGGAATTGGAATTGACCGAAGCGGTGGCGATGGATGATCCGCAAACTGCGGTGGCGGTGATGGACGATTTGTTCGATCGCGGCGTTCGCATGTCCATCGACGATTTCGGTACGGGATATTCCTCACTCAGCTATCTGAAACGTTTCAAGGTCTATAAATTAAAGATAGATCAATCTTTCGTGCGCGACATCAGTGATGACCCGGAAGACAAGGCTATCGTAACCGCCATCATCAATCTTGCCAGCAGCCTCGGCATGCACACCATCGCCGAAGGCGTGGAGACGGCCAGTCAGCTTGCCTTCCTGCGCTTGCAAGGTTGTGATGAAGTGCAAGGCTATTATTTCAGCAAACCGTTGCCCGCCGACGAGTTTGAGTCGTTTGCGCGCAACACAGAATGATCAGGAGTGAATCGTGTACATCCATTGGGAAAAAGAACTAGAACTGGATAACCCACTGATCGATACCCAGCACCGCATGTTGATTCTGCTCTGCCGCAAGTTGGATATCGCCATCAAGACGCGAGAAGCCGATAAGACCATCCTCAACGTGATGCAAGAACTCAAAAAATTCACCGAGTTCCACTTCGTCAGCGAAGAGAATCTGATGCGTGAGATTGGTTATCCCCACGTGGATGAGCATGCACTCATCCATACCGATCTGTTGAGGCAACTCGATCTGGCACTTGCCAAGATCGGTCACCATCAGGAATTTCCTGACGACCTGCTTTTCTTCCTCAACAAATGGCTGGCATACCATGTCATTCACGAAGACATGAAGATCGCCGAATATGTCAGGAATGGCAAACGTAAGCCGATCGGCGAGAATTTGTATGCGGAGTATCTCCTCTCCAAATGAATCGTAGGCAAAGTCTGGGCGCAAGCTCCGAGTAAGCTGGCGTTGCTACGATGCCTCATATTTCTCACAGACAGGCGGCGACATGACCATCAAACGCACGGCATTCTTCATCTCGGATCGCACCGGTATCACTGTAGAGAAGTTGGGACGCAGTATGTTGAGCCAGTTCGATGGGGTGCAGTTCAATCAGATTACTCTCCCCTTTGTCGATTCGGTCGAAAAAGCACATGAGGCGCGCAAAACGATCAACGAGGCCTGCCAGCATGATGGCCAACGTCCCATCGTTTTCAGCACGCTCATCGTGCCTGAAATTCACGACATCATCGAAGAAAGCGACTCACTCATTCTTGATCTGTTCGAGACTTTCATTGTCCCCATCGAGAACGAGCTGGGTATCCGCTCTTCTCATGCCATTGGTCGCTCACACGAAACGGGAGTGCATTACAACGAACGCATGGATGCAGTGAACTACGCACTGAACCATGACGATGGCGGTGTAACGAAAGACTTGGGCAGAGCGCAGATCATTCTGGTGGGTGTCTCTCGTTGCGGGAAATCGCCCACCTCGCTCTACCTTGCTTTGCAGTTTGGCATTTTCGCAGCCAACTATCCCCTCGTTGCTGAAGATTTTGAGAACGGTTCACTCCCCAGCTCAGTCAAGCCACTCCTCAAAAAACTTTACGGCCTCACCATCCAGCCGGAACGGCTGGCACAAATTCGTTCCGAGCGTATGCCAAACAGTCGTTATGCTTCGTTGGAGAATTGTCAGAAAGAGGTAAAGCAAGCAGAGGAAATGATGCGCAAGGCCGGTATCAAGATGTTAGATGTGACGGCCATCTCGGTCGAAGAAATTGCGACCACGTTATTGCATCTCACTGGATTGAAACGCCACTAGGCACGTTGGCGCACCGCCTCGAACAGACAGACTGCCGTAGCCGCTGCGGCATTCAATGACTCTACCTTGCCTGACATCGGAATGATGAAGCGTTCTTGCACCGCTTCCTGCAACGCCGCCGACAGCCCCGCCCCTTCGTTGCCGATGGCAAAGCCCAACTTACCACGCAAGTTGCTCGCGTAGAGGGAACGCTCTGCTTGCAGAGAGGCCGCCAATATCTTGCCGCCAAACTCGCGTATCACTTGGATAAGATCGGCTTCTTCCAAGATCGTCAACGCGAAATGCCCGCCCATGGCGGCTCGCAACACCTTGGGCGACCACGCATCCGCACAGCCTTGGGACAGGAACACCGCATCGCATCCCGCCGCCGCCGCACTGCGCAAGATGGAACCGAGATTGCCTGGGTCTTGGATCGCTTCCAACAACAGGATGAATTGAGCATGCACTGGCGAAACAGCAGGTTTCGGCACATCAACCAAAGCAAGCAGGCCATTGGGGGTCTTTAGTTCGGTGAGCTGGGCGAACAAGGCGTCATCGAGTTGCGTTTTGTACACCTTATCGCACTCGGCCAGCAGTGTCTTGATCTCAGGGGTTTGTGATGCGTGCTCGTTGATGAGCAGATGAGATGGCTGTCCGCCTGCCTCCAGCAAGGCGCGTAGCAAATGCGGGCCATCGAGCAACGTCTGCCCTGCTTCTTTGCGCGCCCGCGACGAGGTGGCGAGCTTGTGCAGTGATTTGAAGAAGGGGTTGTCGCGCGAGGTGATGCGCTTTAATTCGAACATCAGGCTTCGCTGTTGCCACTTTGATCCAGGAGGCTCCCCATCTCTTCCAAGGCAGGCAACTCACCCAAACTGCGCAGGTTCAAGTCATCCAACAACTGTTGGGTGGTGGCGAACAACTCGGGCTTGCCCGGTGTGTCGCGGGTGCCGATGACCTCGATCCACGAGCGCCCTTCCAAGGTCTTGAGCACTTGCGGCGAGACATTCACGCCGCGTATCTCTTCAATATCGCCCCGCGTGACGGGTTGGCGATAGGCGATGATGGCCAGCGTTTCCATTACGGCACGGGAATAACGCGGTGGCTTTTGGGGATTGAGTTTGTCTAGATACGCTTGCAATTCAGGGCGCACACGGAAACGCCAGCCGCTGGCGACACGATTCAATTCGATGCCGCTGTCGGCATACTTCACAGCCAACTCCGACAGTAGAGTTTCGATGAAGGGCGTTTCCAGCGGAACATCGCTCAGACGTTTCAATTCGGTGATGGAGAGTGGCTCCTGCGACGACATCAGCGCGGCTTCGTACACGCGCTTGAGCAGCACGGTATCCACCGGATGATCGAGTTCAACGATGTCGGTGCTGACCGTCTCGGTGATCGCTATTTCCTGAGATTCTGCGTGATCTGTCATTTCATTCCTCCTCGACCGTGATGGATCGACTGGTTCGGACATAGATGTTACCCAACGACTCGGTTTGTGTGATCTCGACCAGACTTTCTTTCGCCAATTCAAGAATGGCGATGAAGGTGACAACCAGCATGGGGATGCTGGCCTCTGTTTCGAACAAGCTTTCGAACGGGACGAAATCGTGGTCGCGCAACTGGCGCAACACCTTGGTCATCTGTTCACGTACCGACAACTCTTCGCGCCGCACCTTGTGGTGAGCATGCACCTTGGCGCGGGTAAGCAAGGCCAGCCAAGCGCTGCGCAGGTCTTCCACGCTCACGTTGGGCAAGCGTTCGATAACCGTGCGCTCGATCAACACTTGCACCAATTCGAAATCGCGCCCCGCTTGCGGCACTTCGTTCAGACGATGCGCCGCCAGCTTCATCTGCTCGTATTCCAGCAGCTTGCGCATCAACTCGGCACGCGGGTCTTCCGTACTCTCTTCACCGTTTTCTTTGGGCGGACGCGGCAACAACATGCGCGATTTGATCTCGATGAGCACCGCCGCCATCAGCAGATATTCCGCCGCCAGTTCCAGCCGGTTGCTTTCCATCAACTCGATATAACCCATGTATTGCTGGGTGAGCTGCGCCATCGGGATGTCGAGCACGTCGAGGTTGTGTTTGCGGATGAGGTACAACAATAGATCGAGCGGACCTTGAAAGGTCGCCAACACCACTTCCAATGCATCGGGCGGGATGTACAAATCCTGCGGCATCTCCATCATCGGCTGGCCGTGGATGTGCGCCACCGGATTGGTGATGAGCAATGGAAGTTGTTGGTCTGGTTCGCTCATATCACCGTCTCTCCAGCCCAATCACGTACCAATTTGACTATCTTATCTGCCTCTGCGGCACTCACACCTGCAAACTCGGCATCTTCATACCGCAGCAAGACCGCATAGGGATTCATCACACTTAATGTCGTTTCTGAAAATGGATGTGCGATCTTATTGGCGATTAACAGATCGACCAACTCGTCCAAATCATGCGTCTTGCGGAACGCAACGCTATTCAAAACAAGCACGGCCTTAAGACATTTCTCTATGCCTTGTTGGGCATGGAAGCAAGTCGTGCTGATGTGGATGTCGGCATCTAACTTCATTTTATTGAAGGCCACGATGTCGCGGTCTGCCAGCTCCAGATAACGCCTTGCCAAATCAAGCGCGGACTTCATGCAACACCTTTCCTTCCTGTAGCGCCCAAAATAATGCTGAGCCTGGCAGGTGCCCCCACTCTTGCACGTACTCTTCCGAGTAAACCAATACATCAACGGGGATATGCAAGGAGCGTAATACTTGCTTCAAGCGAATCATCTCTTCGAATTTATTGGGCAACTCGCGTTCAATCACCATCAGATCCAGATCAGACTCCTCGGTCGCATCTCCGCGCGCGTAGGATCCGAACAAGATCACCTTGCTCGGATTGGCTGCTGTCACCAATCTATCGACTGCCTGTTTGATCGTTTGTTCAGAGATCACAATAACCCCCTACTTGTATTCCAGTCCCATCGCTTCGCGCACATCGCGCATCGTCTCTTGCGCCAGCTTGCGCGCTTTTTCGTTGCCATCGGCGATGATGTTGCGCACCAGGCTGGGGTCGTCCAGATAGAGCTGGGCACGTTCACGCATCGGTCTCTGTTCTTCCAGCACGGCGGTGATGACCGGTTGTTTGCATTCGATGCAGCCGATGCCCGCGCTGGTGCAGCCCTGCTTCGCCCAGTCCATGGTAGCTTCGTTGGAATACACCTGATGCAATTGCCACACGGGGCATTTGTCTGGGTTGCCCACGTCGGTGCGGCGGATGTGCGCGGGGTCGGTGGGCATGGTGCGAATTTTCTTGCTCACTTCGGCCTCGTCCTCACGCAGGCTGATGGTGTTGTTGTAGGACTTGGACATCTTCTGTCCGTCCAGCCCCGGCATCTTGGAAGCCACGGTGAGCATGGCTTGCGGTTCGGACAGGATCATCTTGCCGCCACCTTCAAGGTAGCCGAACAAGCGCTCGCGGTCGCCCAGGCTGAGGTTCTGTTGTTCATCCAACAAGGCTTTGGCGGATTCCAACGCTTCGTCATCGCCCTGCTCTTGGTAGCGTGTGCGCAACTCGACATACAGCTTGGATTTTTTTCCGCCCAGTTTTTTGATGGCGGCCTCGGCCTTTTCCTGAAAGCCGATCTCTTTGCCATAGATGTGGTTGAAGCGACGTCCGATTTCGCGTGTGAATTCGATGTGCGGCACTTGGTCTTCGCCCACTGGCACTTGGGTGGCGCGGTAGATGAGGATGTCTGCGCTCTGCAACAGCGGATAACCGAGGAAGCCGTAGGTGCTGAGGTCTTTACCGGACAGTTTTTCTTGCTGGTCTTTGTAGGTCGGCATGCGTTCCAACCACCCCAGCGGCGTAATCATGGAGAGCAAGAGATGCAGTTCGGCGTGTTCTGGTACTTTGGATTGGATGAACAGCGTGGCATGGGCGGGATCAACCCCCGCTGCCAGCCAATCGATGACCATGTCCCACACGGATTGTTCGATGATTTGCGGATTGTCGTAATGGGTGGTCAGCGCGTGCCAATCGGCCACAAAGAACAGACACTCGAATTCGTGCTGCATTTTGACCCAGTTCTTTAACACACCGTGGTAATGCCCCAAGTGCAGGTGGCCCGTGGGACGCATTCCAGATAACACACGATCAGCAAACATAGTTTGACTCTACATTCCAAAAATAAAATTGATGAACTTCATCACCGCGATCACAGGCGGGGTGAGTATCCAGCCCAATACGGGCGTGATGGCCAGACCAATGAGAACGAACATGCCATAGGGTTCGATGCGAGATAGTTGATACGCCTGCTGATGCGGTAACAAACTGACGGCGACCCGACCACCATCCAACGGTGGCAACGGCAACAGATTCAGCACCAGCAGGATGGCGTTTATTTTAACGCCGATCTGCGCCATCTCCAGCAGAGGTTCGGTGTAATAGCCGCCCGGAAACATCCAGGCGACCTTGATCATCAGCCCCCAGAACACCGCCATCGCCAGATTGGAGGCAGGCCCCGCGAGAGCGACCCACAGCATGTCTTGCTTGGGGCGACGTAAGGCCCCGAAATTCACGGGTACCGGCTTGGCCCAACCGAACAGGATGCCGCCCAATGCCAGCGTCAACAAGGGTAACAAGATAGTGCCGACCGGATCGATGTGGCGAACAGGATTGAGTGAGATGCGCCCCTGTTGATAGGCCGTCATATCCCCAAAGTGACGGGCGACGTAGCCATGCGCCGCCTCATGCAGGGTGATGGCAAACAACACGGGGATCGCCGCGATGGCGATAAGTTGAATCAATCCGTCCATCTAACCCTCAAGTCCGAATGGAGCCAGTTCACCATGCCCCGCACGCACCAACACAGGCACGTCACTGGTCAAGTCGATGACCGTGGTGGGATCAATACCGACCAAGCCTCCCTCGATGATGAGATCGACCTGACGCTCCAGATGTTCGCGTATCTCATCCACATCCGTGAGTGGGAAGCTGGCCTCGGGCAAGATGAGCGTTGAACTCAACATCGGCTCGCCCAATTCTTCCAGCAACAGCAACGCGATGGGATGGTTAGGAATACGCACACCAACGGTACTGCGTTTGGGATGCTGTAAGCGACGCGGCACTTCCTTGGTGGCTTCGAGGATGAAAGTGTAAGCCCCCGGCGTATTGTGTTTGAGCAAACGGAACTGGGCATTGCTCACGCGCGCGTAGGTGGAAAGTTCGGACAGATCGCGGCAGATCAGGGTCAGGTGATGTTTGTCGTCCAAGCCGCGAATCTGGCGGATGCGTGTGACCGCGTCTTTATCTTCCAAATGGCAACCAATGGCGTAGCCGGAGTCAGTTGGATAAACTACTACCGCGCCATCACGCAACATGGCGGCGGCCTGTTTGATGAGGCGCGGCTGCGGATTGTCGGGATGCAAGGAAAAGAACTGAGCCATCAGGCCGCCTTCAATGAAGTAGCGGGTTGCCAAAATTCCCATACAGGACGGCAGCCTAGGGGGAAATCAGGCAGTCGCCCCAAGTCGCGGTAACTTTCCTCAGGGCCGTGAAAATCAGAACCACAGGAACACAGCAAGCCGAACTCTTCCGCATAACGCGCAAACTCGGCATATTGCGGTGGCGTATGGCTGCCGGTGACGACCTCTACTGCGCCTCCGCCCAACTCGACGAACACGCCCAATAACTCGTGCATGGTCTGCTTGCCCATGCTGTGTCTGCCCACCATGTAGCGCCCAGGATGCGCCAGCACTGCAATTCCGCCGCTGCCGCGTATCCATGAGATCGCATCGGCCAAGTCCGCCCATTGATGTGGCACATAACCCGGCTTGCCGCTGGCTAGATAGCGATTGAATACGCTTTTCACATCTTTACAGTGACCCGCTTCCACCAAGTAGCGAGCAAAGTGGGTTCGCCCGATCATATTGGGATTGGTGGTGAACTGATACGCGCCCTGCAACACGCCACCGATGCCAATCTTGGCCAACTCATCCGCCATCTTTTGCGCGCGTTCACCGCGACCACTGCGCACTTTTTTCAGTCCTTCGACCAGCGGTGCGTAGGTAGGGTCGATGCCCAACCCCACGATGTGCAAAGTGTGCTTGCGCCATGACACGGAGATTTCAACCCCATTGATGAAAGTCATCCCCTGCTGTTCAGCCGCGATACGCGCCTCGGACAAACCGTCCGTTTCGTCATGGTCCGTCAGCGCCAGCATGGTCACGCCGCGCTCAGCGGCACGCGCAACGATCTGGCTCGGCGTGAGCGTACCGTCGGAGAAAGTGGAGTGACAATGCAGGTCAAAATCAAGCATCGCCGCCTCCTTTCTTCATCATCTTGCCCTCTTCTGCGCGTTTGCGGCGGACTTCCTTTGGGTCGGCGATCAGCGGGCGATAGATCTCGATACGGTCCTTATCGCGCAACACAACATCCGCCTTGCTCAACTTGCCGAAGATGCCGAACTTGCCCTTCTCTAGATCAATCTCTGGGTACTTGTCTGAAATGCCCGACAGCTTCACGCCTTCGATAAGAGTGGTGCCTTGCGGCACTTGTACCTTGAGCAAGGTCTGCTCGTGGGCAAGCGCATAGACGACTTCGATCTGAATGTTTTCGGCACTCATGGTGTGGCATAGACCTTTTCTGCGCGTTGGATGAAAGCATCCACAAAACTATTGGCGATGTAATGAAAAACGGGGCCGACCAGCTTTTCCAACAGCTTGTTCGAGAACTCGTAATTCAAGCGGAACGCTATTTTACAGGCAGACGGAGACAATTCGACAAAAAGCCATTCCCCGTCCAGTTGACGGAACGGCCCATTGAGCAAGCTCATTTCGATGCGGTTGGGGATGGTGCGCTGATTCCGCGTACTGAAGCTCTGCTTAATATGGTGATAATCAATATGCACCGTGGCGTGCATGGTGTCTCCGGTCATCGCGTCTACACTCGCCCCCCCGCACCAAGGCAAAAACTGGGGATAATCTTGCACCCTGTCCACCAAATTAAACATCTGCTCCGCGCTGTGCGGCACGATCACCGTTTTTTCTACTAAAGCCATTGCTTATCAAAGCCTGTAAAACAAAGGCTGGTAGAATATCGCAACAGACCATAAAACTCACCTGACATGAGCATTATCAATAATAAGAAAGCGTTCCATGAGTACTTCATCGAAGAGAAGTACGAAGCCGGACTCGTGCTGCAAGGCTGGGAAATTAAGGCGATCCGCGAGGGGCGCGTGCAACTGAAAGAAGCCTACGTTACCAGCAAAGACGGCGCGCTCTACCTGTTTGGTTCGCATATCAGCCCGCTGAGCAGCGCCTCCACCCATATCGTGCCCGACCCCACCCGTACCCGCAAACTGCTGTTGCACGCCCACCAGATCGACAAACTTGCCGGCAAAGTGCAACGCGCGGGCTACACCATCATGCCGCTGGATATGCATTACAAAGGCGGACGCGTGAAGTTGGAGATCGGCTTGGCTAAGGGCAAAAAGGAGCACGATAAACGGGCTACTGAAAAAGAGCGTGAATCAAAGCGTGAAGCAGCGCAAGCCATGAAAAAGGAACGCCGCTAGTTGTAGTGGCTCTCTTGCGGTGGAGGCTAATATGAGCGAAGCGAATGTTAAACGAGCATTAGCGAGTGGCCGTAGCCACAAGAAAGCCGCCGAGCAAGAACGTGAATCAAAGCGCGAAGCAGCGCAGGCCATGAAAAAAGAACGCCGCTGATATGTTTCGATTCTTGTTCCTGACGCTCCTCGCTTTACATACGACTGCAGTCACTGCACAAACGAAAGGCATGGCTATGACGAACACCCTTCAAACCGCTTATCTCTCTGGTGGTTGCTTCTGGGGCATGGAAGAGTTGGTGCGCCAGATTCCCGGCGTGATCGAGACTGAGGTCGGCTATACCGGTGGTGAGACACCGAATGCGACTTATGAGGTAGTCAAGACAGGCCGAAGTGGCCATGCGGAATCGTTGAAGATCGTGTTCGACCCTAAACAGCTGACTTATCGCCATCTGCTGTTCGAGTTCTTCCGCATGCATAACCCCACCACGCGTAATCAACAAGGCAACGACATCGGTACGCAATACCGTGCAGCCATCTTTTATGTGAACGACGAGCAGAAGCGCACGGCGGAGGAAGTGATACAGACGGTAGATGCATCAGGGGAATGGAAGGCGAAGGTAGTGACCGAGGTCGTGCCGTTCAAAGCGTTCTACCGGGCGGAGGACTACCATCAGGACTATCTGGTGAAACATCCGCATGGCTACACCTGCCACTACGTGCGCAGGCTAAGACTGGGAGAGTAGCCCTCTGCGACCAGGACGACGTTTCATTTCCGTCGCTTCAAAGACAACAGCAAGCCAAGTACCGCCCCTGCTCCGCCGCACATCAATATCTTGTTGCGTATCTCTTCGATGCCGGAGAGCGAACGCAATGCGCTCTGGAATCCGTTGCCACCAAACGAGAAGAGTGTGCCCAGGTCAACATAACGCCCGCCCCATTTGCCGAAGATGAGGTAACCAACGATCAGGCCAGATAATGCAAAGCCAAGGATGAGCAACGGTTTTTTCATTGGTGTCTCCTTTCGAGTTTGGATGAATCAACCCAATGCAGATCCGACGACTGCCACACAGATTGTCACCGCCCCCACGCCCAAGTTGAGGGCGACCATCTTGCGTATCTTGCCGAGTAACTCCCCTGCTTCTTTCCAGTGCGACTTGGCGACATGCAGATCGAACGGGACGTACAGACCGAAGAACACATAGCTATAGATCACGGTCATGACCAGTCCCAGCAACAGCATGAGGTTGATGTGATGGGATACGTTCGCCATCCCGCCCATTTGATAGACGATGTAAAGCCCCGTGACCAAGATGATCCCCAGCGCTCCCCACACCCAAGCGAAGAAGCGCCGGAACACGCTACTCCACAAGGTTAGGCGTGCTGGCGGTTGCAATACGTCAACGGCAGCGGGACGCAACACGACATAGGCAAAGAACATGCCCCCCACCCAAAGAATGACGGCCAGCAAATGAATCAACTTGAAGACGATCATGGCGATTCCCGTTTCATTGACTGAGCAAAGAGAAGCGCATCGCGTACTGGCTTGAAGCTACGCCGATGTACTTCAGACACCCCATGTTCGCGCAAAGCAGCCACGTGTGCAGCAGTAGGATACCCCTTGTGTCCGTCGAAGCCATATTGTGGATACTGCGCGTGCAACTTCAGCATCAATTCATCCCGCGCAGTCTTGGCCAAGATCGAGGCGGCAGAGATGGCCTCCACTTTGCTGTCACCCTTGACGATGGCCTCGCTGGGAATACCTGTCTGTGGACAATACAGGCCATCCACCAGCACTTGCTGCGGTTGAATGGGTAATGCCAACACCGCGCGGCGCATGGCTAATAAAGTGGCCTGCAGGATGTTGAGTTGGTCGATCTCATCGATCTCGGCATAAGCGACCGCCCACGCTAGCGCGCGTTCTTGAATGATGGGCGCCAGCAGGTCGCGTTTCTTTTCGGAGAGTTTCTTGGAATCTGCCAGCCCCGGAATGGGACGTGCCGGATCGAGAATGACGGCCGCCGCACTCACTGGGCCTGCCAGCGGCCCGCGCCCTGCTTCATCCACACCACAGATGAGCAGGAGTTCACTCATGCAAGGTAGGGCAAGATCGCCGCAGCCGCTTTGTGTGCGGTGTTCTGACGCAAGGTCTGGTGCATCACTCCGAAGGTCTCCTCCAGTTCCGCCACGGCGTGCTTGTTATTGACCAGATTTAGCAGTGCTTGTGCAAGGTTCTGCGGTGTAGCGTCATCTTGCAGTATCTCGGGTACGACGAAACGCCCTGCCAAGATATTGGGCAACCCGACATAGCGTTGATACATCTTGCGCTTGT
>Ga0172376_10005334_pt1 | contig 14393 bp, 9 predicted proteins | sample Lak35m_FD_121114 | JGI IMG/M metagenome (GOLD analysis project Ga0172376, IMG submission 121114) | Freshwater microbial communities from Kabuno Bay, South-Kivu, Congo - kab_092012_35m | ecosystem: Environmental > Aquatic > Freshwater > Lake | place: Democratic Republic of the Congo: South-Kivu...
AACGGTGCTCAACCAGGAAGCACTCCTAGTTTTTTAGTAAAAGACTTTGAAGTACCTAAAGAAGATGCAGCAGCAGTTCTTGTAGGAAAACTCATTATTGAAAGTTTAGACAGTATAAGAGCATATACAACGGGAACTAACACAGGTACTTTACAACTTACTCTAAGTGTATTAGAGACAGCCAACGATTAAGAGATAGAATATGCCAAGTTTATTAAGCGGTAGAACGTTACGAAGAGGAGGAAGCGGGGAGTACATAGACCTTAAAGGAGCCCAACCTCAGTTGCCACCTACCCCGACAACATCTACCGGTTATACACTTGTTACTAACGATTTACTACAGACAACCTACAGATCCAGCCTAGGTAATATTGAAATGAGTCTAGGTCAAATGTGGAGCAATTTGCCTAGTCAAAATATTGTTCTTTATGGAACAGATTCTAGTTATGTAGCAGTTGCAGGCGGTGTAGTAACAACTAGCACAAACACAGGTGCTCTAGTTGTCGAAGGCGGTATAGGTGTATGGGGAACTATCTATACCGGTGAAGATATTAATGTTAACGGTATCACAATCGGTAGAGGATTCGAAGGTCTAAACAATATTGTGATTAGAGGAGATGCCGAGCCTCAAATTGACGATTTCGACAACGGCCAAGAAACTATTGTAATCGGATATGATGCATTAAAAGATGGTCTAGTCACAAGTTATAAAAATATTGCAATAGGAAGATACGCTCTACACTCAGGCACAAGTATTAGCAAAACTATTGCTATAGGTGATAAAGCATTAGAACGTATTGGTTTATATCACACTATCCCGTATGCAACAATTACAAATATTACATTGGCAGATCCGGTTGTTATCGAGGCGCCTGGGCATGATTTTAATAGCGGTACAAAAATTACTGTATTCGGTGTAGAAGGCACAGTTGAACTTAATACAAATGAATATTATGTTTGGACATTGAGCACCACAACTTTTGCTTTATATTCGGACATTAACTTAAATTTTAGCGTCGACGGTACTGCTTATACTCCTTATATTTCAAGTGGAACTGTTGAACTTAATACAGTTTATGATTCTAACATTGCTATAGGTATAGATGCTGCTAAAAATTTAATTAACGGTAGCGAAAACTTCTTTATGGGCGATGAAGTTGCTAAAAATTTAATTACAGGTTCCAACAATATCTACATCGGACATGATATTGGCGCCAACATGAAGGAAGGTAGCGGTAATATCAGCCTAGGCGGCGATAACTTAGTTGATGGTAAAAATAATCAAGTTAATATAGGTAGCGTATTCTATTTTGATGGAATGGGCTACACCCAGATCACTAGTGATTTGGGATTAGGTTTAGGAACAGAGGCTATAGCCTTTCAAAGATTTGATACCATTGTAACTGCTACTCAAACTAATCCTGTAGTTATTACACTAACTGATCTTGGTCTAACCACAGGAACAAGAATTAAGGTAATAGAAGTTGATGGCATGGTTGAATTGAACCAGCAATTATACTATGCCAGTTATGCAGGTACAAACACAAATAACGAACATCTTGCTGAACTATATTATGATGGTAACCTGACTCAACCAGTTGACGGTACAATCTTTACAGCCTATACTGGAAGCGGAACAGTTTACACTTTAAGTCCTGTAGGAGCATTATCAAACCTAGGAGGTGTAGGCATTGAAGGCAACCTAATTGTTAGCGAACAAGTAGATGTGTACGGCGGGATGACTGTTAGATATTTAATAACAGGTACAATTACTACTGCTACAAATTTAGCAGGAGGTGCTCTAGGCAGCATACCTTATCAAGTATCCGATGGTATTACCAGTTTTATTGATATAGGTGCAAGCGATACAGTTTTAACTAGCGACGGTACTACAGCAAGTTGGCAAACATTAGGTAGTATTACAGTAGGTGGTGCTGTTGATGCTGATAATGTTTTTATTAATAGTACAGTTTCGAATGTTACCTATTATCCTTCAATGGCAGAATTTATAGGAACATATACTCCTTTAATAGCAGATCAGTTTTTTAGTTATGTAACTACACCGGAAAGTACAAGTTCTTATTTTGTTACAGGTACAAATAGTTTCAATGTTCCGGGCAGTATTTATAGTATGGACGGAAATGAGTATGAAAATAATCTACTATATACACCTAAAGTCACTATTAGCCCTACAGCACCTCCTAATCCAAGAGTAGGAGATTTTTGGATAGATAACATAAACGGTGTAGAACTACAGTGGATAAATGACGCGGGAAATAGATTTTGGATACAATTTACAGGATTTTAACATGAGTTTATTAAATTTTCCCACTAGCCCTACCCTAGGACAAAGACACACCATCGGTGATAGGACATGGGAATGGAATGGTGTTAGTTGGGTTATTATTTCTCCGGTAAAACAAACCGGTGATCAATCAACAAGCACAACTACTGGAGCCATTGTAGTTGATGGTGGAATTGGAGTAGGGGGTAGTATTAATATAGGAACTACATCTACTATTGCAGGCGCCGAAATTATTACTACCGCAACCTTTCAGAACTTTATAAATTTACAGACTGTAACAGATGCTGGTAACAGCACTACTAACATTATACATATTCTTAATACTACTAGTTCAGCAGGCACAGGAACAGGTGCATTAATAATAGATGGAGGCATTAGTGTAGCAGAAAGAGTATTTTGTGAAAGCGTCCAAATAGCAGATGCAGTAATGGATTCTGGCAAGGTTGTAATAAATACAACAGCGACCACAGTGGTAGACTCTTATTCAATGATGGATTTTAGGGCTTCGAAATACCTAATACAGATAGAAGAAGGGTCATTAGCTCCAGGTGATCCAGCAGATTTTCAGTTTATTGAAATATTATTGCTGGTAAACAATGAAGGAGATGTGTTTGCTACAGAATACGGAGTTTTAAGTAGTAATGGAGAAATGGGTGAATTTGCAGCAGATGTTCAGATAGATAACATTGTTAGACTGTATTTTACACCGTATTATGCGAGCAATAAGACATTGAAAATATTAAGAACAGCAATGTCAACCTAAAGGAATAAGAAATGGCACTAACATCAATCACTAAAGATTTTATTACCAGAGCGGGGGTCATAGTTCAAGGTACCGCTGCGGTATCTAGTTCAACCGCACAAACTGGAGCATTACAGGTTAATGCTGGTGCAGCGATTGCTAAAAATCTTGTTGTAGGGTCTACGGCTAGTTTATATAGTACTCTATATGTAGCAGATGATCTTACGGTTAATAACAATAACTTTTTCGTAGACGCTCAAACAGGTAATGTTTTTGCAGCAGGCAATGCCGGCATTAACGGGCAGTTAAATTCTACTGGAACTTTTAGCGTTGACACTAACAAGTTTATTGTAAGTTCAGGAAGTGGTAACTTTTATGCTGAAGGTAATGGCGGTGTAAAAGGAACTTTTAATTCAACAGGTACACTAAGTGTTGACACAGATAAGTTCATTGTAAGCTCCGGCAGTGGAGATTTTTATGCTGAAGGTAATGGTGGCGTAAAAGGTAATCTTAACTCAACCGGCACATTCACTGTTAATACAAATAAGTTTATTGTTGATGCTCCGACAGGTAATTTCCACGCAGAAGGTAACGGTGGCGTTAGAGGCACATTAAATTCAACTGGTACTTTAAGTGTTAACACAGATAAATTTGTTGTCGATGCTGCTACAGGAAATGTATGGGCAGCAGGTAATGCTGGTATACAGGGCACATTAAATTCAACCGGAACGTTAACAGTAAACACTGACAGATTTGCAGTAGATGCTGCATCAGGAGATGTTTTCACCGCAGGCGACATGGGCATAACAGGCGATACCCTGACAACAGGTACAGTCGAGATTTTAGATGCTACAACCGCTGTAACGTCAGGAGGTGGTGACGGAGCACTTAAGGTAGCAGGCGGCGTATATATCGGTGACAACTTAATTGTTAACAGTATAGCATTTGATACTGGAACAAACACAAATAATGCTCTATATGTTGCAGGTGGTGCGTGGATCGACAAAACACTTGTAGTAGGTGGACAAGTTACATTCCAGGACAGTGTCTATTTTAACGGTACTGCAACTTACGTTCTATCTACTAACACAGTATATACTGATAACTTACTACAATTACACGTTCCACCAGGTGGTGATATTAATAATCATACCTGGGGTGGTGATGACGGTAAAGATATCGGTTTAATTTTCCATTACTACAAAGGCTCCGATCAGGATGCGTTTTTAGGATTTGCCAATGATACTGCATATTTAGAATGGTATGATCAAGGTTCGGAAAGTAATACTGGAACCTATGTAGGCACACGCTATGGTACATTTAAGACTGGAGCCATTGTTCTAACTAATACAACGCCGGCAACTAATACAGCATCTGGTGCTGCTATTATTGAAGGTGGTGTAGGTATAGGTGGTGATGTTTATATCGGTGGAACATTAAATGTTAACTCCATACAAGTTGCCGGCGGCGGCGATGTATCATTAACTGCTAGTACAGCAACTAATCTACAATACGGGTTAGAAGGGCAGATACCTATTCAGTATGCTACAGGAAAAACAGCATTTATTTCTACAGGTACTCCCGGAACAGTATTAACATGGAGCACAAACTCTAACACTGCTACATGGGTAAGTCCTGCTGCTACAGTTGTAGGTGCTGCCAGTAATATTGTAGGAGGTCAGGCAACATGGATTCCTTTCCAAGACGGTCCTAATATAACGGCATTTGATGAATACGGCGAATTCTCCTATACTAGTGCAACAACTACCTTACGTGTAGGTAATGTAATTGTAGATGGACAAAACTGTAGTATACAAGGGCTAGATTCTAATATTGAACTATACAGCACTCAAACTGTAAAATTAAATTACAATAACACATATTATGTAACATTAGATAATTCGGACCTTAAATTTGAAATTCCAGATATTAGAGTAGGTTATAATCAAAGTAATGTCCGTTTAGTTATGGAAGGGAATACTACAAATAGAATAGAATATCCTCAGTTCGGCATTGGTGCTCCTACAACCAGTACTTACAGCGCAGGTACAAAACTTGTTTTATGGGATAATGTAGGTCCTAGCTCTACAGGCTATGCTATGGGTATTGATACAAATACCATGTGGTTCGGTGTAGATCTATATGCTAACACACATGGATTTAAGTGGTACGGCAATACTATTGCGATAGCGACCCTAACCAATGAACTGTTTGAGATTGAAGGTGCTCTTAAAGTCCATGACGATCTAGCAACATTTACAACTGCCACAGGCGGTGCTGTAAGAGTGGTTGGTGGTGTAGGAATCGCTAAAGATCTTTATGTCAATAGTACTGCTACATTTGATGGTGTTGTAAGTTTAAGAAATGTATCTTCAGATTATACAACAAGTAGCAATAATGCTCTATATGTTGCAGGTGGTGTAGGTATTGCTCAAGACTTATATGTTCATAGCACAGCAACCATAGACGCAGATCTTTATGTAGGTGGAACAATCTACATGAAGGGTGTTGGTCTAGATGAAATCACAGGCAGTACAGGCACATTTGATTATGTGTTTATCGAAGGAACAGGTACAGGTTTAACTGTATACGACGATGCATGGGTACAAGGTGATACAGTTCAACTAGGTGCTTCGGGTGCAAATCAATTAGCCAGTATTAATACAACCACATTAGAAGTACGTGGCGGTTGGGGAAATAATGGAGGTATTCTAAACCTATTTGCAGGTAATTATCCAACAAGTTACAGCAAAATATCACTCAACGGTGATAAGAGCATTACTTCTGAATCAAATACTTGGACATTTAAGAGTTTTGCAGGATCAACATTAGTAACTGTTAATGAAGCCGTAACTGCTACAAATATTACATCAGGTGCAGTAGTTGTCACTGGTGGTGTTGGTATAAGTGATGATTTATGGGTAGGTGATGAACTACATGTTGCAGGTGTTGTAGAATTTACCAATAGCACTCAAGCCCAAGGAACAGGAACTGATACCGGTGCTGTTAAGATAACTGGCGGGTTACTTGTTAAAAAGAATATCGTAGCAGGTGGACTGGTAATCGGCGGTGACTACATGGGCGGTGCTGTTCCTACTAATCCAGCAGGACAGACAGTTGAAGCATTCAAAGGCAGCAACAACATGCAGGCTGGATTTACTACAGCAGTTGTTAGCGGTAGTTCAGAAACTAATCTAGATGTGTTCGATGCTAATTTATATACTACAGCAAAATATCTAGTTCAAGTTGTAGATGGATCAGATGTTCACAGTGCTGAAATTTTACTTATTCATGATGGCACTAATTCTTACCTAACTGAATATGGTATAATTACCAATAACGGTGAATTAGGAACATTTGGGGCAGACTTATCAGGTGGAAATGTTACACTTAAATTTGTTCCAACTAGTGCAACAGCGATGAGAATTAATGTTGTTCGTCAAAGCATTTTAACATCAATATCAAGTTACGCGGTGTAAAAAATGTATAACAATTATAGGGCCTACGGGCCCTATTTTTGTTTCCATTAACCTTTTTCAAAATCTAATAAATACTCGATATTAATTAAATCTGCCTTCTAGTGGAAAGGGAAACTAATGGCAATAACGTCGGTCAGTAAGGACTTCATAGTCAAACATGGCCTGGTAGTTAATACCACGGCAACAATATTAGGTAATACTGAATCAGTATCTACGTCAACTGGGGCATTGATCGTATCAGGCGGTGTTGGTGTAGGTAAAACCTTAAATGCTTCTAATATTTTTGTTGCTAATAGTGGTACTTTCGGCATTTACGGCACAACTAGTTCTTATGTAGGATTTGTAGCACCCACTTCTCTAAGCACAAATACTGTTTATACGTTACCATCTGGCGACGGAAGTAATGGTCAGGTTTTAATTACTGATGGTAATAAAAGTTTATCGTGGGCAGATCAGACCGGAGTAGGAGGCGGTGAAGAAACTTTTCCTACCGGTGATTATATGAATGTTTACGGGGCTACTGAAACTCATGTTGGATCGGGTGGTGAAGACCCTACTGATGCATTCGGTGTAAGTCTTACTTACATATACGACTGCATGGATCCAGAAGGTAAGATTTTAGTAAAAGATTTAGGTGTGTTCTAAAGGATTAAGAAATGCCAACACAAGTACAATTTAGACGAGGCACAACAGGACAAAACAATACCTTCACAGGTGCAGAAGGTGAACTAACTATTGATACTTCTACGTGGAATATTAGGGTACATGATGGGATAACAGCAGGTGGTCATGCTTTGTCTGGAGGAAGTAGCAGCGACCTAGCAGGTGGATCTACAGGATCTATTCCATATCAAATCGCAACCAGTTCGACTGGTTTTATAGAAATAGGTGCAGCCGATACAGTATTAGTTAGCGACGGAACCACAGCATCATGGGTAGATTTAGGAACTTTAACATCAGTTGGCGGAGTTAATGCTGATAATTTATTAGTCAATGCTGTAACCGCAGGCGATAGATATTTAGTAGTTACAGATAGTACTGGAGCCTATACAGCCTTAGAAGCAAGCACAGCAACTATTTACAATGATTCTACCGGACTAACCCTTAATAAAACTTTCAATATAGGTGCTGACATCATACCTACATCTAACGGTGTATATGATTTAGGGTCGTCTAGTAATAGATTTAAGTCTCTATATATTACCAGTTCATCATTATACATAGGCAATACTCATTTAACTGGAACTGGAACTACAGGTTTGTCTGTAAATGGTATACCAGTTGCTTTAACCACTGATAATAATGATTTATCAGGAAGAAACTTAACACTAACAGGCAATTTAACAGTACAAGGCACAACTGTTACAGTTGATTCCACTGTTACAAATGTCAGTGATCCTATTTTTACATTAGGAACAGGACCATCGGGCGCTGCACCTGCCTCTGATGATAATAAAGATAGAGGTATTGCTTTTAGATGGCATAATGGCAGCAGTGCTAAAACAGGATTCTTTGGTTTTGATGATAGCACTGGATATTTTACCTTCATACCGGACGCGACTATAACAGGAGAAGTAGCAGGCGGATCACAAGGAGATTTCCAAGCCAGCAATTTTCGAGGTAATTTAGTAGGAAATGTAACTGGGGACTTAACTGGTGTATCAACAACTGCTACTAATCTTGCAGGTGGTGCAGCAGGCAGTATTGCTTATCAATCAGCAGCAGGGGCTACAACGTTCTTAGGTATAGGAACTAACGGTTTTGTATTAACTTCAAACGGAACTGCTCCTGTATGGCAAGCGATTAGCGGATTAAGTGCAGGTAGTGCAACTACAGCAACTAATCTAGCAGGTGGTACAGCAGGACAAATTCCATATCAAACAGCAGCAGGTAGCACCACATTTGTAGGACCAGGAACTGCTGGCCAATTATTAATGAGTGCTGGAACAAGTGCTCCTACTTACACAAATACCAGTAGCATTTATGTGAATAGTGCTGTAAATGCAGAAAAAATATTTGGGGGTAGTGCAGGATCTATTGTATTTCAATCAGCGGCAGGAACTACGGCATTCAGCAGTGGAACTACCGGGCAAATACTTGTAGCAACTACAAATGGTACTCCTACATTTACAAATACCGGTAGTATCTATGTGCAAGATGCTGTAATAAGCACTAACGTTCGAGGTGGAATTGCTGGACAGATACCTATTCAAAGTGCTGCTAACACAACTGCTTTCGTTCCAGTAGGCACAAGCGGTCAATTTTTACAAGCAGGAACTAATACTGCTACATTTGTATCAACAAGTAGTATGTATGTAAACGCAGCAGTGAACGCAGAAAAAATATTCGGCGGTACTGCGGGACAGTTAGTGTACCAGTCAGGTGTAGGGACAACTGCTTTTGCAGGACCAGGTAGTGCCGGGCAGTTACTAATGAGTGCAGGCACTGGCGCTCCTACATACACAAATACATCAAGCATCTATGTCAACGCAGCAGTTAATGCAGAAAAATGGGCTACTGCTAGAACAATTACACTAGGCGGTGATTTATCAGGTAGTGTAGTTCTAGACGGAAGTCAAAATGTAACACTAACTGCTACAGTGGCTATTGATACTATAGCATTAGGCACTGACACAACAGGTATATATGTTGCTCAAGGTGCTACAAGTGGATTCGGTTTAAGCGGAAGTGCAACTACTGAAGGCTCAACATTTACTGTTACAGCAAATAGCACAAGTGCTAACACTGTTAGTACAATTGTGTATAGAGATGCATCAGGTAACTTTAGTGCAGGTACTATAACAGCCACAGCCTTTAGCGGCCCTATTACAGGAACTGCTACCACTGCGACAAACATATCAGGTGGTACAGCAGGTCAAATACCCATTCAAAGTGCTGCGGGTACAACTGCCTTTGTTCCAGTAGGTACAGCAGGTCAATTCCTACAGGCAGGCACTAATACTGCTACATTTGTTAGTACCAGCAGTATGTATGTTGCCAGTGCTGTAAACGCAGAAAAATGGGCTACACCACGTACATTTACATTTGGCGGGGACTTATCAGGTAGTATGGTTGTAGATGGCAGTCAAAACGTTACATTTACTGCTACCATTGCTGCTGATAGTGTGGCTTTAGGTACTGATACTACAGGTAATTATGTAGGCAGCGGTGCTACAAGCGGTTTTGGTATTAGCGGATCACTTGCAGCAGAAGGTGGTGCATTCACTGTTACAGCAAATAGCACCAGTGCTAACACAGTAAGTACAATTGTGTATAGAGATGGTAATGGCGATTTTAGTGCTAGATCTGTTACACTGACCGGAGATCTAACTGTTCAAGGAACTACATTCACTGTAAATTCTACTGTAACAAATGTTAGCGACCCAATCTTTACCATAGGTGGCGGTGCAGGCGGTGCTGCTCCTAGTACAGACGATAACAAAGATCGTGGTATTGCATTTCAATGGCATAACGGTAGTAGTGCTAAATTAGGATTTTTCGGTTATGATGATAGCACAGGTTATCTTACTTTTGTGCCTGACGCAACAATTACTAATGAAGTAGTAAGCGGAACACAGGGAGATATTCAAGCCACAAACTTCCGTGGTACATTGGTAGGTAGTATATCAGGCGGTACTGCGGGACAATTAGTATATCAATCAGGTGTAGGAACAACTGCTTTTGCTGGACCAGGTAGTGCTGGCCAGTTACTAATGAGTGCCGGTACCAGTGCTCCGACTTACACAAATACATCAAGTATCTATGTTAATGCCGCAGTTAATGCAGAAAAGATATTCGGAGGTACTGCTGGATCTATTCTATTCCAATCAGCAGCAGGAACTACTGCTTTCAGTAGCGGTACTACAGGACAACTACTAGTAGCTACAACGAACGGAACACCTACATTTACAAATACATCAAGTATCTATGTTAACGCTGCGGTTAATGCAGAGAAGTGGTTAACAGCCAGAACATTTACATTTGGCGGTGACTTATCAGGTAGTATGGTAGTAAATGGAAGCCAAGATGTTACATTCACTGCTACAATTGCTGCTAATAGCGTAGCATTAGGAACAGATACTACTGGCGATTATGTATCAAATGGAGCTACATCAGGATTTGGTATAAGCGGAAGCACTACAGGTGAAACTCAAACCTTTACTGTTACAGCAAATAGCACCAGTGCTAACACCGTTAGTACAATAGTGTTTAGAGATGGTTCTGGCAATTTTAGTGCTGGAACAATTACAGCAACTAACGGAAACATTACAGCAACCACTAGTGCTACAACTACTCAAACTGGTGCATTAATTGTAACAGGTGGTGTAGGTATAGGCAACAATATTGTAGCAGGTGGTGCATTGTTCGTCGGAACACCTACAGGAACAGTAGGAGCAGTAGGTGAAATCAGAGCAACTAATGAAATTACAGCTTACTACAGTTCAGATGCCAACTTAAAAGAAAATGTTGTTCTGATATCTGATCCTATTGAAAAATTAAGTAAAATTAGAGGTGTATATTTCGACTGGAAAGATAGTTTTATAAATTATAGAGGAGGAGAAGACGGATACTTTGTCCGTAAGCACGATGTAGGGGTTATTGCTCAAGAGATTGAACAAGTTTTACCAGAGGTAGTTGCTGCAAAATCAGATGGATTTTTAGGTGTTAGGTACGAAAAAATCATACCATTGTTAATTGAGGCAATTAAAGATCAGCAAAGACAGATTACTCAGCTTTCAGAGCAGGTAAATAAGTTGGTCAATAAATAATCGGCCAAGAGAGATAACTAATGGCAATTTTACCTTTAACAGGATCAACAATAAAAATGGGTAGTGTTTATCGTGCCTATACAAATGTTAATCCAGGAACTCCTGGAAATGCTACACCGTCGGGACCGTACACTGGTGGTCAGAATATTAAATTAAGTGCAGTCCTGGGTGCAGGATTCGGAGGTGTTAGTTCAGGTAGTCCTATTAGTTTCTCACAGACATTCGGCGGAAAAACTACTCCTCATGATTACACATAATGGATAAAAAAACTAAACTAGATATAGATAAAATTCTTAATTCCTATTCTAAAGGCCCTAACAGATGGGAATTGGATAACATAACATGGTACGACAGGGCAACAAATCCTAAAACTTTATATGAATTTTTAAGTCGGATTAAAGAATTAGGTGCTAAATCTAAACTAACTTCAGAAGAATCTAAAGAATTAAAAATTTTATTAGATTTGTCACAAGACCTTGATCAAGACGAATGTTTAGAATTATTATCAAATGATGATGAAATAATTCGTCAATCGTTCATTGAAGGCCTTGCTCGCACAAGCGCATTGGAAGTCTTAACTAATGAAAAAATTAGTTTTGAAACTATGAACCTAATGTGCAAATTAAGCCCAACAGATTTTATTTTAACCTCCAAACGAACTCAAGATCTTATTAATTCTATTCATGAATTAGTTATTCAAGGTGAAACTCTAAGTAGAGATGTGGCAGGTGCATGAAAAAGAGCGTATTCAACTCAACAAAGTGGTCATTAAAGAAAAGTAAATTAGCAGTTTTAGTTCCGTGCAGAGATGTTTTACATTCTGCTCATGCTTTTTGTTTAACTGAAATGGTAAAATTGAATACCATGAATAATATTGATACTCACGTTATTATGGAAGCCAGTACAATATTACTGACTCAACGTGAACGACTAGCACTTGAAGCACAAAACATAGGTGCAGAATACATGCTGTGGTTAGACAGTGACATGGTTTTCCCTGCTACAACTGCTCTACGTTTAATGGCTCATCAAGAAGACGTTGTTGCTGCAAATTATATTAGACGACAACCTCCTTATAAAGGTGTAGCATACCAGACCATAGGCGACTGGCAAAATCCTTTACCCTATGAAACATTCGATGAATTGGTAGAAGTTGAAGGTATAGGTATGGGATGTATGTTGGTAAAAACAGATGTGTTAGATAAAATACAGCGCCCATGGTTTGAATTCGGGTGGAGTGCTGATACTAACGACTGGTTAGGCGAAGATATGATATTCTGTCAAAAAATGGCCGCTGCTGGATATACTGTTAAAGTTGACACACATCTAAGTATGGAAACTAAACATCTAGGTACATACGCTTTCGGCCCAGATCTATTAGATTAAGTCTAATAAAATTTCTAGTTTAGCACGTATTGTTTTATTATTAAGACTTAGTTTTAGAGCCTGGTGTAAGGGTTTTGGATATAAATTATACTTGCACCAGGCATAACTGCTATGCTCTGAATTTAGTGTAGGTATAAACTCTTTGTCTATTAATAATACATAAGTATTGTAATTAAATTGTTGATCATTGCTAACAAATAATTCTAAAGGAATTATTTTTCTTATTGCAGGAATTTTACCTACTTCTTCTTGTATTTCTCTACTTAACGCATCTACGATTGTTATATCAAAAGGCTCTTTCTTGCCACCTACCAATCCCCAAGTGCCTGCTGTCTTGTCTTTTGTGCGTTGAACAAATAAAAATCGTTTAGTATCTTTAGCAAGAAATAAGCCTCCGCTACATACTATTTTTACAGAACTAGTCTCCATAGTTTTTTATCGTATACGCCTTCAAAACTTTTCGCCCAGGATTCATCTACCCATTTGTACTGAACTCCTGTATATGAATTAGTTATATAAGTTACGTCTGTTGATGAGGTAGAATCGAATATAATATTCCACTGTGAACCGTCCCATTCTACAATGTCGTTAGCATGTGCTTGAAAGTCCGAAGTATCTGCATTTTTCCATGCCTGCGGTCCTGTATATCCGAAAGTACCAAATTTATCATTAATGTTTATATCTTCTAATATTAGATATCTAGTGCCTGCAACTTTAACTTTAGGATTATATGTTTCTGGGTTTATAATAGCATCAACTGTGCCTCGACCATCTATTATAGTATTTTCAGGTAATGTATCACTGTCAAAGTTAAGTAACATCTTATTATCATCTAAAGGATCTATACTAATATAGGCTACTATTTCATCTCCGTTTTCTTTCATTAATCTAAGCGTACTCAATCCTGCTCTAAATCTACCAGGATATAGATCCAGTACTGAATACCAGTTCGCCTTATCACTAGGAACATTTAATTCTACAATACTTTGTGTAGTAACATTGTTATGTATTAGACTAGCAGTGTTATTAATTACTAACAGATCATAATCACCGGGCGTTACTATAACACTATCAGGACTATCACCTATATTAGTTAATATAGCATCAGTGAGGTCAAACTCACTTGAGATTGTTCCAGGTACAGTTGTAAATATATTACTAATAATTTTTGTAATAATGCCTAGACGTTTTACCTTTGCAGGCGGAGTAATCCAGATAGGAGTCTCGAATGTCATAGTCATAATATCTATATCTTGTTCAAGTCCTTGTGGAACACTTCTTGAACTAAATGTTTGTGCTTTTAGTGTTACAGTTGATAAACTTGTCCAATCTATATAGTTGTCTGTTGTTTGTAATTCCAGGCTCGGATTGAATAAAACTGCTATCTGTTCCCATAGTTGAAATTTTTGATCAGCATTTGTTGTCCATAAATCAGCGTTGAAATCGGCTAGATAAGGAGTAGACATTAATCTTTCTACTGTATAATTTGCTCCTTGTTGATTTATCAAATATTGTCCAGTTTCTTCATCGTAAGCACGCTCTCTAATGTGTATCTTACCTACAAAACTAGGATCCTGTACTCTAGCGCGATCATACTGTAGGTCTTTAATATAACAGGCAATGAAAGGAGCACTGGCAATAACATTTTCAGAGTTCTTGTTTATAATACTAGCAACCTGCCTATTCATGTCACCGTAACGAACAGGGACTCT
>Ga0172376_10005339_pt1 | contig 14383 bp, 10 predicted proteins | sample Lak35m_FD_121114 | JGI IMG/M metagenome (GOLD analysis project Ga0172376, IMG submission 121114) | Freshwater microbial communities from Kabuno Bay, South-Kivu, Congo - kab_092012_35m | ecosystem: Environmental > Aquatic > Freshwater > Lake | place: Democratic Republic of the Congo: South-Kivu...
ACCTGGTCGTTGCCCTTGCCGGTGGCGCCGTGGGCGATGGCGTCGGCCTTCTCGGCGCGGGCGATCTCCACCATGCGCTTGGCGATGAGCGGGCGGGCGATGCTGGTGCCCAGGAAGTACTGCCCCTCGTAGATCGCGCCGGCCCGCAGCATCGGGTAGATGAAGTCGCGGGCGAACTCCTCCTGGAGGTCGTCGATGTAGATCTTGGAGGCCCCGGTCTTCTTGGCCTTCTTCTCGAGCCCCTTGAGTTCGTCATCCTGGCCGATGTTGGCGCAGAACGCGATCATCTCGGCGTTGCCGTAGGTTTCCTTGATCCAGGAGAGCAGCACCGATGTGTCGAGGCCGCCGGAGTATGCGAGTACGATTTTCATGTCGAAAAAGACACGCGAGTGAACGCGAGGCTCAAGGGCGTGGGAAGATCAAACCGACACGGCGATACGGCCGGGTAGGGCACCAACGGGTAACAGTTAGTTCTGGCGCACGGCGGGGTCTTGGGGCCGACGGCACCGGTTCCGCCGCACGGCGTCGGTCCTCCCGGGGCCGCATCATCCCGTGCCAACTCCCCCGGGTCAGCCCAGATTCCGATCGAACATCGGGATGACGAACCGGTAGACCACGTAACAGACCGTCACCATGACCACCACCTGGTAGGCGTTGAGCTTCCGCTCGGCCAGACGGTCGGGGATCGTGTTGAACCAGCGCTTGAGACGGCGTCCCCAACCGGGCTTGCGCCGCCTGGTCGACGGGACGTGGACCAGCGGAGGCGGAGCGGTGGGCATCGGGGACGGATCCGAGTCCATGCGTACGGGATGGCAATCCCAAGGCGGTCCCGGACGCAAGCCCGGAGTTGACACCGGGCACCCCGCCCGACCTTCCCGGGAGACCGCCGGGCAATCCCCCGGGAAGGCCGGTTTTCCGCTCCGCTTTTGACGCCGCCGCGGGTAGCGTCCCTCCCATGCTCGACATGAAGTTGTTGCGCGAACGGACCGAGTTCGTCCGGGAGCGGTTGGCCACGCGGAACGCCGGTGACGAGGCGAAGGTGACCGAGGTCCTGGCGCTGGACGAATCGCGCCGGACGGCCCTCGCCGAGGCCGAACAGCTCAAGGCGCGCCGCAACAGCGCCTCGAAGGAGATCGGCGCCCTCATCGGCCAGAAGCGCCTGGAGGAAGCCGAGGCCCGCAAGGCGGAGGTTCGCGCCCTGGGCGCCCGCATCGCCGAACTCGACACGGCGGCGGCCCAGGCCGAGGCGGCCCGGGACGCCCTGCTGTTGATGATCCCCAACCTGCCCCACGCCAGCGTGGCCCTGGGCAAGGATGCCGCCGACAATCCCGAGATCCGCGTGCACGGGCAGCAGGCCGGCTTCGACTTCAAGCCGCTCAACCACGTGGAACTGTGCGAGAAGCTCCGGCTGATCGACTTCGCACGGGGCGCCAAGCTCAGCGGATCCGGCTTCCTGCTGTACACGGGCTGGGGGGCGCGCCTGGAGCGGGCGCTGATCAACTTCCTGCTCGAGCTCCACCAGCGCGAACACGGGTACACCGAGGTCGCCCCGCCGTACATCATCGGGGAGCATTGCATGGTGGGCGTGGGTCAATTCCCGAAGTTCCGCGACCAGGCCTACGCCGTGCAGGAGGGCCTCGATGCGTCGACGATGGGCAAGCTCTACCTGCTCCCCACGGCCGAGGCCCCGGTGGCCAACATCCACCGGGAGGAGATCCTGCCGGAAAAGCAGTTGCCGGTCCGGTACTGCGCCTACTCGCCCTGTTTCCGGGCCGAGGCCGGCGCGGCCGGCCTGGGCACCCGCGGCATGATCCGCGTCCACCAGTTCGACAAGGTGGAACTCATCAAGGTCGTCCATCCGGACCACGGCTACGAGGAACTCGAGACGATGGTCCGGAACGCGGAGACCGTGCTCCAGCGGCTCGGGCTGCATTACCGGGTGATCAACCTCTGCACCGGCGACATGGGCTTCGCCTCGGCCAAGACCTATGACATCGAGGTCTGGGCCCCCGGCCAGGGCACCTACCTGGAGGTCTCGAGCTGCTCCAACTGCGAAGACTACCAGTCGCGCCGCATGAACCTGCGCTTCAAGCGCGACTCCGACGGCCAGAACGTGTTTCCGCACCTGCTCAACGGATCCGGCACGGCGCTGGCCCGCCTCTTCGTGGCCCTGGTGGAGACCCATCAGCAGGCCGACGGCAGCATCCGGGTGCCCGAGGCCCTGCGGCCCCACCTCGGGGCGGACAGCATCCCGCTGCCCGCCTGATGGCGGCCCCCTGCGGCCCCACCTCGGGGCGGACAGCATCCCGGGCTTCTTCTGAGGATTCGCCCCCTTGAAACGACCAACCCCGCACTTGGCAGTCGGGGCCAATCGAATACCTTTCGCCCCTCCGGGACCTCGATCCCGGACATGAGTCTTGAATACCTCCGGTTCCAACCACGGTCCGGCCGCCACCCTCAATGGGCGCGCCGGTAGCACCTCGGCGGGTCGCACCCTGCCCGTCCCGACCAGACCTTCCGACCGGCATCGCGCCACGGTGGAGGAATTGCTGCGACTGGTGCTCGACGGCAAGTCGCCGCAGGAAGCCCGCGGGCTGGTTGCCGGGGTGGTGGAACGCCTGCGGGCCGAGGGGATCGACCTGCCGGACGTCACCTCGACGCCCTACCTCAACACGATTCCCCCGGAGGAGCAGCCCGAGTACCCGGGCGACCTCGAGATGGAGCGCCTGATCCGCACCCATGTGCGATGGAACGCCATGGCCATGGTCGCCAAGGCCAACAAGACCACCAACGTTGGCGGCCACATCGCCACCTTCGCCTCGCTGGCGACGCTGTACGAGGTGGGCTTCAACCACTTCTTCCGCGGCGGCGCCGACGGCAAGACGGCGGACATGATCTACTTCCAGGGGCATGCGTCCCCGGGCAACTACGCCCGGGCCTACCTCGAGTACCGGCTCAACGACCACCACCTGAAGAACTTCCGCCAGGAACTCCAGGACCATCCGGGACTCAGCTCCTACCCGCATCCGTTCCTGATACCCGACTTCTGGATCTTCCCGACCGTCTCGATGGGCCTGGGTCCGATCCACTCCATCTATCAGGCCCGATTCAGCCGCTACCTGCAGGCCCGGAAGCTCGTGCCGCAGGACCACGACCCGATGGTCTGGGCCTTCATCGGCGACGGCGAATCCGACGAGCCCGAGACCCACGGGGCCATCGGCATGGCCGGGCGCGAGCACCTCGACAACCTCGTCTGGGTGATCAACTGCAACCTCCAGCGGCTCGACGGTCCGGTGCGCGGCAACGGCAAGATCATCCAGGACCTCGAGGGCCAGTTCCGCGGGGCCGGGTGGAATGTCATCAAGGTGGTCTGGGGCAGCGACTGGGACGAGCTGCTGGCCCGCGACAAGACCGGCCTGCTCGCCCGCCGCATGGACGAGGTGGTCGACGGCGAATACCAGCAGTACGTGGTCGAGAGCGGTGCCTACATCCGCCGGAACTTCTTCGGCAAATACCCCGAGCTGCTCGACCTGGTCAGCCACCTCACGGACGCACAGCTCAAGAAACTGACCCGTGGCGGGCACGATCCGCGCAAGGTCTACGCGGCCTACCTCAAGGCCACCCGGCGCAACGGCCGGCCCACGGTCATCCTCGCCAAGACGGTCAAGGGCTACGGCACGGGCGAGGCGGGCGAGGGCAAGAACCCGACCCACGGGCTCAAGAAGCTTGCCGAGCGCGACATCCGGCATTTCCGCGAGCGCTTCTCGATCCCGCTCGAGGACGAGGTGATCGCCGAGCTGCCCTTCTACCGGCCCGCCCAGGACAGCGCCGAGATCCAGTACCTGCTCGACCGCCGCAAGGCCCTCAACGGCTTCAACCCGGTGCGCGTGGACCGCGCCCAGAAGCTCGTCACGCCCGCCCACACCGACGACAGCCTGCGCAATGTCGTCCAGGCCACGGCACTCTCCTCGGCCTCGACCACCAAGGCCTACGTGCTGCTGCTGGGCTCGCTGCTCCGCGACAAGAACATCGGCAGGTACATCGTGCCCATCGTGCCCGACGAGGCGCGCACCTTCGGCATGGAGGGCCTCTTCGGCCAGGTGGGCATCTACAGCTCACGCGGCCAGCTCTACAACCCGGGCACCAAGACCGAGGACAACGCCAACACGCCCTACATCGAGAAGAAGGACGGCCAACTGCTCGAGGAGGGCATCAACGAGGCCGGCTCCATGGCGGACTTCATCGCCGCCGGCACGGCCAACGTGACCTACGGCGTGCCGACCATCCCGTTCTACATCTACTACTCGATGTTCGGCTTCCAACGGGTGGGTGACCAGGTCTGGCTGGCCGGCGACTCGCGGTGCCGCGGATTCCTGGTCGGGGCCACCTCCGGCCGCACGACCCTCAATGGCGAGGGCCTGCAGCATCAGGACGCCCACAGCCACCTGATCGCCGCCTCGGTGCCGAACCTGTATTCCTACGAGCCGGCCTTCGGCTTCGAGCTGGCGGTCATCGTCTGCGACGGCCTCAAGCGCATGTACACCGACGGCGAGGACGTCTTCTACTACGTCTCCGTCCACAACGAGGACTACGCCCACCCGCCCATTCCGAAGGATCCGGGCGTGGTCGAGGGCATCCTCAACGGCATGTACAAGTTCAAGCCGGGCAAGGCCGGACTGAAGCACCGGGTCCAACTGCTCGGCTCGGGAGCGATCCTCCAGCAGGCCCTCAAGGCGCAGGAGCTGCTCGAGGGCTTCGGGGTGGGTGCCGATGTGTGGAGCGTCACCAGCTACAAGCGGCTGCGCTCCGAGGCCCAGGCGGCCAAGCGCTGGAACATGCTGCACCCGACCGCGACGCCCCGGACGAGCTACCTCGAGCAGACCGTCGCCGGCGAGACCGGCCCTTGGATCGCCGTGAGCGACAACCTCAAGCTGGTGGCCGACCAGATCGCCCCGTGGATCCCCGGCGGCCTGATGACCCTGGGCTGCGACGGCTTCGGGCGCAGCGAGGTCCGCCCGGTGCTGAGGCGTTTCTTCGAGATCGATGGCGAGTGCACGGCGATCGCGTGCCTCCACAAGCTGGCCTCGACGGGGGCGATGCCGATGAGCACCGTCGCCGAGGCGATCCAGAAGCTCGGGGTGGATCCGGAGAAGCGCTTCGGGATCTGCGTCTGAGGGCACTCCAAACCTCCCCTTCGGCCCGCCTTCCGAAGACAGGCCCTCCGAACACCGGTCTGTCGGAATCATCCTCAGGGGTCCAGTCCCGGAGGGTGCATCCCCGCAGGGGCCTTCGACGGCTCCCCCCTCGGGGACCGCCCGCCCACGCCCGCACGAAAAAACCCCGCCGGAAGGCGGGGTGTTCTGTTCGCATCCGACGTGCGGACCGCTCAGCGGACTCCACCGGCCGGAGGCGGCGTCAGGAGAATGAACTCGCCCCGGCGGTTCTTGCTCCAGGCCGCCTCGTCATGTCCGAGTTCGGCGGGCTTGTCCTCACCGAAGCTGCGGGTGACCACGCGATCCGGACCGATGCCCAAGGAGATCAACCCATCGCGGGCCGAGAGGGCCCGGCGTTCACCGAGGGCCCGGTTGTATTCCTCGGTGCCCCGCTCGTCGCAATGGCCCTCGATGGCCACCTTGTTGTCGGAGTGGGACTTGAGGTAGGCCGCGACCGCCTGGAGGTTGGCCTTGCCGTCGGCCTTCACCACGGACTTGTCGTAGTCGAAGTACACCGTGTTGGCCTTGAACTGCTCGCGGTTGGCGATCATGCCCTCGATCTCCTCGCGGGAGGGCTGGCCGCCGGGACCATCCGGATTGTCGACCCGGTTGACCGCATCGGTGCCCCCTGAGCCCGCGCCATCCGGGCTCAACGGGCGGGCCGGCGGAAGGATCGGCTGGCCCTTGCCCAGGCCGGAGGAGGCACCCGGGGTGCCCGAATAACCCGGCAGCGGCGTGTAGTTCTTCTGGCCCTTCTTGCATCCGGCGGCGAGGCAAAGGATCGCCACGAGGGCTAGGGAACCCGACTTGGAGAACGACTTCATGGGCGTGATGGGCGGCTGGGTGTTCGGAATCTGGCGGTTGAAATTCTGGGGGTGGCTCGCGGACCAGCGGATCATCGGCTCCAGCTCGGCTGGGAACTGCTGCCCGCAGCTTGCGCGACATCCTTGACGTGGCCCGTCGGCCAGTCAAGCAGCGACAGTTTTCGGGGGCCATACTTGCTGGTCCGGCGGGTGATGACCAGCGTCCGGGAGTTCGGGGCCCACGAGGGATCCTCGCCCTCGGCGATCACCTTGGCATCACCGCCGCCGGCCGGAACGATGCAGATGTCGAAGGAATCCCCCCGGGACCGGGTGAAGGCGATCCATTTGCCGTCGGGTGACCAATCCGGCTCGGTGGTGTTGCGGACGCCCGCCGTCGGCAGCCTTCGCATGGAACCACCGGCGGCCGGGATCGTGTACAACTGGGGGAAGCCGCTCTCCCGGGACACCACGCAGAGCGTGGTCCCGTCGGGCGACCAGCAGGGCGACGACTCGTCCGCGGCCGTGGTGGTCAACCGCCGCGGATTGCCCCCCTCGGCATCCCCCACCCACAGGTCCGGGCTTCCGGCCTTGCTCAGGATCATCGCCAGCCTGGAGCCTTCCGGGGACGGGGCCGGGCTGATGTTCGAACCGGAGAACCGGACCAGCGCCTTGCGCTCCCCGGTGGACAGGTCCTGCGAGTAGATGTCCGCGTTGCCGGCCCGGTAGCTGGTGTAGACGATGGACTTGCGGCCGGGACGCCACGCCGGCGCGGCGACGATGTTGGCATCGGTCGTCAACTGGACGGGATTGGCGCCGTCGAAGTCGCTGGCGTACACCTCGCTCACCCGCTCCTTCTGGACCTTGAAGACCAGCTTGGTCCGCGAGATCCCCTTGCGGCCGGTGATGGCCTGGACGACATCGTCGGCCAGCGCGTGGGCCTGCGCCCGGACCGAACCGCCCGGGTAGGACCGGTTGAAGAGCGCGGCCTGGTTGTTGACGTCCGAGAGCATGGCGGCCAGCGAGCCCCCCGGCTTGCCATCCAGCGAGTATTGGGCCTGGGCGGCCCCGACCAGGTCGAACCCCGCCACGTAGAGGTCGAATTCGAGCACCCCCCTGGCCTCCCCGGAGAACCCCTCGAGGTGGATGGGGATGGCGCGGCTGGTGACGTCGCTGACCACCACCTCGGCGGCGGAGGCGGCGAGACACAGGCCGAGGATCGCGAGGAGGCTGGTGATTCTGGATCGGGACATGGCGCGTTGGATTGGGGAAGGATGGATCGCGGGCCGGGATCGTGTCTAGGTCGGCGACGCCGCCGAGAGGTCGAACCGGATGGTGATCCGCCGCTCTGGATCGGTGGTGCCCTCGGGAAGCGGGCGTAGGTCCCGGTTGCGGTCGAGCACCTCGCGGACCGAATCGTCGAGGGCCCGGATCCCGGAAGGCCGGATGAGCCGGAAGGCCGTGACCCGGCCATTGCGCTGGACGGTGATCTCGGCCTCCACCTCGCCATGGTCCGCGTTGAGCGTGGTGGGTTTCTTCCAGCGCAGCTTGTAGAAGGCCATCAGGTAGGACCCGTACGGCGCATAGGCCGCGCCGCCGGGACCGGGCATCTCGATCGAGGTGGACCCCGACAGGTTCTTGCCCAGGTTCGAGGCCACGCCCCGGACCGCGTCGGCCCGGGCCTGCTGGGCCTTGTTCCAGGCCTCGCGGGCGGCGGCGACGCGGGCTTCCCGTTCGCGCGCCTCACGGGCTTCCCGGGCGGCCTCCTTGGCGGCCTCTGCGGCCGCGGCTTCACGGCGGTCGGCCTCGATGTCCTTCTTGGACCGCTTCTTGGGAGCCTCGGCCAACTGGAACTCGTCCTTGGTGGCCTTCTGCTTCTTGGTCGCCAGGGAGGGATCGATGTCCTGCGCCTTCGGCACCTGGGCCGTGCTGCGCTGGATTTCGGTGGCGAGGGCCCGCTTCGGGGCGGGCTTGGTCTCGGCCTTGGGAGGCTCGGGCTTGGGGACCTCCTGCGGTTCAGGCTTGGGAGGCTCGGGCTTGGGGGGCTCGGGCTGGGGCTTGGGCGGGGGAGGCTCTGGACTGGCCTGCTGAGGGCCCCCCTTCGGAGGACGGGCCTCGGGATTGCCGCCCCCGACGGTGTTGCCGTCGGTCAGGCGAAGGTTGTCGGGGAGGATCTCGAGCACCGGGCTCGGCTGGTCCTGGACGGTGCGCGACGACAGGGCCGGGGCGAACACCAGCAATCCCACGGCCGCGGCGTGGATGCCGAGGGAGGTCAGCAGGTACCGGGTGTTCGACGGGATCATCGCCGTTTGGGGAGCTGCGTGCCGATGCGGTAACGGGTGAGGCCGTTGCGCCCGGCGATGTCCAGCAGGCTGACCAGCACCTGCGACGGCGCCGACGCCTCGACGCGCAACACCAGCACGAGGTTGGGATTCTGGCGGTAGGCCTGGAGCAGTTCGGCCTCGAGCTCGCGCTCGCCGAGGACACGCGAGCCCGTCCTGGAGAAGGTGTACCGGCTCTCGGCCAGGCCGTTGACCATGGCCTCGTTGGCCGTGTCGGGCCGGGTCCGGGCGTCCCCGCCGACGGGCAGCTTCATGTTGATGCCCGGCTCGAGGGCCGGCGTGGTGATCACGAAGATGATCAGCAGCACGAACGCGAGGTCCAACAGCGGGGTGACGTTGATCTCGTTGAGCGTCACCAGCGAATTGCGTTGGGAGAAGCGGCGCATGGCTAGTCGAAGATCCGCAGTCCGGAGAACTGCACCAGCACCCAGAGCGCCAGCACGAGCAGCAGCACGGCGATCATGACGAAGACCCACCGCATGGAGACGCTCTTGGCGCCCACCGGGTTGAGCTTCTCGCCGATCGACCGGTGCAGCCGCCGGTTGCACTGGTGGCACCGGGGCCCGGTTCGGGGATTGGTTGCGCCACAGTCGCGGCAGACGATGAAGAGGTGTCCCCGGCACCGCTCGCAGCGCTGCGCGCCCGGCGGATTCGGGTGGGAGCACTTGGCGCAGGCGACCGTTCCGGCCGGGCCGGCCCCTCCCCCGTGGGACTGGACCTGCGGATCACTCATCGTCGGGCAGGAATTCGGTCTCCATCTTGGAGGCCAGCGTCTGGGCGAAGTTGTCCAATTCGACGGTCAGCACCCGCAGCGTATGGACGAGGTAGTTGTAGCCGAACATCGAGGGGATGGCGACGAGCAGGCCGGCCACCGTCGTGACCAATGCCGCCGAGACGCCCGGCGCCATGGCCGTGAGGTCGGCCCGGCCGGCCCGGGCGATGCCGCCGAAGGTGTCCATGACGCCCCAGACCGTTCCCAGGAGGCCGAGGAAGGGCCCGCCGCTGACGGCGATGGCCAGCAGGATGAGCCCCGACTCGAGCCTCAGGGCCTCGCGCGCCACCGCACCCTCGACCTGCCGCTTGACGTGCTCGACGCTCTTGAGCGAGAGCCGCGTCCGGCGGGATCCGTCGGGCAGCTTCAGCCGGGCGTCGAGATCGGTGCATCCGTCGGTGTACACCGAGAAAAGCGGACACCCTTCCACCGGGAGCCGGCGGTCGTAGATGCCCAGGACACCCTCCTGCTGGCGGAACTCGGCCTCGAAGAAGCCGTTGTACCGGGTCGCCCGGCGCATCTGGAAGAACTTCTGGATCATCAGCGACCAGGCCACGATGGAGAAGGCGCCGAGGATCACGATGATGACCTTCGCCTCGGGCGTCGCCTTGTCCCAGATGAAGCCGAGGTCGGTGCCGCCCTGCGCGGCGGCGAGAATCCCGAGAGAAAAGCTCATGAGGTCGGTCTGGTCGTCCAGCAAGGTCGCCGACGCCCGGGGGGTGGACGCCGGGACCGCCGGGACCGTTCACGAAAGTTTCCACGGTTTCACCGCACACCGCAATCCCGGCCATGTCGGCGGGCCAGGAAAATCCGCTCCCCGGGGCGAGCGGCGTTGCCCGGGATGCCGATCGGGGCTCTAGTGGGCGCGTGGCCTTCCACGGATCCGGATCCCCGACGCTGAACGCCGCCCGATGGCGCTGGCGGAGCCTGTCGTTCCATGCCGGGGCCCACCTCGGGGTCGTGCTTGCCGCGGCCGTGGCGGCGACGGTGCTGGTGGGGGCCCTGACGGTGGGTGATTCGGTCCGCGAGACCCTCCGGCGCCGCGCGCTGGATCGCATCGGCAAGGCCCACCACGTGCTCGACGGCGGGGACCGATACTTCGGGGCGAGGCCCGGCGGACCGGCCTCCCCGTCCGCCCTCGCGGACCCGCTGGCCACCTTCGCGCTGCGGCTCCCGGGCGTGGTCACCCGGCAGGATGGCGCCGCGCGGGCCAACCAGGTACGGGTCTACGGCGTCCCGAAGGACTTTGGGGCGATGGCGCCCGAGATGTGCCAGTTCCCGCACGGGCAGGACGGGATGGTGGCCCTGAACCAGGCGCTGGCCAGACATCTCTCGGCCCAGGTGGGCGATGAACTGGTCCTGCGCCTCCACAAGCCCTCCGCCCTGTCGCAGGATGCCGTGATCAGCCCCAGGGATGGCGCCAGCGTGGCCCTGCGGGTGCGGGTCGGGAAGATCCTCGGGCCGGCCGACTGGGGCGACTTCTCGGTCGAGGCGGGATCGCTGCCCCCGTTCAACCTGTTCATGGACCACGCGCCGCTGGCCAAGGCGGCGGGGCTCGACGGCCGGGCCAACCTCGCCCTGCTGGGCCGGCTTCCCGCAGGCACGGAGCCCGAGGCCCTCGCCTCGTGGGTCTCCCGGGGATTCACCCTCGCCGACGCGGAGCTGGAGGTCCGCCCCGTGGGCGAGGGAGTCTCCCGCCCCGCCCGCCCGACCCCGACCCCGACCCCGACCCCAACCCAGGCCCGACCGCCGCAGGTCGAGCTGGCAAGCCGGCGCATCTTCCTCGACCCGGTGGTCACCAAGGCCGTCGAGACGCCCATCGCCGGGCTGCCTCGCCCCGTGCCGGTGCTCACCTATCTGGCCAACGCCCTGGCGACGGACGAGCGCTCGACCCCCTACTCGATGATCACGGCCGCCGGCGCCCCGTTCACCCCGGAGGACATGGCCGACGACGAGATGCTCGTGAACGCGTGGCTGGCCGAGGACCTGGGAGTCGGGCCCGGCGACCGGGTGTCGGTGCTTTCGTACCGGGTGGACACCGGATCGCGCCTGGTCGAGACCACCAACGGCTTCCGCGTGCGCGGGATCGTGCCGATGGAGGGCCTCCACGCCGACCCGTCGCTCATGCCGGAGTTCCCGGGGCTGGCCAAGGCCGAGAGCACGCAGGACTGGGACGCGGGCTTCGAGTTGACCCGGCAGATCCGCGACCAGGACGAGGCCTATTGGAAGCGATGGCGCGGCACGCCCAAGGCGTTCATCACGCTGGCGGCCGGACGGAGCCTGTGGGCCAACCGCTTCGGCGATGCGACGGCCATCCGGTGGTTCAAGGGCGACGGGGCGACCGGACCCGCGCTGGCCGGCGACGTCGCCAAGGCCCTGAAGGAACGACTCAACCCCGCCGACCTCGGCCTGCGCTTCCAGCCCCTTTCCGGGCCCGCGATGGCCGCGGCCCGGGGCGGTCAGGATTTCGGCGGGCTCTTCATCGGGTTCAGCCTCTTCCTCATCGTGTCGGCGCTGCTGCTGCTCAACCTCGTCTTCCGCTTCGGCATCGACCGTCGTACCCCCGAGATCGGCACCCTGCTGGCCCTGGGCTGGACCCCGGCGGCGACCTCGCGGCTCTTCTTCGGCGAAGGCCTGGCCCTGGCGGCGATCGGGGCCGTGCTGGGCATCGCCGGCGGGGTCGTCTACGGCTGGGCGGTGTTGATGGGGCTCAACACCCTGTGGAACGCCGCCGTGGCCGGTGCGTCGCTGGAGTTCCACCCGAAGCCGGCCTCGCTGGCGGGCGGCGCCGTCGCCGCCACCGCGATGGTCGCCTGGACGCAGTGGCGGGCCCTGCGTCGCATCGTGCGCCGAAGCCCCAGGGAGCTGCTCCAGGGCGGACCGGCGCCGGGGGAGGCCGGGCGGCGCGGAGTGCGGCGCTGGTGGCCGATCCTGACCCTGGGCGGGGCGCTGGCGCTGTCCGTCGCCGGGTCCATGGCCGGGGCCGGGGCCCGCGCCGGGATGTACTTCGGCGCCGGCGCGGCGTTCCTGGGCTTCCTGCTGGCGATGCAACGGCGGCGGTTGCTCGCGGGCGGCAACGGCGGCGACGCCCATGCCGGGACGCTGGCGACGTGGTCCGACCTCACCGCCCGGGCGCCGGCGCGGCAGCCCGACCGCTCGGCGGCGGTCATCAGCCTGCTGGGCGTGGCGGTGTTCCTCATCGTGGCGGTGGCCGCGAACCGGCTCGACGCCTCGCGGGACGCCCGGGACCGCCGGTCCGGCACCGGGGGCTTCACGCTGTGGGCCTCCTCGTCGCTGCCGGTCACCGAAGACCTCGACACCGGGCGCGGACGCGAGCGCGCCGGCCTGGATCCGAAGCGGTTGGCGGGTGTCTCGTTCGTTCCGATGCGGGTCCGGGAGGGCGACGACGCCAGTTGCCTGAACCTCCAGCGGGCCCAGCGTCCACGCCTCCTCGGGGTGCGACCCGAGGACCTCTCCCGCCGACGGGCCTTCACCTTCCAGGCCCTCGCCGCCGACGCACGGCACGACGATCCCTGGATGAGCCTCGCCGCCGACACTCCCGTCGACGCCCCCGTGCCCGCCATCGGGGACGCCAACTCCATCCAATGGGCCCTCGGACGCCGCATCGGCGACACCATCGACCTGGTGGACGAACGGGGTCGGCCCTTCAGGATCCGGCTCGTCGGCGCCGTGGCCAACTCCCTGTTGCAGGGGCAACTGCTGATCTCCGAGCGCGAATTCCTGCGCCGTTTCCCGGGCGAGGCCGGCCACCGCGCCTTCCTCATCGACACCGAGGGACCGGAACGTCCCGTGGCGGAGGAATTGACCCGGGGATTGGCCGACCTGGGCCTCGAGGTGAGCACGAGCGTCGACCGGTTGAACCGGTTCAACGCGGTCCAGAACACCTACCTCAACACCTTCCAGTGGCTCGGTGGCCTGGGCCTGCTGCTGGGCAGCGTCGGACTTGGGCTGGTCGTCCAGCGCAACGTCTTGGAGCGCCGGGCCGAACTGGCGGTGATGGCGGCCGTCGGTTTCCCGGCGGCGCGGATCCGCTCGATGCTGCTCTCGGAGCACCTGCGCCTGCTGGTCCGCGGATTGGCCATCGGGATCGCCGCCGCCCTCTGGGCGACCGCACCGGCCTGGGTGGCGGACCCGGGCGGCCTGCCGTGGGCCCACCTCGGAATGATCCTCGGCGCCGTGTTCCTCAACGGGGTGGCCTGGACTTGGTTCTCAACCCAGCAGGCCTGCCGCGGTGACCTGCTGCCCGCACTCCGGGGCGAGTGAGCCGCAAAGGGACATGATCCGATCCCCCTGCGGCCGCCTGCAACGCGTCCCGATCGGATCCATCGCCATCGGATCCATCCCCGCCGGATCAGTCCCCACCCAACAGGCGCCTGAGGTCGGCGCGGGCCTGGTCCTCCCGGCTGGCCGCCGCCGGATTGGCCTGGGCGGGATCACGCCACTCCCGGAGCCGGAAATCGAAGTACTCGCAGAAGTTCGCTGAATCCTTCTCCGCCACCGGCTCCGCCCGCCGTTCCCGGCACTGATGGGCCGCCTGGAGGTCGTGGAACCGGCAATTGAGGCAAATCCTGAGGTCGGCCCGGCACTGAGGGCAGCTTTCGCTGCGACCCGGGGCATCGCGGAGGGTCCACACCCAGCCGCACCGATGGCAATGACGTGTCACGCCCCTGCAGCCTACCCGCCCCGACGGCGCGACGGAAGGCCCGAGCCATTCCGGAGCGATGCCCCCCTCCCGGCGTCGGGCCGACCTGCGCCCCTGCTGGCCCGAAAAACCACCACCCCCGGCCCTGAACACCGCCGGTTCACCGCCCCATGTCCCTGAGAGCCTTGGTTGTCATGGCTGCCGAGCCATACACTGAGCGTACCTATTTTTTGCCGACGCCAGACAAGACTCTTTTTGTCAAAAAGCAGGTCCTTCAATACTGGTAAATTTCGAATCCTCCGCAGCATTTTTGGCTCTGGAAGACAGCCCCGGTTTCGAGGTCAGTTCAATGTCTGGACAGTCCGCTCACCGGCACGGTTTGCAACCCCTTCCGGAGCCACGGTCGCCGGTACGTTTTCGACAGATCGATACCACCGAGAAGCAGGGTCAACTCCTCGCTCGAGAGCTCGATCGAGGGGCTCGGCGATGCCGGCCAGGCCAGCGTCCCGGCCTCGAGGCGTTTGGCGCACACCCACCAACCGGTGTTGTCCCAGAACAGGATCTTGATCCGGTTCTTCCGCGAGTTGGTGAAG
>Ga0172376_10005340_pt1 | contig 14383 bp, 15 predicted proteins | sample Lak35m_FD_121114 | JGI IMG/M metagenome (GOLD analysis project Ga0172376, IMG submission 121114) | Freshwater microbial communities from Kabuno Bay, South-Kivu, Congo - kab_092012_35m | ecosystem: Environmental > Aquatic > Freshwater > Lake | place: Democratic Republic of the Congo: South-Kivu...
CATCATGGGCTCAAGAGGTGCCTCAGCACCTCCGGAATGACCGCCCGTCATTCCACCCTGTTCACCCTCTGATCAGGGCATTCGGGCCTCGGGTTTTACACCACGCAAAGGGACGCGGCCCTGCCTGCGGTCCACTGCTCTGGTCCGTGATCGAGCTCAGCTGCCGCAGCTCAGGTACCGCAGCTCCGTGAGGGAGCCAGATCGAAGAAGCTCAACCTGCCCGAGGGTGCACCGGACGGGCTGCAACTGCCGTGAGCGGAGCCGCATGTTCGCTTTAAGAGTTCGCTGAAAAGCTCGGACAACGCCTGATCCCGGGCGCACCCGCCATGGCACTGGAACCAGGCTGTGCCTGGGTTCTCGATGCCTGCCCAGAGGTTGGATCGGGCCGCGAGCGGGTTGTTCAGCAGGTACTTAAGGGTTCGGGCCACTTACTGCAGCGCAGCGACTGCAAGCAGGACCGGCAAGGAGTGGCCGCACACAGTGCCGCCAGTAGCTGTCGCGCATGTTTGGGCCTGATTCAGGACCTGCCGATGGGGCTTAGAAGCCTTGCCCTACTCGATACCCAGGGGGCCGCCCTGGTCTCTCGGTTCCACTGCGTAGTTGCAGCACGGCACATGGGCAGTGCCGCAAGAGCCCAGGGCGGTCTGAACGTCCCGCCGCCAGGCTGGCTCGGCTGCGGAGATGGGAGCCTCGAGCGCGCTGGCTCCTGCCTGGGCCGATCATTGCGCCGCTGTCTTCGAGCTGAGATCCCGCCGTTGAGGCAGCCCTGGCAGACAGCCAGGGCGCTGGCGCCGGGTCCGGGCGCTGGCTCCGAGCCTATGGCCCGGCAGCAGCACCTGATTGTTCAGCCCCTGACTGTCAGCGCTGGACCATGCAGCCTCTGGCTGGTCAGTGTTGGGCGATCAGCGCTGGGCGATCAGCGTTGGGCTGTCAGCGCATGGCGGCAGCGGGCCCGGGCCGGAACCGCTGGCCGCCCCCCTGCGATCACTTGGCCTTGCTGCCACCCATGCCGTACTTGCGCATGAAACGATCGACCCGGCCCTCGGTGTCGAGGATCTTCTGGGTGCCGGTGTAGAAGGGGTGGTTGCCACTCCAGACGTCGACGTGGATCTCGGGCTGGGTGGAACCGGTGGTCATCACCACAACTCCGTTGCAGATCACCTTGGCATCGGGATACCAGGTTGGGTGAATGTTGGCCTTCGGCATGGCGGAACAGCGGCAGAACGGAACGAAAGGCGGGGGCGCGATCAGCGCTTGGAGAACTGAGGTGCCTTGCGGGCTTTCTTGAGGCCGTATTTGCGACGCTCCTTGGCGCGCGGATCACGGCTGAGGTGGCCCTCGATCTTCAGGGGCTTGCGGTTGTCGGGCGAGAGATCGCACAACGCCCGGGCGGCACCCTGCTTGATCGCATCGGCCTGACCGGTGAGACCACCGCCGCGCACATTCACCAGCAGGTCGTACTGGCCTTCCAGGCCCAGGGTCTGCAGCGGGGCCTTGACAGCGGCCAGATAGGCGGGGTTGTAGTTGAGGTAGTTGTCACCGGGGCGGCCGTTGATGGTGACGGCGCCGCTGCCGGGCACCACACGCACGCGGGCGACGGCGGTCTTGCGGCGGCCGGTTCCCCAGTAGACGACGCGATTGGAGGAGCTGGTCATCAGAGGGCGGAGGTGGCGGGATCGAGGGCGAGGAGCTGGGGCTGCTGGGCGGCATGGGGATGCTCACTGCCCCGGTAGACCTTCAGCTTGCGGAACATCTGCCGTCCGAGGGCGTTGTGGGGGAGCATGCCCTTGATCGCCACCTCCACGATCCGCTCGGGCAGACGCCCCTGCAGATGGGTGAAGCTCTCGGTCTTGAGGCCACCGGGACGACCGGAATGGCGGCGGTAGAGCTTCTGGGTGGCCTTGTTGCCGCTCACCCGGATCCGATCGGCATTGATCACCACCACGAAATCGCCCGTATCGAGGTGGGGGGTGTAGGTGGGCTTGTTCTTGCCGCGAAGGATCGTGGCCACTTCACTGGCCAGCCGTCCGAGGGTCTGATCAGCCGCATCGACCACAAACCACTGGCGATCGAGGGTCTGGGGGGAGGGCAGGATGGTCTTGTTCATTGCGCCTGGTTCGGTGCGCCTGGAATGCGCCTGGGTTGCAGCGGGTGGAAAGGCCAGGGGATCCGGTGCCGGGAAGGCACCGAGGAATCCGGAGCGGAAGGCCTCCGCATCCGTCGCACCAGGGGTTGGTGGGACGCAGGGACGGAGGTGATGGCTTGAACCTACCCCGGCGCAGGCTGCGTCAGGGCCGGAGCGGTGAACAGCGGCGCCCGGGTCGTGGAGACCGCAGACAGGGCAGGCAGGGGCTGCCGGCCGTGGCGAACACCGGTGTCGATTCCGCCGCTTCAGCTTCAGCCCAGCGGTGCTTGCGGCCATCCCGGCCTGAGCCGGGGCGGTCACGGGGCCGCCGGAATCACGGAAGCCGATCTCCCCGATCCACCCGAGGAGTGGAAGGTCTGGGGTGAAGCGGTGGGTGGATCGAGCGATTCCAGCTGAAACCGCGGTTGGCCATCGTACCAGGCGGCCCTGGGAAACAAGGGTTGGTCATAGCCGACCCGCAGCAGGCAGAGCCCCTGCGGTGGGGCCGCCTCCCTGACCTCGGCCCGCAGCCGGTTGCACCAGCGCTGGCGGAAGCCGGCCGGATCGAGCCGCCCCTCCCCGAGGGCGACCAGCTGCCCCACCACCAGGCGCACCATGCCGTACAGGAAGCCGCTGGCCTGCAATTCGATCGTGATCAGATCCCCCTGGCGTTCCAGCCGCACCTCCTGCAGGGTGGTGATGGCGTTGCGACGGCGGCTGCCAGCGCGCTGGAAGGCGCTGAAGTCGCGTTCGCCCACCAGTTCGGCGAGGGCCTCGGCCATGCTGCGCTCGTCCAGGCGATGGCGGTAGCGATGCCAGCACCAGGGCGCCAGGAACAGGTTGGGCGTGCAGCCGTTGTAGATCGTGTAGCGGTAGCGGCGATAGCGGGCGGAGAAGCAGGCGTGCCAGTCGCCGCTCACCTCCGCCGCCGCCCGCACCCGGATGCTGGCCGGCAGGCGGCCGTTGAGGGCCCGGGGCCAGCGCTGGGCCGGGATCGGTCCGGCGGCATCGAAATGCACCACCTGGCCGGCCGCATGCACACCGGCATCGGTGCGGCCGGCCGCCACGCTGGTGACGGGGCGGTGCGGATCCAGCGCGGCCAGGGCCGCTTCCAGCGTCTGCTGGACGCTGTCCGGCCGGGATTGCCGCTGCCAGCCGCAGAAGGTGGATCCGTCGTACTGGAGGCAGAGGGCGAGGCGCCGCAGCCCGGGGGGTGCGGGCGCGGCGGCGGCGGGATGGGCCTCGGCAGCGGGCTGGATCACGGCCACAGGCGAACGGGAACGGCAACAATCGCGCAGCTGACGACCAGCGCAGGGACCACCGCAGGGACCACCACAGGGACCGCCGCAGGGATTGCGGGGCAGGGCCGTTTCAAGGTGCCGGTTTCGGCCGTCGTGCGCGGACACGAGCACCATGAGTGGGCTTCAGCACCCCAGATGCTGCCAGGGGTGGGTTGACGCCTGTGCCTCGGGCGCAGCCCTGGCGCCGAGTTTGAATCAGCCCTGGATTGCGGGGTGATTGCGGCGCTGCCGATCGCAGCGCCGGGGGAGCGCGATCCAGACCGGCTCGGTAACAGAATCGCTGTCCTTAACCGATCAATAACGGACCAGGGGCGGTTGGTCGGCAGGCTGAAGCTGTTCACCCTTCCGGCCGTTGCCATGACCTCCAGCCGCTGGATCGCGTGCGCCCCCGTGGGGTGGCGCAGCGGACTGTTGCTCGCCTCGATTTTGTGGGCGAGCAGCGCCGGCCACACCGGTCCCACGCCAGCGCAGGGCCAGGCCGGAACGGGTCCGGCCAGCAGCTCCGCCAGCCTGCGCATCGGTGGCTCCAGCACAGTGTTTCCGATCCTGCGTGAAGCGATCCAGGCCTTTCGGGCGGCTGGTCAGCGCGCTGCGATCGATCTGCGCGAGACGGGCAGCAGCGATGGCTTCCGCCGCTTCTGTGCCGGCCAGCTGGAGATCGCCAACGCCTCCCGCCCGATCAATGCCAGGGAGCTGAAGGCCTGTGCCAGTCAGCGCATCAGCTTCATCGAGCTGCCGATCGCCTTCGATGCGCTGACGGTGGTTGTGAATCCCGCCAACAGCTGGGCCCGGCAGATCAGCAGCGCTGAGCTGGCCCGCCTCTGGGGACGCCAGGCCCAGGGGACGGTGGATCGCTGGGTGGAGGTGAACCGCGACTGGCCCGATCGGCCGATCAAGCTCTGCGGCCCCGGCAAGGACTCAGGCACCTACGACTACTTCAATAAGGCAATCAACGGCAGTGCTGATAATTCGAGATCCGATTATACCGCCAGCGAGGATGATACCGTGATCGTTCGCTGTGTCGCTGAGAACCCCAATGCCCTGGGCTATTTTGGATATAGCTATTTCAAGAATAACGCCCAAAGGCTGCGCGCTCTGGCCATCCTCACGGATGCCGGAGCTGTGAGCCCTTCAGCGCTCAACGTTCAGACAGGTCGCTACCGACCGCTCTCGCGACCCCTGTTTATCTACGTCAATGATCAGGCGATGATCCGCAGCCCGGAGCTGCAGAAGTTTATCACTTTCACGATCCGCAATGGACTGCGCATCGTCGCACAGGCGGGCGATATCCCCCTGCCAGCCAGCACTTACAGATTGGTGGAAGCCAAGCTCTACAAACGAGTTCTCGGCAGTGCCTTCGCCGGTGATCTGCCAGTTGGCCTCAGCATCGGTGAGGCATTGCGACGCAGCTTTGACCTCAACAAACTGCCCCAGTTCCGCTGAGTCTGGATCTGGCCGCAAGCGTAGCCCAGGGATAGGCGGATTCAAGCTGACAGCGTTAATGCCCGCAACTCGTTGGCACTGAATTCAAAGGATTCGAGCAGCTTCTGGGCCCAGATGCTGTCGTGCTCTTCGTCAATCTCTCCCCGTGCATAGCCCTGTACGGTCACGCAATCCCGGTCATTATTGTAGGCAAGGATTTCAACTTCACAGTCGGGAATGGCGAGATAGGGGGCGATGTGATCCCAGTAGAGTAGATAGGCGCCTGGATCGGAGCAGCGTGCCAGGGCGATCAGGAAAGCGACGGTGAACTTTTCCGAACGAGGGTCGTAATAGCCGCTACCCTCCTGCAGATCTTGCTCTGATTCCCCTCCCCAGGGCATCCAGCGAAACGTTGTGATCTCCAGGAATTCACTCTGGCTGGAGCCGCTCAAAAACCGTAGGGGCTGCATATTTCCCTCGGCGTATTCACCTCCGTAGCTGCAGTCGTCATCGTTGAATGGTCGCGTCAGAGCCCATGCCAATCTCTCCATGCGGGTGGCAACAAATGCCTGACCTGCCTCGCTGAGTCCACCTGTCTCTGAGGTGAAGATCGGCGCTCCTGCCGCATCCGTGGGAGAGCTGTCGTCCCCATAGGGTGGCGTCAGAGTTGCCACGACGAGCAGCAGGACATCCTTGTTGCTGGCTCGCCCGAAGTCAAAATCTTCGAGATAATCATCTGGGATGCTGGCAGACGTTGTGCCATCTGATCTTGTCTCATTCTCAATTATATCGTCCGTGCTCCTATCATCTGGCGCTTGGTCGTCTGATGTTGTGTTATCTGATGCTTTGCTGCCTGGCATTCCCGTGCTGTATTGATTCCGCGCGCTCTCTCTAGTTCACCCGCCGTCCTGTCGTCAACTCTCAGCCCCATGCCCCATGCCCCATCGCTGTCTTGCGTGGCTCTGCGCCGTTGGCCCCCAGCGACCCGCTGCTGCAAGGTGCTGCAAAAAAATGGCTGCCGGCCTGCTGCCACAGGGGCCAGTGGCAGCGGCCACTGAGAGTTTGCTGAACAACCTGCCTGCCGCCGGATCCACAGTTCGAGCCGGGGCGGAAAGCCGAGGTCCCGCTCGGGCAGGGTGCCGTCGCTGGCGCCCGATATCGGTGGATGCCGAGGGTTGTTCAGCCAACGCCTGAGCGGGATCCGGCCGCAGGGCGAAGCCAGCGGCAGGGCTGCTCGAAAGTGCCGACCCTGCTTCGCACAACTCAGCTGTCAACAGCACCGGATCGGTGGCCCCGCATCCTGCTGCCGCCCGGGCCGGCCGGCAGCCCTGACGATCACCGCCCCCGCAGAGGCCCGCAAGGCCAGTGGCTCCGCCGGCCGGCTGGGCGGCCCGGGGCACGGTAACCGGGGGTTTAAGCTAATGAGGCTCATTCGCAATAAGCTGCTCTGGTTCGCTTTGCCTCGCCGCCGCAGGGTCGCTGGAGCGCCCGCCTTCCCTGGCCAGTCCCGGGCCCCTCCGGCGCGGCCGTCGCCTTGGAGTCAGTTGCGCAGCAGGCGGTCGGCCGGTCCGGATCGGGCGATCGGGCCGCGCCGGCAGCCGCCCCCGCCGACCCCGTCGCCAGCGCCGCCGACCATCGCCTCGGCCTGCTCGCCGATCTGCCCCGGGGGCAGCGGGCCCGCCTGGTGGCACTGACCCTGGATCCCGGCCTGGTTCAGCGTCTCGGGGCCCTCGGCCTGCAGCCCGGACGGGTGGTGCAGGTGCTGCGGCGAGCCCCCTGGGCCGGGCCGATTCACCTGCAGGTGGGGATGACCGAGCTGATGCTGCGCCGCAGCGATGCCCGCCGCATTCAGGTGCAGCTGGAGCCGTGGCCCGCCGCCGGGTCGCCCGCCGCCGATCCGCCCCCGCCCGGCGCCGCGCCGGGGCGCCCCGCCTGATGCCACCGGCCGGGGGAACCCGGATCGCCCCGGCCTCGCTGCCACAACCCCACCCATCGCCAGCGCCCGCTTCTGTCCCAGACCCGCGCAGACCCCCAGCCATGAATCAGTCGATCGGCGCCTGCCATGGCGGCCCAGCCGTGGCCCTGGCGGATGACCAGGCCCGCATCGCCGTGCTCGGCATGCCCAACACCGGTAAATCCACCCTGTTCAGCCAGCTCACCGGCAGCCATGCCCAGATCGGCAACTGGCCCGGGCTGACGGTGGAGCTGCTGCAGGCGCAGCTGGATCTGGAGGGCCGCCGCGCCCAGCTGGTCGATCTGCCCGGCATCTACGACCTGCGCGGCCATTCGGAAGATGAAGCGGTGGTGCGTCGCTTCCTGGAGGCCACACCCCTGGATCTGGTCGTGGTGGTTCTCAACGCCAGCCAGCTCGACCGCCAGCTGCGCCTCGCTCTGCAGGTGCGCCAGCTGGCCCTGCCGGCCCTGCTGCTGCTCAACATGGCCGATGAGGCCCAGCGTTTCGGTGTGCAGATCGATCTGCCCGCCCTGGAGCGTCAGCTGCAGCTGCAGCTGCCGGTGCTGTTGATCAGCGCCAAGCACCGCCAGGGGCTGCACCAGGTGCGCCAGGCGATGCAGCAGCAGCTGCAACGACCCGAGGCCTGCCGCTGGCAGCCCCACTGCCTGGAGCCGAACCTGGCGGCGGCGGATGGCGAGCTGGAGGCCTCATTGCCGACGCTGCTGGCCGCGGCGGTCAGCCTGCCGGAGCAGTGGCGTGATCTGCTGACCCGACGTCTCGATCGCTGGCTGTTGCACCCCTGGCTGGGGCTGCCGTTGTTCTTCCTGGCGATGGCATTGATGTTCCAGCTGATCTATGCCCTGGGGGTACCGCTGCAGGAGGGGCTGACCGGCCTGCTGGATGGCTTCGGCAACGCTGTGCTGCGACCGGCGCTCAGCTCCTGGCCTCCCTTCCTCAGCGGCCTGCTGGTGGATGGCCTCTACACCGGCCTGGGCACGGTGAGCGCTTTCCTGCCGGTGATCTTTCTGTTCTTCCTGGCGATGGGTGTGCTGGAGGACAGCGGTTACCTGCCGCGGGCGGCCTTCCTGATCGATGCCTTCATGGAACGGCTGGGGCTGGATGGGCGCAGTTTCGTGCTGGCGCTGATGGGCTTCGGCTGCAATGTGCCGGCCATCCTCGGCACCCGGGTGATGCGCTCCAGCGGCCTGCGTCTGTTGACGATGCTGATCATCCCGTTCTCGCTCTGCTCAGCGCGGCTGAATGTGTTTCTGTTCCTGGCCGCGGTGTTCTTCCCACCGCAACAGGGTGCGTTGGTGATCCTGGGGTTGTATCTGCTCAGCTTTGCCGCCGCGATCGGCACCGCCCTGCTGTTCCGTGGCCAGTTCAGCAGCGAGGAGGCCCTGGTGTTGGAGTTGCCGCCCTATCGCTGGCCCACGGCGACGCAGATCCTGCGGCGGGCCTGGGCGGAGGTCTGCCATTTCTGGATCTGGTCGCGCCGCTTCATCCTGTTCGGGGTGGTGGCGATCTGGCTGCTCAACAATCTGCCGCTGGGGGTGGCCCCCGCCTCGCCGGACTCGCTGGCGGGCCAGCTGGGCCAGCTGCTGCATCCCTGGCTGGCTCCGATCGGCATCGATCCACGCCTGAGCGTTGCCCTGGTGTTCGGGTTCATCGCCAAGGAGATTGTGTTGGCGGGCCTGGCGGTGATCTACGGCACCCATGCCGCCGCCGCCGCCGGCCCGGAGCCGGGAGGGGCGCTGGGCCAGGCCCTGCTGGCCGGGATCAGCCGCAGCCAGGCGGTCAGTTTTCTGTTGTTCACTCTGCTCTACACCCCCTGTCTGTCCACCGTTGCGGTGATCCGCAGCGAATCGAAACGGCTCGGGTTCACGCTGCTGTCGGTGGGGTGGTCGTTGCTGCTGGCCTGGCTGGTGAGCTTCAGCTATTACCAGGCCGCCGGCCTGCTGGGCTGGCGCTGAGGCGGCTACGGGGTCGGATCCGAGGGCGGCGCGGCGGCGGCGCGCAGCAGCGGGAACCAGCGCGGCAGCGCCAGGATCAGCAACCAGACCAGGGCGGCGCTGGATCCCTCCAGCCACTGCTGCTGCAGCAGGGCGACGACGGCGAGGCTGCTGGCGGCGATGCGCAGCACCCTCACCCCGAAGCGCAGCAGGGCGAGGGCGGGGCGGTTGGCGGTTGCCGGGAGCGTCATGGGATCGAGATGGGGCCCGGCTCAGATTGGCGGAAGCACGGCGCTGGTGCCGGCGGGCGGCGCGGCCCGGGGGAGGCGGCTGGCGGCAGCGGTGGCTGGCGGCAGCAGTGGCTGGCGGCAGCAGTGGTTGGCGGCAGCAGTGGTTGGCGGCAGCAGTGGTTGGCGGCGGCAGCGGGCCCCACAGCGGTTGGCCACAGCAGTTGGTTCAGGTCGCCGCCGGGGGCGACGGCCGTGGGCGGCTGGCTGCAACGGCGCGGCGCCGGGCGGGTCCCTGCCGCAGGGCAGGGCAGAGCGTGACCAATCTCGTTGGGACTGATCATCAATGCTTAGCAATCGGGGTTTTCCCCGATGCGGCGCAGTTTTCCCCATGTCAGGGCGGGTTTTTCCACAGGCGCAGCAGGCCTGGTGCTCGCCGCCATCGGCCCGGTGCTGGATCGGGGTGGAAATCGGATCTCCTCTTGACGGCGGCGGCCGCGGCGTTCCGGCGGGGGCTGCTCGGCGATCGCCAGGGGCCAGAGTCGTTGCTGCGACTCGATTCGCGTTGTGCGTCCTGGTGGGATCGACGCTGCCGGCCCGCCGTAGACGAAGCCGGCCCGACTATGGCGTCATACGTTCAGAGCAGTCCTTACCCGCCATGAGCCAGAGCCCGGAATCTCCCCCTGCCCACGTGAGCCTGGTGAACGAGGTCCCTGAGGATCTCTACGAGGCCATGCTCACCTTTGTGACCAGCCATCCCAACTGGGATCAGTACCGCGTGATGCAGGTGGCCCTGGCCGGCTTCCTGTTCCAGCAGGGCAGCCGCGAGCGCGCCGTGGCCCGCCATTACCTCGATGGCCTGTTCGACCGGGGGGGCGCCTCGGAGCCGGCGGGGCCGGCGGCCCGGCCATCCCAGGGCCAGAGCCGCCCGATCGGGGCCGCCAACCCCGCCCTCGGCGCGGCAGGGCGCGCCGAGGGCGGTGAGCCGGCGGCAGATGCGGCCCGCCTGCCCCAACCGGCGCGGTCGGCGCCGGCGCCGCTGTCGCGCCGACATCACCAGGCTCCACCCCATCCGCCCCATCGCGGCTGCTGATGGCGCCGTGCCGGCGCCGGATCCAGCGCTGACCCCGGCGCTGCCGTGAGGCAACCCCGATCGATCGCCTGAAACGGACGCGAGGCGGGAGCGGGGTTTGCCTGGGGACCAGGGAACACAAAAATCCCCTGCCCCGCAGAGCGGGACAGGGGATCAGCGGCGGGGCAGCGAGGGCGGCGGAAGAGGCGGCGTGAGGGCTGATCTCAACAACCGCAGCCGCTGGCCCCAGGCGCAGACGGCGCGGAACTCACTTCCAGCTCTTGGCCACGATCTCGGCCAGATCGACAACGCGCTGGCTGTAGCCCCATTCGTTGTCGTACCAGCAGACGATCTTCACCATGTTGCCACCCATCACCAAGGTGAGATCGGCATCGACGATCGTGCTCTCATCAGTACCGGCGTGATCACTCGACACCAGCGGCAGATCGCAGTACTTGATGATGCCCTTCATGCCGTTTTCGGAAGCGGCCTTGAGCACACCATTCACCTCCTCGGCCGAGGTGTCACGACCCACCTCAAACACCATGTCGCAGACGGACACATTGGGGGTGGGAACGCGCAGGGCGATGCCACTGAGCTTGCCCTTCACCTCCGGATAGACCAGGGCGACAGCCTTGGCGGCCCCGGTGCTGGTGGGGACGATGTTCACGGCGGCGGCACGGGCGCGGCGCAGGTCGCGGTGGGCGGCATCGAGGATCCGCTGGTCACCCGTGTAGCTGTGGGTGGTGGTCATCGTGCCCTTGACGATCCCGAAGGCCTGATCGATGGTCTTCACGATCGGCGCCATGCAGTTGGTGGTGCAACTGGCATTGCTGAGGATGTCCCAGTCTTCGTGGCGATAGGTATCGGCATTGACACCGACCACGAAGGTGCCCACCTTGGCACCCTTGCCCGGGGCGGTGAGGATCACCTTGCGGGCACCGGCCAGAAAATGCTTGCTGGCACCGACGTCGTCGTTGAAGACACCGGTGGATTCGATCACCAGATCAACGCCCCATTCCTTCCAGGGCAGGTTGGCGGGGTTGCGGTCGTAGAAGGTCTTGATCGACTTGCCGTTTACGATGATGGAGTCGTCGGTGGTGGTCACCTCCGCATTGCGGATCGGACCCAGCATCGAGTCGTACTTCAGCAGGTGTGCATTGGTACGGGTGTCGCCCGAGCCGTTGATGCCCACCACCTCGATGCCGGTGTTGGCACCGCGGCTGAGCCAGCAGCGCATGAAGTTGCGACCGATGCGGCCAAATCCATTGATCGCAACCTTCAGAGTCATGGCAGCAAGCAGGCGGAGCGCCCGCAGGTTGATTCGGCCGTAAATCATACAGAAACCACCGGCCGCCCCCGGCCCACCGCCGCCCGATCGCAGCCGGTCACGCCCGCAAAGCGATGCAACTCGTAAAGCACCGGCGGCCCGCAACGACCTATTTTCAGCGCATCCGAGTCACTCCCCAGCAGGCCGAGATGCTTGATCGCCGCCAGCCTGTCCACTTCGTCGGGGTCGGCGGCATCGGCATGTCTGCGCTGGCGGGGATCCTGGCGGCACGGGGCTACCGGGTGAGCGGCTCCGATCCCCGCCGCTCGGCGGTGCTGGACGGCCTGGCCGCCGCCGGCGTGCGCCTGTTTGCGCGCCAGGAGGCCGCCACGATCGACGCCCTGCTGGCGGCGGACGCCGGCCGGCCGCTGGTGGTGATCAGCTCGGCCGTGCCCGAGCACAACCCCGAGATCCTGCAGGCCCGACACCGCGAGCTGCCGATCCTGCACCGCGCCGATGTGCTCGCGGCGCTGATTCGGGCCCAGCCCTCGATCGCCGTGGCCGGCAGCCACGGCAAGACCACCACCAGCACCCTGGTGGCCACCCTGCTGCAGGCCGTCGGCGAGGACCCGACGGCGGTGATCGGCGGCATCGTGCCCGCCTTCGCCAGCAACGGCCGCCACGGCGCCGGTCGGTTGCTGGTGGCCGAAGCGGATGAGTCCGATGGCTCGCTGGTGAAGTTCCAGCCCGATCTGGCGGTGCTCACCAACATCGAGCTCGATCACACCGACCACTACCCCGACCTGGAGGCCCTGATCGCCACCCTGCAACGGTTTGCGGCGGGCGCACGGCGGCTGCTGGCCAACCACGACGACCCGGTGCTGCGCCAGCATTTCCAGGCCAGTCACTGGTGGTCGACCCAGCGGAGCGAGGCCGTCGACTTCGCCCTGCTGCCCGTGGAGGAGCGGGGCGATGGCACCACGGCGGTCTGGTTCGAGGCGGGCCAGCGGATCGCCACGCTGGAGCTGCCCCTGCCCGGCCGGCACAACCTCAGCAATGCCGCCGCCGCCCTGGCCGCCTGTCGGATCGAGGGGATCGAGGCCTTCGCCCTGCAGCAGGCCACGGCGCAACTGCGCCCCCCCGGTCGCCGCTTCGACTGCCGCGGCATCTGGCAGGGGCGCATCGTGGTCGATGACTACGCCCACCATCCCAGCGAGGTGGAGGCCACGCTGACGATGGCGCAGCTGATGGTGGCCAGTGGTCGCAGTCCCCTGCCCCGCCGTCCGGAACGGCTGGTGGCGGTGTTCCAGCCCCACCGTTACAGCCGCACCGCCCAGTTCCTGGAGGAGTTCGCCGCCGCTCTGCGCCTGGCGGACCTGGTGCTGGTGGCGCCGCTCTACAGCGCCGGCGAGCTGCCGATCAGCGGCATCTCCAGTGCCGCCCTGGCGGAGGCGGTGCGCCGCCAGGCGCCGCAGCTGCCGGTGCAGGAGAGCGCCAGCCTCGAAGAGCTGGCGGCGCGGATCGCCGTGCTCAGCCGTCCTGGCGATCTGGTGCTCGCCATGGGGGCCGGGGATGTCAACAGCCTGTGGGAGCGGCTCTGCACCCTGGACGACCGCACCACCGCCCTGGTGGCCTGAAATGGCGGCCGATCCCGGCAGCGAACCCGCTGCGCTGCGCCGCGCTGTCCCTCTGGCCGACTACACCACCTGGAAGGTGGGGGGTCCGGCGGCTCTGTTCGCCGAACCGGCGACCGATCAGGAACTGATACAGCTGATCGCCTGGGCGCGCCACCGGGGTATCGCCTGCCGCGGCATCGGCGCCGGCTCCAACCTGCTGATCGCCGACACCGGCCTGGCCGGGCTGACGCTGTGCCTGCGCCGGCTGCAGGGCAGCCGCCTCGATGGCGGCACGGGCTGGGTGGAGGCCGAGGCGGGCGAACCGATCCCCACCCTGGCCCGCAAGGCGGCGCGGCTGGGCCTGGCCGGCCTGGAATGGGCTGTGGGCATCCCCGGCACCGTGGGTGGTGCGGTGGTGATGAATGCCGGCGCCCAGGGGGGCTGCACGGCCGAATGGCTCGACTCGGTGCTGGTGCTCGATCCGGCCCGGCCCGAGCAGCCCCTGCGCCTGCAGGCCAGCGACCTGGATTTCGCCTACCGCCACAGCCGGCTGCAACAGCAGCCGCTGCTGGTGCTCTCAGCCCGGTTCCGACTGGAGGCCGGCCACGATCCTGCCGCGGTCAGTGCTCGCACCACGGCCAACCTGCACAGCCGCACCAGCAGCCAGCCCTACCAGCAACCGAGCTGCGGCAGCGTCTTCCGCAATCCGGAACCGCAGAAGGCGGGCCGGCTGATCGAGGGGCTGGGGCTGAAGGGGCTGAGCATCGGCGGCGCCCAGGTATCGCCGATGCATGCCAACTTCATCGTCAACACCGGCGGCGCCCGTGCCGCCGAGATCGACCACCTGATCCGCCAGGTGCAGGATCGGGTGGAGCGGGCCCACGGCATCCGCCTGCATCCGGAGGTGATCCGGCTCGGCTTCGCCGCAGCGGGCGAGGATCCGCAGGGGCCTTAGCCTGGGGGGCATTCCTTCAGCAGCGCGCATGGCCGGCTTCGGTCTTCCCAACTTCGGTCAGCTCACCGAGGCCTTTCGCAAGGCCCAGCAGATTCAGCAGGATGCCCAGAAGCTCCAGGAGGAGCTCGATGCGATGGAGCTGGAGGGACGCAGCGCCGATGGTCTGGTGAGCGTCTGGCTGTCGGGCAACCAGCAGCCGCTGAAGGTGCAGGTGTCGGCCGAGCTGCTGGCGGGCAGCAGCGCAGCGGCGGAGGCGGCCTTCCTGGAGGCCCTGCGCAGCGCCCACGAGCTGTCCACCAGCACCATGCGCGCTCGCATGGAAGACCTCACCGGCGGCCTGGACCTGAATCTGCCCGGTTTCAGCTGAACGGATCAGGTCGTGCCGGCCCGGCGGCCCCACCCGGCCGGGCGGATAGATCGCAGCAGGGCGGCGCTGAAACGCCGCTGCTCAGGTGGCGGCAGACTTCTCGGCCGACTCAGGCGGGCCGG
>Ga0172376_10005344_pt1 | contig 14371 bp, 28 predicted proteins | sample Lak35m_FD_121114 | JGI IMG/M metagenome (GOLD analysis project Ga0172376, IMG submission 121114) | Freshwater microbial communities from Kabuno Bay, South-Kivu, Congo - kab_092012_35m | ecosystem: Environmental > Aquatic > Freshwater > Lake | place: Democratic Republic of the Congo: South-Kivu...
ATATAAAGAAAATTACAAAACATTATCACGAAGCGTGGAATTCAGCGCTATTTGTCCCGACAGTAGACAAAGATGCCCCAAAACCCTGGCAAGGTAATATAAAGTAATGGAAAAATACTATCAGGCATTTGTTGACGAATTTGGAAGAAAGCCGACAAATTTCGTCGAAATAGGATCGAGAGACGGTAATCATGCTGAAGTTTTTAGAAAGTTGGGCGACATAAATCCTCAACGAGTTGTAGCAATCGACCCGCATCCGACATCATTCAAAAGCATTCTTACAAATTATCCCGACTTTAGAGCATATCAATTAGCTATTTCGGATAAACCAGGAATAGTCAAATTCAATGCTATCCCGAATACTTATAATGTCCATGTAATGGGAACAAGTTCGTTGTTAACGATTGCTGAAGATAAAAAACATTTATATCCTCCCGCGAACTGGATAAAAGTGCTAGCCATTACGGGAGAATCACTTCTGGAACTAATTGATTGGTGGGAGATCGACGCATGCAAGATAGATGTTGAAGGATTTACCTATGAAGTTCTAGAAAGTTTTGGACGAAACATTAGAACGTTCAAATCATTACATCTAGAAGTAGAAAAAGACGGTTTTCAAATTTGGGCTAATCAGCATAGTTATTCAGAAATAAGTAAACATCTTACGTATTGGGGATTTAAAGAGATGTATTATTTGCCAATGTTTTGGAACGGCAATCAAGGCGATTCAGTTTGGATGAGAATAGGCGAAAGATCTTAGTAATTTATATATAAACAATTGCATAAATCCATCTGACTTTAAACTCTGCGGTACTAGTCAGATACCGGGAAAGGTTGTGCCATGATGTATAATAATAAACTTGTCTGTTCAGTGAAAGCAAATGGAAAGTTTCTTCGAGAAGACTATCGAGGAAATGATTCTACCGTGTACCTCCCCTTCAAGACGGAATATTCTCTATTCCTCAAAAACCTCTCGGAACGACGTGCCCTGGTTCATGTTGATATTGACGGTAAGAACATGACCGAAGGCGGACTTATCGTAGCAGCGGGTCAATCTGTCGACTTGGAACGACCTGCCAACTTTGGTAAGGGTCGCAAGTTCAAGTTCATCGAGAAGACAGCTGAAATAAGTAACTTCAGAGGAGACAATCCAGAAGATGGCCTGATAGTCATAAAATGGCAGTTTGAATTGCCACCGTTAAACGTCCGTCTAGATCCGTATACTCCGTGGGTAAAACCGACATGGGTTGGCGGTAGGACTCCTGATTGGATTTATAATAATTTTACTGTTACGAGTGGCGGAAGTGCTATTGGCTCGTCCTCAGACACATCGTATGGCGGAAGGAATGTAGAATTCACTAAATGCTGTTCAAACTCAAGTTCAAATTATAGCGATCAGAAGCTTGGAGCAGCCTCCGGCGCATCAATGCCTCAGGGAATTACAGTAGAAGGAAGTAAGTCGAATCAGAATTTCTCTGCTGGTTATATCGGAAATCTAGAAGGAACACTCTATTCGATGGTGATCAAGCTTTACGGTGGCCAGAGACCCATATACGTAAAAGAAAAGATTCAATGTCCAACATGCGGCAGAAAATGGAAGACAAGCTTCGAATTCTGCGGCAATTGTGGGACAGCTCTAAAATAATCTAAGGAGATGCGGGTTCTCCCCTATCATGGAGATTAAATCAGATCAATGAGAACGTTCTGAGCCCGCTTCATTTCACATGGCACAAAAACTCTATCTAATAAAGAACGACAAGTATAGACTCGACATTACTGTTTTCAACAAAGAATTCGAGAAGATTAAAAGTGGTAGGTCAAAATACAACTACAGATTCTCCATCAAAGAGAAATTCTCTGAAGGAGCCCTGGAGTCGTATGCTGCAAATTTGATGGATTCGAATTTAGGATTCAGCCTAAATAGTCAACTGAATTTTGGAATGTATCTCTACGTAATAGAGAAAATCAATCTTGTAGGTGAAACTGAAGAAGAATTAGCATACGGATTTATTGAAATTCTCCCCGATATAGCAGCAGTCCCTCTTTAGCACATCTGCGTCCATAGCGTATAAATAAACATCGCAGCACAACGCGACAGCCTGGTCAGGCTTCAACATGCCCTTCTGAATGTTGGATTCTATGATACTGCTTCTTCTTGCGATCTGAGACGTTTTCGGTAATTCGAATTTGGGTTATAAATTCCTTTTCGTGATTCTGACAATTTTTTACGATATTCTTCAGACCTCGGAGGCCTTTTAGATCCTAAATTCACTATTCTTAATTTTTCTTTATGTTCGGCGCTTAAATGTTTTCCATAAAATGGATTATTTTCTCCTGAAAATGCGTCGCTTATTTTCTTTCTATGACTGTCAGAAAATTTCTTACCCTTCCAATAATCACTTCCTTCTCCACCAGCAGTGATGTTATATCCAATATCTTGATTTCTGGAATTATAATAATCGATCCAATAAATCTCTTTATCATTTAAATCTTTTTTATTTGCAGCAGTGTCAATTATCTCTTTATAGAAATTTTCTTTGCCATATTTTTTTATAGCTCTCCTAAGAAAAACACCCGAACCAAGATATTCATTTCGAATAGTTGATTTACAACTGTTTTGCGCTTTTCCGATATAAATTTTTCCATCTATATTATTTGTTGTTTTATATATTATTCCAAACATTTCGTATCCATTTCAAACATTTGAATATCGACTTCTAATTTCACTTTTTCATTTTCTTTTAACTGTTTTTTTGACACATTCGAATTTATAATTGATGAATCGTCTATTCCTAAAAATGTAAATACGACGTCTTCTGCATTTTTAGTATAGTTTGCAACGTCCTTTTTGCGCAACTGCTGATACTTACTAGATTTAGTCAGCCAGTTGTCCCAAGCGATGTATTTGACGGTGGTGTAATAATATTGCGGGTGGTCTGCTAAATAGCCTTTAAGTTCTGGGTAGTTTGTATCGAGATAGTCTTGAACTTTCTTTTTAGCAGCTCTGTAATTCCCCGAATAAATAAATGCTTTTCTATTGCCCCTTGCGGGGATCATCATGCTGTTGACTGATCCCTTAAGCTCATCAAGCTGTATCATTATTGATACTGATTTCAAGATCTTCCGGTTCAATTTTTATCAAATCCTCCAGATCTACAATTCCAGACAGGAAGAATGTATTTGCGATTGCTTGCATTTGTATGTGCGCTAATTCGAGAATGCTTTCTTGATCCATTGCTTCAATAAATTCATGGATAAGAGTCTTCTTTTTCTTCTCTTCTGCTAGTTTGATATTTAAATAAATTTTCTGATTTTGAGCGTCACACAGCCCTGAAAAATTCTCGCACTTCTCACCGAACAGTTTCTGTAAACTCTGTTCGTGCTGAGTGCCCTCATACAGCTTAGAGAGATCTTCTGGCAAAAGCTGGATAATTTCGTATTGAATACCCATTACCGAGATTTGTTTCATATCGTCTCCAATAAAGTGGGCGGCCCATAGGGCCGCCCGACAGTTTATTATTTCTTCAAACGCCCGTTTCGAACTTCAAGAATATTCTTCTTTTCAGCCCGAATAATATCAGAAATCTGCTTGAGGCCCTTCCTGAGTCGACCTCCAGCTGCATTCACTTCCTTGTCATAAAACTTGTTGATGTCTTCATTAAGACCTTCCACGACCGTAATGATCGCGGCATAAGCTTGTTTACCCGATTGTGACATATGTTCCTCCAGTAGGATTAGTCTTCTTCTTTCACGAAGAATTGCAGAATATTTGAGGGTGTGCTATTGAAATCTCTAAAGCTATAATCAACTAAATTAGTGCTATACAGCAAAGAAATAGCCTCGAAAACGTTTCTTTTTCCTTCTCTCGACCCCCACGTAAGTTCACCGAGAACCTCGAGATCTCTAAGCAAAATAGGACGATTTACCAAACGAATCATTTGATAAACAGCCTGGGGAGATCCCGACTCCAAATGTAAAAGAGATTCTGATTCATCGCAATATGCCAATAACAATTGAACGATTAGACTGTTATCTGCACTTCTAATAAAACTCATGAACTCTGAGGAAATTGCAGGGTCCTCATTGAATTTGAGAAGCATGACTTCTCGAAACTTTTGAAATCTCGTGGACGCCTTGATTTTACCCCTCATGCAGCGCTCCTTCTTGTAGAATTTTGATATAGTATTCCTTTGCACGTTCAAAAACCAGTCGCTTCAATAGCTTGAAGTCGATGGTTGGATTCTTGAGTCTCTTGAGAATGTCATTCATGTCCTCAGTAATAATATCATACCAAACCATGTTGATAAGTTTAGGAATAGCTTCCATTCCTGGTCTTTCAGACTGGGTGTCGGCGATCTTGTTTCTAATCTTTTCGACACGAGCTTTCGTTACATACTGCTCCTGAATCGCCAATTCGATGGCATTTGGTTCGACAGACTTCTTAACGCTCTTGACTTCTTTAAACGTTTCGTGAAGAAGCTTACCGTAAGGAGTGCGCCCCCACTTATTGCAAAAATCATAGTTCTTAATTACGATTCCTTCGCGAAAAGGAGCGTCGTAGTTAGACGGTAACTCTAACATCGCCTTCAAATCATCCATCGAGGGATTTTCTATCCATTTGTCGTATTTGATGAAGTTAATTCCAACGGAATGAAGATCTTGCCAAGATCTATGACTTTCAATTCCGATGTATTGTTGTTTGATAGAGTCGTAGATGTCAAAAACATAGAACTGATTATAGGCCTCAGGCGCGTATGGGAGAGTATGTTTGATCAGCCATTCGCCCATAAGAATGAAATTAGGATGGATATCGAAAAATTGCTTGAACTTATTTCTATATTTCCAAACATACGCGACAAATCCTCTGAACGTGTCGCCAGAAATGAGGTTGTCGCCGACGCAAAGAACACGATTACGACTAGCACACGCAATCTCGCCAGTCTCGGTGTCTAGATAGACCTGTGCATTGGCACCATCAATCTTCTCAAAAATGTAGCAACCGCCATTGAGAAGGCCATCGCACTCTTCTTTTTCTAGACGTTCAACTTTAGAATAATTATGAAATGTGCTCACTATCTCTAGTCCTTTACCTTGAGATACTTTTTACCATAATTGGGATTATCTTTACCTTTTCGGCCATACATTGGATTTTTCTCGCCCTTATGATTGATACCTATCTTCGCAATGCTGAGTTTCTTTCGCGTTTCTTCCGAGACATATCTTCCGAAGTTCGGATTATTCTCTCCCACTCTTCCAAACATCGGATTGTTTTTTCCTTTTCGTCGACCATCAGAACACGTTATGCTATTAGATAAACTGCTTTTTTGTTTTGATTCTTCAGAATGATGTCTTCCAAACATCGGATGATCGCAGCCCGGCAAACTTCCGCCTTTACCTCCAAGATGAGAGTTATAGCTCATTGGATTCTCAACCATTGCCTTGTTTACGATAAAGCCTTCGTCTTCATATGCTTCTTTAGCTGTATCATAAAGAAGTTTTGTTTCTCGTCTAAAGTTTTCTTTACCGTATTTCTTTATAGCTTTTCGAAGCACGGTTCCAGAACCCGAATAACCGTCGTTTTCGTCAATAGAATCGTGGACACCCCAGTAAAACTTTCCGTTTACTAGATTTGTTGTTTTGTATATGTTGTATTGTTTAGTCGGCAATTGAGCACACCTCATTAAGAACATTATACTATAAATGTAGTTGATTGTAAACTAAAAATATTTGAAAGAAAGCACAGGGTTAGAATATCCACCGTAGAGTCGCTTCTTAGCATCGGCAATAAGACTATCAATATATTCGAACTTCGATTTGGATATCGTCTTTTTGACAGGGTTAGCGAAGCTCATGGCCTTTTCTTCATTTACACCACGAACCTGTTGCATCTGCGATATCATAGTTTCCGATGTCAAAGACGTTGTATACGTAAAAGGATTCACGAAGAACGGGTTATTTGCCACCACAGGCGTCTCCTTTGTTCGACGTTCTACTTCATGTCTGAGTTTTCTGGCAAGCTGATGAAAAACATTCGTGACGACATTACTATGGGCAAGTGACTGAGTTGCAGTAACGTAGTACGGGTGGTCGAATATAACAGTCCGAGGAAGAACTGCTTGAACATATAGAGTCTTCCCACCATCGACTCTAGGGCTCATAACACCAGCAGCGAAGGAATAACCGGCGCAGAGATCATCTCTTTGAGCGCTGAGCTGTACGAGCCTAAAATCATAGAGCTGAAACAAGTCACTACACTCGTCCATGATAATAGCTTGAAGCGCCTTCTTCATCTCTTGAGTGTCTTTATCGACGACTCCACTCATATGATCAGAGAATACTCCTGACATTTACTTCTTGCCGACAGTTACCGTGGGCAGTCTCTTCATGATCTCGAGCATCATCTGCTTCATGTCATTCATGTGAGCAGCAAGAAGCTTCTTGTTTTCTTCATCTCGAGCTTCGATAAGGGAACGAACCTTCGTGTTGTACTTCTCACTAAGTTCATTTTCCTTAGCCTGAATCTTGAGATCGATCATCTTCTTCTCGTGCTCAAGAGTCTGGGCGGCTCTTTCCTTGTCGAGCTGGATAAGATGATTGATATCGACCTTCTCACGATTGAAGCCAGCTTCCATCTTCTTCTTTTCGAGGTCATTGTCGGCCTTAGTAGCTTTCAGACTGATTTCCAGATCGCGCTTTTCGATCTTCAAGCCATCGATAACGGTTTGAAGATTGTCAATTCTTTCTTGTAAGGATAATTCTTTTGCCCCTTCTACATCGATAGAGGCGGCGAGATGATTCACAACTTTTTCGAGCTTCGCTTCAAGCGTCTTATTAATAAACATATGCATCCTCCTTGGGATATTAGTTATATTATATCATAATGCTTCGTTATTCTGCAGCGCTTGCCTTCTTCTTGGCGGCTTCAACTAACTTTGCAGCTTCTTCTGCTTGAATCGTACATCTACATTTTATCTTGATTGGATCTGCGAGAGGATGACCGTCGGTTGAGATGAAAGTCTTCTTGAAACCTGTACCGCCGCACTTATTGCATGTTCTTACAAACGTTTCTTTCTTGTCTTTCGGTAATCTAGCTTGCCAGCCCATATGCATCCTCCTTATGGTCAAATATTTTCCAAAATACTTGTGGGGTGGGTTTAAAGCCCCTGAATGGTCCAAAATACTTGTGGGGTGGGTTTAAAGCCCCTGAATGGTCCAATCCCCAACTCTTTATCCGGAAGTATCCGGAAATGTGCTCCCGACGGGAGTCGAACCCGCCCTGTACAGTTTTTGAGACTGCCGACTCTGCCACGTGGTCTACGAGAGCATGTATGCGCCCTCAAGAGGAATCGAACCCCTATTCAGAGTTTAGAAGACTCTTGTCCTATCCATTGAACGACAAGGGCATACAATATTACTTACAGAGATCAGACTCTCCACCCTTCCCAATTACGTCGCTTGATGCAACTTTTGAAAGGTCATCAGAAAGTCTCCCTGCATCTGCTGGAATATTCTGCGGAGGCTGCTGTCTTAAAATCGAATCTTGATGATTTTTTATAAGTCTGTTGATTTTTTTAATCTTATCTATGTTCATTGTTTCTTCACCTTATCGGCGAGGTCTTGAGCTTGATCTGCAATTCGGGCAGCTTCTCTATCAATCGTCGCCTTGTGTTTCTTGTAGATAAAATACCCACCAACAGCTATTCCAACAACCAAAATAACAATTACAACCGTTCCAAACATATTAATCTCCTTCTAATCCAAAACCAGTAAGTTTTGAGTTACAACCATACGGACTTTCTCTTGTCCATTCTGATGCCATAAACGGGTCGGCAATTTCAGTATTATATTTGCATACTTTGCTACAAGATTCACAACCGGGCGCAACGATTAACGTCGAGGGTCTTTTTGTCATCCTGCTCTTCTTTTTTGCCATAAATGCTCCTTTTGTTTTATTGCTGAGCCCCTACCAGGAATCGAACCCGGATTAGATGATTACAGGTCATCTGTTCTACCATTGAACTACAAGGGCATTTACACCGTATAAATTCATTATATACTAAATTACAACGTTTGTACAATAAAATGAGGTTCTGCCGAGAATCGAACTCGGTTATGCTGTTTTGCAGACAGCCGGCTAATTCCAGTCACCCACAGAACCATGAGCCAAGTGCGGGAATCGGACCCGCTTTTCCTCCTTACCGAAGAGGCGTATTACCATTATACGAACCCGGCAAATTAGCAGTGGAGGGATTCTGACCCTCTTGACTATCAGATACGGCATTCCCGCACGACGCTAGCGCGCTTTGTAGCTTCCCATTAGGTACTGTCCTGAGAGCTACGGCCGATTCAGTTCTTTGTACCACCAGAATAGATAGTCCTCACGGTTGCTAGCTTTCTTATCGCCCACTATCAGTCCTTACGGGATTCCTCTGCAGAAGGAGACTGTCCCATGCGACCTAGCCTGTCCACACCAGGCTGCACTGCGTGTGCCCTTGAGGGGAGTTGAATCCCTATCTTGAGTTTCGTAGACTCACGCTCTATCCAATTGAACTACAAGGGCATGCGGAAGGTGAGGGCTTCGCTCCCCCGTAGGTATCACCCTAACCTCGGTTTAGCAAACCGGTACATTACTGGGCTCTGTCAACCTTCCGTTTTTACTTCTCTTAATTTACGCCTTCCAACTAAAAACTTATCAATCCATTTAAGAAGCTTAAGTTTATCCACAAACTTCTTAACGCCTTCAGGATGGTGTACGATATAAATGTCGTCTTTAAATTCTATCTCCACCCAATGATGTAAAGACATACGATCTCCTTTTATGCGGTAGAGGTGAGACTCGAACTCACAAGGCTTTTACACCCACTAGCTTTCGAAACTAGCTCCTCATCCAGCCGGATCCCTACCCTTTTCTATTAGAATCAATTTTTCTGTGAATCCTTGAAAATGCATTCTGAATCTTTGTATTGTTGTCGCAAATAGCCAACCAAATGCGAACAAGAACAAGCCACTGTGCAACTTCGTTTATGATGTGCCAATTAATATCCATGCTAATCTCCTTTTATGCGGTGAGTAAAGGATTTGAACCTTTGTAACTGTTACGTATACACGACCTTTCCAAGATCGCCTCTTACCAGACTAGAGTAACTCACCAAGTATACAGCAGGCCGTTTGCCCCATTTCGGCTTCCTACGATGATAGTTTAGAACTAGATAAGCTATTCGCGTGCTACCGCGTCTCTCCCCACACTGCTAGACCAGTGCTGATGTATACACTTATATGCGGAAGAGGAGGGAGTTGAACCCCCAATGCCTTTTACAGCGAATCCGCTTTCAAGGCGGTTTTCGTCACCAATCGATTTGCTCTTCCGTAATGTGGTCTTACGACCACATTTTAAATCTTTTACAAATGTCCCTATCTTCACCTGATAGAGGTTCAGTTGCAATTGATGTATATCCCATATCATAATCGGGTTCGAAAAACATGTAAGTCTTCAATCCACGACTCTTTAAATATTCGTTCGTCTTAATGAGATGATCCTCATTCTTCACCTCAAAAAGGACAATGCTATTCACCGTTTTCGGCTTATCAGACTGCAAACAAGCATGAGCGGTCTGAATGATCTGAGCGTGAATAGGAATATCCTTACGAATGAAGCAATAAGTGTATTCCATCTGCTTCACTCTGGGATGGGAACATTCTTTATTACCTCGAACGCTCGCTTTATTAGTTCCACGCATTTTTCACCATCTTCCATGCCAAATGGTTTACAAACTTCTTTCGCCGCGTTTGACCTGCCATACTTGATTATCTGGTCGAGGGCGGTGAAGGCCAAAAGGTAACCGTTCCACTCTTTGTACGGCCTGCTCATCGCTTTCCGCTCGTTGGATCCTTTTGCGAATCCTCTGAATGGATTTTTCGACCTAATAGTATTATATAATAAATGCTGCTTAGCCGTCGTGGTCCCACCCGAATTAACATATTTTTTCCACGACTCGACAAACCGCAAATACTCTTCTTTGCTCTCAATGAAATAAATCTTTTCCATTTTCATTCTCCTTATCTAGAGGTTGACATTGATGTCAGTTCCGATAAAGAGAATTTTAAGGCGGTCTAATCTATGTAAAGCCCTACACTCTGTCCATAACATCCTCCATTTTGGTGCCCGCGGTGGGAATCAAACCCACAACCAGCGTTTTAGAGACGCCCGCTCCATCATTGAGCTACACAGGCAATGCTGGCGTACAAGGGTTCGAACCTCGAATTGTTGATTCAGAGTCAACCGTGATTCCATTTCACTATACGCCAATATATGCTGACGAGGCAGGGATCGAACCTGCGCATGGGAGGTTCAAAGCCTCCTGCCTTTCACTCTTGGCTACTCGTCAATATGGTGGCTTACCTCAGTATCGGTCTGAGCTTGGGATAGTTATGAGCCATCCCTGTACACTTGTACGTAAGCCATTGGTAGCGGGTACTGGAGTTAAACCAGCTATTCCAGCTTATGGGGCTGGTATCTGCACATCCGCCGATTCACCCGCTAACGTATTACCAACGTCGAATATTAACCTTATCCATGATGAAATTTGCGACATTGTCGTTTGATTTCACCTGATTATGATTGAATAAATTAACAAAAGACGCGCCCAAATGACAGTCATTACAATTTCTATCTGTCATCATAACAATTTTAATGTGATTCTTGGTCTCGAGCGTCTTCATATTACGACGGCTATCTAAAATTGAAACAACTCCAACTCCGAACAAAGCTACGATCGTAACAAGTCCTAATACAATCACACTGAGATGCTTTTTGATTTCGATCATTAAAGCCTCCTTAGAACTTCTTTTAATTTGGCAGAATATTCAGCTTTTGGTTCACTATTGAATGAATGGTAAGCTGCTAATTCATCATGCCCCATGCTTTTGTTTATGTTGATGATCTTACATGCAACTTCTACATTTTTATAAACGTTAAGAAGGTCTCGTGGATTTTTAGTAAATCTGTTTTTCCAGGTCGGCCAATTGATCTGCATCAATCCATGATCGCCTGTTTCATTGATGAGGGTTGGTTTAAATTTTGACTCAACAAATGCTATAGCAACAAGATTCTTTGGTTTTATTCCATAATATCTTGCATGTTCGGCTATAGCTAGTGCCACTTTCTTTTTAGTTTCTGGCGGGACAATAGCTCCCGTTTTGTCTATTAGCCGTTCTACTTGCGCCACATCTGGGTGATTGATCGGATCCAGCGTAAACTGAAATCTCTGTTCCAAACTTGTAAACTCGTATGCAGCAAATAGAGTACATGCAATCAGCGCAATTATAAATATCTTCTTCATTTCGGTGGGTTTCTCCCATCGTAGTTGGATTTTTGTCCCCTTTTCTCTTTATTTACTGAGCGGAATACGGGAATCGAACCCGTGATATAAGCTTGGAAGGCTTCGGTTATACCATTTAACTAATTCCGCATGTGCTCCCGGTCGGATTCGAACCGACACTGTACGCATTTTAAGTGCGCTGACTCTGCCGTTGGCCTACGAGAGCGTGGTAGCCGGAGGGAGAGTCGAACTCACCATAGAGCGATTATAAGTCGCTTATTCTGCCATTGAATTACCCGGCCATTTATAAGTCTATTATACATCAACTGCAACTTATTGTACATCGATATATTTTATCGTCACATACGTTCCAGCAAAACATCCAATACTCGCCGGAATTAAAACCCAGACGTCTTTAATGAATTCGCCTATTGTAAAAGCGCCTATAACATATATAAAAATAGAAGCGATGCCAGCTCGAGCTGCTTTTCCTTGTGAAGACCACCTGATATAAAGTGCCCATACGATATCAGTAAAGAATAATGCAATAAAAATCACTATCCACTTTAGCATATCATTAATTCTTCTCTCGTAGAGAGTATGTTATTTGGCCCTCTATAAAATAAAGAGAACTTCAAATCAACCGCCATTGGGAATACTTCGTATAAAGCTCTTGCAGCGTCTTCAGGCCTGCCCATGATGTCCCACTTTGTATTAGTACGAGCTGGTCGTCTGAAACGTCCAGACAACAACAGCCTGAAGAACATTATATCACATAATGTTCCCTCAAGCCAGGGAGTCCATTTTGAAAATCCTGCAACCCATTTAAGAGTTGATATATTATTTAAAAGCATTTCCGCGGTTTTACGATTAACAAAATCACATGCGCCAAAATACAAACCATCAAAATTCGTAGTCTTGATTAAAATATTTCTAAGCTTTACTCTATTAATATCGTTGAGCGCTTGAAGTTTATCTTTCTGTCCATGAACCGCAAAATATCCTACCTTCAAGCGAGCGTCTAACCCAACATCTAACTTATAATTTAATGCTGCAGATAACCCTTCAGCTGTTCCAAATACGTAATAAGAAAATAATGCATCATGACCAGATTGATCTTCGTCTAATTCTCTCTTTAATTCTCTAAAAAAAGGCTTGACCGATTCATTATGAAGCTTATCCCACTGCGCTTCGTAGAGTTTGATAACATATTTTGCTTCTGCTCTGTTTTTCATGAGCCCCTTCCAGGAATCGAACCAGGATTGACGGCTTACGAAACCGCTATTCTACCATTGAAATAAAGAGGCATGTGGCCCTGGAGAGATTCGAACTCTCACTTTACCGGTTCTAAGCCGGCTCCCTCTGCCGTTGGGGTACAAGGCCGTTCGTTCTTCGTCTATTTACGTTGTTTTCTTCCATATCGTCGTTTTTAAGTCGTGACAATTTGGGCATAAAAATTCTAGATTCTCTAATCTATGATCTCTTCTGACACCATTTTTGTGATGAAGATGAAGCCTTAATTTATTTCCTCTCCAGTTGTCTATCGCACATTCTAAATTAGCACAACGATAAGGTAATAAACCGTCTCTTATTATTACTAGTTTCGCGACATTAGTTCCATATTTCGAATTTTTTACAAGAACATTCTCTACAGATCTCTTTCTAGCTGGAAGCTTTTTATCTTTTGACCATCCCTGTCGCCCGGCGAATGAGGTATTCATTCTACCCTCGGCATGCGCTCGTTTAACAGACTCAGAAATCTTCTTTCGCCATTCAGCAGACATGATTTCAGACATCATAATCCTCCTAGTTTATTTTATAAATTAAGAGGGCAGACGCAATTTATACAAATTATTTACTGTACCTGTGCCAGCACCGAGAGTCGAACTCGGAAAGTTTTACCCGCTAGTCTCTCAGACTAGTGCGTTTTCCATTTCGCCATGCTGGCGTTGGTCTCTAGAAGAATCGAACTCCTGTCTTTTCCATGTCACGGAAACCGTCTGCCATTAACATAAGAGACCGGTGAGCGGGCGATGGGAATCGAACCCACTGCATCCTGCTTGGCAAGCAGACATTCTACCAGTGAATTACGCCCGCATTTGATAAGATGCTAAATCCATACTATTCTTTGAACCGCACCTTGGACAACGTTCGAAACACCTCTTCGATTCATGCTCATAAAATTTTTCGCCGCTTATGTACAAACCTGTTTCATCATACTTTCCTAGAAGCTTTTCATCTTTGAAATATTGATCATCAAGACGAACCTTTGCCATTTTACGGTACTTGTTCAACCAAGCACTCACATCGGCATGACAGTTTGTACATTCCATGAGATTACCTCCTGGTTCGATGATGCTCCCCTACGAGGATTCGAACCTCGATTGAGTGATTAACAGTCACCTCTCCTGCCGTTGAAGGATAAGGGAATAAAGGGAAGGCCCGAAAGCCCTCTCGATATTAGTCTTCGTTTCTGTCATTACCATCACGACAAAATTTCTTACACTTACACTTTAGAACGCCAGACGGTTCGGTTCCCCACTTTGTCTCAGCTGTATACGGCCCCCAGATCTGGCCTGTATCTACATCGAGATACACATCACCAGGAAAAGCAACAATATTATCTGTTGGAGATCCCTTACCTGCAAGGACCGAAGAACCATCTTCACCCGGATCACCTACGAGACCAGGATCGCCCTTTTCACCCTGAATTCCTTGAATTCCCTGAGATCCTTGCGCGCCATTATCACCATCAAGGTAACACCCGCTCAAAAACACTGCAAAAGCTAACGTTACAGCAGCTGTGATTCTTTTCACGCGTTTACTCCTTTTCACACCCGGTACGTTTTTTGGTTCCCGGGATGTGGAGCCAATGGGGATTGAACCCACGACCTTTCCGATGCCACCGGAACGCTCTCCCTCTGAGCTATAGCCCCAAACGGCGGTTTTACAGGTAACACCGCCAACCTACTGTAAAGTCTGCTAAGCTAACCGGTTCGCGCCGGAATTTGTCTGTTGAGACTCTAAGCTTAGCGTACTTTTTTAAAGTTAAT
>Ga0172376_10005345_pt1 | contig 14369 bp, 4 predicted proteins | sample Lak35m_FD_121114 | JGI IMG/M metagenome (GOLD analysis project Ga0172376, IMG submission 121114) | Freshwater microbial communities from Kabuno Bay, South-Kivu, Congo - kab_092012_35m | ecosystem: Environmental > Aquatic > Freshwater > Lake | place: Democratic Republic of the Congo: South-Kivu...
ATGCCCCCCATGCCGCGACCCCTTGCCCCCAGTGTCATCCGCGGCAAGCCCGAGCCGCCCCCGAAGCCCCACATCGCCCGGCCGCGGCCGGGCGGCCCGAACGGGTCGAGGAGTCGGCGGAAGGTGATCTCGACCGCATCGTGCGCGGAGTCCCAGCCGCCGCGCACGCCATGCAACGGATTCGCCGCGTTGGTGAACGCGATGCCGGGTTCACCCCACTCGCCACGAAACAGACCCAGCAGGCCAGCCGCCGGCCAGTCGTGCCCTGCCAGCGCGTCGAGCGAGCGGTCGTAGAGGATGGCGAGCATCTCGGCGATGGCGGGCCGTTCAGGACCCGCGAGCGGGTCGGCAACGGTCGTGACCCTCGCCCGCCAGATCTCCTTTGTCGTTGGTTCGACACGTCGGGAAAATCGTTCCCACGTGACCGTGAACTTCCTGTCGGTCCAAGGAACCTGCACGATCCGCTGCTCGCGGTGCAGGCGGCCCTCGCGAACCATCCAGGCCGTCACCGTGAACCCCCCACGATCCTCCGCACCGACGGCGACCGACACCGGCCACTGCGTCCGCCCCGGCGCGGTCCAAAAGCGCTGCAGCACGCGGCCCGCCCGCGCGATCTCCACCAGCGCTCGGCCGTGGTCGTAGCCGGTGCCCAGGATGGCCCGAAACTCGCGGCCCGCGTCGACCGAGTCCTGCTCGGCGGCCATCGCGAATGGCCGCTTCACCGGATACCGTTCGGCGGCCGGATCGACGACGGTGAGCGTCGACTCGCTGCGCACCTCGGGACCGCCCTGCCGCCCGGGAATCGTGAAGACGGCCCGGTAGATGCCCACCGGGAGCGTCGCCTTCACCTCCGCGAGGCCCGTCGTGGCGTCGGTCGCCGCGTCGCGAGTGACCACCGCGGCCGCGAGTTCCCAGGTGTTCGGATCGGCGGGCTCCGACGCCGGTCGGGGCCGCACCTCGGCCGCCGCGGCCGCGGCACGTGCCTTGCGGGACGATCCGAACGGCCGGGGCAGCGGGGCCGGCTGGTCGTTGAACATATCGCCGCGGTCGACCGCCGCGGGCTGAACCAGGGCGTGGATCGTGAGCGTGCCCGTCGCCGCCCGAGGCTCGCCGTCGAGCGATGTGGTCGCGAGCGTGAGGACGACCGTCGCCGCCGGCCGGCCCTGGTCGTCCCGCGTGTCGGCGTCGACAGCATGCCATTCGCGGTGCTCGATGCGGGCTTCCGTATCGGCGTAGCCGGCTGCGACGCTCCGGGTGTCGCTTCGCGTCTCACCGCCGGTGTCGGTCACGTCGGCGACCACCTCGTAGGTGAACACCGGCAGTGCCGACCTGGGCACGCTCCGATCGGGCATCGCTGGAAACCGGATCGTGAACGAGCCGTCCGGACCGCTCGTCTCGGTGCCGCGGGCGATCTTCCGCCCCGAGTCGCCGAAGGGGAGCCATGGAAAGCACCAGCGGCACCAGAAGGGGAGCCGCATCCGCCGCTCCACCCGCCATCCGACCTTGGCGCCCGCAACCGGCAGGCCCGTGTAGGTGGTTGCGGAGCCCGTGAGCGTCACGGTCTCGCCCACCTGCACCGCCGCGGCCGGCGGCGCGAGCCCGACCAGGAACGTGGGCCGCTTGAACTCCTCCACCCGGACCCCCACTCCCCCGCCGGAGCCCTCCGTCTCGGCGAACAGCATCCACTGCCCCGGCAGGGCTCCGGAGGGGATGGGGAACGAGCCGTGAAACGAGCCGGCGGCACTCGTGACGTGTTCGGCCTTCGACACCTCTCGACCGTTGGCATCGCGGAGCGCGACCGTGATCGGGCGCTTCTCGACCGCCCGGTAGTCGCGGCGGCCGTGGTCGAACGAGCCGGCGATGCCCTTGTAGAACACGGTCTGCCCCGGCCGATGGATGCCGCGGTCGGTGACCAAGACGATCGAGATGCCGCGCTGGTCCTGGTCGTGCCGCCAGACGTGCGTCGCTTCGGTGGGCATCGTGTGCGTCGCGCCGGCGAGCGAGGCGGTCGCCACGAGCAGGTGCTCGCGCCCCTGCTCGGCCGCCAGTTCGTAGCGGCCATCGGGGTCGGTCGTGGTCGAGCCCCGCTCGACGAACCGGGCCGGTTGGCCACGTTGCTCGCGGACGAAAGCCTTGACGGTGGCTCCCGGCAAGGGCTCGCCCGAGGCCATGTCGACCACGTGGCCTGTCACGGCAGCGGCCGCCCCGTCACCCTGCCGCCGCTCACCCGATACGATTCCCAGCCGCGTGACCCAGACGAGCGTCGCGAACACCACGTTGTCCTCGGCGCCGAACCCCGGATCGTGGCTGGCGACCAACCAGTAGGGGCCCGGCGGGAGCGACTCGGGCTCGAGCACGGCGGCGGGCACGTCGTGGTGGCGGGTGCGGAGGTCGGGCGTGTCGGGCAGGTCGACCACGGCCGACTTCACGGCTGGCAAGCCGGGAATCGTCGCGCGGTCCGCGTCGTCGAGCCACGCGGGATGCGGCCGGCCCGCCTCGAGCCGCGCCGTCCAGTCGGCCTTGGCCAGCTTGAGGTGCACCGTGGCGAGGTTGCGGAAGGTGACCCGGATCGTCGGCCAGGGAGCCGCCCACGCGAGTTCGGTCGCCAGCGCGAGTTCCCGGGCATCGAGTTCGGCGACGAGATTTCCGCAGAGGCGGCCACCGGGGCTCTGCGGGTGGCGCTCGACGCCGCGGGCCGCGATCGCCCGGGCTTCGCGAAGGTCGTCGTGACCGCGGGCGATCAGTGCCAGTTCGTGCGCCGCCTGCGCCGCGACTTCATGGTCGCCCGCCCCCGCGACGAAGGCTTCGAGCGCGTCGGCCTTCCGATCAGTCACTGTGACGTCGCCCGCGTCCACCGCGACGCCGGCCGCCCAGAGGATGCGGTCGAGGTCGGCGGCGAGGAACGCGGTGCGGTCGGCATCGGCCGCGTGGAAATCGAGAAGCGACCTGTAGAGCCGTGCCGCCTCGAGGAGTGGCGAGTCCACGTCGGTGACGGTCTCGAGAGCGTCTGGTTTCCAGTTCCGAAACTCGTCGGCACCAGCCAAGGCAGGGCACGTCGCGTCGAGTTCGAAGGCATCCTCGGGATCGGCGAGTCCGCGTTCGCCGGAGGCGGCGAACTCGATCGCGTCGCGGACCACCACGTCCCAGACGGAGGGCCGATAGGCGTCGGGCATGGTGCCCTTGGCGAGAATCGCCCCCCACTCCGCGACGGGGAGTTTCTTGAGATCCTCGCCTCCATCGATCGCTGCGGCGAACCGGCGGCGGATCTCGACGACCACGCCGGGCAAGTCCCACTCGTTGATTCGCGACAGGTCTTGCGGCGCGACGCCCCCGGCGGTGCGCTGCTGGAAGCGCCAGCGGTTCATCTGGAAGTAGCCCCACGTCCAGTTGGCCCGAATGGCGTCGAGCACGGGCCTCGTCTCGGCAGGCGCCTGCTCGATGGCGGCGGCCAGTCGCACGATCCTTTCGGGATCGTCCGGGGGACGATCGCCGGTCTCGGCGAGAATCCGCGTGGCGATTGCCCGGGCGGCTTCCGCCCATGCCCGCTCGGCCACCGCTGCCTGCTCGATGCCGGCGAGCGCCTCGGCGGCGGTTTTTGGCTTGCCTTCCTCGAGTGCCCGTTCGACACGCTGCCAGGCGGCGGCCCGCGGCCCGAGGGGCACGTCTTCGGCGCGGCTCGAGAGGTCGGTCACGACGGTCACCCCTGCGCCCGCCAGGCCGGCGAGCAGAACCGCCGCCAGCCGGCGGCACGCGATGCGGGTCGGTCGAGTGGGCATGGCACTCGCGCTCCTTTGTGGTAGCCGAACGCAAACCCATAATCCTACGCGGGCGGCAGGTTGCGCCCACCGGGGCATGGTTCCCGGCGATCCTTTGCCGGTGGTCCATGCAGGTGCTAAACTTGAGTGTCGATGTCGATCGGCGGAGCGCAACGCCGATTCCTTGAACTGCACCGCTGAACGTTCCGCTTCGGAGTCGGGGCGTGTCGGCAACGAGGATTCAGGATGCGTCGCTTTTCCTGCCTTCCGGCCCTGATCGTTCCCCTCCTGGCCTGTTCAACCGCAGGCGTCGCGGGTGAACTGCGGTTCAACGACGACATCCGGCCGATCCTGGTCGAGCACTGTTTCTCGTGCCACGGGGCCGACTCCGCCAGTCGCAAGGCGGACCTCCGGCTCGATCTCCGTGACGAAGCGGTCGAATCGGCCGCGGTGGTGCCCGGCGACCCTGATTCCAGCGTGCTGCTCGACCGCGTCTTCTCGGACGACCCCGAGGAGGTGATGCCGCCGCCGGCGGCCAAGAAACCGCTCTCCGCAGAACAGAAGGACAGGCTCAAGCGCTGGATCGCCGAGGGGGCAGAGTATCAGCCCCACTGGTCGTTCATCCCGCCCGCCCGGCCAGAACTGCCGGCGGTCAAGCAGGTGGAGTGGATCCGCAACCCGATCGACCGGTTCGTGCTCGCCAGGCTCGAGGCCGTCGGCCTGGCTCCGGCCCCGGAGGCCGATCGGCGGGCGCTCGCCCGACGAGTGGCGCTCGACCTGACGGGCCTTCCCCCGGAGCCAGCGGTCGTCGACGCGTTCGTGGCCGATCCTGCCGCCGATGCCTACGAGCGACTGGTCGACACGCTCCTGGCGAGCCTCGACTGGGGGGAGCACCGTGGCCGTCACTGGCTCGACTACTCGCGGTACGCCGACACGCACGGCATCCACTTCGACAACTCCCGCGAGATGTGGACCTACCGGCAGTGGGTGGTGAACGCCTTCAACCGCAACCTGCCGTTCGACCGGTTCACGATCCTCCAGCTCGCCGGTGATCTCGTCGCCGATCATGGCGCGGACGTCACGCCCGCACAGATCCTCGACGACCGGATCGCCAGCGGGTTCAACCGCTGCAACATCACCACCAACGAGGGTGGCGCGATCGACGAGGAGTATCTGGTGCTCTACACCCGCGATCGGACGGAGACCACCGCGACGGTGTGGATGGGGCTCACGACCGGGTGTGCCGTCTGTCACAACCACAAGTTCGACCCGCTCAGCCAGCGGGAGTTCTACGAACTGTCCGCCTTCTTCAACAACACGACGCAGAAGGCCATGGACGGCAACGTGCGGGACACCCCCCCGATCCTCCCAGTGCCGAGGCCCGAGGAGCAGCCGCGGTTCGCGGAACTCGAGGAGCGGCTGCCGGCCGCCCGGGAAGCCGTCGACGCACGGAGGAAAACGGCCCGCCAGGAGTACGATGCCTGGCTCGCGGCGGCCACGCCCGAAACGGTGGCAGCGATCGTGCCCCGTGAGACGCCACTGGTCGACGTCCCGCTCGTTGAAGGAGCCGGCTCGCAGGTCCGGGTCGGCCTGCTCGGGGAGCAGACCGATGTCGCGCTGACGCCGACGACGCGGTGGCAGGCGTGGCCGACGGGCCGCCCCGCCCTGCTGCTCGACGGTCGGGCAGCCGAGCTGCCGGGAGCCGGCGACTTCGAGTACGACCAGCCGTTCACGGTGTCGATGTGGGTCCGTGTCCCGGCCATCGACACCTCCTATGCCCTGGTCGCCCGCTTGGATCAGGATGCTGCGGCCCGCGGCTGGGACGTCTGGGTGCAGGGACGGCGAATCGCGATGCACCTCGTTCATGCGTGGCCGGACGACGCGATCAAGGTCAGGACGGAGCCGCAACTCACGGCCGACACCTGGAAGCTCGTCACGGTCACTTACGACGGCTCAGGCACCGCGGAGGGCGTGAAGATCTTCTTCGACGGCAAGCCGCAGCAGACCAAGACCGAGCAAGCGACGTTCAAGAAGAGCACGATCCGCACCGCGGTGCCGCTGACCATCGGCGGCCGTTCCAAGCAGGACGACGCCCGCGGGGTCGGCCTCGCGGCGGTCACGATCTGGGGCCGGGAGTTCACGGCCGGCGAGGTCGAGAGGCTTGCCAAGGGAGGGTCGCTGGCCGAATTGGTGAAACTGACTCCCGAGGAGCGGATCAAGTCGGGCGACGATCTCTTCGGCTCGTGGCTCGCCACCGACACGCCGTACCAGCAGGCCGTCTCGGCCGTGGCCGGGATCGAGGCTGAGCAGGCCGAGATCCGGAAGCGGGGCACCGTCGCCCACGTGATGAACGAGAAGCCCGAGATGCCCGAGGCGTTCGTCCTGGAGCGCGGCGAATATGACAGGCGGAAGGACGAGGTCGCTGCCGACACCCCGGACATCCTGCCGCCGTTTCCCGAGTCGCTCCCGAAGAATCGTCTCGGATTGGCCAAGTGGCTGCTCCTTCAGGAGCATCCGCTGACGTCGCGCGTGACGGTCAATCGCTTCTGGCAGGAGGTCTTCGGCACGGGGCTCGTGAAGACCAGCGGCGACTTTGGCACCACCGGCGAACTGCCCAGCCACCCCGACCTGCTCGACTGGCTGGCGGTCGAGTTCCGCGAGTCGGGCTGGGACGTGAAGCGGCTCTTCCGTCTCCTGGTGACCAGTGCCACCTACCGGCAGGCTGCCGTGGCCACGCCCGAGAAGCTTTCCAAGGACGCCGCCAACCGGCTGCTCTCCCGGGGGCCGCGATACCGAATGGATGCTGAGATGGTCCGCGACATGGCCCTGGCTTCGAGCGGCCTGCTCGTGAAGCGGATCGGGGGTCCGAGCGTCCGACCCTATCAGCCTGACGGCGTCTGGGAGGCGGTGGCGATGGATGGGAGCGACACGCGGAACTACAAGCGGGATTCCGGGGAGGGGCTCTACCGCCGCAGCATGTACTGGTTCTGGAAGCGGTCGGCGCCGCCGGCCTCGATGGACATCTTCAACGCCCCGTCGCGGGAGAGTTGCTGCATCAAGCGGGAGCGGACCAACACCCCGCTGCAGGCCCTGGTGACGCTCAACGACCCCCAGTTCGTGGAGGCCGCTCGGGCGCTGGCGGACCGCGCGCTCGAACTCGGCGGCGCGAGCGACGAGTCGCGGATCGACTTCATGGCCCGGCGCGTCCTCGCGCGGCCGCTGGATGCCGACGAGATGGCGATCGCCACGACGTCCCTGGCGGCGCTCCTCGATCACTACAAGAGCCATCCTGACGACGCGCACGGCGTGGTGACGGTCGGGGAATCCAAGCCGCGATCCACCGACACCGGGCTCCTCGCTGGGTTGACGATGTTTGCCAACGAACTGCTGAATCTCGACGAGGCCTTGTGCAAGTGAATCCCCCCATCCGTTCTCCGCTCGACGAGCTCGGGCTGAACCTGACCCGCCGCCGCTTTTTCGAGCAGGGCAGCCACCTGCTCGGCGGTGCCGCCCTGGCGGCGCTTGCGGCGCACGAGCGGAGCCTGGCGGGCCCGGCCGCGCCGGCCGGCGTGGAGCGGGTGCCGTCCGCGGCCGGCCCGCACTTCGCCCCGCGGGCGAAGCACGTCATCTACCTCCACATGGTGGGCGGCCCCCCGCAGCAGGATCTCTACGACTTCAAGCCGGTGATGGACGACTGGTACGACAAGGACCTGCCGGAAAGCATCCGCAACGGGCAGCGGCTGACCACGATGACCAGCGGCCAGAAGCGGTTTCCGATCCAGCCGTCGATCTTCAAGTTCGCGCGGCATGGTCGGTGCGGCATGTGGGTGAGCGAGGTGCTCCCCTGGACGGCCAAGATGGTCGACGAGATGTGCTTCATCCGGAGCATGCACACCGAGGCGATCAATCACGAGCCGGCGATCTGCTACATGCAGACCGGCAACCAGATCGTGGGGCGTCCCTGCCTCGGCTCGTGGACGAGCTACGGCCTCGGCAGCCTCAACGCCGACCTGCCGACCTTCGTGGTGCTCGTGGCGCGGTCGAGCAAGCCCGAACAACCGCAGGCGATCGGGGCCCGGCTCTGGTCGAGCGGATTTCTGCCGGGGAATACTCGGGTGTCAGTTTCCGCAGCGCCGGCGATCCGATTCTCTACATCAACAACCCGTCCGGCGTGCCGAACCAGGTCCGCCGGGCCACGCTCGACGGCCTGCAGGCCCTCAATCAACGAACCCTGCAGAAGGTCGGTGACCCGGAGATTCGCACCCGGATAGCCCAGTACGAGATGGCCTACCGGATGCAGGCCAGCGTCCCGGAACTCACGAATCTCGCCTCCGAGTCAGCGGCCACGCTCGCCCTCTACGGGCCGGACGCCACGAACCCCGGCAGCTTCGCCAACTCCGTGCTCATGGCGCGGCGGATGGTGGAGCGGGGGGTACGGTTCGTGCAGATCTATCTCAACCACTGGGATACGCATTCCAACGTCGTGGGCCGGCTGACGAGCGGCTGCAAGGACATCGACCAGCCCTGCTACGGACTGATTCAGGACCTCAAGGCCCGGGGGCTGCTCGATGAGACGCTCGTGATCTGGGGGGGCGAGTTTGGCCGCACCGTCTACACGCAGGGAGGAGTGTCGAAGCAGAACTACGGCCGCGACCACCACCCGCGGTGCTTCACGATGTGGATGGCCGGCGGGGGCGCAAAGGGGGGCATGATCCACGGCGAGACCGATGACTTCTCCTACAACATCGTCAAGGATCCCGTGCACATCCGCGACTTCCACGCCACGGTGCTCCACCTGCTCGGGTTCGATCACGAGCGATTCACCTACCGTCACTTGGGGCTCGACCAGCGTCTCACCGGCGTGGAGCACGCCCGCGTGGTGACCGACCTGCTCGCCTGAGGATGCGGCCGGGCTCGTCGTGCCCGATGAAGCCCTCTGCGGCCTGTGATAGACTCCAGATTCCCCATGGCCATGGCCGGCTTCTTCTCGTGTGCTGTACTGACGCGGCCGTCGCCTTCTCCGGAGCCACGCATGCCCTGCCTGCCCAGGATTGACTCGTTGTTCGCGGCGCGCCGACGGGCCGTGACCTGCCTCGCCGCCGGCCTCGTCGCGGCTGCGGCGGCCGGGCGGGTTTTTGCCGAGGCCCCGGCCAAGCCGCCGGAAGCTGATCCGTTCGCCACGGCGCGGCAGCTCCTGGCGACCCCGCCGCGGCCGGCCCGTCCGCCGCTGTCCCCGAGCCGCCTGCCGCTGGAACTGCTCGACGGCGAGCGGATCGCGCTTGTGGGCAACTCCACCGCCGAACGGATGAACCTGTTCGGCCACTTCGAGACCCTGCTGCACCAGCGTTTCCCGGGCAAGCGGCTCGTGGTGCGGAACTTCGCCTGGCCGGCCGACGAGGTTGGCATCCGGCAGCGACCCGGCGACTACACGAAGCTCGACGATCCGCTCTCGGCCTTCGGAGCCGACACCCACCTGCTGTTCTTCGGCTTCAACGAGTCGTTCGCGGGCCCGGGGGCCGAGGACACCTTCGCGGCCGCGTATGACAAGTTGCTCGACGACCTGGCGGGCCGCTATCCCCGTGACGAAACGGGGGCCGCCCCGCGGTTTGTCATCGTGTCCCCGATCGCCGTTGAGTCGAGCGGCAGCCCATATCTGCCCGACGCCGACCAGCAGAATACGGTGCTCGCCCGCTACCGCGACGCCGCCAAGGCGGTGGCGGAAAAACGGGGCATCGCGTTCGTGGACCTGTTCGACCCCACGCGGAAGGAGTTTGCGGCGCAGCCGGGCCTCCAGCACACGATCAACGGCTGTCATGCCAACGAGACCGGCGACGCAGTCGTGGGCAGCGTCCTCGACCGGGTGCTGTTCGGCGGGCCGGCGTCGAGCCAGCTGGCGGCCGGTGCCTTCGAGCAGCTTCGCGCCGCGGTCAACGACAAGTCTTGGGTGCACCTTCAGGACTACCGGATGATCAACGGCTGGTACGTCTACGGCGGCCGCCGGACCTGGGATACGGAGACGTTTCCCCGTGAGTACACCAAGATTCGTGCCATGGCCGCCGTTCGCGACCAACGGGTCTGGGACATCGCCGAGGGCAAGCGCGTACCGGCGACGCCCGACGACTCCGGGACCGGAGAGCTGATCGTCCCGGCGACGAGGTTTGGCGAGCCGCGGCAGTCGTACAGCGAGAACGCCGAGGGTGGCCCCGTGATTCTGCCGCCGGCCGAGCTGATCAAGACGTGCACGATGCCGCCGGGCTTCGTCATGAAGTCCTTCGCAGACGAGTCGCGGTTTCCGGAGATCGCCAAGCCGGTGCAGTTGGCGTTCGACTCGAAGGGCCGGCTCTGGGTGGCGACCATGCCCAGCTATCCCCAGTGGAAGCCCGGCGATCCACGTCCCGCCGACAAGCTCGTGATTCTCGAGGACGTCGATCACGACGGGGCCGCCGACAAGAGCACGGTCTTCTACGACCGGCTCCACTGCCCGACCGGCTTCCAGTTCTTCGACGGCGGCGTGCTGGTGATGGACCAGCCGAGGATGCTGTGGCTGAAGGATGCCGACGGCGACGACAAGGCCGACGCCGTCGTGCACGTGCTCGACGGCTTCGCCACCGAGGACACCCACCACACCGCCGGCGCCTTCGAGGCGAGCCCCGGCGGACTCCTGCACATGCTCGAGGGCATCGCGATGAGCACCACGCTCGAGACGCCGTGGGGTCCGTTTCGAAACCGCGGCTCATCCGGCGCCTACGTCCTCGACCCGCGGACGTGGCGCATCCGGCACTTCGTCACGCCGGGCTATGGCAACCCGTGGTGCTACGTTTTCAACGAGTGGGGCCAGGGAATCTGCGGCGATGGCACCGGAGCGGCGCAGCACTGGGATACGCCGCTGTCCGGCAGGCAGTACGGGGGCCGGAAGGGCATGAACCCGGTCTTCAACAACGAAGGGATGAGGCCGGTGATCGGCAGCGAGTTCCTGCGGACGCGGCAGTTTCCCGACGACGTGCAGGACCAGTTCATCTACGCCTGCGTGATCAACATGAACGGTATCCCGCGCTGGACGATCTCCGACGACGGCGGGGGCTACAAGGGGGTGAGGGTGCGTCACGATCCCGCCGATCCGAAGACTCCGTTCGACCTCCTGAAGAGCACCGACAAGCACTTCCGCCCGGTCGATCCGCAGATCGGCCCCGACGGTGCGCTCTGGTTCGGCGATTGGGCCAATCCGCTGATCGGCCATATGCAGTACAGCCAACGCGACCCGAATCGGGATCACGTCAGGGGAAGGGTCTACCGGCTCGTCTATGCGGAGAAGCCGCTGCTCGAGCCGGCCACGCAGTTCGGCCGCTCCACCCGCCACGTGCTCGAGCAGCTCACGGCGCCGGAGTGGCGCACCCGCTACCGGGCCCGGGCCGATCTCCAGGCCCGGCCGCGGGCGGAGGTGCTCGCCGCGGCGGCGGAGTGGCTCGCCGGCCTCGAGTCGTCGTCGCTGTCGGCGGATGGCGCCGATCGCCTGAGGATGGAGGTCCTCTGGCTCCAGCAGAGCTTCCACGCGATCGACCGCGGGCTCCTCAGCGGCCTGCTGCGGGCGGCCACGCCGGACGCCCGCGCCGCCGCCACGCGGGTGCTCGCCGACGAGCGCGACCGGATCGACGACGCGGCGGCCCTGCTGGCCGCCCAGGCCGTCGACCCGCACCCGCGGGTGCGGTGCGAGGCGGTCCGCGGCCTGAGTTTCCTCGCCACCCTCGATGCGATCCGGGCCGTGGTGGCCGCGGCGAACGTCGAGCCCACCGACCCGTTCGAGCCCACCGACCCGTTCGTCGACTACACCTGCGACGCGGCCCTGGGAGCCACCATCGACGTCTGGCGGAAGGTCAACGAGGCCGGCGGCCTCGTGGCCGCCGACTCACCCGCCGCGGCGATCGTCGACCGCGTGCTGGGCCTGGAGAGGAAAGCCGAGCAGATTCGGCCGTTTCTCTCGATCCTCACCAGCCAGGAGCCGCAGCCCGAGGAGGCGCGGAACAAGGCGATGCAGGCGCTCGCGGACATGCCGGGCGGCAGTTGGAGAAACGGGAAGACGGTGTTCGGGAGGGCGTGCATCGCCTGCCACAAGGTCGACGGCGCGGGCGCCGACTTCGGCCCCGCCCTCGATGGCGTCGCCAAGCGGCTGTCCGCCGCGAAACTGGTGGAGTCGATCGTCGACCCGAACGCAGAGGTCGCGGAGAAATATCTCTCGACGTCGGTTCTGACGCACGACGGCCGCAGCATCACGGGCCTGCTGGTGAGCGAGACGCCCGAGCAGGTGACGATCTTCGACGGCAAGGAGCAGAAGCGGATCCCGGTCACGGAGATCGACGAACGGACGCTCCTCAAGCAGAGCAGCATGCCCGAGGGCCTGGCGGCCACGCTCTCGCCGAACGAGTTCCTCGACGTGATCACCTTCCTCAAGGTGCTGAGCAAGTAGGTTCCGGCCGAGGTCCACGGAGCCTGCCGCGATGGTCTGGGAGCACGCGTACGACCCGCTCGGTTCGCGGTGGCTCTCCACGCTCGTCGCCGCCCTGCCGCTGGCCACGCTCCTCGGCCTGCTGGCCTTCGCCGGCTGGTCGGGACGCCGGGCCGCCCTGACCGCGCTGGCGGTGGCCCTGGCGGTCGCCGTGGGCGTGTGCGGCATGCCGGTCCCGACCGCGACCGCCGCCGCCGTGCACGGCAGCGCCTTCGGCCTGTTTCCCATCGGCTGGATCATCGTGACGGCGATGTTCCTCTACCGGCTGTGCGTCGAGGCCGGGGCGCTGGAGGTGATGAAGCGGTCCGTCACCGGCCTGTCGGCAGATCACCGCCTGCAGGCGCTCCTGATCGCCTTCGCGTTCGGCGCCTTCCTCGAGGGTGCCGCCGGCTTCGGGGCGCCCGTGGCCATTTCCGCCGCCCTGCTCGTGGGCGCCGGGTTTCCGGCCCTCGAAGCGGCCTGCCTCGCGCTGCTTGCGAACACGGCGCCGGTCGCCTTCGGCGCGCTGGGCACGCCGATCGTCACGCTGGCCAAGGTCACCGGCCTCGACGAGCGGGCGATCTCGACGATGGCCGGCCACCAACTCCCGCTGTTTTCGCTGCTCGTCCCGGCCTGGATGGTCGCCGCCATGGCCGGCTGGCGCGGACTCGCCGGCGTCTGGCCGGCGGTGCTCGTCTGCGGCGGCACCTTCGCCGCCGTGCAGTACGCGATGGCGACGTTCGTGGGGCCGGCGCTGGTCGACGTGGTGGGGGGAGTCGCGAGCCTCGTGGCCCTCGCGGCGTTCTTGCGCGGCTGGAGGCCGGCCGCCGTCTGGCGGCACGGAGGCGGTTGGGCGCACGACGCCGGCAGCGGGGCGATCCCGCTCGACACGCGGGTGCGAATCGCCTGGGCGTGGATGCCGTGGGTGTTCCTCTCCGCGGCGGTGTTCCTCTGGGGGCTGCCCCAGGCGAAGGCGGTGCTCGAGGGGCGGGGGACGGCAATCGTGCTGCCCCGAGCGGCGGTCGCGCCGGAGTACGCGGTGCCGTGGCTGGATGGCCGCGTCGCCAAGGTGCCCCCTGCCACGCGGGAGCCGCGCGAGATCGAGCGGGCCGTCTACCGGTTCAACTGGCTGTCGGCGGCGGGCACCGGCATCCTGGTCGCCGCGGTCGCCTCCGTGCCGTGGCTCGGCATCCGCTGGCGGCGGGCGGGTGCGATCTGGCTGGAAACGGTCCGCGGGCTGGCCGACTCGCTCGTCACGATCGCCGCGATGCTCGCCCTCGCCTTCGTGACGCGCTCTTCGGGGACCGACGTCACCCTCGGCCTGGCGCTGACGTCAACCGGCGCCGCCTACGCCTTCTTCGCCCCGCTGCTCGGCTGGCTCGGGGTGGCGTTGACCGGCTCCGACACCTCGAGCAACGCCATGTTCGGCAGCCTCCAGCGGGTCACGGCCGAGCAGCTCGGGCTCGACCCGCTGCTGGTCTGCACCGCCAACAGCACCGGCGGCGTGATGGGCAAGATGATCGACGCGCAGAGCATCGTCGTTTCGGCCACCGCCACGGGCACGCACCATCGCGAGGGGATGATTCTGAGGAGGGTCTTTCCGCACTCCCTGGCGCTCGCGGCCCTGATGGGCCTGCTCGTCTGGCTGCAGGCGGGGCCCCTGGCGTGGATGGTGCCGGCGCACCACAGCGCAGGGGCGGCGCGGAGCCGCGCCGTGGGTGCCGCAGCGACTCCTGCCGGCGGGTCCATCACGGCCGCGGTCCGGTCTGCCGACCTCGTCGCCCGCTGCGTTGCCCTGGAGCCGAGCCGCCCGGGGTTCGCCAAGGAGGCGATGGCGCCGTATGTGGCGCGACTGCTCGAGGGAGTCGACACGGATCGGGCCGTGGCCGGCTGGATCGCCGCCGCGGAGGAGGCGAATCGCACCGCGACGCCCCGGGCCCCGGCCACGATTCCCGATCCCTTCAACAAGCACGCCCTCGTGCACGCGTGGATGCTCTGCCGCACGAGCCCCCACCTCCCGGCGGCAGCGGCCGCACGCATCGCCGCGGCCACGAAGGCATACGTCTGCCGCTACGGGCATCGCGAGTGGCGCGGCTACGGGGCCCTCAACTTCAGGCTGCTGAGCGACGGCGCCG
>Ga0172376_10005346_pt1 | contig 14368 bp, 11 predicted proteins | sample Lak35m_FD_121114 | JGI IMG/M metagenome (GOLD analysis project Ga0172376, IMG submission 121114) | Freshwater microbial communities from Kabuno Bay, South-Kivu, Congo - kab_092012_35m | ecosystem: Environmental > Aquatic > Freshwater > Lake | place: Democratic Republic of the Congo: South-Kivu...
AGGCCCAACTCCCGCCATCCACAACGGCCTCACCCGTGAGACCGGAAATCTTCACCCCCACCAAGCCTGTCACCAACCAGCATTCAACCGATCAAACAACTTTCGGGACACTGACTAGCTCAGCGTGGAGAACAGCGTGGCGAGGATGCTCAGTCCAACCGCGAACCACGGCATGCGCCGCCCGCCCACGAAGAAGTCGTCGCAGTCCTTCTGCTTGCGGCCAAACCACAGGGCGATGCCGAACGTGAGCAGCAGATAGAAGACGATGGCGGCGAAGTCGAGCGGCCTCAGGCCGGCATCGAGAGACAGTTGCTGTTCATCCAAGGATTGACTCCTCCGCGCGGTCGTTCGCTGACGGCCATCCGATCCAGCGACCCGGCAAAGACCGGGCCGCCACGAGCGGTCACATGGTGGCGTCGAACAGCCTCAGGGCAAGCGAGCGGAGGAAAGTCACCGGATGAATGAGTGGTCGGCAGGCACGCCTTCTTCCTGGTCACCAGGAGAGCGATGCGGTGCTCAGCCTTTGATGACGCCGATGGGGCGCATGCGCGCGACCTTCTTCGACAGTCCGGCCTGATGGACGACATCGACGACCAGGTTGACGTCCTTGTAAGCGTCGGGCTGTTCTTCGGCGAGACCCTGCCAGCTCTGTGCGCGAGCGAAGACGCCGCGGCTGAGCAGTTCCTTGTCGATGCGGCGGCCCTTCGCGATCTGGACGGCTTTCGTGCGGCTCATCAACCGGCCGGCCCCGTGGCAGGTTGTGCCGAACGTCTGCTCCATGCTGCCCGGCTGACCGACCAGCACCCAGCTCGCGCGGCCCATGTCGCCCGGAATCAGCACCGGCTGGCCGATCGTCCGATACTGATCCGGGATTTCGGGATGACCTGGTGGAAAGGCGCGCGTCGCGCCCTTGCGATGAACCCACACGCGCCGCGGCGATTCGTCGATGCGATGTTCCTCGAACTTCGCGATGTTGTGAGCGACGTCGTAGATCAGTCCCATTTTCAGAGTCTGCCACGACTCGCCGAAGACCCGCTCAAAGACATCCCGCGCCTGACACATCAGCAACTGCCGGTTGCACCAGGCATAGTTCGCGGCGGCCCGCATCGCCCCCAGGTAGTGCCGGCCTTCCGGGCTGAGCACCGGTGCGCAGGCCAGTTGCCGGTCGGGCAGTTCGATGCCGTACTTCTCCGGCACTCCGCGCAGCAGCCGCAGGGCGTCGTCGCAGACCTGATAACCCAGGCCTCGCGAACCGGAATGGATCATCACGCAGACCATGTCCTTTTCGAGACCCATAACCGCGGCGGCTTCCGCATCGAAGATCGCCTCGACGACCTGCACTTCCAGGAAGTGATTGCCGGATCCCAGCGTCCCGCACTGTTCGGCGCCGCGCTCCAGCGCCCGGTCGCTGACGTTGTCCGGCTCGGCACCTTCCAGGCAGCCATTGGCTTCGGTGAATTCGATATCAGCTTCGGTCGCCAGGCCGCGTCCCTGGAGATACGGAACGCCTTCGGCCATGAGCTTCCGGAGTTCGTCCTTCTCAAAGCGGTAGCGTCCCCGCTTGCCGGTGCCGGTGGGAATGTCCCGGAAGAGCTGGTTGACCAGCGTCTCCAGATGCGGCTTCACATCGCGGTAGAAGAGCCCGGACCGGACCAGCCGCACGCCGCAGTTGATGTCGTAACCGACTCCGCCCGGCGAAATGACGCCACCCTGTTCCGGATCCGTCGCACAGACGCCGCCGATGGTGAAGCCGTAGCCCCAGTGAATATCCGGCATGGCCAGACTGGCAACCTGAATGCCAGGCAGAGTGGCCACATTCGCGACCTGTTCGGGAGCCATGTCCGCCTTGAGATGATCCATCAGCACATCGCTGGCATAGATCAGGCCATCGACGCGCATGTCCGCTCGATAGCTCCGGGGAATCCGCCAGCAGCAGTCGCTGACTCGTTCGAGTGGTCCGGTGTAGCCGCGCTTGTTCATGGAAGACTTTGAAAGAAAGTGAGGAGTGGACTCGAAAAGCCGCTGACCGGGGCCGCCTTCTCGTTGGCTGACGTCCAGATCATCAGTTCCATTGGGTGCAGATCCCGGCAGGCTGGGGCACTTCGACTGGATTGTGATGCCTGACGGCAGCCACTAGGGTCCGCCCGCTCTTCCTGACCTGCCTCGGCCGCTTCGGCCTGAAACGTGCTGGAAGATTCTGCCAGATCGGACCGGGACTGGTGTTTTGAAAGCCGGATCCCGGACTGGAAAGCGACACTCGAACGGAGACACATCGCATCATGGAGTGGTTCTGCGGGCCTGCGTTATCTGTCCTGCTGGGAGCAGGGTCTCAACTCTTTCTATCGGCCGGTCTGACGGACATGCGGGAGGCGGTGTCTGACGCAATCCCCGTCCTTCAACAGATGCAGCGGGAACTGCAGGCCGGTGTTCAATCCGAGTCGGTGCAACTGGTCTCGGCAGAGGCTCCCATGCGGCAGCCGGAGCCGGGAATCGGGGAAGACACTTTTGATCTGGCCGGCCTCAGGATGAGTCTGAGTGCGTCCGCCTCATCTGGTGAAGACCGGCCGGCATCAAAATCTGCGGATGCTGAAGTTCCCCGGCCGCTCCGGCGACGCGTGCTGGTCTTCAAGGCGGGCTGGTGCGGCGCCTGTCAGTCATTGAACTATGAATGGCCGAAGCTCCAGGCCGTGAAGTGGCGGATTGGTTCGTCCGAGTCAGACCATTTCCAGATCGTGGATGTTGATCTGCGTCCGGATCTGATGGCCCGCTATGGAGTGGCTCAGCTTCCGACTCTGATTCTCATTGAGGATGACCGTGAGATTCGCCGGACCGGAGCGACGACCGCCTGGCATCTCGCCGAGTTCTACCACGGACGATGACACCGGACGTTCCAGAGACCGGAAACCGTGGACTCAGAGGCGGGACCAGTCACGGTTGTGGATGAAGTCTCAGCGACCGCTCGCGCCGATCAAACCGGCAGAGTCACAGCCGGAGGCGTTCCAGAGCGGACGGTTGCTGAACCGCGTCTTGACAAACAAGTGGTCGTCGATATGTTGCCTCCCGGCTATTGCTGAGGAGCTGTCTGAATTCGGCGTTTCGTTTTCACCGATGCACCGAATACCGGCGTCTCCATTCCCGCCTTCCTTCCAACCTGACCACTCCCCGGTTGCCGCCCTGCGGCATGGTTTGCAGCTTCCTCACGTCGATCCACAGGACCGGCGTTCCTTCCTCTGGAGCTTCCGATGAAACGCAAGGAAGACCTGTTGTTTGTGCCGCTGCTGCTGCTGGCTTCCGCCACGTCCGGTTTTGCCGCCGATGCGGCGGCTCCGAAGGGCCTGGGAGATCCCGGCGTTCTCAACAGTCTCAAGGTTGAAACGGACGGCCCGGAAGAGCGGCTGATCATTCGCGGACGCGATGCCCGCAAACAACTGGTGGTGACCGGAAATTATTCGTCCGGCCAGTTGCGCGACCACACGCTCGGCGCGAAGTACTCGGCGGAGCCCGCCGGGATTGTCGAGATCTCCGCTGACGGCATGGTCACCCCGGTCAAAGACGGCGATGTCACGATCAAAGTGACTGCAGCGGGCAAAGAAGTATCGATTCCGCTGCACGTCGAAGGCGTCGCCCATCAGATTCCGATCAACTTCACGAATCAGATAGTGCCGATCTTCACGAAGCTGGGTTGCAACTCCGGTGGCTGTCACGGCAAGGCCAGCGGCCAGAACGGATTCAAGCTTTCGCTGCTGGGCTTTTACCCGGACGAGGATCACGAATTCCTCGTCAAGGAAGCGCGAGGCCGGCGTCTGTTTCCGTCCTCGCCCTCCGAGAGCCTGCTGCTGCTGAAGGCGACCGGCAAGTCGCCGCACGGTGGCGGCAAACGCATGGAAGCCGGCACCTACGAATACCGCATGATCGCGAGCTGGATTGAGCAGGGCATGCCGCAGGGCAGCAAGGACGACCCGCATGTGGTGGGCATTGAGTGCCTTCCCCGGCAGCGTCTGATGGATCGCGGTGCCGATCAGCAGATCACGGTGATTGCCCGTTACAGCGACGGTTCCACCGAAGACGTGACCCGTATGGCTCTGTTTGAAGCCAACGACACGGAGATGGCTGAAGCGGGAGAAACCGGTGTCGTGAAGACGCTCGATCTGGCCGGTGAAGTGGCCGTGATGGCCCGTTATCAGGGGCAGGTCGCCACGTTCCGGGCCACGATACCGCTGGGGGCGGATACCGCCTCGATTCCTCAACCAGCCAACTTCATCGACGAGGCGGTGTTTGCCAAGTTGAAAGTGCTGGGCATTCCTCCTTCAGCCGTCTGCGATGATGCCACGTTCCTCCGTCGAGTTCATGTGGACGTGACGGGAACGCTGCCGAGTGAGCAGGTCACCCGCGAATTCCTGGCGGACCCGTCGCCGGACAAACGCGAAAAGCTGGTGGATCAACTGCTGAGCACCGAGTCTTATGCGGACTACTTTGCCAACAAGTGGAATCTGGTGCTGCGGAACAAGAAGCGGCAGCCGGATGACACTTCGGGAACCTATGCCTTTTACCGCTGGATCTGGGAATCGCTGTACGAAAACAGACCGTATAACGAGTTTGTGCGCGAAATTGTCTCAGCTTCGGGTGATGTCAGCGTGAACCCACCGGTTGCCTGGTATCGCGAAGTCAACGAACTCAACGAGCAGGTAGAAGACACCGCTCAGTTGTTCCTCGGCCTGAGAATTCAGTGTGCCCGCTGCCACCACCATCCCTTCGAGAAATGGAGTCAGCACGACTACTACGGCTTTGCCGCCTTCTTCAGCACCGTGGGCCAGAAAAACCGGCAGGGACAGACGCAGCAGATGCGCGACCGTCGGATTTTCCACACCGAGAAAGTAGCTCAGTCGCAGAATCCCCGGTCAGGTCAGAATCTGAAACCAACAGGACTCGGCGGTGCTCCGCTGGAGATTCCCGCCGATCGCGATCCGCGCCAGCAGCTCGCGGACTGGCTGGGACGCGAAGACAATCCCTTCTTCGCGAACGCTCTGGTGAACCGCTACTGGAAGCACTTCTTCGATCGCGGCATCGTCGAGCCGGAAGATGACATGCGGGCCACGAATCCGCCGTCGAATCCGGAACTGCTGCAGGGGCTTGCTGAGAACTTCATCAAGAACGGCTTCGACCTGAAGTGGCTGGTCCGCACAATCTGCACGTCGAAGACCTATCAGTTGTCGGCTCTGCCGAACGACTACAACCTGAAGGACAAGCAGAACTTCTCCCGCTACTACCCGAAACGGCTGACGGCGGAAGTGCTTTATGACGGTTTCCATCAGGTGACCAACACCACGCAGGGTTACAACGGACTGCCGGCCGGGACGCGGGCCATTCAGCTCGCCGATCCCACGATTGGCCCCTACTTCCTGAAAGTCTTCGGTCAGCCGCAAGCTGATACCGCCTGCGAATGTGAACGATCTCAGGAAGCGAATCTGGCACAGAGCCTCCATCTGCTGAACAGCTCCGAGGTGCAGACCAAGATTGGTTCGGGTCGCGCGGCCGCTCTGGCCAGCGATGCGATGAGAACTCACGAGGAGAAGATCCGCGAGATCTATCGCTGGACGTACTCCCGCGAGCCGCAGCCGGACGAACTTCAGATTGCTCTGGCACATATCGCCCGGCATGAGAAGGAACCGAAGGTGGCCTATGAGGACATCCTCTGGGCGCTCATCAACACCAAGGAATTCCTCTTCAATCATTGATGAGATCAGGACTCCCGGCAGCGTGTCGGGAGTCCTTTTGCTTTCTGATATCCCCCACCAGTATGACATTCGCTGCCAGCCGGTGATGGTTCCCGATCCGGCCAGTCCCTGTTTCAGGGGCACCCCTCCAGCCCGGCCGGATTCCGGGCCGTCATGCTGTTTCGACCAATGCCTCGCGAGGAGCCTGTCATGCCTCTGATCAAGGCGGCCCGTTTCGCTTTCGCCCTGAGCTTTCTTGCTGGTTTTGCGGTCACTATCCGGCCGGTTCCGGTGCAGGCTCAGCTTCCTCAGGCCCGGATCACGGCGGTGTTTCCACCGGGTGCCCAGGCCGGTCAGACGCTCGACGTGCAGGTTCTGAATGGCACGGACCTCGACGAACTCACCGCGCTGCATTTCAGCCATCCCGGAATCAAAGCCACACTCAAAAGCGGCAATACATTCACGGTCGCTGTTGATGGAAATGTTCCTCCCGGCGTTTATGAAGCGGCAGTGCAAGGACTTTACGGTGTCAGCAATCCGCGCTGCTACGTGGTGGGAACGCTTCCTGAAGTCGCCGAGAATGATGCCAATAACACTCCGGAACAGGCTCAGGCCATTGAAGCCGGTCAGGTGATCAACGGCCGTTCGAATGGCGGGGCTGATGTCGATCACTACAAATTCACCGGGAAGAAAGGGCAGCGGATTCTGGTGGAATGCGCCGCGCTGCAGATTGATTCCCGTTTCCAGGGTGAGCTGCAGCTTTACTTTGCCGGTCGCCGTCTGGGACGGGCGATGGCCCGGCTGAATCGAGTCGATCCAGTGCTGGATGTGACACTGCCCGAGGACGGTGAATACATCATCCGCGTGACGGACTTTGTGTATGCCGGCGGCGCGGAACACAATTACCGCCTGACTCTTCATACCGGTCCGCATGTGGATTTCATTGAACCACCGGCGGGAGTGCCCGGCACGACTGCGAAATACACGTTGTTCGGGCGGAATCTCCCCGGTGCACAACCGGCGGACCTGATTGCCTCCGACGGTCGGCGGCTGGAGAAGCTGGAGGTGGAGATCGCTCTGCCGGCGGAAGCCGATCAGCTCACCACCGTCTTTCCCGCCAGCTCCCGCGAAGCTGGTACGGATGGCTTCGCGTATGTCCTCAACACGCCCGCTGGTCGCAGCAATCCGGTGTTGATCGCGTTTGCTCCCAGGAGCCTGATTCGAGAAGTCGAACCGAACGACACCGGCGCGCAGGCTCAGAAGATTACCACTCCGATCGAGCTGTACGGTCAGTTTCAGAAGCGGTCTGACATCGATGTCTACGAGTTCGAGGCGAAGGCCGGGCAGGTTTTCTGGATCGAAGCGTTCGCGCAGCGGATCGGTACTTTCGCGGACCCCAGTTTCAACATCGACCGCATCGCGAAGAATCAGGACGGCACGGAAGCGGTCAGCCGGATCGCGACGCTGGATGACGATGCTGTCGCCGCGATTCCGAATCTGCTGGACACAACCAGCGACGATGCGGCTTACCGGTTTCAGTCACCGGCCGACGGGACGTATCGCATCAGCATCCGCGACCGGTTCTTTGAATCGCGGGGCACTCCCGACCTGCAGTATCACCTCGCGATTCGCGAGGAATCCTGGGACTTCCGCCTCGCGGTCATTCCTCCGGCACCACTGCAGAACGCGCAGCAGGGCTATCAGACCTGGTCGCTGAGCCTGCGCAAGGGCGAGAATCTGTCGGTGGAAGTCGCAGCCCTCCGCCGACACGGCTTCAAAGGCGCGATCGACATCACGGCTGAAAATCTTCCAGCGGGAGTCACCTGCTACGGAGCGACCATCAACGAGAGCGCGAACTCCGCCACACTGGTTTTCTCAGCTGCTGAAAATGCTCAGCCGGTCACTCAGGAAGTTCGCATCATCGGAACTTCGCGAGTGGATTCACCGGCCGCTCTGGTGGCTGTTGCCACCAGCGAGCAGGCTCTGAAGGCCTCAACGGATGCGTTGCCGGGACTGGATCAGAATCTGACGAAGACCATGCCTCCGCTGCAGCAGGCGGAGCAGGCCCGGAAGAAGGCTGAGGAAGTGGCTGCCGCCGATGCGGCAGCGGCAAAGACCGCCGAACAGACGAAAGCCACTGCCGATAAAGCTCTGACCGACGCGCAGGCGACCGTCAAGACAGCGACCGATGCGAAGGCAGCGGCGGACAAGTCGCTCGCGGACAGCAAGACGGCATCGACTGCGGCCGAGGCAGCGCTGAAAGCGGCACAGGCGGAGCTCGACAAAGACAAGGAAAACGCCGGCCTGAAAGAGAAGGTCGCCGCGGCACAGACGGCTCAAACCACAGCCGCTGCGGCTGTCACGGCTGCCGATGCGGCGGCGAAGGACGCGGCGGCGAAGCTGCAGGCTGCCACAACCGCGCAGCAGCAGGCTCAACAGCAGGCGACTCAGGCCGCTCAGGCGTTGACCCAGGCTTCGAACAAGGCGAAGGCCTCTGATGAGGCCTTGAAGCGGGAAGTTGCAAAGCACGAGCAGGCCTTGGCGCAGTTCACCGCCGCGGACAACGCGAAGAAGGCGGGAGTGGCCGCAGTGGCCAAAGCTCAGGCCGATCTGACAGCCGCGCGGCAGGCCGCTGATCAGGCGGCCCGCAACGTGCGGCACGCGGCGCGTCCCGCCACTCTCACCTGGAACGGTACTCAGCAGGCGCCGGGTGTGGCCCGGTTATCACGCATGCTGATGCTGTCGGTGATGAATGAAGTCGCTCAGTATCAGATTGTCGCCGATCCCGTGCGGGAGACGCTCAGCCACAGCCGCACGCTGCTGGTCCCGGTCCGACTGCTGAAGCGGAACGGGTACAACCAGAAGATCACGCTGACGCCTCAGGCCGTCCCGAAGAACGTGCAGATTCAGGCAGACGCGATAGATGCCGGGAAGGACAGCGGTCTGATCAAAGTTACCGTGCCGAACAATGTCGATGAAGGCACGTGGACATTCTATCTGCAGGCCCAGGGGCAGGTGCCGTATCAGAAGAACCTGCCGCGGCTGGAGCGGGCGAAAGCGGCTCAGGCAGCCGTGGATGCTGAACTTGCTCAGGCCGGCACTGCGGCGAAAGCGGCGACCGATGCCGTGACCGCTGCAACGCAGCAGGTTACCGCCACCACGGAGGCTGCGAAGAAAGCTCAGGCCGGTCTGGATGCCGCGAAGAAGACGCTGACGACCGCTCAGCAGTCGGAGAAGACGGCAACGGACGCGGAGGCAGGTGCGGTCAAGGTGGCTCAGGATGCTCAGCAGAAAGTGACGGCCGCCGAGCAGGCCTTGAACCAGGCGAAGGAAGCCGCGGCGAAAGATGCCGCCAATCAGGATCTGGCGAAGGCCGTGACGGCTGCCGAGAAAGCGAAAGCCGATGCGGATGCGGCTCTCAAGACCGCTCAGGACGCCCAGAAGACCGCCGAGACAAAGCGGCTCGAAGCGCAGGCCGCCACGAAGCTGGCCACCGACGGCGAAGCCGCCGCAACGAAAACGCTCGCGGATGCTCAAACGGCGGCGACCGCGGCTGGTGAAGCAAAGAAGAAAGCCGATACGGACAAAGCGGCAGCCGATGCAAAGGTGAAAGAAGTGACCGCCCGCAAGCAGGCGGCGGACAATGAACTCAAAGCTGCGACGGATTACTCGAAAGTCAACAATCTCAACACCTTCCCGCCCTCGACGCCCATTACCATCACGGTTCGTAAAGGCGCGTTCACACTGGCGGTTGCTCCCGCTGGCGGTGGTAATGTCAAGAAGGGAGCCACCGTCGAGGTGAAAGTCACAGTGACCAGGATGAACGGTTTCACCGGGCCTGTGAACGTGAATCTCGCCCTGCCTCCGGGAGTGACCGGTCTGAGTGCTCCGCAGGTCACTGTTCCAGAGGGCATGAACGAAGCCACTCTCGTTGTGACGGCGGCTGATGATGCTCCGGAAGGGGCGGTTGCCAATCTATTCGTGCGCGGCACAGCCGACTGGAATGGCCCGGCCTCAGCCGATGGAGCCGTCGGAATCACCGTCGCGAAGTAGGCCGACATGCGAGTGCTGTTTCTGCATGGCTGGCGGTCCGTTCCGGGCGGCGTCAAGCCGTCGTTTCTGCGCGAACACGGCCATGAGGTTCTGAATCCTGCTCTGCCGGATGAAGACTGGGAAGCGGCGGTCCGCATTGCTCAGGAGGAAACAGACAGGCACCGTCCGGATGTGATCGTCGGTTCGTCGCGTGGCGGAGCCGTCGCGATGAACGTGGATCCGCAGGGAGCGCGGCTGGTACTGCTCTGTCCCGCCTGGCACAAGTACGGGTCGAAGCAAACCGTTCCACCGGGCACGATCATTCTGCACAGCCGGGCGGATGACGTGGTGCCATTTGCCTTCAGCGAAGAACTGGTGCTCGCGAGTCCTGGAGCCGTCCTGATCGAGACCGGACTGGATCATCGTCTCGCCGACGAAGAGCCGCTGCACGCCATGCTGAGGGCGGTTGAGCAGAGCGGTTCTACCGGCTGATTTTCGGGCGTTTTCCAGAATCAGCCGGACGCTGCCGCCCGGACTCGACGCTGCGGTCCGGATTTTTGATTGACAGTCTGAAGCTTTCCGTTGAAACGCTCGATAGTATGCATCGCTCTTCTCATCCTGCGAACCGGCGCGAACGGCATGACCGGATGCCCGCTTCGACGTCGCTTCGCTGATCCGGCACCGCAGGCAAACACTCGTCCATGTCCTGCTGGTGCGTCCCTTTCCGGTCGAAGGCGCCAGGCGTGTTGAAAACACGTCAGATGTTCGGCAAGTACCGTATCGAACGCCGGCTGGCGACAGGCGGGTTTGCATCGGTCTATCAGGCTCTGGACACCATTGAAGGCCTGCATGTGGCCCTCAAGGTGCTGAATCCTCAGCCCATCAACGACCGCACGATGAAGGCCTTCCGTAATGAAGTGCGTCTGGCCGTGCGTCTGGCTCATGAGAACATCCTGCCGATCAAGGATGCCAGCATCATTGAGGATCGGCTGGTGATCGTCTCGCCGCTGGGAGAAAGCACGCTGGCCGAACGCTGGCAGCGGCGGATCTCTGTGGAAACCCGTCTGAGTTACATTCAGCAGATGCTGGAAGCGGTTGCCCACGCTCACGAACGAAAAGTCGCTCACTGCGACATCAAGCCGGAAAACATGATCCTGTTCCCCGGCAATCTACTGCGTCTGGCCGATTTCGGAATCGCCCGCGTCGCCCTGCGAACGCTGCATGCATCCGGATCGGGAACGGTCGGTTACATGGCTCCGGAACAGGCCATGGGACGTCCGTCACTGCGGTCGGATGTCTTTGCGCTCGGACTGCTGATCTACCGCCTGCTGGCGGGTGAACTTCCGGAATGGCCGTTTGACTGGCCGCTGCCGGGGCATCGCCGCCTGACCCGCAATGTGACTCCGGAATTCGTCGCGTTTCTGCGCAAGTCGCTGGAGATCGACCCGCGCCGGCGCTATCCGGATGCCGTGCGCATGCTGGCGGCTTTCAAGGCCGCTCTGGTCAGCCTTCGCCGCCGTCGTCGAGTCGTCAAGCCGGCGTCGCGCACGACTCAGAAGCGGCGGGCTGCTTCCGTGCGCCGCCGCCGCAGTATTGCTCGTGCGGTCGCCCGCTGACACCGCTTTCGTTCATCCTGCCGATTTTGATTGATCCAGCGCGACAGTGCTGCGAGAAAGCGGACTTCCGGAACGACCTGGAGTGATCGTTTCGTCCAGGAAGCCCCTGCTTTGCCGCTTCACAGCTCGAACCGATCATGACACCGGCCCCATCAGGATCATCTGCTTCGCTCCGCACGTCTTTGACGCTGCTGCAACGTGTTGTCCGGCGGGACGGTGAGGCCTGGCAGCGTTTTACCGATCTGTACGGGCCGCTGGTGTTTCACTGGTGTCGTCGGCAGGGGTTGAGCGAACACGATGCGGCCGATCTGCTGCAGGATGTCTGCCTCTCCGTCTCGCGGGCGATTCACCAGTTTGAAGTTCGTCCCGGAGCATCCTTCCGAGGCTGGCTCTGGACGATCACTCGCAACCGGCTTCGCGATCACTTCCGTCTCCGAGCAAGAGAGGCCAGGGCTGAAGGCGGAACAGATGCCTGGGAGCGGCTGGCTTCCGTCGCGGAGGCCCTGTCAGACGATCCAGACGAACACACAGCCGCAGTTGAAATCCAGTCGCTGCATCGGCGCGGTCTGGAACTGGTCCGCAGTGAGTTCGAAGAAAAGACCTGGCAGCTTTTCTGGCGATCCGTTGTGCTGGAAGAAGTGACGGCAGAGATTGCTCAGCAGGCCGGAGTCTCACCGGCCGCCGTTCGTCAGGCACGATCGCGAGTCCTGAGGCGTCTGCGTCAGGAACTGGGCGAGGCCGGACCGGATTGAATTCATCGTACCCGCATGTCTTTCAGGAGCCTCGCATGCCTGCCCGTCGCCGATGGCTGCTCACCCTGCTGCTGCTTGTCGTCACTCTTCCGGCGCTGTCCGTTTCGGCCGGCAAGTTCAACAAGGTGCTCAGTGTGGGTGATCCCGCGCCGGAGTGGAAAGACCTGATCGGAGTCGATGGTCGGCGGCACAGTCTGGTCGATTTGAAAGAGGCGAAGGTTGTGGTGATCGTCTTCACCTGCAATCACTGTCCGGTCGCGAAGGCCTATGAAGACCGCTTGATTCAATACGCGAAGGAATGGAGACCACAGGGAGTGGAACTGGTTGCGATCAGCGTCAGCCGTCTGGAGGCCGACAATCTCGAGGCTATGCGGAAGCGCGCCGCGGATCGTTCTTATCCCTTCCTGTATCTGCAGGATTTGACGCAGAAAAGCGGCCGCGCGTATGGCGCGTGGTGTACGCCGCACGTGTTTGTGCTCGACCAGAAACGCATCATCGCGAGCATGGGGCGCATTGATGACAATCTGCATGCGGACAAGGTGACCGAGCCGTTTCTGAAGAACGCCGTTGCCGCGGTGTTGCTGGGACAGCAGCCCGATCCGGTGGAAACGAAGCCCGTGGGATGTTCCATCGAGTACGTCGAAGACTGAAGAACGCTCGCGAAACGACTGTTTTTTCGCAGCGATTGCAGTGGCCGTTGTCAAGGACCGCAAAAAAACCAAGGAATTTCGGCAGTTTGGTTGACGAGTCGAGACTGTGATCCTTAAGAATCCCCGCAGTTCCGCTTCTTCGGCGGCGTGCAGTGAGTGGTTCCTGGTGGTTCCGACTGTCGTGCCGAACCGCCTCAGAGGCTCACGACGAGTTTCACATCTTTATTTTGGCAGCCCGCATTGAAAGGACGCCCAGATGGCAAAGAAGGCAGCCTCCCCGGCCGCGAAGCCCATGTCGCAGACTGAAGTGGTCAACTCGCTCGCCGAGTCGACCCAACTGACCAAGAAGCAGATCAAGGAAGTGCTGGAGAGTCTCAGTGCCCTGATCGGGAACAACATCGGCAAGAAAGGCCCCGGTGTGTTCACGATTCCCGGTCTCTGCAAGATCCAGGTCAAGGTCAAGGACGCAACCCCCGCCCGCAAGCACGTCTGGGTTCCGCTGGTCAAGGAATACCGCGACATTCCCGCCAAGCCGGCCCGCAAGCAGGTCAAGGTCAGCCCGGTCAAGAAGCTGAAGGATATGGTTCAGTAACCGGTCTGCTGTCCGTCAGCATTTCCGCCGCGTCCCCACACGCGGTTGAGTGACAGAATCGCCGCGAAGTGCCTTGCTTCGCGGCGATTGTTGTTTCCGGATTCTCTCTCGATATCCCCGCATCTCGCCTTTCTGCCCGTTGCTGATTTCCGACATGAGCCAGCCCCCTGTCCGTCTCGCGATGTGGTCCGGTCCGCGGAATATCTCCACAGCCATGATGCGATCGTGGGGCAACCGCTGCGATGCGGTCGTCTGTGACGAACCGCTCTACGCGTACTTCCTCAAGGCGACCGGCAAGCCGCATCCGATGGCGGATGAGATCATCGCGCACCACGAAAGCGACTGGCAGCGCGTGGTCGAATGGCTCACCGGACCGCTTCCGGAAGGCCGGACGCTCTTCTATCAGAAGCACATGACGCATCACCTGCTGCCGGAGATCGACCGCTCCTGGCTGATGCGACTCACCAACGGCTTCCTGATCCGCGATCCCGCCGAGATGTTGACGTCTTACCTGCGTAAGATGCCCGATCCGGTTCTGGAAGACACCGGTTATCCGCAGCAGGTCGAAATCTTCGACGACGTCCGCTCGCGAACTGGAACCACTCCGCCGGTCGTCGATACCCGCGACTTCCTGCAGAACCCGCGGCGCTGGCTGGGACTGCTCTGCGACGCACTGGGACTGGACTTCCAGGAATCCATGCTGGCCTGGGAGCCGGGCTTCCGCGACACGGACGGCATCTGGGCGTCGTACTGGTACACCGAAGTGCCGACTTCGACCGGCTTCCGTCCGTACGTTCCCAAACGGGAATCCGTCCCGGATGAATTCAGAACGCTCGCCGATCAATGTCAGTCGCTGTATCAGCAGCTTTATAAGCACCGCCTGCGCTGAGCCGGCGGTTCACAGCTTCCGGCGCAGCGGCCGGCCACCGAGTGCTCCGGTGGGTTCGCCGTCGATGATGGCCGGGACTCCGTTGACGAACAGGAACCGGATACCGGTCGAATGCAGGAACGG
>Ga0172376_10005347_pt1 | contig 14367 bp, 9 predicted proteins | sample Lak35m_FD_121114 | JGI IMG/M metagenome (GOLD analysis project Ga0172376, IMG submission 121114) | Freshwater microbial communities from Kabuno Bay, South-Kivu, Congo - kab_092012_35m | ecosystem: Environmental > Aquatic > Freshwater > Lake | place: Democratic Republic of the Congo: South-Kivu...
ACGACGCTCGTCCGGCTTGATCGGTTCCGTCCGATACTGTTCGATACCGCTGCGGCAGAACCGGCCCCGCGCATCGCCCCTTCGAGAATCCTGGCGTGCTTCTTTCCCGAACGACGCTCGTTGCCGGTTTCGCCCTCCTGCGGGCGTCGAAATCGTCACGATGCGTCGCCTGGGGTGCACACGCGCCCGGTTCTCGCTTGTCCCGGACCGAAAAATATCCGATAATTCGTTATGGAAGCCATCGAACCCTATGGTTCTCAAGCTTCGCCCGCCTCTTTCGACCTGCCTGGTCCCAGCGAGCCGTGCCCTGACATGGCGACCGACCGGAGTTCGCGTCCGATGCCCCTCCCTTCGACCGATCCGAGACTTTTTCGCCGATTCCGACAGTCATTGGTCGGCTTGGCTATTTGGGCCTCGATCTCATGCACGAATTCGCAGGCCGCTGAAGAACGTGTCAGCTTCGTCAACGAAGTTGTCCCCGTCCTCACCAAGGCCGGCTGCAACGCGGGCCCCTGCCATGCCAAGGCCGGCGGCGGCCAGAAGGGCTTTCAGCTCTCGCTGCTGGGCTTCGAGCCGGCGGAAGATTATGAATTCCTGATGCTCGACGGACGCGGCCGCCGGCTTTCGCTGACCCGGCCCGATGCCAGCCTGCTCCTGGCCAAGGCCGCCGGACGCGTGCCCCACGGCGGTGGCGTGCGGCTGCCGGAAACGTCCGAAGGCTATGCCGTTCTGAAGAACTGGATCGCCCAGGGGGCCGATTTTGACGGCACGAAAGCCCCGGCCCTGACGCGACTGGAACTTTCGCCCCCGAAAGCGACGCTCAAGCCGGGCGATACGACGTCGATCAAGGTGACGGCCCATTATGCCGATGGCACCTCACGCGACGTCACCAGCCGCAGCCTGTTCGAATCGAACGACCCGGCCATGGCCGAAGTCACCGGCGACGGCCACGTCAAAATCCTCGACATTCCCGGCCGCGTGGCCATCATGGTTCGGTTTTCGGGCCAGATCGCGGTTTTCGCCGCGGCCGTGCCGCTGGGCCTGGCTGTGAACGGTCTGCCGCCCGAAAAGAATTTCATCGACAAGGCCGTGTTCGGCAATTTGAAGGAACTCGGCATTCCGCCCTCGCCGCTGGCCGACGATGCCACATTCCTGCGCCGCAGCGCCCTCGACATCGCCGGCCGCCTTCCGACCGAAGAGGAAACCCAAGCCTTTCTGGCCGACACCGCACCCGACAAGCGGGACCGCTGGATCGATTCCCTCCTGGCCGGCCCCGATTATGCCGACTTCTTCGCCGCCAAGTGGACGGCCGTGCTGAAAAACCGCCGCGACGACGCCAGCGACCTGGTTTCGAACTTCGCCTTCCACGCCTGGGTGCGCGACAGCCTGCTGGCCAACAAGCCTTATGATCAGTTCGTGCGCGAACTGCTGGCCGCCACGGGCACGGTCGTCGGCAACCCGCCCGTCGCCTGGTACAAGCGGGTCAAGGAGCCGAAAAACCAGATCGAAGACGTCGCCCAGCTCTTCCTGGGCGTCCGCATGCAGTGTGCCCAGTGCCATCACCACCCCTTCGAAAGGTGGAGCCAGGACGATTATTACTCACTGGCGGCCTTTTTCTCGCAGGTCGGCCGCAAGCCCTCGGCCACCCGGGGCGAGGACTTGATCTATCACAAGCGTGGCATGGCCACGGCCACGAACGTCAAATCAGGCCAGGCGCTCAAACCGGCGGCCTTCGGCGACCGCGTCTCTGACATTTCCCCGGACGAAGACCCGCGGCTGAAACTGGCCGACTGGATGAAATCGCCCGACAACCCGTTTTTCGCCCGGGCCCTCGTGAACCGCTACTGGAAGCACTTTTTCGGCCGGGGCCTGAACGAGCCCGAGGACGACATCCGCGACTCGAACCCGCCTTCGAACCCGGAATTGCTGGCCGCGCTGGAAAAGCACTTCATCGCCAGCGGTTTCGACCTCAAGGATCTCGCCCGCACGATCGCCAGCTCGAGTGCCTATCAGCTCAGCGCCATGCCGAACCCGCACAACCAGGGCGACCGCCAGAATTATTCGCGATATTACCCGCGCCGGCTGGGGGCGGAAGTCATGCTTGACGCCATCGACCGGCTCACGGGTGCCCGCACCGAGTTTTCGAACCTGCCGCCCGGTACGCGTGCCGTGGCCCTGCCGGACAACAGCTATAACCGCTCTTCGCCATTTCTGCGGGTTTTCGGTCGGCCCGAAGGGGAAAGCGTTTGCGAATGCGAACGGGTGCAATCCTCAAGCCTGGCCCAGAGCCTGCACCTGATCAACGCCGGCGATATCCGCGGCAAACTCGCCACGCCGACGGGCCGTGCCGAAACGCTGGCGAAGTCGGACAAACCGCCCGATGCGAAAATCCGCGAGCTGTATCTGGTGGCCTTTTCGCGCGAGCCGAAGCCCGGCGAAATGGAAACCGCGAAGGCCTACCTGGCCGAGCCCCGCACCACGGCCGACGGCAAGCCCGTCGACCCGCAAAAGGCGGCTCTGGAGAACTTCCAGGATCTCGTCTGGGCCCTGATCAACACGAAGGAATTCCTGTTCAACCACTAGGAGAAGCCCATGCGAGCCTGGCCGCGCCCCAGCGCCACACGTTTCGCCGCCCGATCCGCCTGTGCCGCCCTTTGCGGCATCACGGCCTCGGCGATTTTGCCTGAATTAGCGTCGGCCCAGTCGGTGGGTCTGCCGGCCCCCCGGCTGTTGACGACGATACCGATGGGCGGCAAGGCCGGGACCGAGGTCGAAATCCGCATCGCGGGCGAACACCTGGAAGAACCGGGCGAACTGAGCTTTTCCGACGCCCGGCTGACGGCGAAGCCCAAGACCGGCACCGACGGCAAGCCGGTGCCCAAAGTCTACCTGGTGAAAATCGCCCCCGACTGCCCGCCCGGAATTTACGAAGCCCGGCTGATGACGCGGCTGGGCATTTCGTCGACACGCGTTTTCTCGGTCGGCACGCTCGACGAAATCGTCGAAACGAAGCCGAACGCGACGGTGGCCGATGCGCTGGAAATCCGCGTCGGCAGCGTGACCAACGGCGTTGTCGCCGACCGGTCGGTCGACCATTTGAAATTCGACGCCAAGAAGGGCCAGCGGCTGTCGATCGACTGTGCCACGAAGGGCATCGATTCGAAGCTCACGCCCACCTTGATCGTGGCCGACGCCAAAGGCCTGGATCTGGTCGTCGACCGCCGCTCCGGCTCACTCGCTTTCGACGTTCCGGCCGACGGCACCTATCTGATCAAAATCCACGACCTGACCTTCAAAGGTGGCGAGTCGAACTTCTACCGCCTTGCCCTGCGGGAAACCAAAGCCGGCGAGCCGCTCGCCCGCCAGCCTGGCACGTCGGCCGTGAACGCCTTCTCATGGCCGCCGCGCGGCCTTCCCGAAAAACCGGCACTTGCCGAAGCCGCCCCCGAAGACCCGGCAGGCAAGCCGCGGAAAGTGACTCTGCCGATCGACGTCGCAGGCCGTTTTTTCCCGGCCGCGGATGTCGACGTCTATGAATTCGAGGCGAAAAAGGGCGACATCTGGTGGGTCGAGGTCGCTTCCGACCGCCTCGGCCGCCCGACCGACGCCACGGTGCTTGTGCAGAAGGTGACCAAAGCCACCGGCGGCGACGGCAAGGAGGTCGAAACCCTCACCGATGTCGCGGAACTCACCGACGTGCCCAGCCCCGTGAAAATCTCCAGCAACGGATATGCCTATGACGGCCCGGTTTACGACGCCGGCACGGCCGACCCGATGGGCAGGCTGGAAATCAAGGAAGACGGCACCTACCGGCTGCGTGTCAGCGACCTGTTCGGCGGCACGCGGCAGGATCCGGACAATGTCTATCGCCTGATCGTCCGCAAGGCCGCGCCCGATTTTGCCCTGGTCGGCTGGGCGATTCACATGGAACTTCGAAACGGCGACCGCAACGCCCTTTCGAAGCCGCTGGCCCTGCGGGGCGGCTCGACGATGGCTCTGGAAGTTGTCGCCTTCCGGCGCGACGGCTTCGACGGCCCGATCGAACTCGTCCTCGAAGGCCTGCCCGCCGGTGTCACGGCCACGGGGCTGAAGATTCCGGCCGGTCAGTCGCGCGGGCTCGTTCTCGTCACGGCCAAGGACGACGCCCCCCGCGGCTTCGCCCGGGCCAATTTTCTCGGCCGGGCCGAAATCGCGGGCGAAAAGGTCGAACATCCCGCCCGCCTGGCTTCCGTGAGCTGGCCGATCCCTGATTCCTGGGGCGAGATCCCCCATCCCCGCCTGGTCGCCGACGTGCCGGTCTCCGTCAGCGGGTTCGACAAATCGACGATCACCGTCGCCCCAAAAACGCCGAAGGTCGAAGCCAAGGCCGACGAAAAGCTGACGATTCCCCTCACGATCACGCGCCGCAGCGATTTCTCGGGCGCCTCGTTCCCGGTCAAGGCGATCGGGGCCGGCTTCGAACGGGTCGCCGGTTTCGAGGTGCCCTTGAACGCAGACAAAGCCGAGGCCGTCGTCGACCTCAAAGCCCTGAAACTGCCCCCGGGCGAGCACTTGCTCTCATTCATCGGCGGCGCGGTCGCCAAATACCGGCACCGGCCCGAGCTGATTCCGCCCGCCGAAGCCGAGGTCAAGAAGGCCAAAGACGAACTCGCCGCTGCGACGGCCGAAGCTAAAACGACGGCCGAAGCAGCCAAAGTCGCGACACCTGAGGCCATGCCTCAGGCGAACATGGCCGCAGCGGCCGCCGTTGAGCGTGAAAAAACCGCCAAAAACGCCGTGACCAAGGCCGAAGCCGCCCTGAAACAGGCGACTGACGCCGCCCAGCCGCGCGATATCGCCGATATCGTCGTCGTCGAACCGATCACCATTCGCATCCAGCCCACGGAGCAGAAATGAGCCATTTCGACGAATCCATCGGCGGCCGTTCCTGCCGCGGCCCTGTTCCCTTCGGCGTCAGCGGCCGGCGCGCTTTCCTTCAGACGGGCCTGGCGGGCTTCGTCACGCTCAGTTTGCCCAATATCCTCAAATTGCAGGCACGCGCGGCGGCGGCTGGCCAGAATCCGGCCCAAAAGAAGGCCGTGATCATGGTCTGGCAGCCGGGCGGGCTGTCGCACATCGATTCGTACGACCCCAAGCCTGATTCCGGCAGCGAGTATCGCGGCCCCTTCAAGCTCATCGATACCAAAGTGCCCGGCCTTCAGTTCACGGAGCTATTGCCCCGCCAGGCCGCCATCGCCGACAAGATGGTCGTTCTGCGCAGTATGCGCCAGACCGCCGGCGGACACCCGGCCGGTTCGATGCAGCTCCTTTCGGGCGATCCCGACACCCGCGACAAGCCGAAGCCGAAATATCCGGACTGGATGACCGTCGCCCACTACATGCTCACCCGCGACGGCAAGCGCGACAATCCCCTGCCGGCTTACGTCGGTGTCAACCCGCCACTGGAATACAACGGGCCGGCCTATCTGGGCGACGCTTATTCGCCGTTCGTCGTTTCAGGCGACCCGAACGCGATCGGTTTTTCCGTTCCCAACATCGGCCTGACGGACGCCAACGAAGTTCGCCGCCTGGGCCGGCGTTCGACCCTGCGTCAGAAGCTCGACACGCTCGAACGCTCGTTCGACCAGGCACGCGAACTTGCCGCCCTCGACGAGTTCGAATCCCAGGCCCTGACATTGTTGACTAATCCACAGACCAAGATCGCCTTTGACCTGAGCCGCGAAGATCCCAAAGTGCGCGATCGTTACGGCCGCAACGCCTGGGGACAGCAATTGCTGCTGGCCCGGCGCCTGGTCGAAGCGGGTGTGGACGTGCTGACGACCTCCCTGAGTGGCCCCCTTTGTGGCCGGGTGCAAAACTGGGACGACCATGCCGTCAATCATAACGTCTTCGAAGCCATGAAGTTCCGGGCCGATGTCTATGACCGCGCCGTGTCGGCCCTGATTGAGGACATCTATGCCCGTGGGCTGGACGAACGGGTTCTGGTCGTCGTCACGGGCGAATTCGGACGCACCCCGAAGATCAGCCATGCCCCCAGTACCGGTGCCGGCGACGCCAGCGCCCCGGCGGGAACGAGTCAACCTGGGCGGGATCACTGGCCACGTGGTTTTTCGAACATTTGGGCCGGTGGAGGGCTCGAAACGGGCAAATTCATCGGTGCCACCGACAAACGTGGCGAGGATTCGGTTGAACGAATTTGCGGCCCGGGCGACTTCCTGGCGACGATCTATCACCACCTTGGAATCGACTACTCGCGGGAGTTCATCCGCGACTTCAACGGTCGTCCGACGCCCATCGTCGACCATGGGGCTGCGATACCGGAACTCACTGCAAAGGCATAATTTACATCGATCCCAATTTCCCTGTGAAGCGTCACGTTCGCCATGGTCCAGGTCAGGTTTCGGCCATCCGTAAAATGCCCCGGACGGGCCGATTTCGCTGAACGATTGGAACGAATCACATAAGTTTCTTCCATGCAACCGTTTGCTTATCGAATGTCGCCGATCTCCAGCATGCGTAAACAAACAGCACAACCGGATCGCGACATCCATTTCTATTCAGTCATATTGATTTTGGGACGAAAGTCCGGGATGATTCTCACAGGACAACTCCAGGATTTTGTGTGTCTTGCGTCACCGAATCCGCAGTGGTCGAATCAGTGCGAAAAAAATCAACATATTCCTTCATCTGCGCATAAGAAACCGGCTTTGTTAAGAACCCGAATCGACGAATCTCGCCCTGATTGCTTAATTCGTTCAACGTTTTGATTCCGCCTGTTGATCATAAACATCATGAAATTGCTAATTTAGCGACAAGTCGACAATCTTTTTCGGTTTTCTGAAAATTTTTCAGTAAAGTTTTCCTCTCGGCTCCCCCGTAATGTGGTGGTGGCGGAAAAGCAGTGAGCGACGAGGAGTGACATCAATGAGATGCAGACGCATGGTTATCGAAAAGGTACAGGTTCTCGGCATGAGCGTTCGTAAGTATGCACGGTCGCTTGGTTTCCTGAGCTTGGCGCTGGTTGGCGCAAATGGCTCGAACGGGGCCGAAATGGCCGGCGCTTTTCGGAGGCCCGGAATACATCCCCGGTCGTTACATCGTGACGTTCAAGACCAAAAGCCCACGCGGCATGGTCAGTCCGGAGGTCGAATCCGTTCGGAAGCGTCCCGGTATCAAGATGCAGCACATCTATTGGCAAGCTCTCAACGGCTTTGCGGCCGATCTCAGCGACGAGGCCCTGGAATCCCTCGAGCATGACCCGCGTGTCGAATCGATCGAGCAGGACCAGATTGTCCGGATCGACCAGCGGCGGGGCGGCAGTGGCGGTGGCGGTTCGGGTAGCTCGTCTTCCCAGATCGTTCCGTGGGGCATCTCACGCATCGGTCTTGGAGTTCCCGTCGCCAATGGCGTCAATGTGGACATCGCCATCATCGATACCGGCATCCAGACGAATCACCCGGATCTGAACGTCGTGGGCGGGGCCAATTTCGTCACCGGTTGAGCCTCCACCGCCTATGCCGACGGCAACGGCCACGGCACGCACGTGGCCGGTACGGCCGCTGCGAAGAACAGCACCATCGGCGTCGTCGGGGTTGCCCCGGGCGCTCGTTTGTGGGCCGTTCGGGTGCTTGGCAATAACGGTTCAGGCACCATGTCAGCTGTGATCTCAGGCGTAAACTGGGTCACGGCGAATGCCTCGACGATCGAAGTGGCCAACATGAGCCTCTCCAGCTCCACCAGCACCACCCTCAATAACGCGATCGCCAACTCGGTCGCCGCAGGTGTCACTTACGTCGTCTCCGCCGGCAACGCGTCGGTCGACGTGAAGTCCACCAGCCCGGCGAAGAACACCAATACGGGCGTCATCACCGTCTCCGCCATGAGCAGCTCGGGCGCGTATTACTCGCTCAGCAACCGGGGTCTCAACTATGTCGACGACAACGGAATCGAAAACGGCGTGGACGTCATCGCCCCGGGCGTGAGCGTGATTTCCACCTACATCAGTAGCGGTTACGCGACCTTGAGCGGCACTTCCATGGCCGCCCCGCACGTCGCCGGAACAGCCGCCCTCTGCAAGGTTCAAAATCCGACCTACTCCCCGGCCGAAATCAAGCAGGCGATCATGACCTCCCCGCCCAGCGGTTCGTGGGATCTCGGCCCCGCCGGCATCTTCGGCCTCGGTACCTGGCGGGCGACTTCGGGCGACCCCGACGGCTTCTACGAGCCTCTGATCAACGCCGCGCCCTTCGCCCCTTGAGAACCTTCGACGTCATCCGTCGAACCGAAAGGCCACCGGAACCCCGGTGGCCTTCGCTTTGCGCCTCGACATGTCGAAGCCGACACGCATCCGGCGACGCCCCGACTTCACAGGGAAAATCCTGACCCGCCGCCTCGAACGCTCAGTCGTGCGGCATGCTCGATCGGATTCGGACGGGGATCCCGGCAGAACTCCGCCGGCCCCTCATCCCTCGGCCGGCCATGCCGATGACCATCATTCCCACGATTCCCAGCACATAGGTCGAAGGCTCGGGCACGGTCGTAATCTGCAGCGTGTCGATGCCGATGTAATTCGAATTGGGCCCTTGCTCGCCCCCATTGGTCACGAAATAGCGGAACGCGATCCGGCCCGAAGTGGGCACGTCCAGGCCCGAGAGCGTGACCACGTATTGTGTCCAGACGTCCGGATATCCTGTTGGAAGCAGTGTCGGGTTGATGTCGAGCAGCTTGATCGTGAAATCACCGACGCTCAGGGCCGAATTGCCCACGTTGACGCTATCGCCATTGGTACTCAGGCGAACTTCCAGCCGGTCCGCCCAGATCGAATCCGTATCCGTCCTTGTCCAGAAACTGAACGTGTCGCCGTTGCGATAGATGTTCGTCGGCGTGATCGCCCAGTTGCTGATCGTCCCGGAACTTGCCGTATTGAAGTAATTCGCGGCGAGATAGGAGCTGGGTGGCCCGGCCTGGGCGTCGAAAACATCCGCATTGTTGCCCTGAAACCAGGACGAGCTGCCAAGCGGGGCCGAGAGATTCCGGAGAACCCACCCCTTCGATGTCAACGTTTCGATGTCGTCGAATCCCTCGGACATGTCCACCGCATGAACCGTCGTGCCGGCAAAGAAAAATGCCGCCAACAGAAGGTTCGAAAACGAACGGAGCCGGATTCGGCGAAATCGGGACATCCGAGTCTCTCCCATCGCACGAAGTACGATCGCGCGAAAATACGGCGGATGGATGAAATGCGACATATGGAGAGATCAACGCACGTTCCATCGGCTGCTCACGAACCGAAACTGAAAAAGAAAAGGGGGAACTTTCGTCGATGAAACGGGCTGCTGCGCCATCGCCAGCCTGTCGACGCCCGACCTATCGCGATTCGCCCCGCATGATCACCGCCCAGAAAACGCATACGAAAACGCCGCGGCTCGAACGCGCCGCACACCCGTCATTTGCGATCATGCAAGCATCGATGAACGACGACGAACGACACAAAATAATCAAGGGCGGCAAAATGGGTTTCGAAATCGTTCGCACTCTGAAGCACCCGAAACTCAATCAGAATAAGGGTTTCGGAAGGATCGTCCGCCTTCGTGAGCTTGGTGTTCTTCGTGGTTCACGCCTGCTTGAAGTTCCCAAGGTGATCTTCGGAAAACACCTTCAACCACGAAGATCGCGAAGCTCAGACTTTGCGTAAGTCGTAATCGTCCGCACGAGAAGAATATGGAGCATACGGGAGGCGTGGTCTTCGAGCCGGTTTTGCCGACCTTGATCAAAACCGAAACGAAGCGATCGCGAAGACCTTTCGCGAACGCTTCGTCAATGGGAATAAGGTTATCCGCGATTCGGCATCGAAGCGCGATCGAATACCGAAGCTTCGAACTCGCCGAAAAATGATGTCAGCGGCAGCGGCGACGGCGGCCCGAGATGCCGATCGTGATCACGCCCAGAGTCACCAGGGCCCAGGTCGAAGGCTCGGGCACGGCCGTGATCTTAAGGGTGTCGATCCCGATGTAATCGCTGTTCGACCCTGATATTCCGGCATCGGTCACGAAGTAGCGGAATGCGATGCGGCCCGAGGTCGGACCGCCAAGACCGGAAAGCGTAATGACATACTGCGTCCACGCCTGCGGATAACCGCCGCTGGCGAGAGTCGGGTTGATGTCCAGCAAAAGGGTGGTGAAATCGCCGACGCTCAAGGCCGTCGCCCCGACATCCGCACTGCCCCCGTTCGTACTCAGACGCACCTCGAGACGATCCGGAATCGGCGAATCCGTGGGCTATCTCGTGTCGAACGAAAACGTGTCGCCGTTGCTGTAGATTCTCGTCGGCGTGATCGCCCAGTTACTGATGGTGCCCGTTGCGCCGGTATTGTTGAAATTGGCGGCGAGATAGGAATTGGTCGGCCCGGCCTCGGCATCGAAAATCGCGGTACTCCCCTGAAACCAGTTTTCGGTACCAAGGGGGCTCGAAAGATTCTGCAGGCTCCAGCCCTTGGAAGGCAAGTCGTTGATATCGTCGAAACCCTCCGTCAAGTCCACCGCCCGGGTCGAAGAAAACGCCACGAACGAGACAGCGAGCCCCAGCACCCATCGAAGGGACTGTGCGGATTTCGAGCGAAAACTCATCGCTGGTTTGCCTTGCATCCCTGTGAATGCTCATCTGCGAACGACACGGCCCGTGAAAAGGCGGAACTCGTTCGCCAGGACAATTCGGACATGATGACGGAAGCCATTGACCCATTTTTCCACGAAAAATCGAACCCGGGCCGCAAGCGAAAAAAATCGGGGCATGCGGATTCGTTCATCTTCCGCATCAGACCGCAACGGTCCGGGACAACCCTTGAACATCTTTCGAAGACCGAATTTCTTCGGCTTTTCGATCGGCCGGGTCTCTTCCGCACCCAAGTCCCGAAGCTCAGCGCACTCGCCCGTAACCTCAGCCGGTTCGCCGTCTTGATGCGGCCTTTTTCGTTTCAGGCCTGTCGTCTCGAAATCCGGCCCAGCTTCGTATAGCATGGCTTCCGCATCGCATCGCCAATCTTCGAACGATCTCTCGAAACGCCACATCGAACGCGCCATGCCGACCTTCCTCAAAGCCAATCTCCTCGTCCTCATCGCAATCACTCTCGTTGCGCGATTTGGCGCGACACCGGCAAAAGCCGCCGACCCCCCGGTTTTCGACATCGTCATCTACGGCGGCACAAGCGCAGCCGTCACCACGGCCGTTCAGGCCAAGAAGATGGGCAAATCGGCCGTCATCGTCTGCCCCGAAAAACACCTCGGCGGCTTGACCGCCGGCGGCCTGGGCTGGACCGACTCCGGCAACAAGGACGCCATCGGCGGTCTCGCCCGCGATTTCTATCACCGGATCTGGAAATACTATCAGGCCGAAACCGCCTGGAAACATCAGAAAAAGGCCGAATTCGGCAACAAAAATCAAAGCCCGCCCGGCAAAACCGGCGACGGCTCCACCATGTGGGTTTTCGAACCCCACGCGGCCGAAGCCGTTTTCGAAAGTCTCGTGCGTGAAAATGCCATTGAAGTCCATCGCGACAAATGGCTCGACCGCACGCCCGGCAAGGGCGTGATCCGCGAAAATGGCCGCATCAGGGCGATCCGCATGACCGACGGATCGCTCTGGCACGGCCGCATGTTCGTCGACGCCACCTACGAAGGCGACCTTCTCGCCGCCGCCAGCGTGAAATACCACGTCGGCCGCGAATCCAACGCCACCTATGGCGAAACTTTCAATGGAAACCAGGTCGGCATCCTGCACCACCGGCATCATTTCATGAAGCCCGTCGACCCATATCGCACCCCCGGCGACCCAACCAGCGGCCTGCTGCCCCTGATCGACACCAGCCCGCCCGGCACCCGCGGCGAAGGCGACCATCGCTTGCAGGCCTATTGCTTCCGCCTGTGCATGACCGATCACGAGCCCAACAGGCTGCCGTTTCCCAAGCCCGAAGACTATGACCCGGCCCGTTACGAACTGCTCCTGCGCGTCTTCGCCACCGGCTGGCGCGAACTTTTCGACAAATACGACCCGATCCCCAATTTCAAGACCGACACGAACAATCACGGCCCGGTTTCGTCCGATTTTCTCGGCGCCAATTACGATTACCCGGAAGCCTCCTACGAGCGCCGGGCCGGGATCGTTCGCGAACACGAGAAATACCAGAAGGGTCTGTTGCATTTCATGGCTAACGATCCCAGGGTGCCCGATGACGTCCGCCAGGCGGTTTCGAAATGGGGCCTGGCGAAGGACGAATTCCGCGACAACGGTCACTGGCCGCATCAGATTTACGTGCGCGAGGCCCGTCGCATGATCGGCCAGTACGTCATGACCGAACATGATTGCCTCGACAAAAAAGCCACGCCCGACTCCATCGGCATGGGCAGTTACACGGTCGATTCGCATAACGTGCGCCGCTACGTCACCCCCGAAGGCACAGTGCAGAACGAAGGCGACATCGGCGTGCCCACGCCCCGGCCTTACGAAATCGCCCTGGGGTCGATCCTGCCTCACAAGAATCAGTGCGAAAACCTGCTCGTGCCCGTGTGCCTGTCGTCCAGCCACATCGCCTATGGCTCGATCCGCATGGAGCCTGTCTTCATGATCCTGGGCCAGTCGGCCGCGACAGTCGCTTCGCTGGCCATCGACGCCGGCGTGCCGGTGCAGGAAGTTCCGTATGCCGCGATCCGCTCGCGTTTGCTGGCGGACGGCCAGGTCCTGGAACACGAAGACAATTCGACCATCCGAGTTTCGAAACTGCCCGGCCTCGTCATCGACGACGAGGCCGCTAAACTCACGGGCGACTGGAAGGCCTCGTCCGCCAACCGGCCCTTCGTCGAAAGCGGCTATCGCCACAACGCCAATTCGAAAACGCCGATGACGGCCGTTTTCGAAACGAAACTCAAGGCCGGGCTGTACGAAGTCCGTTTGTATTTTCCGCCGAATGCCAATCGGGCCACGAATGTGCCGGTGACGATCCGGCATGCCGGCGGCGATAGCGGATTGACCGTCAATCAGCGCACCCCCTTGAAAGCCGGTGAGCCACTCGCTCTTGGTCGATTCGATTTCGACGGCGGTTCCAGCGTGACGATCGAGACCACGGGAACCGATGGCTATGTGGTGATCGACGCGGTCGAGTTCCTTCCCCGGAATTGAAAGACGAATCAGGATTCGGAATTCGACTGATACGGAACCTTATGTCGTTCGAGTTTGCCGGATCGCTCGCGAACTTTCCTTCCGAATTGACACGCTCATCGGGTATGCTCTTCGACACTCATGACGACCGCGAATTTACCGAATACCGGGAACCCATGCCAGAACTCGCGATAACGCCCCGGGGCCGACTTCATCTCGTGCAGCACGACGACGCCGACGAAACCGCCGGCGATCTTGCTTACGCGATCGTTTCGGCCTTCGAAACCAGTCAGGCCCATGGCATGCTGGCACTTGCTGGCGCGGATGGGTTCAAGGCACTTCCCCCCGCTTTCGAATTCGTCCGAAGCGTGACACGGCATTACTTCACGGCCTTGTGCCGCAACGTGGCCAACGAAGCCGGCGAATCGATCGATCGCGTCGAATTGCCACCAGATCTGACGCAACGGCTTTTCGCCCAGGCACCACCCATGGCGGGGCTCGAATACCTCACGCCGGAAGTCATTGGAGAATGGTGCCGCTCCCTCGACGAACTCGTCCGTCATGAAATCGACGATCACGCGCAAGGCGCTTCAGGCTTTCTTCACGATCATTTTCCGCACTGGCGGCAAGTGGGCCGTGTGACGTTTCATCTCGCCGAAAACAAGCGCGATGCGGATCGCCCCTTCGCATTTCTCGCCACCTTCGCCAACGGGCTCAACGCTCAGGGCAAATTGCGACACGAGCCGCTGGGCAATGCCTTGAAGTCATCCGCCGGACTCGGCGATCGCAAGGCGATGCTCAATCTGCTGATGCCGGTTTCGCGTGCCGCCGAAACCGTTCCCTGGGTCAAGCGCCTTGTCGATTCGGGCGATATCTACAGGCCGCTCGCCTGGTCGCCGCGTGAATCCTTCGAATTTCTGACGAGCGTGCCGCAACTCGAAGCCGCCGGCCTGATCGTGCGCGTCCCCGACTGGTGGAACCAGGCACGACCATCTCGTCCTGTCGTGAATGTCCGCGTCGACACCCGTCAAGAGACCCGTGTCGGCGTCGATGCCCTGCTCGAATTTTCCGTCGACATGAGCCTGGACGGAGAATCTCTCACGCCCGAGGAAATCAAAAGCCTTCTTGAATCCGCCGGGGGGCTCGTGCCGCTCAAGGGCAAATGGGTGCAGCTCGACAGCGACAAGCTCAATCAGGCCCTGACCCATTGGCGGGAAG
>Ga0172376_10005350_pt1 | contig 14360 bp, 9 predicted proteins | sample Lak35m_FD_121114 | JGI IMG/M metagenome (GOLD analysis project Ga0172376, IMG submission 121114) | Freshwater microbial communities from Kabuno Bay, South-Kivu, Congo - kab_092012_35m | ecosystem: Environmental > Aquatic > Freshwater > Lake | place: Democratic Republic of the Congo: South-Kivu...
ACCGTCCCGGGCGGAGGGGCGTGTGGGAATCAGGGACGAGGACATCGCGACGGTCCGCAATGCCAGTGACATCGTCGCGGTCGTCTCCGAGCACGTGCAGCTCAAGCGGGTCGGACGCCGCTGGCAGGGACTGTGCCCGTTCCATCAGGAAAAGTCCGGTTCGTTCTCCGTCAACGGCGAGGAGAAGCTCTACTACTGCTTCGGCTGCGGAGCGAAGGGCGACGTCATCACCTTCGTGCGCGAGGTCGAGCACCTCGACTTCGTGGGTGCGGTGGAGAAGTTGGCGGTCAAGGCCGGGATCACGCTGCAGTACACCGACGAGGTCCAGAACGAGGGCCGCAAGCGCCGCACCAAACTGCTCGACGCCGTCGCCGCCGCGGCCAGCTGGTATCACGAGCGGCTGCTGTCGGCCCCCGATGCGGCCGCGGCACGCGCCTATCTGCGGTCGCGGGGTCTCGATGGTGACGACGTCCGTCGCTTCGGCATCGGCTGGGCCCCCGAGGGCTGGGACGAACTGGCTCGCGCGCTGCGCGTGCCCGACGACGTGTTCGTCGAGGCCGGACTCGGGTTCCTCAACCGCCGCAGTCGGCCCACCGACGCGTTCCGGGGTCGCATCATGTTCCCCATCGCCGATCCCGCCGGGGCGGTCGTCGGCTTCGGTGGGCGCATCATGCCCGGCGTCGACGGGGCCAAGTACAAGAACTCGGTCGACAGCGCCATCTACTCGAAGTCGCGACTGTTGTATGGGCTGCACCTGTCGAAGGCCGAGATCGTCAAGGCCGACGAGGCGATCGTGTGCGAGGGCTACACCGACGTGATCGGTTTCGCCAAGGCCGGTGTGCCGCGCGCGGTGGCCACCTGTGGCACCGCCCTCACCGAGGACCACGTGAAGGTCCTGCGCAGTTTCGCCCGCCGCATCGTGCTGGCCTTCGACGCCGATGCCGCCGGACAGAACGCAGCGGCTCGTGTCTATGCGTGGGAGAAGCAGTACGACCTCGACATCGCCGTGGCCGCCTTCCCCGGGGGCGCCGATCCCGCCGATCTGGCCCAGACCGATCCGGGCGCGCTGGCCACCGCGGTGGCCGAGGCCCAGCCGTTCCTCAAGTTCCGACTGGAACGGGTGCTGGCCGCCGACCGGGCCGACACCCCCGAACAGCGCGCCCGGGCCGCGGAAGCGGCCATGGCCGTGGTGGCCGAGCACCCGAGTGAACTGGTGCGCGACCAGTACCGACTCGAGGTGGCGGCCCGACTGCGACTCGATCCGGCGCAACTGCGCTCGGTGGCCGCACCTCGTCGCAGCCCCCGGGCCGAGCAGCGCCCGGCGCGTCCACCGGTGCTGACCCGCGACACCCCGGCCACCGAGGCACTGCGGCACATGGTGTGGAACCGTGACTCGATCGCCGACCGGCTCGACGAGGTGCTGTTCTCCGATCCCGTGGTGGCCACCGCCTATCGGGCCATGGCCGCCACCGACTCGGTGGCCGATGCGATCACCATGGCCGCCGCCGACGATCCCGTGGCCGGTGAACTGCTCCAGCGTCTGGCCGTGGAGGAACCCGAGTCGACGGTGACCAGCGTGCTGGTGCGCCTCGTCGACGACGCCGGCACCGCGGCGCTGGCCGCGCTGCAGGCCGAGGCCCGGGTGGCCGAGGATCCGTTCTCGGTCGGTGAGGCGATCCGCTGGCTGAACCTGCGGCTCATGGACCTGCGCGAGCAGGAGGGGGAGAACGACCCCGAACTCGAGGCCCTCGACGATCTGCTGTCGTGGCTCATCGGCGTGGAGCACGAGGTCCGGTGACCGATTCGGCCGAACTGGCCCGTCTGGTGGCGGTGGGGCGCGCCCGACCGGCGCAGGTGGTGACCGCCGATGAGGCCGTCGCCGCCATCGATGGTGATCCGACACCTGAGGCCATCGACGAGTTGCGCGCCCGGCTCGCGGCCGAGGGCATCGGACTCGACGAGAGCAGTGTCGAGCCGGCCGACGACATCCGTGACGAGACCGAGATCGCCGTGGTCGTGCGCGATCCACTCACCGACGACATGGACGATGCCGATGATCTCGTCGTGCGTCGTTCTGACCGTCTGCGGCACTCCATGAAGGCCACCGTGCGCATGAACCTGAGCTCGGGTGCGGCCGACCCGGTGAAGATGTACATGCGCGAGATCGGTCGAGTACCGCTGCTCACCGCCCAGGAGGAGGTGGCGCTGGCCAAGCAGATCGAACGAGGCAGCGCGGCAGCCGAACGTCTGGCCGAGCTGACCGCCGCTGGTGATCTGGGTTCGCTGGCCCCGGGGGAGAAGTCGCGGCTCAAGCGACTGGTGCGACTCGGCGACGACGCCAAGGTCGATCTCACCCAAGCCAACCTTCGTCTCGTGGTGTCCATCGCCAAGCGGTACGTGCGGGGCGGCACCATGCAACTGCTCGATCTGGTGCAGGAGGGGAACCTCGGGCTGATGCGCGCCGTCGAGAAGTTCGACTGGACGAAGGGCTTCAAGTTCTCGACCTATGCCACGTGGTGGATCCGTCAGGCCATCACCCGGGCCATCGCCGATCAGGAGCGCACCATCCGCATCCCGGTGCACATGATGGAGGCCATCAACAAACAGACACGCACGTCTCGTGATCTGGCCCAGGAACTCGAGCGTGAGCCCACCGACGAAGAACTGGCCGAGCGACTGGAGTGGTCGGTGGAGAAGGTGCGCGACCTCAAACGCATCTCGGTCGATTCGCTGTCGCTCGACTCGCCACTGCGCGAGGGCGAGGACGGGGTGCTGGCCGACGTGATCGAGGACATGAACTCCGAGGCGCCGGTGGACATCGCCGAGCGGCACATGTTGACCAGCGCTATCGAGGAGGCTCTCGACGACCTCAACCCGCGCGAACGCGAGCTGCTGCGCATGCGGTTCGGTCTCGACGATGCACAACCCCGGACCCTCGAGGAGGTGGGCCGCGAATTCGGCGTCACCCGGGAGCGCATCCGCCAGATCGAGACCAAGACCCTGGCCAAGCTCCGCAACCCCCAGCACAGCCAGAAGCTGCGCGACTACTTCGACCTCGACTGATGCGGGTGCTGGTGGCGGTGGTGGCCGGGCTGGTGGCGAGCGTGGCGGCGTTCGTGGTGGCCGCCCGTCGCCGACGGCCCGAGACCGTGTGGAATCCCGGCCTCGAGTTCGATCCCGACTTCGATCTGACCCTCGAGGAGATCGAGGCCGACCGACGGGGCGAGTCACCTTCGGCCTGACGGGATCCCGGACCTGACGGGGCTCTGGGCCTGACGGAGCTCCGAGCAGCCGCTGCTAAGTTCGGCGGTCCATTCCGGGGTAGCTCAGCTGGCAGAGCATCTGACTGTTAATCAGAGGGTCGTGGGTTCGAGCCCCACCCCCGGAGCCATCGGACCGGCTGGGGCACGGCCTTCAGGCTCGGCCTGCGGCGGTGCCGATCGGCGCCGCCACACCAGCCAGGCGGCGGTACCCACGCCGATCGGGGCCACGAAGGTCACGGCCCGGTAGAGCAGGACCACGGCGATGGCCACCGATGGATCCAACCCGGTCGCCACCAGCCCGGCGATCAGGGCTCCGTCCAGAGCGCCGACGTTCCCGGGCGTCGGGACGAACGAGGTGGCGACCCGGGCCAGCAGGTAGGCGCGCAGGATGTCCCAGGTGGCAGACGACGTGCCCTGACCCAGCTCGGAGGCCAGCACGACGACGATCGATGCGCTGACCAGTGACGACAGCACACCGGCCATCAGCAGCGTCGGGCCCCGCTCACGCACGATCTTCCCGACGCCTCGTTGCACTCGATCGAGCGACTTCTCGAGATGGAATCGACGGGCCCACACCCATCGCAGTGCCACCCACCGGTGGACCGAACCGATCACCGTCAACAACGCCTGGGTGATGGGTCCGTCGCCGGTGACCAGCCGCCACAGCAGCGCAGCAACCCCGAAGGCGCCGAGCGCAGCGAGGCACACGATCACATCGGCGTTGGTGCCATGACCGGCGAGCACGAATCCAAGGGCGACGGTGAGGGCGAGGACCCATCGTCCGAGCGCGAAGGCCTGGCCGCTGGCGGCCACGGTCAGCCCCGACGCCTCAGCCGAGAGGCCGAGTGCGCGGGCGATGCGGAAGCGAGCGGCGATCCCGATGATCGACCCACCGGGAAGGGAGTTGCTGGCCGCCAGATTGACCTGGTCGAACAGGATCCCGTGCGACAGTCGCAGCGCGGGGTGTGTCGCCCGGTGCACCACGCCCCGCACGACCACGAGTGACAACCAGGCGCCGGCCACGATGAGCAGTGTGCGTCGCTCGAGGGCGGCGATGTGGGTGAGGGCGTCGGTGATCAGGGGCCACGAACGCACTGCGCCGATGGCGATGACGATGACCATCACGACGGTGAGGACGCTTCGGACACCGCCTGGCCGGCGGGGGGACCGGACCGGAGCGACGCTGTCGTCGTTCACGGATCGGACGGTACCTACGCCCACCAGCGGCCGAGGGGCGTTCCACGAAGTGTTCGCTGAAAGATCGTGCCGATGTCATCTCGGCGTCACCGGGTGTTGGCCCCGGCCACCGTGGCGTCACTCAGTCGACTGGTGCGAGGCCCGGCCGCTGAGGCGGGGGAGCAGGCTGGCGCCCGAGATGGTTGCCGGTGGCTGCGCGCCGATGAGGTCGAGCAACGTGGGGGCCACGTCAAAGGCCGAGGCGAACGCCAGATCTCCCGCCCCGCGGCTGTCGCCGAGCCCGTCGATCAGGAGCATCCCGCAGCGGCCGGTGTGACCGCCGGTGCGGCGGAACGGCACCGGCCCCACCACCCCCAGATCGGGGTGGGCGATGGCATTGGCCGGCCCACTCCACACCACGGCGAGATCACAGCCCGAGGAGCCGAGGGCGAGAGGATCCTCGCTCGCCATCCACTCGATGTCGCTGACACTCGGCTGGCCGGTGCGCGGATCGGTGCACTGGCGCAGGAACGTCTCGAGTTCCCGGCACACCGCAGTGTGGTCGGCGGGGTCGACGATGCCTCTGGCTTCCCGACCGCGCAGATTGAGCCGTATGCGACCGTCGTAGAACGAGGGCAGCGCGAATGCGGTCATGGTGGGCCAACGCGGGATGTACCACGCCGCGGGTTGCCAGCCGACGCTGGCATAGCCCGGTCGCTGGCGGGCGTGCGGAGCGTTGCGAGCGCGCAGACCGTGAGCGGCATCGATCAATGGTCCGGGCAGGCGCCCGCCGATGCGCCGCAGTGAGCGGATGATCTGCGACACCGTCTTGTTGGCGCGGTCGTCGAACCAGTCCGTGTCCCATAGTGGCGATCCATCGGGAGGAACCGGCACGCACGAGGCATCGTCGGTCCATGTGTGCGGCAGATTCAGCGAAGGGGTGCCATGTTCCCGGCGATGTAACAGCTCGGGTAGCAGCAACATGCTCTGCACATCGGACTGGTTCGCGCCCATCCCTCCCATGGCGAAGACCACCACGACGTCGGGTGCCAGCCGCTCGATGAGCTCTTCGACCAGTCGGTCGGCGGCGACGTACACGGCGCGCAGGGCCTCGCCGGCAACGAGCGCCGAGGGATGGGAATGGAGCGGATGGTCGGGGTCGACGCCGTGCCACAGTCCCTCGACGGCCGAGTGCAACTCGCTGACGACGACGATGGCGAGGTCCCAATCGGGCATGCGTTCGGACAGCAGCCATCCGGCCGCCTCACAGCGGGCGTCGACACCGGCGACGAGGTTCCTCCCCATCGCTGCGCACGATTCGGGAGACGTCCACGGCGTGGAGTAGGTCCATTCGTCGGCCGGGTAGGGGCCGACGCGGGCAGTCAGTTCATCGATGATGGGCGTCGGGTGGCCGACCGGACCGCCCGAGATGCCGGGATCGTGCGCGCCCCAGTTGACGACACCGCGCAGGCCCGGTGCTCTGGAGAAGTCGGCGTATGGGGTGTCGAACACGACGACACGCTTGGCGTCGGCGGCGAAGAAGGGAGCGAAGCGCGCGCCCTCCTGCCACGCTGCGTAGCGGTGGGGATCGAACTCGACGGCGGCATGACGGCCAGCAGCATCGGGGTCGAGGCCTGACCACAGGTGTTCCCAGGCCAGCCCGGTTCGCTGGGCCGAACCGGGCTCGAGCAGCAGGTACGCACCCCGATCGCGCAGGGCGGCCAGTGCGGGAAGTGCACCTTCGCTCATGAGGCGTGATCCGTACGACTGTTCGTAGCCGTCGAGTCCGATGGCCAGGACCTTCGTCACGATCTCTGCTCTCTTCTCTTCGTCATTCTCGGCTCGATCCGACTCGATCGACGATGCTGATGCGGGCCGTAGTATCGCCGCTGGGGCGGTAGCTCAGTGGTCAGAGCACGGGACTCATAATCCCTCGGTCGTGGGTTCGATCCCCACCCGCCCCACTGCAGAGGAGATCTCAGGACTAACAGCGGGCCTCGTACAATTTGAATTCGCCTGAACCCCCGACGGGTACGAGGTTCTTCGTCGACTGGACCGACTTGAAGATCTGCGACAGGAGGTATTGCTGGGGCGAGTTCGCTCGGGAGACCATGGAAGTCTGTGCAACTATGCGAGTTCCGCACGGCATTGACCTTGCGTTGCGGATGAGTTCATCACGTCGAGACGGGAGGAGTCCGTCCTGGTCGGGAACCGAGAGTGGAATGACGTTGACTCGGTCGAGACGCATGAGTGACTCCGTCAACAGCGAAGGTTCGGCCAATATGAGTAGCGGTTGATCCGCAGGGACATTGCGAAGGACCAGTGTCTCAATGTCCTCGGTTCTCGGGGAGACCCTCGGGTTGCTTCGAAGCAGAGAGATCCTGTCGGGGAGACTCTGGTATCCCGTGATCGGCGAGAGCACGGCACCCAGAGCGGAGTCTGGAAACTTGGCTACGACCTTTCCTTCCCACTGCCCCATCACGAGCACTGATGCGCTGAAGAAGACCGTCCCAACCGCAGCGAGGTAGACGGGGCGTCGATCACGAAACCACTGGCTGGCGGCGAGCCATGTCCAGAGGGTCATCATGGCGATGAAGGGCGGGGAGATGTGGGTGAGGTTGTTGGGGTGTGAGCGCCCGAGGAAGTAGGTGAATGCCAGAAACCCGAGCGTCGTTGTCCCGACAAGGGGAACGATCGTCGGGGCTGCCGAGACCCTTGAATTCGGATATCGAATGATCGCGACACCGATTCCGACGAAGGAGGCCACATATGTGCCCGCGATGAGGTAGCCGAGTGACCAGTCTGCTACCGGGAGGGTGCCGAAGCCCTGAGACGAGTAGAGGCGGATGAAGTCAAGATATTCCCTCGGATCAGGAAACTGTCCGCTTCCAATGGCAGTGAAGAAGCCAAGCGCAACTGCAGCGCCAATGATCGAGAGAACTCCGAAGGACAGAGTCTCGAGAGCCTCACTCAATCTTCGATTCGCGACCGAGAGGATGACGACTACCAATGCGAAGGTCCCAAAGCTGTAGAACGCAGCTTCGAAGGCCCAAATCGATGAGATGCCCAGCAATGCACACGAGATGATGAATGGTCTCGTCCTTCGCTCTCCTGACCTGTACGTAAAGCTCAGAGCGAGTACTAGGAGCCACGACGGACCGAACCTAACGAAGCCGGTGCTCGGGTACCACTCGGTGTAGTCGAGCGTGGCAATCGGACCTGCAACAGCGGCGACAACTGAACCAGCGAACGCCCACAGAATCGACCGACTACCGATCACGATCACTGCGAAGACCACGACCATTGCCACGGCCGTCAAGATTCCTACGAGAAGGAGGAACGATCCATAGCCGAAGTCGAGGACCGAAAGGGCTCGCTCAATCGCGTACATCACGCCAACGCCGTACTGGGAAGCCACCTCGACCAACATGAATCGGCCGTTACGGATCTCGTTCGCTGGGCCGAGGAAGAAATTTTGGTCGTACCAGTTGGGGCGATTGGCGACTCCCCAGACCCAGAGCCCAACGGCGCTGCTCACGAGCAATGAGACTCCAAACCGGATTGACCTATTTAGCCCAGTAAACCAGACGGGTATCCCCGGAGGGGTGAGGCAAAGCAAAGTCATCCCCCCGCCCGCAAGGACTGCGCTCCAGAGGATGTTGTCAAGCGACCTGACACTCGGAGGAATGAACGAAATCGCGAGACACATTGCACCTACGCCAACAGTTACTGCTTGCGATGCCGGACCCAGCCTCATGGTCGAAATTATTCGAAGAAGCGGGCGGCGAATAGCTGCGATACCGAGTGTGGTTGGAACGAAGAAAATGAACAATGAATCGCGCAGTTCGAGGACTCCGCCTACGAGGCGCGACGATGCGACCATGACACCGAAGAGCGCAACCACCGGACCGACCAATTGGGGCCAATCGAATCCGCTGTCAGACACAAGCAATCTCAGCGACACGGCAATTCCGATCGGCACGACAAGTACGAGTGACAGGAGCCAGACCCAGGCTTCGATGGTCTCGCTCCGGTCGACCACGAGTCCGAGGGTCGCAACAAAGCACAGGTAGATCGCGATCGCCACTATTGAGCCGATCACTGCGCCACTGACCCCGTCACCGGCAGATCCGGTGCGCTCCGGAGTGGATACTGGTTCTCTAATCAAGCCGCCAGATTCGGTCACTCGCCCACCTCATCTTCGAAGCTCCCTGCGCTCTTGAGGCAGCGAGCATTAGGTTACCTACGCCGGTCTTTGACCCCAGCAGACGAGGTTTCCGACGTTCACCGTCGCTCGTATTCGACCGAGTCTGCTTGCCCGGAGAACCGAACCACCACCGTTCTTCAGACGACCGGGTAGTGGAAGCAATCGCCACCAGTAGTCGAGCGCATACGAATTCCTGAAGCTTCGCACGTTGATGTTTCTGTACCCAGCCCGTGAGAAGAGCTGATCGATACTCTTCTTCGAGAACAACTGCATGTGTTCGATGTCGATGATCGGAGATCGGCGACCAAGCGCACGATTCACAAGTGCTCGGTAGTCGTGGGTCACCGTCACGAATGCCCCGCATGGACGTAGGAGCTCGAGCACGGACTCGGCCATCACCCGCGGATCGAGGACGTGTTCCATCGTCATGAAGCAGCAGACCAGATCGAACGATTGTCGCTCGAGTTCGACCTCCTCGAAAATTCCGAGCCGAATCCACGCCCGACGATCCTTCGGCGCTGCTTCGATGGCCGCACTCGACGGTTCGATGCCCACGAGGGTTCCGAACCCCGCTGACTCCAAGCGGCTGAGGAACGCCCCCGTACCCGTGCCGATCTCGAGTGCAGCAGTGTTCGTGGGCAGGAGAGCCAGCAACGGGGAGATTGCCCGAAGGTATGAGTCGGCTGCTTGTTCTGCTTCAGCGGAGCTGTCGAACTCGGCGTCATGGTAGGCCGATGCCAACTCGTCTCGAGCGGGGGGGTGATCGGCGTAGACGAGGTCGCAAGTGGGGCAGAGGACAAGATTCAGATTCATGAACTCGGGGGCTTTACGTGAGGCGTAACTGAGCGCCGAGAGCCGATCCGGATCGATGTTCTCGCCCATGAACTTCTCTGCGGAATCAGGTGGGCTTCCGCACGTGGGGCAGTTTCGCTGATCAGCCCCTGAGCTCCGGGCTTCATCGGTCACTGGATCACCGCCTTTCCGTCGGGCAGAAGTTCATTGGACTGTCCATCCTTTATGAGCGCAGATCGAATCAATCGCGGTCGCTCTTTCACCTCGATGAGGATCTTGGCCACGTACTCGCCGACCAGACCGATCGCGAACAGATTTACTGCACCGAAGAAGAGGATCCCGATCAGCACGGAGGTCGCACCCTGGGGCGCAATTTCTGGGACGAAGATCCGCAGTGTAGCAATGATCACAGCAGCGATGCCCGACAAGATCAACATGACAATCCCGGTGTTGGTCAGCATCGTCATCGGCGAGTTGCTGAACGAGAAGATCGCCTTCTTCGCCCAGTCGACGTTCTTGATGAGATTGTTCGTGGTTCGTCCGAACATCCGCTCGGGTCGAACGTAATCGATCCCTGTCTGGCGGAATCCGACGTAAGCGCGAAGTCCTCGTAGGAACAGATCGCGCTCTGGGGAATTCAGTAGCCAGAGGACGACCCTCCGGTCCATGAGTGAAAAGTCTCCAGCATCCAGCGGGATCGATATATAGCTCACCCGGGCGAAGATCCGGTAGAAGAACTTGTAGAACAGACCCTGGAGCCAAGACATCTCCCGCTTCACCCTGCGCCCATAGACGACGTCGAATCCCTCGTCCATCTTGGAGTAGAAGTCCTCGATGAGTTCGGGTGGGTCCTGAAGGTCGCCGTCGAGCAACACGACAGCATCCTTGGTCGATAGCTCCATGCCGCTGCGGAATGCCATCTGAGAGCCGAAGTTCCTCGAGTGGGTGATCCCCAGCACGCGGGGGTCACGGGCGCTGATGGCACGGATCACTTCGGCGCTGTCGTCGGGACTTCCGTCGTTGACGAAGATGATCTCGTAGTCGATGCCGAGCTTTCGAAAGGTGTCGGTCAGGCGCTGATGCATGTACGGAATTGCTTCTGCGTCCCGATAGCAGGCGATGATCGCCGAGACGCTACGCGGCCGTTCGGATTTGCCTGCTTTGGTCGCTCGGGCGACATCGTCGGCGGACAACTCGGAGAGCCACACACCAGTGAGACGCAGTCCCGTCTCGAGGGGCGTGGTGGCCCGCCAGTCGATGGTGGCAGCGGCCTTGGCAGGGTTCGCGTACCAGTCGGGGAGATCCCACTGCCTACCCGACATGGAGTTGAACACAGGTTCGGCCCGGACATCGAATGTGGATCTCGCGATATCGACCAGATCGGCGATGGTCGTCATGGTGCCCGATCCGATGTTGAGGCTCTCGCCGTAGAGGCCGGGGTTCATCTTTGCTGCGGCGAGGATGAATGCATCGCAGACATCGTCGATGTAGACGAAATCACGTGAGGTTCGGGGCTCGACCAACGGTGGAAGTTCGCCGACAGAGCATCTCTGTACGAGCGTCGGGATCAATCGGGAGGTGTCTTCGAGTGGGCCGTAGACCGAATAGAGCCGAAGATTGACCCCCGGGAAACTCCGTTCCTTCCCTACGAATTCGATGAAGCTGCTGATCGACACCTTCGAGACCGAGTAGGGGCTGTTGGGCTCGCACTTCGAGTCCTCGGTTGGGCCCGAGCAGTTCGTTCCGTACTCGGAGGAACTTCCGGCGTGGACGAAGGCCGAGACCCCCGAGCGCTGCAACATCTCGATCAGCTTGACGGTGGCGAGGAAGTTGGTCTGGAGGATGAGGTCGGAATCCTGTTCGAACGAGTACGCCCCGTAGGCCGCGCAGTGGAACACCGTCTGCGGCGCCGAGGTATCGACCAGATTCTTCATGGCGGCCTGGTTGTTGAGATCGACCGCGATGGTCTGCTCGTCCGGGACGTCGGCCAGTCTCCAGCCCTTGTCCCGTTGGACCACTGCGAAGACGTCGTTGCGCACACGGGCGATCATCTTGAACAGATTCGTTCCGACGAATCCCGAAGCTCCGGTGACGAGGATCGGTCCCCGGAGAGCTGCGATGAAGGCGTCCCGATCCTCCACGTCAGAGCCCGTCCAGCGCAGCGATCATCGAGTCGACGTCGAGCGACGAAAGGCGACGCAGGTACGTCTGCGAACCGTAGGTCCCGTAGTTGTGCTCCTTCGCATACAGATGGGCGAACCTCTTCACGTGCGTTCCCCCCAACGCGAGATGCAGCAGCAACTGACTCGCCATGGAGCCCTGCGACACGTGTTCCTCGACCACGCACAACGATCCGTTCCGGCCGATCTCCCGCAGCAGTTGATCGGGCGGGGCGAACCGCTCGACGGGCAGAAGGCCGGCGATCCAGAGGTTCGGCCTGCTGCGCTCGGGGATCTCTTCGATCAGTGAGATGAACGTGCCCGCTACTGGTCCGATGCCGACGACGACGGGGCCACCGCCATCGGTGATCTTCCGCCATGGCTCGAACTTGGGCGGTTGCCATCCGGCGGGGGGCTCACCGCGTCCGAGCCGCAAGTAAACGGGGCTGGCGAGAACGTCGGTCAGGGCGACTGCGTCGGCGATGTCCTCATCGAAGGCGGGGACGATCGCGGCCATTCCGGGAAGTGTGAGCAGCGCGCCGTAGTCGTCGATCGCATGATGGGTCGGGCCCATCGGGCCGTACCCGTAGCCTCCACCGTTCCCGACCAGTCGCACGGGAAGACCGTGGAAGCAGACATCGTTCCGGATCTGCTCGAAGGGCCGGGCGTAAACGAACGGCGCAATGCTGTAGGTCCATACCTCGAGTCCCCGGGAGGCCATCGCTGCCGCAGCGGTCACCATGTTCTGTTCGGCCACGCCGGCGTTGATGAAGCGCTGGCCCAGTGCTTCCTGAAGCGGTTCCAGCGCCATGAATCCAAGATCGCCGGTGAGAAACACGAGTTCGTCGCGGTTCGAGCGAGCGACCATGGCATCGCAGAACTGTGTCCGCATCAGCCCTCCATCTCGTCGATGGCGATCCCGAACAGTTCTTCGGTCAATGGCCGGTAGTGCCACTCCATGCGATTCTCCATGAAGCTGACGCCCCGGCCCTTGGTCGTCTGGAGGACAATCACCTTGACGGTGTCGGATGGGGCGGCGAGCGCCTCGGAGATGCTCTGGCGGTCGTGGCCGTCGCAGGTGATGAGATCGACATCGAACCCGCGGAGTAGGTCGGGCAGCGATGACATGCTGGCAACGTCGGTCGTGGTACCGAAGCCCTGCAGGCCGTTGTTGTCGACCATCACGGTGAGGTTGGCGAGCCGATGGTGGGTGGCGAAGATCAGCCCTTCCCAGGTTGAACCCTCTTGCCATTCGCCGTCCGATGTGAGGCAGACCGTGCGGTGGTCGTCGTCGAGGAGTCGGGAGGCCAGGGCAAGACCCGCTCCGAGCGACATCCCGTGCCCGAGACTCCCGGTGGCGAATTCGATGCGTGGGATCCCCTTGGCTGGTGGATGCCCAGCGAGGAGCGAGCCGTCTTGGTGGAACCCACGGAGATCGTCATCGGACAGGATCCCCATCGTCCACAGGGTGATGTAAAGGGCTCCGGCCGAGTGTCCCTTCGACAGCACGAAGTGGTCTTGTTCCCGCAAGTGGTCGTGGAAGGCCACGAAGACTGCGTCGAGGCACGAGAGATTTCCCCCGATGTGGCCGACTCCGCTGTCGAAGTGCATCTGGAGGAGCCGCCGACGGGCCGCGTTGATCTCAGATTCCACGGGAACCCCGAGCGAGCTCCGATCGAGGGGAAGGAAGCGCCGATCGCCTATGAGCATCAGTCAGCCAGACTTGAGGGCCGCAGCTGGGTGATCCCGCTGAGCGACCACGGAAGGGCGGAACCCGAGGGATAGAGAAATGTGCTCGGACTCCGCTCATTGCGACCTTCTGATCACGCTGCCCGTCTGCCGATCACCCACCGTACTCTACGCTTTCCCACTTCGAGGGCACGGAACGGCTGATTCGAGTGCCTATTCGACGCCCGATCGTGAGTTCGGAGTATTCGATGTGTCAGCGAGTGAGGATTCATCGGGCCATCGGGATTGCCAAGCGGTTGTGACGTGCTCGAGCGTGTTCCTGGTGGAGTGGCAGGCAGGTAGCCGAACTTCCCGCTGCTCAGGTGGTTGCCGCAGCCACGAAGACCTCGCCGCGCCGGGCAGGTTCGACCTCGGCGTGACGCAGCTCGAGGTCGGTGCCACGGACGTCCGACCGTCGTGCGCGGAGTCGGCCCAACGATGACTTGGCCTCTGCCCGGCGACCGGCGGAGACCAGCACCACGTCGCGGTCGTGGAGGGCATCGGCATGATCGGGCACGAGTGCCAGCGCGCGCCCGAAGCAGTCGAGGGCGAAGTCCACGTCGGGGGTGGGCGCGTCGAGCCATGGCACCTTCACGCGCATGGCGACTACACCGAGGGCCGTCCACGCGTCGGCGGCGGCTCGGGAATCGGCGGGATCGATGGCGTAGAACTGCTCGATGCGCACGGCCTGACGGGCTCGGCGATACACCTGGCGTTGCTCCTCGGTCGAACCGTCCGTCGACAGCGACAGGCCGTCGGGATTCTGGAAGAACCCCCACAGCACCTCGGGCACGTACACACACCGCATCCCGGCCTCGGTGAGACGGCCCAGCACCTCGAGATCACCGCAGTAGCGCAGAGTCGGGTCGTGACCGCCGAGGGCCTCCAGTGCACTGCGCCGCCAGAACTGCACGCAGCCCGAGTAGCAGTAGAAGAGGTGCAGGGCCGGTTCCCACCGGGTGTGGACGCACACGGCGCTGTCGGGTCGGGGCGCCGACTGCGGGGTGTCGGTGAGGGCCCAGTCGGCGTAGGCCA
>Ga0172376_10005351_pt1 | contig 14359 bp, 9 predicted proteins | sample Lak35m_FD_121114 | JGI IMG/M metagenome (GOLD analysis project Ga0172376, IMG submission 121114) | Freshwater microbial communities from Kabuno Bay, South-Kivu, Congo - kab_092012_35m | ecosystem: Environmental > Aquatic > Freshwater > Lake | place: Democratic Republic of the Congo: South-Kivu...
GAAGGATCCGTATTGAATTCGAGAGGTTCGACTTACGTACGGGCCTGCGCCTTCGCGAAAACGATCCGCCTCGAATTCCGGTACGACAATCCGACTCGGGTAACAGAAAGCCTCGTGCGATGATCGATGCGATTGAGCTGCTCAAGGACCTGATTTCGATTCCCAGCGTCAATCCCATGGGACAGCCCGTGGTTCCTGAAATCCATCTGGAACATCGGGTTACCGATTATCTTGAGGCTCAGGTTCGCGGCTTGGGCGTGGAGTATCGGCGGATCGAAGTCCTGCCCGGACGCGACAACCTCCTGGCCTGGTATCGGGCTCCACAATCGGACTTCACCGTTCTGCTCGATGCCCATCAGGACACCGTTCCGGTGGAAACCATGCTCATTCCGCCGTTCGAACCCCGCCTGTCCGACGGCAAACTTTACGGACGCGGTTCGTGCGACGTCAAAAGTGGCGTCGCTTCGATGTTCGCCGCATTCGCGCGACTGGTGCAAGAAAGGCCCCAGCATTCCTGCAATGTTCTGATGGCTTTCACCGTCGACGAAGAATACACCCATCGTGGTTCGAGCTCCCTGGCCGAAATGAACCACGGCTGCGGGTTGGGAATCGTGGCCGAACCGACTCGCATGAACCTCGTTGTTTCCCACAAGGGCGCTGTTCGCTGGAAGATCCATGCCTCGGGCAGGGCCTGTCATAGTTCGACGCCCCACCTTGGCGACAACGCCATCTACCGGATGGGACGAGTGCTCGAAGCCCTGGCCGAATTCGCCTGCAAACTGGCCGGGAGCACGCCGGACGAGATGCTCGGACCGCCTTCCCTTTCCGTAGGCCGGATCACAGGCGGGCAGTCGGTCAATATCGTGCCGGACGAGTGCTCGATCGAAATCGACCGGCGGCTCATTCCCGGCGAAACGGTCGAAGGCGCGATCGACGATGTCCGTCAGTTTCTGAAGGAAAAGCTCAAACCTGGGGATTTCGACAAAACTCGCTTCGGCGAACCCTGGGTTCGCATGCCGGCTCTGCGAAGCGGGCTTTCGGAACCCTTCTGGAATCGACTCCAGAAGGGACTCGCGGGGGGCAGTGGTGACGAACCGGGAATCGGCGGAGTGCCTTACGGAACCGACGCCGGCCCGCTCGCCCAGGCGGGGCTGCCCTGCGTCGTTTTCGGCCCGGGGGATATCGCCCAGGCCCACACCGAAGACGAATGGATCGAAGCGGATCAGGTCGCCGAGGCGGCTGATCGCTACTTCAGGCTGTTGTCGCAGTGGCATCGCTGAGATTCGCTAAACGTAATCGTCATGGATTTCGCCAGAACGTTCGATTCGTCACGACCCATTTCGACGATGCGAACATGACGACCGCGAAGAAGAGAACGACCCGCGAAATTTGACCCTTCGTCATTCGCACGTGATACTTCGCCTGGTCGAACCGTTCGTTCGGCGCCAATTTCGCATCGCCCCTGACCGAAAAGCGAACCGAGATGCTCAAAGCGGCCAAGTTCACCTATGACGTCGTCCGCAAGGTGGCGGGGCTTCCGCTCGTGCATCGGGCCGGCCGGCTCTTTGACGATTTCATCGGCAAAACCCGGAATTGCCCAGAGGTTCAGGAAAAGCTGCTGCTGGAACAGATACGGCGGAACGCTTCCAGCCAGTTCGGGCGGGATTTCGGCTTCTCCGAAATCCGCAGCTACGACGACTATCGGCGAAGAATGCCGATCGCCCAGTACGACAACTTCGAACCCTACATCGCCCAGGTTCGGGAAGGGAACACCGGGGCACTTTTCGGCGAGAACACGAAAATCCTGATGTTCGCCATGACCTCCGGCACGACGAAAACGCCGAAGACCATCCCAGTGACCGAGCAGAGCGTCAAAAATTATCGCGAAGGCTGGATGATCTGGGGAATACGGGCATTCACGGATCATTGGGACATGCTCAAGTGGGGCATGCGGCCCGTGCTTCAGATGGCCAGCGACTGGTGTGAGCGACGTACCCCGGCCGGAATTCCGTGCGGCGCCATTACGGGCCTTACGGCCAAGATGCAGAGCCCTCTGGTCCGCATTACCTATTGCCTGCCGGTCGAGGCGGCCCGGATCAAGTCGATCGAGGCCAAGTATTACGTGGCCCTGCGGATGTCGGCTTACCGCGAGCTGGGGTGTCTGATCGCAGCGAACCCTTCGACGATCCTTTCGATCGTCAAGCTTGGCGATCGAGAGAAAGAGACGCTCATCCGCGATATCGCGCAGGGCACGATCGACCCGAAGTGGGAGATCCCGGCCGACATTCTCGAATCGTTCCGCTGGCGCTGGCGGATCAAGCACAGATCGACGGCCAGGCGGCTCGAAAAAATCGTCGAGTCCACGGGCCACCTGATGCCGAAGGATTATTGGCCCCGGTTGTGCCTGCTCGCCAACTGGACGGGCGGCACGATGGGCAGCTATCTGAATTCGTATCCTGAGTATTTCGGTGACGTTCCGGTCCGTGATGTCGGGCTGATCGCGTCCGAGGGACGGATGACGATACCGATCCAGGACGGCACGCCGGCCGGGGTTCTCGACATACGGCACAATGTCTTCGAATTCGTTCCGGCGGACAAAATCGACGACCCCATGCCCGAAACCCTTCTGCCGCATGAGCTTCAGGAAGGGCACGACTACTTCATCCTGCTGACCACGCCCGGCGGCCTTTACCGTTACAACATCCACGACATGGTCCGGTGCCGGGGTTTCGAAGGCCGGGCCCCACTGCTCGAATTTCTCAACAAAGGCACGCACTTCAGCAGCATGGCCGGTGAAAAGCTGTCGGAACATCATGTGGTTTCGGCGGTTCGGTCCGCTCAGGACAAACTTGGTCTGCGATTGTCGTCGTTTCTGATGCTGCCGGTCTGGGGCGACCCGCCACGTTATGTGCTGTTGGTCGAGCAGGGCGATTTGCCCACCGAGCGTTTCCAGGAGCTATCGACAGCACTTCAGCGGGAAGTCGATCAGGAACTCGGTAGACTCAACGACGAATTCGAAAACCGGCTCGACACGAAGCGGCTCGCGCCAACCCGCGTAATCCGAATTCCCGACGGGTCCTGGGCGGAATACAAGAAGTATCGCCTCAATCGAAGCGGTGGCACGGTCGAACAATACAAACAACCATGTCTATTGCCTGACCTGAAGGCGATCGATCAGTTTCGCACGGTCGATTCCGTTACGGCCGAAAATTGACCTTGTCAGTTTTCGGAAAATCCGCGATCTTCGTGCGTCTCCGAAACCAGGATGGTCTTCGGAGTCACTAGCCCCGGTCTGTTCGAGGAAGGATCATCAGCGGGGATTAATCCGGCCGAGCGAAGGGAATCTCTCGTGAGTCGATCCTCGAGACGGGCGTATCGAACGTCGCGTGGTCTGCGCACCATGGCATTGGTGGCAAGTCTCTCGCTGACGCCTGGTTGCGCCAAACTGCACAATAAGCTGCACACACACAAGCACGCCGGGGAAGAAATCGCTTACGTCCCGTTTCCGGCGAAGTCGAGCCATGCCGGTCTGGCCAGCGTCAGCCCGCAGATGCCGACGATGGTCAATTCGACGGTATCGAAGCAGGAGCCCGTCGCCTACTCGGCTCCGACCTTCGTTCAGCCGCCGGTGAGTGCTTCGCAAGCTCCTTCGATTTCGGAGCCTCGAACATCGCCGTTCGCGCCGGAGTCTTCCCGATCCGCAACGACGGATTCCGAGGAATCGAAATCGCCCGCTGTGCCCGCACCCGTGACGATTCGACCCGGCACGCCGACTTCTTCGGCCCCCGCGCCAGCCGCTGCGGACGTCACACCACCGGTTCGAACCGACATCAAGCCGTCCGCTGGGGAGACCGCGAAACCGGCGTCAGCACCGGCGACGAAACCGTCTCTGGCACCCGAAGCCAATCTGCCGCCAGTCGATTCGAAACCGCCTTCGATCCCTGAGCTTCCGTCTGCGGACAAGCTCCCGATCGATCTGCCCAAAGACTTGCCGCCGCCGCCAGCAAGCCCGAACCTTTCGCGGAATGCGAACCTGCCGGGTGCGAATTCCAGTGGCAAAGTCGTGCTGAATCCGCCTGTAATTCCGGCATCGCCCTCACCGTTCGGCCCACTCGATTCCGGATCGAACGGAACGCCCGATCGCGTGATCACGCTTTCTCTTCCGGGCTCAGGCCTTGAGACAGGATCAGCTTCGATACCGGCTCCGGCCGAAGCGCAACCGAATGTTCCGGCCTCGAAACCGACAGCCAGTGAAGGCACTTCGGAAATCGCGGAACTTTCGAGCATTCTGGGCAAAACCCGTCAGACTCTGGCCAATACGTCGAATTACAAAGTCGACGTCTTGCTGCAAGAGCGGATGAACGGGCGACTGTTGCCGCAGGACAAGTTCACGCTTTACAAACGTCGTGAGCCCCTTGCCGTGAGAATGGAATGGACCGAAGGCAAGGATGTCGGCCGTGAGGTGATTTACTCACCAGCGGAAACGAAGGGCATGATCCAGATTCGCATGCCCAAGGGCTTGATCCCTCGGATTTCGATGTCTCCGGACAGTCCTCTGGTTCGATCCAAGAGCCGGCACCCGATCAGCGAAGCCGGCGCCGATTCGGTCGTCGACCGCCTCATGGCGACGCTCCAGCAATTCCAGTCAGGCAATCCTGCAGCCGGGCAGCTCACGGTCGAACCGGTTGTCGATCCTCAGTTGGGCAACATTCGCCGCGTGACTCACAGAACGCACGATCACGAGATCTGGGTCGTCGATCTGGAAGAGAATTCCGGACTTCCCCTTACGATTCATGCCACTGACGATTCGGGCGAGTTATTGGAACACTACGAATTCCGCGGCTATCAGCTCAACAGTCCCGAACTGCTGACAGCCGAAGCGTTCGACTACAATGCCCGCTGGGGCAACCAGAAACTCTTCGGCCGTCTGGCGAACGGAAATTCGAAAGACACCGAAACGAAGCGTTGATCGACTCGATCGGATCCGCCAATTTGGCAGACACGGTTCCGCGGGCCGCGGGACCGTGTTTCGTTTTCGGATTCGTTCGAAATGCCGGATTTTCTGGATTTTTATTCCGGTTTATCCGAAAATCGACGAGAAATCGATATTGGCGCAATTGTTGCTCTCATCCAGAATGCGTACGGTATTCGTCGATCCGCCATTCGATCACGTGACTTCCCGGATTCATCGCTCGTCCTGAAACGCAACCGACCTGTCATGGCCAGATCCGTTCGAAAGACGATTCTGATTACCGACGTGGACGAACGATCCCGGGAACAACTTCGGGACGTTTTCGAGCCCGCCGGATTTCGCACGCTGCTCGCAGGCAGTGGCGAGGAAGCCCTGCAACTGACTTGCCAGCACGAAGTGCATGTCGCGGTGTTCGATATGTACCTGCCCAGGCTCAGCGGCCTGGAAACTGTCGAACTGGCACGCAAGACACGCGGTCTCTGGATTCCGACGATCCTCGTGACTTCTCAGCAAAGCGATCGCCTGTTGAGCCTGGCACTCAAGGCCCGAGTCCAGTGCGTTCTCAACAAGCCAGTGGACGTGCCGCTGGCAATCCGGACCGTGAATCGGATTCTCGAAAAATTTTATCGATGACGATCCGGCGGACATTTCGATGCGTCGTCATCGTCGCAATTCCGATACTCGTCCCGATCTTCGCGAATGCTCACGATCTTCCCAGGCAAAGAGTCGATCGAACCGTTCAGCTTCGGTTCGAACCGGCAAGGCTGTTGGTTGAATATACCCTGGAACTTGACGACACCACCATCGCCAGGGATTTGAAACGACTGCGAAATGACGAAGAACTTCCGCCCGATCCGGACGAATGGCTGGATCATTACGGCCGGCTGGTCGCTCCCCTGATCGCTTCGGCCCTTTTGTTGGACGGGCCCGATTCGAAAGGCAATCGCACGTGGGACGTCGTCGAAATCCAGCGCCACCGCGAGATTCACACGATCTATTCGTTTCGGTTCGGTACCTCTCTGGAAAGGCCGGGGAAGTTCCGTTTTCGTGACACCAACTTCGGTACCAGCGAAGGTATCAGCCGACTCGGAGTCGCTTCTTCAGGTAGCGCCGAAGCGAAGAGCGATGAGGCATATCCGGCTTCAGCCGTAGACGAACCCTACCGTCCGGTCTGGATGCTTGACGAAAAAGAACTGCGCAGGACAGTCGAATGGTCAGGCAATGTCGATTGGAACTTGACGAAAGCCGTCGAATCGAAACGGGCGGAGCTTCCGCCTGGTGCCGGATCTGCGTCCGAATCGAAGCCGGTCCGATTCTGGCCACTGGGTCTCGGCTTCATGAGCGCGGCCCTGCTCGGCGTCCTGCATACGCTTCAGCCTGGCCACGGCAAAACGTTGCTTGCGGCCGCGACGCTTTCAGGCGATCGGCGGAAATCGTCTGGTTGGTCGATCGCCGTGGGCTGGGTCGTCAGTCACTTCGCCGTTATCTTCGTTCTGGCCGCACTTGCGCTGGTCCTGCCTGAATCGACATTGTCGACAGTCTCGATCTCGTTGAAGAAAATCGCCGGATTTTTGATCGCTTGCCCGGCTGCCTATCGGCTCGGGAAGAGGATGCACGAGGTTTCGAAAGGCTCGCATTTCCAGCGATCGAAACAGGATTCCGCCGCGATGCCCCCACGAGATGTGTCGAATTCTCATGGCGGCAATGGACTTCTCCTCGGCTTGACTGCCGGCCTGATCCCCTGTTGGGAAGCGATCGGCCTGCTTCTACTGGGCGTTTCGGCCGGACATGCCCTGACCGGGCTGGGGCTGGTGTTGGCCTTCATGTCGGGAAGTCTTTGCGTCGTCGTCATTTCGATGCTCGCGGCCCGTTGGATTTCCGCGATTCTCGACACGAATCGAAAGTCAGGTCAATTTCTCATGATAGGCTTGGACGTGGTGGTGCTCGTGACGGGAGCCGGTCTTCTGCTTGCGAGCACATGGTTTCAGCCATTTCGATCATGAGTATCCGCCGTGAGCCGCATCGTCAAACTCGAAGCCAGACACATCCGGCTGATTCTCAAAAAGAAGATCAAGCATGCCTCCCATGAGCGCGAAGCCAGCGACAATATCGTCGTCGTCGTGCATCTGGAAGACGGCACGATCGGCTACGGCGAAGGTGTGCCTCGTCCCTACGTGACCGGCGAAACGGTCGAAACCTCGCTGGCCGACCTGGAAAGCTGGGACTATCGAGCGATCGCTGGAAGTCCAGGCGATTTCGCCTCGCTTGTACGTTCGCTGGATCGCTGGATGCCTGCTGCAAAAACGGGTGATCCTCGTGGCATCGGTTCGAACGCCGTCCGGTGCGCGGCCGAACTCGCAATCCTCGACGCCTATTCACGGCATTTTGGCGTGCCGATCGGCGATGCTCTGAAGTCCAGTTCCGTGGTGTCCGAGCTGGCAGCGGGCGAACCTCAGCCTGTGCGTTACAGCGGTGCGATCACGGCCGAAAAACCCTGGAAAGAAAGAGTATCCGCAACGAAGATGCGGATCTGGGGCTTCCGCCAGGTGAAAGTCAAAGTCGGAATTCCCGGAGCGGACGAAGCCGCCCGACTCAGCCGAATCCGCCGAAGGCTGGGGCGTCACTGCGAAATGCGGCTCGACGCCAACGAAGCCTGGACACCTGAGCAATTCCTGTCCTGGTCCGAAAAGCTCGCGTTCGCCAACCCTTCGGCTTATGAACAGCCGGTGCCGCACGAAGCGATCGGCGAACTCGGCAAGCCGGAATTCCGGCAGCCGGTTCCGGTGATTCTGGATGAGTCGCTCTGTGGCCAGATCGATGCCGAGGCTGCGATTGAAGGCGGGTTCGGCGAAATCTTCAACATTCGGCTCTCGAAATGCGGCGGCATCTTGCCGAGCCTGCGGCTTATCGCGACTGCCATACGAAATGGCCGGCGCTACGGCCTCGGCTGTCATCCGGGCGAATCGCCGATTCTGTCCGCGGCAGGAAGGGCAGTCGCATCGCGTATCAGGGGCCTCGCTTTTCTCGAAGGTTCTTATGACCGGCACGTTTTGCTTGAATCGTTCGCAACACCTGACATCACATTCGGTTATGGCGGTAAGGCCAAGCCCCTGGCCGGGCCGGGGCTCGGCATCGCCATTGACCATGCGAAGCTCGACGCCGTGACGGTACGCCGCAAGGACTTGATCGATGGCTGACTGGATCGAAGAGAGCCGACAGATTCATGCCTCGGAGGGTTATTCGCTTCTTTGCCGGTTCTGGAAGCCGGCATCGGGGCCGATCCGGAATCGGATTCTGATCCTGCACGGGATTCAGTCCCACGCGGGCTGGTATGAGACGCTCGGCCGAAATCTCGCTGCACGGGGCATCGAAACCGCCATGCCGGATCGGCGCGGGTCGGGCATGAATCGAATCGATCGCGGGCACGCGACTTCGCCAGGCCAGTTACTCGACGATATCGACGCGGTTTACCGAGCCTGGAGGGAATCGAGCGGCGCGGCCAATTTCGAAGCGATTCTGGGCGGGATCAGCTGGGGCGGCAAGCTGGCGGTCGCTTCGGTCGCGACACGCCCTGGTCAGTGGGCCGGGCTTGCGCTGATTGCGCCAGGACTGTTCGCGAAAGTTCGCCCCCCGTTCGTCACGCAACTGCGCATCGCTGCCGCGGCACTCGTCCGACCGCGAAAGCGGTTCCCGATCCCGCTGGCGGACCCGGCGTTGTTCACGGCCGACCCGACCTGGCAGAGGTTCATCGCCACCGACGAACCGACGCTGCACGAAGCGACCGCCCGGTTTTTCGTCACAAGCCGGATTCTGGATCTCAGGCTCAGGCGCTATGCCTCGCGAATCGGCTGCCCCGTAATGTTGCAACTGGCAAGTTCGGATCGAATCATCGATAACGCGAAGACCCGTGCATACGTGAACCGGTTATCGGGGGGCGAGCATCGGATCCTCGAATACGCCGGCGCTCATCACACGCTGGAATTCGAAGGCGGTGGTGTTTCGAAGCGTTATGCCGACGATCTGGCGGATTGGATCGAGACTCTGGCGATCACTTCGGAAGGATGACCAGGTTATCGCGATGGACGACTTCGTCGTAAACCGCCATCGACTCAAGTGCGATTCGCAACTGCTCTTTTTTCAGACCCTTCACGCGCCGAGCTTCAGCCGAACCGTAATTCGCCAGACCGCGAGCGAATTCCTCGCCGGCGAAATCGGTGATCGCAACGACATCGCCTTTTTCGAAATCGCCTTCGACATCGACGATACCAATCGCCAGAAGACTACCGCCATTGCTGACGAGAGCCGTCACTGCCCCGGAATCGACACGGATTCGTCCCTTCGGACGTGCCGTCAGACCGATCCAGCGCTGACGGGCGGCCCGGGTTTGCCCCTCGGCCAGGATGAGCGTGCCGACCGGCTGACAGTCGAGGATCGACGTCAAGGGACACTCCCGTTTGCCGCTCGCGATGACGACCGATCCGCCCGAATGGGTGACCAGGCGTGCCGAGGCGAGCTTGCTGCCCATGCCGCCGGTACCCAGGCTGCTGCGGGAATCGGTCACCAGGGCAAGCGCTTCGTCGTCGAGACTCGTCAGAATCGGCACGGGTTCGCCAAACCCGCCTTCAGGTAGTGGTTTGCACAAACCGTCGACGCTGGAAAGGATGACCAGCAACTCGGCCTGAACCAGATTCGCCACCATGGCGGCGAGACGGTCGTTGTCGCCGAACTTGATTTCGTCGACGCTGACCGTGTCGTTTTCGTTGATGATCGGCACGGCTTGATAATCGAACAGAGTCGAAATCGTATTGCGGACGTTGAGATATCTGGCCCGGCTGTCGAAGTCCGAATGGGTAAGAAGGATCTGGGCCGCGTGGTATCCCTTTGGCTTGAACGCATCCTCATAGGCTCGCATGAGATACGTTTGGCCGACAGCGGCGGCGGCCTGAATTTCGGGCAGATGATGAGGCCGTTTTTTGAGCCCCATCTGTCCCATCCCGGCCCCGACCGCACCCGAGCTGACCAGCACGACTCGACGGCCTGTGCTTTTGATCGCCACGATCTCTTCGGCCAAATGTTCGATTCGCCGATGGTCCAGCGTTCCGTCAGGACTGGCCAGGACATTCGAACCGACTTTGACGACCCAGGTGCGCGAACTGTGGATCACTTCAGCTCGCAGCAGACTCTGACACATCTTGCGAAATACCTGTGTGAAATTCGTCCGAATCGTGGCGGAACCCAACCGCACCAGGGACGTTCAATATAGCAGTTCCGCGATTCGTGAAAATGCGAATCGCAGCGGCCTGACGAAGCCAGGCCGTTCGACAACCCGATTCAGGCAAGTCCTGCAGAGCGTGTCGAAGGAATATGCCTTCGATACGCAGCCGGCCAGAATGGATCGATCAATCCTGATGAGAGTTTCAGCGGGTGTTGCCGGCCGGAGCCGCCGAGGCCGTCGTGGGTGCTCCGCCTCCTTAAAGTGTGGGCTTGATCAACGGCAGGCGAACCGCGGAAACGGCCGAACGGTGCGCTGGTTGCGAAACGATCGCGGGGAACAGGCCAATGAGCAGCGTTCCCACTAGACACCCACTCACGGCGAGCTTCAGCGGCCAGGGATCGTTCGATCGAACAGGGTCGCCTTCCAGGGCGCCAAGATCGCTTTCTTTCAGATACATCGTGACGACGACCCGCAGATAGTAAACGACACCGATCGCGGCACAGATCGCGGCGAAAATGGCCAGCCAGGTGAGCATGCGGTCCGCTTCACGGCTGGCGACGCTGAACAACGCCGAGAAGACGTAAAACTTGCCCCAGAATCCGACCAGTGGCGGGATGCCGGCCATGCTGAAGAAAAACAAGGCAAGATAAAGGGCTTTCAAAGGATTGCGCTGGCCCAGACCCGCCAGATCGTCGATCGTCTCGACCGGGGTACCACCCCGGTTCAGAGAAATCAGAACGCCCACCGCGCCCAGGGTCATCAGACCATAAGCGGCCAGGTAATAGAGGATGCCGAAGACACCGAGTTGCGGATCAGCTGGGGCGGATCCGATGGGCCCGTCCTGCCGGAGCGAAGCGATGAAGCCGAGAAGCAGGAAGCCGCTGTGAGAAATCGACGAGTAGGCAAGTAGCCGTCTCAGGTTGGTCTGCAACAGTGCCATGGCATTGCCCATGAGCAGTGTCGCGGCCGCGACGATGGCGAAACCGACGAGGAACCGGTCCACGACGTAGTCGTTGACTCCATCCAGGCGCCGGCCGTAGATCGGTGAGATCAACCGAGCCATCGCGATGAATCCGACGGCCTTCGGATACCAGGAGAGCAGGGCCGTCATGGCATAGGGGCTGCCTTCGTAGACGTCCGGTGCGTAGAAGTGCATCGGCACCGCGGCGATCCTGTAAGCGAGCCCCACGAAGATGAGGAAGCCGGCAATGACGGCGAACTTGCCGTCAGGGACGTTCACGATGTCGGAATGGAAGACGGTGGCGATACCCTTGATCTGCGTGATGCCCAACTGCCCATACAGAAACGCCAGACCATAGAGGAACAGGGCCGAGGCGAAGATACTCAGGAAAAAGTATTTCGTGGCGGATTCGAGTGTCGTCGCATTGCGGCGGGCCAGATAGAGCATGAGGTACGTCGGCAGGCTGACGAGTTCCAGTCCGAGAAACAGGATCACCAGATCGTTCGCCCCGGCGACGATCATCGTTCCCGCCTGAACGAACAGGAGCGACCCGAAAAACTCGGGAGCCCTGGCCGCATCGACCTGATCGTGCAAAAGCCCCAGGATGATCAGACCGAAGACAAGCAGCCCGAAGCGCACATCGACCGAAAAAGTGTCATTGACGAAAACGGCAGCGATTTCGTCAGGTACGACGCCGAGGGTCATCGTCCAGGCAACGAGCGAACCGAGCAAAGCCGCGGCGCTGCATCGTGCCCAGAATCGGCAGGACTTCGACAGGAACGCGCCTGTCGTAATGATGGCGACCGCGGCCGCCATCAGCACGATTTCCGGGGCCAGTGCTTTCAGCGATGCGGCCGTGTAGTTGTAGGTCTCGACGTTCAACATGATTCGATCGATCTCGAGTGTATTCTTCCGCAGGCTTGAAAGAAACCGGCCGAACGCAACCCGGTGCGTACGGTTCTGTCATTCCGATGCCGATCCGATCAAAATCCCCGCGGGTGCGGCGACCTTGCCAGCGACTTTCGCGGGGGCTTCTTTCGAATCCGAAAACGCCCCGGCCATTTTTTCGATCGGACCGTTCAGGGGTCTCGTGAAATAGCCAGGCCGAATTCCGATGAGGACGATGAAGACGATCAGGGGCGTGAGACCCAGAATCTCGTGCCACTTGAGCGGGTCGATCCGGATCGGTTCATGATCATGGTGATGCCCATCGGCGTGCGTATCGCCATGACCGTGAGCGTCGTGTCCATGATCGGCATGTTTGGGCTCAAGATGAGTGCCATGGCCGTGGCCCGGCTCACGCAAAGAGCCGAAAATCACACGCTGAATCATCCAGAACGTGTAGAAGGCACCAAGAACCATGCTTGTGGCGGCCAGCGAGCCGGCGACGGGGGACGTGTCGTACATACCGACGAGAATCGGAAACTCGCCCACGAAACCGTTGAGCCCCGGCAGGGCGACCGACCCAAGAGCCGCGGTCAGGAGAAAGAACGCCAGCTTCGGCATCCGGTTCCACAAGCCGCCCAGGGCTGACATGTCACGCGTGTGGTATCGCTCGTAAACCACGCCCACGCAGGCGAACAGCGCACCGGTCGTCAAACCGTGATTGATCATCTGAATCGCCGCGCCGGAAATGCCGGTCGAATTCAGGGCGAACAGCCCCAGACAAATGATGCCCATGTGGCTCACGGAACTGTAAGCCACCAGGCGCTTGATATCCTTCTGGGCCAGAGCCGCGAGGGCTCCGTAAATCGCACCGGTGACGGCCAGGGTCGCAAGCAGGGGAAAGAGCACCTTCGCACCGATCGGCGTCATGCCCAGGTTGAACCGGATCAGGCCGTATCCGCCGACTTTCAGAAGGACGCCGGCCAGGAGGATCGAACCGGCCGTGGGCGCTTCCACGTGGGCCAGAGGCAACCACGAGTGGAACGGAAAGAGCGGCACCTTGATCGCGAAGCCGGCGAACAGAAGCAGGAAGATCAGTGTCTGCCAGCCCCAGAACGACTCGGAAAGCCAAGGATCCCACTTCATCGTCCGGAGCCCTTCGGTGAGCTCGGGGATCGAAAAAGTCAACTTCTGGGCTGGCCCGTGTTGAGCGTTCAGTGCCACCAGCAGGAGAACGCCCATCAGCGTCAGCATGCCGCCGACGATCGTGTACACGAACAGAGTGACGGAAGCCTTGCGCCTGTCCGGTCCACCGTAAATCCCGATCAGGAAGAACAGCGGAATGAGCGTGAATTCGAAGAAGATGTAGAAAAGAACGACGTCCAGCGCCGCGAAAAGCCCCAGCAAGCCGCTGTGCAGAAACAGCAAAAGGGCATAGTGCAGCGATACGCGTTCCTGGATCGAATCCCACGAAGCACACACGGCGGAGATCATCAGAAGATTCGTCAGCGAAAACAGCCCCAGACTCAAACCGTCCAGTCCGAAGGCAAGACGAATGTCAGGCGAACCGATCCAGGGCAGCCCCCAGGCACCCGATTTGCCGAACGCGAACTGGGGACCTGATATCGAAGAATCGAACGCAAGATGGAGCGGCAACCCGACGGCAAGCGTCACAAGCACCGTCGCAAGTGCGATTTTTCGCGCGGTGTTCCGATCGAATGCCTTTGGACCGGCCAGAAGCGAGATACCCCCGGCCAGCGGCAGAAGAATCGTCAGAATCAGGAGAGCAGCCATGAGGAGTCAGATCCGTTCGATGAAGTGAGCCGTTGTGCGATCGTCGAGTCGGTCCATTCGGAATGCCGTGCGTCGGAAACATCCCGAATTCGCCGGGATCAAGTGAATACCAGCAACGTCAGAATGCCCACGACCAGAAGAGCCGCCAGAGAGGCGTATGCCTGAACGGCGCCGTTCTGGAAACGTTGAAGCTGGGCCCGCGCCAGCTCGGCCGGGAATTTCGCGACGGTGCGTACGAGACCGTCCACGCCGTAGATGTCGAAGTAGCGGCAGAACTGGGCCAGAACCAGAATCGGCGAGACGAAAAGTGTCTTGTAGATCTCGTCCACCCAGAGTTTGTTGAGCGACGCCGAATAGAGCGGCTTGAGTTTGCCCGCGAGCTGAGCCGGCAGTGTCGACGGTTGCGCGTACATCACGTATGCCAGTCCGATCCCCAAAGCGCCTGCGATCGAGCCCAGAATCGCCGTGGACCAGTCGAAGCCGTGCGGTTCGGCATGGGGCAAACGGTCGTGATAACCGGCTGTGTTTTCCA
>Ga0172376_10005352_pt1 | contig 14356 bp, 14 predicted proteins | sample Lak35m_FD_121114 | JGI IMG/M metagenome (GOLD analysis project Ga0172376, IMG submission 121114) | Freshwater microbial communities from Kabuno Bay, South-Kivu, Congo - kab_092012_35m | ecosystem: Environmental > Aquatic > Freshwater > Lake | place: Democratic Republic of the Congo: South-Kivu...
AACTTTTAAAGAAAAAGGGAGGTTTTTAAGAGGCCCAAGACCAGCCTCTTCTGCTGCTGGTAAACTATAATAATCAAAACTTTTTCCAGAAACTTGAAGAGTCTTTCGCACTTTTAATGAATCATGTCCAATGGTAGTCATTACTGATCCTCTCTTAATGAAATGGATTTACTTAAGAGTACTGTGATTTAGAGGAAAGTGGCAAGACGGGTGCATCATACCAATAAGTTCTACTGGACCTCAAGCATTTTGACATATTCCACTACTTCTTCTCTTAAGTCATCAGCACCAAGACAGTCTCTCAAGAAGGAATCAAGTAAATCAGAATTAGCTTTCATATCTCTTGCCAAATCTTCAAAAGCTTTTTTGCTTTCTGGGAATTGATTGATTAATGGGATACAAGGAACCTTCCGAGACTTTAACTTTTTATATTCTTCTAGATATATGGAAGTAAACGGAATGCCGACCATTTGAAGGTATGATCTTACATGACCACCCATAAGGGGTGTCAGTTCTTCTATTTGAAAAACTCTTTTCACTGCTTCGATAGCGAACTCGTACATATCTGGTCTGTTAAGAGGAAGTAATTTTGAATTTAATTTTTCAAGAACATCTTCTATTTTATACTCTCTTCGTATGTGCTCGAATGTTCTCTCTTCGCATAAAACTTCAATATCTTTTTCTTGTTCAACAGGTGGCAACTCCAACTTTTTATACTCTTCACCTGCAAGATGTAAGATACGAAAAAACCTCGAAGTAACGTCTTTGCTCTCCTCTCGACTATCATCACAACCATAAATTATGGTTTGGAAAGAGAAGCAATAACACACTGTTAAAGCGATTGGTAAAATATGTTTGAGTTTTTGCATTTTTAAAGCTCCTTTATCAGAATTTAAGAGCAGAAGAAAAGATACACAGAAGGCCTCTTTTTGCAGGCTACACCTTCTCTGTCATGCGCACAAGCTCCGCAAGAGGCAAGCGGCGTTTGGGAAGGCGGGCTTCCATCCATCCAAGCTTGGACCAGCCAAAGATATCGAGCGGTAAATTATAGAGGGCAGACTGCTTCCCAAGGAATTCCTGTAAAGTGGTACGATCTTGGTGAGAGAGGTCAACACCCATGAAATCAATGATGATGTTGCCTCCTAAGTGGCGGCCTTTTAAATGCTGGGCGATGAGGGGAATGGCTTCCTTGTTCGTTTGGCTGGCATCCTTGTCTCCTGGGTTGACGTCAATGACAATAGCAGCCGCTGTTACATCAAACACAATGTTTTCTCCACTGGGGAGGGTGACTACATCTTGGAATAAGGAATCCCAAAATTCTTCAACACCAAAAGTCTCAAAAAGAGAGGCTTTATGTTTTTGCACATAGGGGAGCAAATCGGGGCGATGGGTTTTTAGAAAAGAGTGGACATCCAAAAGTGCCTTGTCGTTGTCCACCAAAATCAAGTTTCCTTCGCAGGCATCCAGGTCTCGCAGCCATCGATGAGAAGGCGGGAGGGCATCATAAGGCGTTATACAGGATGCTTTTCCTGATAAAGTTTCAATGGCATGGAACTTTTGCTGTAAAGCGGATATTTCAGCCAAGATTTGGGTGGAAGAAGCATGAACAGAGGCTTCCCTCAAGGTGATGGGTTCATCTTCTCCCGTCAATTCTTGAAGACGGTTCCTTGCGGCAAGATCTTGGATTTTTGAAGATAAAAGGCGTCTTTTTTGGAAAGGATGAAATAAGCAATATCGTCCCCCCAAAATAATTTTTCGAGTTAAGAGGGGCCCTTTATGATGTGTGCCTTTGTCCGGAATAGCTTCGCGCCGAACTTGGACAAGAAGGGCCTGCCCTTCGATAGGCTTGGGAAAAGAAGGTTCAAAGGATAAAAGGCCAATGGTATTTTCTGTAAGTTTTATAAAGGTATGGGTCGTCTCCACACGCAGAACACGACCCCAATAAATTTGATCAAAGTAAGGAAAAAAGGGAATTGGTGTCTCTAGATCAATATCCACGAGCTGACCATCTTTGAGATAAGCAACGCGCCGACAGTCATCTTTTTGGCTGATCAAAAGCGTTATAGCCATATCGTCCGTTTTAATTCCTATTTTTGACGGAACGTGATGCGTCCTTTGGTTAGATCATAGGGTGTCATTTCTACAGTAACAGTGTCGCCGACCAAAACGCGGATGCGATTTTTTCGCATCTTTCCTGAAGTATGCGCTAAGATAACGTGATCATTTTCTAAACGAACCCGAAACATTGCATTGGGGAGGAGTTCGATAACAACCCCACTAAACTCAATTAAATCTTCTTTTGCCATAGGCCTTTAACCTGTCCTTAAAAAATATCGATAGTGATTTTACTGGTTTAGCATACATACTTAATGATATTCAATTAACAGTTTTCTTCATGGCCTCTATATGCTCATACAGATGTGTTGGCCGTTTACGTGTTGGCCAGGGATGATGGAGGTCACCCAGATGGCACTGTAGCTTCTTTGTTTCAATTCGAATTTCTTTGTCTCCGGAACAAATGAGATGGATCATATTAGATTTGTGGGCATGGAGGGTAAGAAGGTTTAATATCCGTGTATTTCCTTTACGGTGGAATCCTCGATGGTGAACCTTATCCACATTTCTAAAACACAAGCCGGAGTGGACACGATGATACATCGGCTCACCTTCATGGTCGATGGCAGGATGTTCCCAGCAAAATCGGTTTGCTAGAAGTGTGAAGGTTGCGCTTTTGGGTTCATAGACCATCGAAGTTAAGGGAAGAAAGGCATCTTGTAAATGTGTCGATAAAATGGTTAGGTCTTCTGAATCTCTGGCCAATAGGCGAAGGGGCTCAAACTTTATAGACATGCAAACTCCTTTATTCAGCAATACGTTCGATGCGCGCTCCACACCCTCTTAGTTTATCTTCCACCCGTTCGTATCCACGATCAAGATGGTAAACGCGATTAATCAACGTTTCTCCTTCTGCTGCCAACCCTGCTAGGACCAAACAGACAGATGCGCGCAAGTCTGTTGCCATGACAGGCGCCCCTCGCAGAATATCAACCCCTCGAACGAGGGCTGAGGCCCCGTGTACGGTAATATGGGCGCCCATACGGCAAAGTTCAGGCACGTGCATAAACCGGTTTTCCCAAATGGTTTCTGTGACCAAGGAGGCTCCTCGGCAAATGGTCATCAGGGCCATCATTTGAGCTTGCAAGTCTGTAGCAAATCCAGGAAAAGGTTCTGTCATCACATCCACACCATGGATATCACTTGTGGGGGATGTTACGTGAAACCCTTCTGTCGTTGGGGTTAGGGTAATACCTGCTTTTTGCAGATGGGTGGATGCTGTGGGAATCAAGTCAAGGGAAGTGTTGGTCAAGTGAACCGACCCCTTTGTAATGGCTGCGGCCATAGCATAAGTGCCTGTTTCAATGCGGTCAGGAATAACCCGATGGGTTGCACCACGGAGACGTTTTTCTCCTTGGATGATGATGGTATCTGTTCCAGCACCGGTTATATCGGCCCCCATTGCCATCAAACAGTTTGCAAGGTCAACAATTTCTGGTTCCCGGGCAGCATTGACCAAGCGTGTTTCACCTTTAGCCAAACAAGCGGCCATCATTAGGTTCTCTGTTGCTGTAACAGAAATAATCGGCATGGTGATTGTTGTGCCGGTCAGTCCTTTGGGTGCTTTTGCATGGATATATCCATCCAATAAGTCAATTTCTGCGCCTAAATCTTGTAAACCGCTTAAATGGATATCGATAGGGCGTACCCCGATAGCACAGCCGCCCGGTAAAGAAACTTGCGCTTGTCCGCATCGTGCCAGAAGTGGACCTAGAACCAAAATAGAGGCTCGCATCTTACGAACAATATCGTAAGGTGCCATTGTATTATGGATTGTTTTTGCTGTTAAAGTTAATGTCTTATGGTTTAGGTCATTGCTGAGGTGGACACCATGTTGGTCAAGGAGAGCTTCCATGGAGGTAATATCTGCTAGCTGGGGCATATTGGTTAAAATAAGGGGCTCATCTGTCAGAAGAGCGGCCGTCATTAAGGGAAGAGCTGCATTCTTTGCGCCACTAATGGCAATTTCTCCCTTTAGGGGAATCCCGCCCATAATCTTAATCTGATCCATTATCTGTCTTTATCCTTCTTTAAAAAGTTGTGTAGGTTCGAATGATTTCTCTTAAAAACTTTGATGGTTTATAGACGAGGCAACGTTACGCCCAGTTGACCCATATATTTTCCGAGACGGTCGCGGTACGAAATATCGCATACCTGGTCGGCTTTCAAGAATAAGAATTGGCACGCCCCCTCATTGGCATAAATCTTAGCAGGGAGAGGCGTCGTGTTAGAAAATTCAAGGGTAACATGGCCTTCCCATTCCGGTTCCAGAGGGGTGACGTTAACAATGATTCCACAGCGTGCGTATGTCGATTTTCCCAAACAAATCACCAATACATCTCGAGGAATGCGAAAATACTCGACTGTACGGGCAAGGGCAAAACTATTGGGAGGGATAATGCAAACATCTGTTTTACGGTCAACAAAGCTATTGGATGAAAAAGCCTTGGGGTCGACAATAGCGCTATCTACGTTTGTAAAAATTTTGAATTCATCAGCCACTCGGGCGTCATATCCATAAGAGGAAACGCCATAAGAAATGGCATTGGTAGGTTTCGGGGTGCTTGAAAGTACATGCCCATTAACAACAGCAAGATCTTCTTTTGTTGTATCGGTCGTTCGAACTTGATTGTCCACAAAGGGTTCAATCATTTTATGCTTAAGGGATTGTTCGCGGATCCAGCGGTCAGGTAAAATGGGCATAAAATATTAACCTTATTCTTAAAATAATCAACTTGATAAAGCTCGTCCTTTGTTGACGAGATATATATAAACCTACACGATTCAGGAAGATTTTTGGAGGTATTTTTTAAAGAGGCTTATTTCTTTGGAACTTCCTCATTGGGGAATTTTGATTTTTCACGCTCCTGGCTTTGACTTTTTCGCTTGCGTAAATTTTCGCGTAAGGCTGCGCTTAAGCGTTTTTGGCGCTCTGATTTAACGTCCTTTCCCTTGGGCGGCGGCGCGGGGGAATGTGGGGTCATTATTTTTGGAGTCCTTAGGGTCAATTATTTGCTTTTTGCAAAATCAAATAAAAGAGCTGGAGTATCTGAATAAATAGCGTAGGCACCTAAGTTTGCAGCTTTTTTATAATCATCAATCGTATTAATGCCGAACATAACAAAATGGGCCTGGGGTAGCTTTTCTCGAACCCTTTTGATTCCTGGTTCGGTCCACATCACGAACTTAATAGGATATTTGGCCTCTCCCAGGGCTAATTTCTCCCCGAATTCCCCCTGCCTTTCAAGCTCAAAGCCGAGCCAGATGGGCTTTTCTGTTTTTGTAAGCTGAGCTGAGCCTGTTGCGTTCAGCAATTCCTCTACCGTATTCCTACGGCTTTCAAAAGATATGGCTTGAGGGTAATGTGCTTTTAGATAAACGAGGTGGCTATCATCTGTTGAATAGAAGACGAGCCTGCTCCACGCATTGTGTTTTTCTGCAACCTTTGCGATGGCTTCAATTAGGGTGTCAGCAGGTAAGGACTTTAAATCAACAATGATTTTGGTGGAAGGAAACGCTTCTAAAACTTCTTCGAAAAGGGGGATTTTATGGCCTTTCTCGCGCTCTGGAAAAGTACCATTCTTTTCGAATTTATAGGCTGCATCAAGTTTTTTGAGGTCATCATAGGAAAATTCGCTTACTTTACCTTTTCCGTCCGTATTGGCAGATAAATCTCCCGGGTGGTACACAACGGCCAGGCCATCTTTTGTCACTTGGACATCAATTTCTAGTGTTGTTGCACCGAGTGATACGCAGTTTTTTAAGCTCTGGAGTGTATTTTCAGGAAATTCTGCCCGTCCTCCGCGATGGGGGATGATTTCTGGCAAAGGTTGGGGGATGGCAGCTTCTGCCTGAAATAAGGCGAAGTTAACGAGAACGAGGACAATTCGCGAAGCCCAATATTTCATTTTCTGTTCCCTCCTAATATACGGGTTGGTTAGCCTTTTACTCCTAACATAGGTTCCCTCATGTTCTCAATGCGTTTCTCTGTTACTAAGCAACTTAATGAGGAAACGGGTTGGACGGGTCCTCTCATTTATAAAATCATCTTGAATCCCCCTTATACCTATGTCATGGTTTCGGGGTGCCCGGTTGCCGCCGTGGCTCAGTGGTAGAGCACACCCTTGGTAAGGGTGGGGTCGAGAGTTCGATTCTCTCCGGCGGCACCAGCGTTTACGCATGCCGATAACAGCAAAATCTCCTTCAAGAATTTTGAGAACCGTGATATAAAACAAAGAGATATACACGGTCTTAACCGGGGGCTTCCGAATAGCCCTTCATTTAACCCCACTCTTAGCAGCGTAGTTGGATTAAAATTTATGGCACCGCATTCACGTTCATATTCTAGGTATGCCTTTCTCCCTTCTTCTGTCGTGGCATTTCTAAAGCGTCGTTTAAGCCAATTTACAGGTTTTTTCATGGCTTGTCTGGGGTTTGCTTTGGCTGCTGTTTTGGTAACTTACCACCCTTCAGATCCTTCGTGGAACCTGGCCATTGACGGGCCTGTTAAAAATATATTCGCTTTTCCGGGGGCTGTTTTAGCAGATGTGATGCTCCAAACTTTTGGGGTAATTGCGGCATTCTGGGTGATTGCATTTATGGGGTGGGGCATCCGTTCTATGATTGCTGTTCCTTTACGTTGGGTTTTCTTTCGAGTATTGGCATTCATTTGTTCTGTACTCTTCGCAACAGCTGTTGCAGCACAATGGCCAGCACCTAAGGCATGGCACCTGCCTAATAGTTTAGGGGGAGTGTTTGGGGATATCTTGATTCATCAAGCTTACGAGATATTGGGTATCTCTGCTCTTTCTTTGATGGGCATTGGGGCTTTGTTCTCTATTTTATCCGTTTGTTTGCTGATAGTGAGCCTGGGTATCTCCTTCAGGCAGCTTCTTCAAGCTTCTTTGAGTATTAGTATTGCCATAAAAGGCATAGTCTTTTTCCTTTGCCGAAGGGCCATGGATCTTATTTTTTGGGGATCTGGAAAAAGAGAAAGTGACGTAGCAGAGGGGCAGCCTATTTTATCAAAAAGCCCTTCATTACCGACTAACGAGAATAATCTTACAAGGCCCCTCATCTTTTCTACGAAGTGTGAGGAAGAAGGCCTTCATATTACCCCTGAAGATCAGGCTATTCATCAAGAACACTCCACCATGACGCAAGAAACGACTCAAGAGCGTTTTAAAACGCCCATTATATGGGGAGGGAGGCCGTCCAAAAATCCTATGGATAAGGAAGTTATTGAAGAATCCGCGTCTTTGGAGACCATGAGAAAACCAACAAAATCCTCCCTTTCTTACGATCTGATATCGGATGCAACTTCCATGGGTTGGGAGGAATACACACTACCATCCCTTGAGTTATTAGATCCGTCTTTGCGCCAAACAACTCAAGATATTGATCCTGAGCTTCTTGAAGAGTCAGCTTATCATTTGAAAACTGTTTTGGAAGAATTTGGTGTCCGAGGGGAAATTGTAGCCGTACGTCCTGGGCCTGTGGTGACCATGTATGAGTTTAAACCTGCGGCAGGTATTAAAACATCTCGCGTGATTGGCCTTGCAGATGATATTGCTCGCTCTATGAGTGCCTTGTCTGCTCGTATTGCTGTAATCCCAGGGCGTAATGTTATTGGTATCGAGTTACCCAATGCCACCCGTGAGACCGTTTATTTACGAGAACTCCTCCAGTCTGAGAGCTATGAAAAGACGGCTACAAACCTTGCGTTAATTTTGGGAAAAGATATTGGAGGGCAGCCCATTATTGCTGATTTGGCACGAATGCCACACCTCTTGGTTGCAGGAACAACAGGGTCAGGTAAATCTGTTGCAGTGAACACGATGATATTGTCCCTTCTGTTCCGCTTATCACCAGATCGATGTAAATTTATCATGATTGACCCTAAGATGTTAGAGCTGTCCGTTTATGACGGTATTCCTCATTTGTTGTCGCCCGTTGTTACAGACCCCAAAAAAGCTATTGTCGCTCTCAAATGGGCGGTTCGTGAGATGGAAAGCCGTTATCGAGCTATGTCAAAATTGGGAGTTCGCAATATAGATGGATATAATGCCCGTATAAAAGAAGCTCACCAAACGGGTGAACTCTTGGTTCGGCGCGTCCAAACGGGTTTTGACCCTGATTCTGGGAAGCCCATTTTTGAAAATCAGCCGCTTAACCTTGAGTCTTTGCCTTATATTGTTGTCGTTGTGGATGAAATGGCAGATCTTATGATGGTTGCCGGCAAGGAGATTGAATCTGCTGTTCAGCGCCTTGCGCAAATGGCAAGGGCTGCAGGTATTCACCTGATAATGGCGACCCAGCGCCCTTCAGTGGACGTTATTACAGGGACGATTAAAGCCAATTTTCCAACGCGTATCAGTTTTCAAGTCACTTCCAAAATTGACAGCCGAACCATTTTAGGTGAGCAAGGTGCGGAACAGCTTTTAGGGCAAGGAGATATGCTTTATATGGCGGGCGGTGGTCGCATTACCCGTGTCCATGGTCCTTTTGTTCGTGATGATGAAGTTGAGCGCGTTGTTGCTTTTCTCAAAACTCAAGCAGAACCTGTCTATGTTGATGGTGTAACGGATGATGAGGATGACCTTGTAAGTTTTGACGAGGCTGATGGGAGGGGTGGTAATGCTCTTTACAATCAGGCTGTTGACCTTGTGATGCGTGAAAACAAAGCTTCGACCAGCTTTATTCAGCGCCATTTACAAATCGGCTATAATAAGGCTGCTGGAATTATTGAGTTGATGGAAAAAAATGGGATCGTCAGCGAAGCCAACCATGTTGGTAAGCGGGAAGTGCTGAGATAAGTTAAACAACCCGAATAATAAGGTTCAAGGCTATTTAAATGAAATAATATAATGAATATCAAGGGCCATTGAAAAAAATTAGATAATTGTTGGCCTATGCTTCATAATTCGGACCAATCAATATGCGCCAAATTGAAAAATTGGTTTCACAAGAAACCCTTAATAAATTCAAAGCTTATGAAAGACTTTTGCGGGCTTGGAATCGACGCACAGCCCTGGTTCAAAAAGATACACTAGAAGATTTTTATAGTCGCCATATCTTGGACTCATTACAAATCGTTCCCATTATTGAGTACTTTATTTCTGGAACACTTTCGCCTATTAATCTTTCCACCTTCCTTTCTCAACCGAATACAAGATTGGATGGTCCTGCTGAAAACGTGGCTAACATTTCAATTATAGATGTCGGAACGGGTGCTGGATTTCCGGGGTTGGTTTTGGCAATATGTGGTTTTAAAGGGGTTGCGTTGTGCGAAAGTAATCATCGAAAATGTGTTTTTTTAGAAGAAGTTGCGCGCCAAACGCATACGAATGTTCGTATAATTAATCAACGTGTTGAAGACGTTGACGAAAAGTTTGATCTTATGGTTTCTCGGGCGTGTACGGATTTAAATGGATTATGCTCGACGATGTGGCAAATCTCCCGTACATCTTCCTCCTTTGGAATTTTTCACAAAGGAAAAAACTGGAAGGAAGAAGTTTATGAGGCCCGGAAGCATTGGAATTTTGATATGGAATGTTATCAAAGTCTGACATCTGAGACGAGTTCAATTATCCTTCTCCGTAAATTAGAAGAAATTTAATGTATTTTTCCTATAAAACGGATGCCCATCTTTAGGGTTATCATTTCCTTTTATTCTTCAAAACTAAGAAAACATTCAGTATTAAAAGATTGGATGATGAATAGACGCTTGTTACTTAAATAATAAAATAAAAAGCGATATGGGATATATAAATGCAAGTTCTATACTTATAAAAGGTATGAGGCATAATTGAAAAGCCATTTGAATTAGATAGTAATATTTTAAAAGACTTAATTTATAGATTTCTCTCATTATGGAATGGAAATTTTTTTTAATATTCGATGGGGTGTTTTTTTACTCATTATTCAAAATGGACAAAGTTTATTATTTTTTAATATTAACCCTCTGAAATCTTCTTTTTCATGTTTCACGTGAAACATTTTGGCGATTTTTTTGTAGGTTTGCCAAAAAAAGCAAAATTTTCTTTGTGTGAAAAAGTGAAAGATGTGTTTCACGTGAAACAATAGGGTGATTATGGAAAATTTAGCCCAATAATCGAAAAATTAAAGATGGTCATTTTGGTTTTAAAAGGAAAGATAGATTTTTTTAGAGAATTTTTAAGAGATTGAGGGCGATCAACTAAAATAAATAAGGAAAATGTTTAAAATTTAAAGAGTTTTTCGCAATGTCAAAAAATTAATTTGTTTTTTGAAAAAATAATTTAGAAAATTAACCAAAAAATTGTTTCACGTGAAACAGATGAAGGAAATGAATAATAAGCCAAAAAGTAATTAGAAAATAATATATTGCAATGAAAAAAGATTTTTTCTAAAAAAAATGGTTCGACGTGTGCGGTATTCTCTCACATCAGGCTCTCGGTAGGCTGGAGAGCAAGGGAAATCATAGAAAAAAACAGAAAGTAAATAAATTCTGAATTTTAAGGTTAATTTTTGGTTAAAATGTCACATGGTGGGGTACCCCCTCCAACCGTATTGCTAAATAATAAAAATATAACTTAAAGTATAGAAAAAATCTTTTTCTGCTCCTAAAGCTCATCATATGCTTAGAGCATATTGACCATTTCTGCGAAGCGTGCTTTGCTAGTGCTCGGCAGCTGAAATTGTCGCGTGAAGCCGGGTCCATAAAAATGGAAAGGGATAGACATAATAAATTACCTGAAGAAAGGTGAGGCTGGCCGGTATAATGCTGCAAAGTTACTTACTTTCAAAAAAACCTTGGTTTTATAAAATAAGAGGACTGATCTAGAAAAAATTATTATGAGTATTTCCTTTACGACATTCCAAAACTCAGCATGGAAAGATAAAATCGACTTAGAGCTCAAAGGTAAGCTTGAGTCATATACGAATGCGCCATATCTTACTCAACCTCAAGGAATATATGCTCACCATGAAGCACAACTTGTTGGGGGAGTTATTTTCCAAAAATATAAAGATATTCTATGGATTGATGCCCTTTGGGTTGATGAGCATTTTAAGAGGCGAGGCATTGGAAGAGGCATTTTAAACCAGCTGATATCAATCTCCCAGCAGGAAGATGTCCAAAATCTTCAGCTTAACACTTTTTTTTCAGAAGCTAAAAGCTTTTTTGAGGCCTGTGGGTTTGACGTAATCAGTCAGATTCCCAATTGGAAATACGACCTCACATGTTATTTTATGAGGAAATCTTTATGAGTATTCCTCATTCCTCTTTTTATTTCATTCGGCATGGTGAAACCGAATGGAATCGGTTGAAACTCATTATGGGACAAACGGATATTCCGTTAAATGAGACAGGCATACGCCAAGCTCATGAGGCAAGAAAAATGCTCACAAAAATAGAAGTTGAAAAAATATATTCTAGCCCTCTCCAAAGAGCACGCCAAACCGCTGAAATTATTAATGAAGATCCCAGGTATCCTATTGCTTATATGGATAATTTAAAAGAGCGTGGCTGGGGGAAGGGAGAAGGACAGTTCCATGAAACCCTTTCAGATTTTAAGGGGATAGAGTTGAGTGTAGCAGACCTCCCCGAAGGCGCTGAACCCTATAATACATTTGAAGCCAGGGTTGTTTTAGCATTAAACAAAATTCTTGCGCAGTCTTCAAAACCGCCTCTTATTGTAGGGCACGGGGGCATTTTCCGGGTGCTGACAAAGCTCTTGGCTGAATCAAGCTTCCCCCTAGAAAATTGTGCGCTTTATTTTTTTAGACCTCCGGAGCACCCAGGCCACCCCTGGCTCATTGCCAATCTAAACGATGGGTAGATAAGATAATTTAATTTGAGGATAAAATGAGCAAGCAAAGGGTAGCTGTTATTGGGGCAGGATTAGCTGGGTTGACAGCAGCTTATCGCCTTCACCAAAAAGGGTATGAAGTTGATGTTTTTGAAGCACGCAAGCGTGTTGGAGGTCGTGTTCATAGCATCTTAATCAAGAATCTTGAAGGTGGGTATTCTGTTGCAGAATTAGGGGGTCAGAATATTGGGGATGGGGGAGAAGCACGCTACTTTTTATCTCTTGCCCAAGAGTTCAATCTTGAAACAATTGAAAATGAAGTTGGATTTTCAGCTCTTTTTTACGATGGGGAAGAGTTTTATGATTACCATAAGCTTTTAAAAGCATACCTCTCTGACACCCCAAATCTTCAAGAACTGTTTGCGTCTTTGGAAAAGTCATCCTATACCATGCAAGATGTTCTGGATGGTTTATTTCCCAAAGATTCTCCTCTAAAACGTGCGCTTAGCCTTCATCTCTCTTCCTATGAAGGGTCTCCATCGTCTGCACTCTGCCTTCACCATAATATAGAAACCTTAAAATCAATCATTCTTGGTGGCCTTGCTTCTACTCGCCAATCTTCAATAGACTCTAAGCCCATATAGGCATCTCACGGCACTTAAGGGCGGGAATGCCAAACTGCCTTTGGCAATTAGGGAGAAAATGGGCGACAAGGTACATCTCGGCAGGGTCTTAAAAGAAGTTGGGAGAGAGAATAGCAACCAACTCAAGCTTTCCTTCCAAGATGGTTCAATTTTTCTCTGTGATAAGTTGATTTTGGCTATGCCCTGTTCTGTTTATAGCGATATTGCTTTTGATAGGGGAGTCATCCCCACAGAAAAACTACAAAGAATCAAGCGTGTCCAGAGTGGCAGTAATGGAAAAGTTTTACTTCCCATAAAGGTGGGGCGCCTCACCCATAATGCAATCCTCACAGATAAGATGGCCGCTTTTTTTTGTGGTGGCAATACGATCTTGACCCTCTATTTTTCACGGGAAAGTGGCGCCCATCTCTTGAAGAACCTGAGAGATTTGTTTCAAGAAACACGAGTTGCCCTTAGCTCGGGTTTTAAAAATTCAATCTTTCCAGAGGAATGGCCCGTTATTGCGGAAGATGGACATTTTACCCAGTATAATACGCCTGTTGCTAAGTCATGGTGGGAAGATCCGTATGCCAAGGGTTCTTATTCAAATTTTGGCGTAAGTCTTAAAGAGCAATTTGCCGAACAAATGACCTACAAAGGCATAAAGCTTAAAGCCTTGTTTGAACCAGTGAATGATCGAGTCTTTTTTGCTGGTGAGCACACGACCATTCTTGATGAGATCGGTACAATGGAAGCGGCTGTCGAATCTGGCGAGCGAATCGCGACTTTATTTTAAGGGGCTTTCAAAGGGCGAAAGCTTGAAAAACAACCCGAACATTATCGTTTTTGCCTTGATTTTTGACCAAAAATCAGTCAAGTGAATCTTTATTGAATTTTGCGATTGAAAGAGAGGGGATCCCCAAGATTTGGATGCAGCGTTGCTTGCCTTATACAAATACAGATGATAGTGGGTTGGTATGCGGGCTGTGTCACCTAAAAAAGGCGGACGTTCTCTATGCCGAGGCCGACGTAATCCACCCACCGCCTAAAACTTGCGTACCCTCAAAGAAAACACAGGCCTGCCCATTGGCAATGCCATACTCAGGCGTCTCAAAATGGACTTCTGCCAGATGGGGCTCACGTTGGAAAATGGTGGCTGGAATAGGTCCTTGGGTGGAACGAACTTTAACGGATGCTTTTAATCCATCTTTAAACGTTGTCTCATCCATTAACCAATTGACGTCCCGAACCCAAATACTTGGTTTAGCAAGAGCTTCATGAGGTCCCACAATAACCCGACGGGCTTCAGGGTCAAGCTGCACAACGAATAAAGGATCAGGATTTGAGATACCAAGTCCGCGCCTTTGGCCAACCGTATAGTTAATGATGCCGGTGTGTTGGCCCAAAACACGGCCATCCAGATGGACAATCTCTCCTGGGTCCAATGCACCAGGGCGATATCTCTCAACCACGCTCGCGTAACCGCCGGAAGGCACAAAGCAAATGTCTTGGCTGTCGGGCTTATCAGCAACACTTAAGCCTAAGCGTCTGGCATGCTCCCGTGTTTCTGATTTTGGCATGCCCCCTAAAGGAAAACGCAAATAATCAAGTTGCTCTTGGGTTGTGGTGAACAAAAAATAGCTTTGGTCGCGGTTAAGGTCGACGGCTTGATGAAGCTCTGGCTTTTTTTCTCCTTCAAGGCGGCGTACATAATGCCCCGTAATTAAGGCTTTTGCATTTAAATCTTTGGCTGTAGCTAACAAATCCTTAAATTTCACTCGTTGGTTACAGCGAATGCAAGGGACAGGGGTTTCTCCTTGCAAATAG
>Ga0172376_10005354_pt1 | contig 14354 bp, 10 predicted proteins | sample Lak35m_FD_121114 | JGI IMG/M metagenome (GOLD analysis project Ga0172376, IMG submission 121114) | Freshwater microbial communities from Kabuno Bay, South-Kivu, Congo - kab_092012_35m | ecosystem: Environmental > Aquatic > Freshwater > Lake | place: Democratic Republic of the Congo: South-Kivu...
ACCCGTCGCTCCCCTTCGGCTTGCACGCGCCGATTCTCTTCAAAGAAATACGGGGTGCTATCAATCACATTATCTAAGAATCGGATGGCATAGCGCGTCGCTTGGCGCAAATCATCCCACTTCACATCGTGCTTGTCTTCATCATAGAAGCGGGCGAGGTTAATCGCCCCTAAGTTGCACACCGAGAACGCGCCTAATGGTTGTTCGCCGCAGGGGTTGGTAGCAATCAAGGGGTTGAAATACCAGCTGTTGGACAGGTCATTGCTCCGCTCCCTAAACCACACACCCGGCTCTGCGCTTGCCCACGCGCTCTCGATGATGGCGTTCCAGACTTCACGCGCCTTGACTGTCTTATACGGAATAACCTTATGTCCGCCTGCTCGCCATGCGTCAATATCGCCCGACCAAACCGTGTCATAGTCGGGATCGGATGTGTCGGGGAATACCAATTGCCAATCTCCATCACGCTTAACCGCTTCCATCAGTTGGTTAGAGACCCCGACGCTGATATTGGCGTTGGTGATTTGTCCTGCTTTGCGCTTGCTATTGATGAAGTCGAATACATCAGGATGCCAATCATTGAGGATGAGCATAAGTGCGCCACGACGCGAATTGCTGGTATAAATCCCCGCACCACTTAGCAGATGCACCTCATCTACTTCAAAGTCAAATACTTCAGCGCAATCAAGAGGGCGAATTGTGGCAATCGTATCTGGCAAAACATTCAAGGTATCTTGTATCGCTTCAGCAAAATCAAACTCATTCCCTCCCAAGAGGCGTGCTTGGATTTTAGCCAATTGGTTGTGAGAGATGCGCTCAGAAACTCCATCGTAAATCCGTTGACGATATTTGGCACGTGCCCCCAATTCTGTCCAAACAGAGGCAGGATAAGTATGATACATATCTCGTTCACCAGGTGTTGCTCCTGCCAGCTTTTCGGCGTTTACAAACTGGATGAACCGTTCCTTGAATCCATTTCCCGTTACAGATAGGCGATATATATCTTGCCAAGTGCCCGTGCGCTCTTGACAGGAAATGTGAGCCACAATACCGTTAAGGCTCAACAGTTGTTGCAAATCACCCAACATGTCACGGCTAATGCTATCTATCCCGAAGCCTCCCTTTCCTCCACGATTGCACCCGTCCGCATCAAAATATCCTGCGATGAATGCGCCCATGACTGAGGAGGGTGAGCGGAAAATCGCTTCTGGAACACGCACGTGTGCGGCTTTAGGTTTCAAAAGATGATTTGAGCGTAGCCATTCAATCAACATACGCGAATAGATAACGATGTTCTGGCATGCTCCATCCCCATTTTCTAAGGTTGGTTGAATACCAAATAATGTTTGAACGCTCTTTAGTAAGCGGTCTCGAATTTCAGGATGAGCATTCGCGGTTGCCAGCTTAAGTGCTTTAGGTGCTTGCCATGTCACCTTTTTACCCATTTGGACATAACCATCAGCGTAAGCGTAGCCCAACAAATACGCCAAATCCTCATCTAATTTAGCAGGTAGTTGAACATCCGTATTGAGGCGCGTACTCATGACCGAGCGTTCATAGGTCAAGGGCTTCAACGAAACATACTCTCCGTCGATGCCTTGTCCCAATAAAAGTAAAATTTCATCGCCTTGTTGCAAATACTTCAGTGGCATAGTGGTGATGTTGCCATCCATTAAAACCGCTACTTTATGATCTTCGGTTATTTTCAGGCGATACCCGCGCGTTGTTTCAACTTCATAGAGCGGCTTGCTGCCATTGCGAAAACGAGCGGTTATAGAACGCAACCCACGATGTGTATGGGCGAAAAAGGCTTCGCCGGTTTCCATGCGATCAGCTAATTCAGAAGCGGGGATTAACCCCTTATCGGTCAAAATACGTGTATCCGCACTAAAACAACCGCCCTGCTCAATCAAACCGGTGACGAAGCTATACAATGCTCCCCAGCTGACTGAACCGCTAGAACGCCCGTTCACGCCCTTGACGTAGGCATGACGGGGGCGCAAGGTTGAGATGTTGATGCCCACCCCACCCCCACGAGACATGATCTCGGTCATTTGTCCAAGCGTATGAATGATGCCTTCGCGCGAATCTTTAGGGGATTCGATGACGTAGCAGTTGTAGTAGGTCAGGTTTTGATCGGTGCCTGCGGCGGTGAGGATGCGCCCACCGGGGACGAACTTCCAATCATCTAACAACCAGCGGAAATGCGCTTGCCAGCGAGTTTGTTGTTCTGGATCAGGCTCAATTTGTGCCACCCCCCACGCCACGCGATCCATCATTTGATCGGGGTGTGTTTCAAGGGGTTTGTCCACATGTTCCAAGTCGCGCTCCACTTGCTCGCCATCTAGCAGTTCGACCGTGACTTTGGGTAGTTGAATCTTCACGACCTTGCCGATTTCACGTTGTCCGCTTTGCTCATTGATAACCACAACAACAACATCCCCTACCGTCAGTGAGGCGCGTGTGCCGTCTTTCAAGGCGTAACGGTCGAGGAAGATTTTATACCCCAATTCGTTGAGAGTATTGGATTGTGTTAGTTGGCGCATCCGTCAATATCCTTCGATAATAATCCAAAGAGTGAGATGGGTTGTTCATTCATGGAGACAAATTGCTTGAGAATAAATAAAGGGCAACCGTAGTCGCCCATTGTAGTGACTAATCGCTATCGTGGCGACGTTGACGGCGTTGACGACGTAGGTAGGCGGGTATGTCAGTTTCGTTCTCGTAATTGTAAGCCTCATCGTAGACATTCGCGCCGTAAGAGGCATTGGAACGCTCATCTTGTATCGGCGTTGGCGTTGGTTGTGGGGATTGTGGAGCCGAGCGCGGAGAATAGGCCGATTGTTGAGGCGACGGCTCAATAGGTTGCGATGAGCGACGTTGTTGAGGCGTTGGCGTAAAAGAACGTGTGGAGGGTTGGCTACGCAAATCGCGCGATTGTGCCACGCGGCTTTGCTCAAAGCCCGTTGCGATCACGGTGATGCGCACTTCATCCCCCATGGACTCATCAATTTGTGCCCCAAAGATCAGGTTTACATCTGGATGGGCACTTTCCTTGATGAGAGCGGCAGCTTCGTTCACTTCAAACAAGGTGAGGTCTGTTCCACCCGTGATATTGAACAGAATCCCGCGTGCCCCATCAATGGTAACGTCCAGCAAGTCACTACTGATTGCCGCTTCTGCTGCTTTAATCGCACGATCATCGCCAGTGCCACGTCCAACTGCCATGAGTGCTGCGCCACCTTGCGACATGATGGTACGCACATCAGCAAAGTCTAGGTTGATGAGCGCGGGGACGGTAATCAATTCAGAAATGCCCTGAATGCCCTGTCGTAACACTTCATCCGCCAGCGAAAAGGCTTGCTGTAGAGTGGCTTTACGATCGGCACGTTGAAGCAGGCGATCGTTCGGAATGACGATGAGCGTATCCACTTGGCTTTTGAGCATCTCAATCCCGGCTTCCGCCGCTTGTTGACGCTTTGATCCCTCAAACGTGAAGGGGCGCGTCACCACCCCAATGGTCAACGCACCCAATTCTTTGGCGATCTGGGCAATGACCGGGGACGCGCCTGTGCCTGTACCGCCCCCCATCCCCGCGGCAATGAACACCATGTCCGCCCCGCGCAGGATTTCATACAAATCATCCGAGCTTTCCTCCGCAGCTTTACGCCCAACTTCGGGGTCGCTCCCCGCACCTAAACCGCGCGAGAGCTTTTCACCAATGCGAACGCGCGTCTTCGCGTGTGACATCATGAGGGCTTGGCTGTCGGTATTCACCGCGATGAAATCCACACCACCCAACCCCTCTTTAATCATGCGGTTGACAGCATTGCTACCGCCGCCGCCAATTCCGACGACTTTAATCTGCGCGAAATTTTCTCCGGGTGTGAACTCATTCATGCTATTTTTCTACCTTCACACAATTAACAACCATCAAACTCTTACACATTATTATACACCAACATCCAAATTGCGCAAATGAGTCCCACCCATTATTCTCGATCATCGGGGATGAAGCGCCGGAACAACCCTTGAAGCATGCCCCACAAGTTGAGATTCAAAGTGGGATTGTCTTGGGTGTTTTGTCCAGATGCCGAGTCCATCATTAAACCCATGCGCAATAAACCGATGCTCGTGCTAAACGAGGGGCTTTTCAAGCTATCTGCCATGCCTGTCAGGCGTTCAGGTTTACCAATGCGTACCGGCATTTGTAAAATAGATTCGGCAATTTCCTTCAAGCCGTCCAGTTGGCTTCCACCACCGGTGAGCACCGCCCCCGCACGCAACAGTCCATCGTAGCCTGAACGTTTAATTTCTTGCAGTACCTTTTCAAACAGCTCTTCCACACGCGCTTCAATGACCAACGCCAAATCCCGACGTTTGATCTCCGTGGGGTAGCCTTCTCCAAAAGGTTGGACAATGAAGGTTTCTAGCGAGTCCACTTTTTTAGGGATGGCACATCCATACTTGAGCTTGACCGACTCGGCATCCTCCGCCGAAATACGGATCACATGGGTGATGTCATTGGTGACGTGTGAACCAGAGACCGGAATCACCACTGTATGCCAAACCGTCCCATCAATGAAAATGGCAAGGTCAGTTGTGCCTCCCCCAATATCGATCACCACCACACCCATATCACGTTCGGCATCCGTCAAGATCGCCTCGCCCGAAGCCAGTGGATTCAAGATGAAGCGATCTACAAAGACCCCCGCTGACTCCACAGCTTGCTCTAAGTTGGCTAAGCTGGTGGAGGAAGCGGTGATGATGTGTGCTTCCACCTCCAAACGGAAACCGTGCATTCCGATTGGGCTACGCACCTTTTCTTGCCCATCCAACGAAAAGCTACGAGGCACAACATGAAGCACCTCGCGCCCATGTGGAATAGCGATCGCACGGGCGGCTTCCATCGCCTTTTCCACGTCGTCCATTGATACGCTGCGTTGCGTGGGGATACCCGTCACACCGCGACTATTGACTGAACTGATATGATTTCCGGCCACACTGACGAACGCACGCTCAATTTCATAACCGCTCATGCGTTCTGCTTTATGTACAGAGGCAGAGATCGCTCTGGATAGACTGTTGATGTCGCTGACGATACCCTTCTTCATTCCTTGACTGGGTTCAATACCAACCCCAACCACGAAAATATCATCGGTGCGGACTTCGGCGACCACCGTACAGATTTTATTCGTACCTACATCAAGACCGACTACAAGCTCATTCATGGGAACAACCGTGTCTCTACCTAACGATAGTATACTGCATTCAAATCGGAAACGCTGATTTCTTTTGGCTGAATTCCACGCAATTGGAGGTTTTCAACCATGCTCTCATACACGCGGTATTTTTCCGCCATGTTCGCTCCAATTCCAAACCATGCCACCCAACCGCGTGTGTCGTCGATGCCTAACCCCAAGCCAGGGCGATACTTCAAGTTGGGCACACCACCACCCAAAAGATGTAACTGCAAGGCACCCTGCACAACATCAGGAGCGATGTAATCACCCACGCCGATGAGGGATTCCGCCAAACCATCCCAACGTACTCGCAATAGTTCCAGCTCCGCATTGCGAATAGCCATCACTTGTCCTTGAAGATCGACCCAAACGCTATTGCCTCCTTGCTCCCACACAATAGCAGGTTGTCGTTCTTGTATATCGATTTTCACCATCTGTGGGGGCCACCCTAAACTCACGCGCACATCGGCAATCACGGGGGAAGCCCTCAAGCGCGACTCCACCACACGGGGGTTTATCCAAAAAATGTGATAATCGGCAATCTCCGTAAGCGCATAAAGTTCCTCGCGCGAGATTGTTTCTAAACCCGCAACGACGATGGAATGGACATAGAAGGCATCCGTCGCAAAGAACAAGGCGAAGCTGGCGACGATCATTGCCATCAGCACCCCACTGTAAACCCGTGTGGGAATGCGAAGCCCACCGCGTGAGCCGTGTGCAAGCGCATCAGAACGCGCTTTGGCAATCCCAAAACCCTCTAACAATACGGCAGGAGTACGCGCATTGCGAGAACGGCGACGGAACATCATCCCATTTCTCCTAAGCATTCTACTTCAGTCTCAAGCAGGATGCCTGTTTGTTGATAGACATGTGCCTGCACATATCGGATGAGGCGATAGTAATCATGCGCGGTAGCGTTCCCCAAATTGATGAAGAAGTTGGCATGGATGTCCGACACGCCAGCATCGCCTATTCGATAGCCTTTCAACCCCGCCTGTTCGATTAACCGACCGGCATAATCATTCGGTGGGTTTTTGTAGATGCTTCCTAAGCTGGCACCTTTGGGTTGAGTGCGCTTACGATGGGCGATGAATTGCTCCATCGTGCTACGGATCACACTAGGATCAGCGGGTTGGAATTGGAGTTCCGCTTGTAGAATCAAGAAGCGTTTATCGGCACGTTGCTTGAAATACGAGGTGCGGTAGCCATATTGAAGCTGCTCGAGCGTGGATGACTGTAACCCTTGCTCGGCATCCAACCACTCCACCCGCAGAATGGCGTGTTGCATTTCGCCACCATGTGCCCCGGCGTTATTGACGATCGCCCCACCCAACGTGCCCGGCACGCTCACCGCCCATTCAAACCCCGACCATCCACGCTTGGCACACAATTGAGCAAGCGTGCCAAGCCCAAGTCCACTATGTGCCAACAGACGATAATCTGCTTGGAAATCTAGGTGCTTGAGTTGGTTGATGACCACCAGTCCCTTCAAACCATGATCGGAGATCAAAACGTTTGCACCGCCCCCCAAGACGTGAACCTCCACGCCATGCTCCCACGCACTTTGTACCACACGCACAAGCGCATCACGCGAATCGCGCGCGATGTACAACCACTCCGCCCGTCCGCCAAGCCGTAAAGCACTGTAGCGGTCGAGGGGTTCGTCAAGTAGGAGCGAATCTAAAAATGGAGGCGTCCAATTCGTCATGCGGGTTAGGCATCCCCAGGTTTTTTGGATTGCAAGAACATTTCTCCAATGAGGGGGGCATCGCCCGCGCTCATGATGAGGATGACACTGGGGGATGTCACCGCTTCAAGTAGATACTCGGTTGCTTGGGACAAGGTATCGAGGGCAATTGCATGAGGATGATTCATCCCTGCCACCATGGCATGATGGGTAACACCGTCAAGCGGTGTTTCCCGCGCGGCAAAAATGGCGGTGACAAGCACGTGATCCGCCTGCTCAAAGGCTTGGCGATATGCTTCCATTAGGCTTTGCGTGCGGGTGTACGTGTGCGGTTGCCAAACTGCCCAAAGCGTATGTTGGGGATATTTACGACGGGCGGCATCTAGTGTGGTTTGAATGGCGGTTGGATGATGGGCGTAATCATCAATCACAATGATCTGATCGACCTCCCCGCGAATCTCAAAGCGTCGCCCCGTCCCCTTGAATGTCGCCAAGTGAGGGATGACCGACTGCAGGGGGAGATCATGCCCAGCAGATGCCACATACAATGCAGCGAGCGCGTTGCGAACATTATGCAGACCAGGCAACAGGAGGTTGGCACGCCCAAAAGATTGCCCGCCCATTTGCACCTCGAACGACTGTGTGCCATCAGGCTCGTGCTGGAGGTTAACCGCGCGTAACGTTGAGCCTTCATCTAAGCCGTAGCTGAAGATTAACGGGCGTGTGGGGCGTACCGCTTGCGCCAGTGCCCACGCTCCTTCATCATCCTTACACACCACCAACACGCCGTGATCGCGTGGCAAGCGGTTGATAAATTGCAGGAAGGAGGATTGCATCGCCTCTACGCTGGGGAAGAAATCGGGATGGTCATACTCGAGGCTTGTCACCACTGCCACTTGGGGATACAAGCCCAAGAAGGCATTATCGTATTCGTCCGCCTCAATCACGAAGGTATCCCCTGCGCCGTCCCCACCGTTCGTTCCCGTATTCGCCATCACCCCACCGACAATATAGCTCGGTTGTAAACCCAGTTGTTGCAACAAGTGAACGGTCATGGCGGTGGTGGTGGTTTTACCATGCGTACCGGCAACTGCCACGACATGCTGATTTGCCATTAACGACGCAAGGATGCTGATGCGCTTGTGTACAGGAATACCGCGTTCATGGGCAGCGACAATTTCGACATTGTCTGCACCAACAGCAGAGGAGATGATGAGCATTTGCGCTTGATGGATGTGTTCGGCAGCGTGCCCAACATAGATGGTTGCGCCGTCCCGTTCCAACGCGCGCATGAGATCATTCATGGCACGGTCTGAACCCGAAACCTGATAACCACGTTCAAGCATGACCCGCGCGATCGCAGAAAGCCCAAAGCCACCAATTCCGACAAAATGAACTTGTTTAATTCCGTCAACAATCATCGTCTTAAATTACGATCAACACAATCAAAAATAGAATAATCACAGCAATCGCCAATAGATCGCCGTTACCTGTTGGACCGCCCCCCAAAACCACCAAAGGCAGGATCGAAAGGGCGTTGTCACTGGGCGAACCGGGAGCCGGGGCAATCACCCAGGGCGTGAGTGGGTATTGGTTGATGTCCAAGAAATACCAGATTGTCCCCCAAATCAGATAACCGTTCAGAAAACCGAGCAAGCTACCCAACACGCTTTCTTGCAAAGAATCTCGCCCACTGGTGTCGCTTTTGAGCGGGCCGCGAGTTTGATAAGCGAAGAAAATCACCGTGATGAACAAGCCGGTCTGTATCAAGAATACCTGTGAACGGGGCACACTCACGAGCAACGTGCCACGAATATAAGGATCAAATTGAAATAAGGCGAACAACCCCAAGATGATCCCGGACAGTGCCACCAATTCTTTATTCCACCCTCGCAAAAAACCGATGATGGCAAAAAAGATTGCCATCACCCACATCACACCCACCAATTGAATCATCGTTGTCTTTCTCCTGCCAGCTTCATGAGTTGTGTTGCTAAGCGTGCCGACCCGTTGCTGTAGCCAGCTTGTTGCATGGCGACCGCCATTTTTGCTAGGCGTGGGGCATCTCCGATGAGATCATGAATCATGGGGTAAAGGCGTTCCGACATGTCTTGATCCATCAACATTTCTGCAGCACCTTGGGTTGCTAGATACTCCGCATTCACCTTTTGATACCGCCACGCATAGGGATAGGGTATCAAAATTGCGGGCAACCGAAAAATAGGAAACTCACCCAAAATACTCGCCCCTGCTCGGCTCACGACCAGATCTGCCGCCGCCAACGCCATGCCCATTTGTTCTTCGTGCAGGTAAGGGAACAGGTGGTAATGCTGGGGAGCAACAAGCTGGGGCAAGTTAGCTTTTACCGCCTCATAATCCAGCGTCCCAGAAATATGAATGACTTGTAAACCCAGCTCAAGCAGTTCAGGCAAAACCGCCAAGATCGCCAGATTGATCGAACGCGCCCCACGACTTCCGCCGAAGACGAGCAAGGTCTTGCGGGTCGAATCCAGATCAAAGCCTCTCAGGGCGAGTTCGCGCGTGGCTTGTGCAATTGTTCGGCGAACAGGATAGCCCGTGACCACCATCTTTGATTGAGGCACATAGGGGCGTGACCGCTCGGTTGCTGTTGCCACCTGTTGGCAAAACCGTTGTAACACTTGAATGGCTAAGCCAGGCTCGATGTCTGGAACAAACACCAAGATAGGAACTCGTAACACCCATGCCGCTACCGTGATCGGAAAAGTCACCCACCCACCAGTGATGAACAGCACCGCAGGGCGTGTGCGCCAAATCAACCCGAGCGATTGGACGAACCCAAGCAGCAGGCGGATCATACTGACCAACCCTCGCAGGATACTTACCCCATGCAACGGTCCCGATTGCACCTCGTGATACTCCGCGAGGCGCACGTGAGATGATTGAACGAGATCGCGCTCAAAACCCTGTACGCTCCCTACGAAGACCACTTCAACATCAGGATGCTGTTCATTGAGTGCCTCAACTACCGAGAGGGCGGGGTAAACGCTGCCGCCGGTTCCCCCGGCTGAGATCAGAATTCGCACCTATTTTCGTCCTTCGCTCAATGGGTTGGCGTGCCGTTGCACGCGATACACTTAGCACAATTCCCATGCCCGCCAACAGAGCAGTCATTGAAGAGCCACCATAACTAATCAAGGGAAGTGGTACACCCGTTGAGGGTAGTACGGCAATCATCACCGCCACATTCAACAACGCCTGTGAAACTAGCCAAATGGTCATGCCCGCGGCAAGCAATCCGCCAAACGCATCTGGGGAACGTCTAGCAATGAGGAAACCACGCACCACCAAAACCGCATACAACATAATCACCACACCCGCCCCTATCACCCCCAACTCCTCACCAATGGAGGCAAAGATGCTGTCAGTATGGGGGGCGGGCAGGTACCCAAATTTCTGTCGCCCGCTCCCTAGCCCCACCCCAAACCAACCTCCATTTAAGAACGCAGTGATCGCTTGTTGAACGTGGTAATTGGTTTGCGTGAGGTCAACAATCCCCTCGAAGTAGGAGGCAACGCGGTCTTGAGCATATCCGAAGCTCCGCAGTGCCAGCAAACCCAATCCACTAATCGCCATGGCGGAAAAAGTCAAATGCCTTACATCTGCGCCTGCCAAGAAGAACATCGCCGTTGCTGTTACGAAAATAACCACCGTCGTGCTGAGGTCGGGCTGTAACAACACCAATACGCCGACAATGCTGACAATGACTGAAAAAGGTAGCAACCCATATACCACGCTACGAATCCTCGTGTGTTTTGAACTAAGCCACGCTGCCAAGTAGATCACCACAGAGAGTTGTGCCAACTCCCCCGGCTGAAACCGCCCACCGATCAACCCGCGACGCGCCCCGAAGGCATCATCCCCAAAGAGCAACACTGCAGTAAGTGAGGCAATAGAGGCAAGCAGGATGAAGAACGATAGACGATGAAGCGCGCGATAAGGAATGAAGGCGAAAGTCAGCATAACCGCAACCGCGATCGCCATGTTCTGGGCATGGCGAAACAAAAAGAAGGTTTCGTAGCCGTGTTCTTGATAGCTCCAGTCAAAAGTGGTGCTGTAGACCATCATGAGACTCAACGCCAATAAGATTGCAATGATCGTCAATAGGAACACATCTGTGCCAGCCCAAAAATTGAGAGCGGGAGCAGCATGTTTGGGCGGCAATGGCCGGTTACGTCCGCTCCTCGCGCGTACAAAACGGAGCGATGTCAGCGGTTGATCTAACAATTTAGGACTGGAGGTCGTCATGTTATTACCCTACTGAATTGAGCGCATAAAACCACTATGACCACATTGTACTACAATAGCGCTGCAACTAACTCACGAAAGTGTTGCCCACGCACCGTAAAATCGGGGTAGGCATCATAGCTTGTCCCGCCCGGTGACAGTAACACGACATCCCCTGCTTGTGCAATTTGATGTGCAACATCCACCGCCTCGGGCAAGGTGCTAACGCGCGTGACATGGTGAGGATAGCCCATCTCGGTTAGGGTTTGTACCACAATATCGCCCGCGCTCCCGCCAAATGCAATGATATGGCGCGATTTTTCATAAGCTAATTGTAACATGGTTTGCCAGGGTAGCTTTTTGTCTGCCCCCCCCAGCAACAAGATCACAGGCTCATGATAACTTTTAAGCGCGGCAAGCACCCGTTCCGGCGCGGTGGCAATGCTGTCGTTCACCCACATCACCCCGTTATGGGTGCGCACCCATTCTTGCCGATGTGCCACGCCGTTGAAGTGGCGGATGGTTTCGTACATCACCTCAACCGACACCCCTGCTGAACCGGCGATGGCGCATGCTGCCAACACATTCCGCACGTTATGATCCCCACGCAACAGGATGTCGCCACGCTCACAAATGACGTTTGCGCCACCATGAGAATTGGCTCGCCCCACCAGCATCAAGCGTTCACCCATCAAAAATGCCCCATCAGAAACCATGCTGTCCAAACTAAACCAGACCAGTTCCCCTTGAACGCGCTCATGTAAAGCATTGGCACCGAAATCATCATAGGAAAGTGCCGCCACATCCCCCGCGCGTTGATGCGCAATGATCTGTGATTTCGCGTGGGTGTAGGCTTCCATCGTGCCGTGTCGATCGAGATGATTGGGAGTCACGTTCAAGATGGCAGCAATGTGTGGACTGGTCGTCATGAGTTCAAGCTGAAAACTGGAAAGTTCCATGACCACCCAATCACTGGGTTGAATGCTAGGCAATTCATCAAGCAAGACATAACCGATGTTCCCTCCCACGTGCGTGGGAATACCCGCCTTTTTGAGCATTTCCCCCACTAACGTGGTGGTGGTGGTTTTGCCCGCGCTCCCTGTTATGCCAATCACAGGAGCGGAGACGCGCTCCATAAAAAGTTGGGCATCGTTGGTGAGAGGGATACGCATGTTTTGGGCAACTTCCAGGAAGGGGAGCGTCAAGGGCACCCCCCCCGACACACAGATTAAATCGGTAACATCCAACAAATCTAACGGATGCCCACCCAAAACAAAGCGCACCTCACCATATTCTGACAGATTCACCTGTAGTTGTTCTTGCGTTTTGGCATCATTTACAGTGACTCGTGCGCCCTGCGTCGGTAGCCAACGCGCCAAGGATTGCCCCTGTCGGGCGAAGCCCATGACCAAGACTTTGCGCCCACTCAAACGTGTTACCATGTAATTATTCCTCTACGCTATAACAAAGCCAACGCCACACCAACAAACGCGCTCAATATGCTCACCAACCAAAAACGTTGCACCACTTGTGTTTCGCTCCAACCACTTTTTTCAAAGTGCCCGTGTAGCGGAGCTTGACGGAACAAGCGTTGTCCAGCGGTGATGCGAAACCACGCAACTTGAGCGATGACGGACAAGGTTTCTGCAACAGGGATGATGGCGATGATCGGAAGTAAAAGCAATTGTCCGGTCATCATCGCCACCAAGCCAAGCAACGCTCCCAGGGCTAATGAGCCGGTGTCGCCCATGAAGACTTGTGCAGGGTGCGCGTTGAACCACAGAAAACTGAACAACGCCCCAACAATTACAAAACATAGTTGTGTGATGAAGAACTGCCCTTGTATGTACGCGATCACCCCATACGCCGCGAACGCGCTTGCAGAGGTGGTACCTGCCAAGCCATCCAACCCATCCGTGAGGTTGACAGCGTTAGAAGTTCCCACAATGATGAAAGCCATGATGGGAATGAACAGGATAGCTGGAATGGGTATGACAATACCCTCTTGCAACGGTAACTGAATGAGGTTCGCGTAGCTAAACTCCAAGGGGGAAATTGAGAATAGGGTGGCGGCAATGATTCCCAAAGCCACCTGCACAGCGAACTTGGCACGCCCACTCATGCCCTCCCCAACGGGTCCGCTTCCGTGAATCCCTTCCCAATCATCTAGCATCCCTAAAATGGCAAAGCTCACGAATACGAAAAGTGGGAGCAGAATACTTGCCCCCAGGTCTAGGCGCACAATATTCACAAAGTTGATCGCCAAAGCAATCACCAGGGTGGGCAACACAATCATGATGCCACCCATCGTGGGCGTGCCCTCTTTAAGCTGATGGGCTTCTGATAATTCTTTCCTGATCTTCTTGCCTATCCCCAAAATCTTGAGGATTTCAATGAAGGGCCCACCCCAGATTACCCCGATCAAAAAGGCGACTGCGCCTGCTGTTAGGGCAAGGGTAAGGCTGGGTTGCAACAATATCTCTTGATTCATGGACTGTCACCCGTTCCAAATAGCATGAACATCCCCACCTTGTGCAGTTATACCTTGTCGAACTTCATCCGTAGGGATTTCCATCACCAAAACCAAACGCTCAATCAAACGGCTAAATACGGGTGCCGCCACAAGACTTCCCCAATAGCGATCAGGGCGGTCCAGTTTGACCAGAATCGAAATTCGCGGTTCATCTGCCGGCACAAACCCCACAAAAGATACAATCGAATCTGAGTCTGTGTAGCCCAAGGGAGTAGCAATTTGTGCAGTGCCGGACTTACCTGCCACCATGTAACCCGCGACCTGTGCCTGATCCAACCCTTCCTCAACGGTTTGCACCATCATATCCGTGACAATTTGCGCCGTTTCTGCGGAGATCGGTCTGCCTAGTGCAGAAGGCTCTGATGGATAGACCTCATCCCCATCTACGATTTGGTAAACAATATGAGGTTGCATCATCAATCCATCGTTGGCAATCGCGGAGATTGCCGTCAAGATTTGCAGTGGCGTGACCGCAACGCCCTGCCCAAAGCTGTTGGTTGCCAGGTTACTCTCGCTCCAGTCAGAATCAATCGGAGTTAACATTGTCCCAGATGCCTCTCCTTGTAGGTCAATGCCGGTCGCACGTCCAATGCCAAAAGCGTCCATCATCTCATAGAACTGCCTG
>Ga0172376_10005355_pt1 | contig 14353 bp, 14 predicted proteins | sample Lak35m_FD_121114 | JGI IMG/M metagenome (GOLD analysis project Ga0172376, IMG submission 121114) | Freshwater microbial communities from Kabuno Bay, South-Kivu, Congo - kab_092012_35m | ecosystem: Environmental > Aquatic > Freshwater > Lake | place: Democratic Republic of the Congo: South-Kivu...
ATCACGAGACCGGCGATGGTGAACGCCCAGAAGGGCATCACCTCCTTGCGGAGATGACTGCGGCCGCGCTTTCCCCATGCCCAGATGCGGTTCATGTAGTAGGCGGGGACCGCCGAAGCGGCCACGGCGACGAGGTTGGCGAACGTCGGTCGCATCCACCGTTGGAACATGACGAGGAGACCACCGCCCACCACGACGTTCACCACCGAGACGAACACGTAGCGAAGTCCCCGGGTGCGGATGGAATGCACCATCGAACCGAACATGCCCGTCGTCTCGGGTAGCGGCGTGACGGTGCGCGACGACGCCGGGAACTCCCGACGAAGTTCGTGGCTCATGGACGCACCTCCGACCCGACCCGCATGTCGGATCGCTCGGACGAGCCTAGGACGGACGCGCTGTCGGCCTCGTCACGACAGCGCATTGGCCCGGGCCACCGCGCCGAGCCACTGACCACTGGGCTTGACCGTACGAGCCTGCGTCTCCCGATCGACCTCGATGATGCCGAAACGCGGGCGATAGCCGAAGGCCCACTCGAAGTTGTCGAGCAGACTCCAGTAGGTGTAGCCCCGCACATCGATGCCCTCGTCGATGCACTCCAGCACACCGTCGAGGGCTGTGCGCACGTACTCGATGCGCTGATCGTCGTCGTTGGTGCCGATGCCGTTCTCGGTGACGACCAGGGGCACCGAACCCGAGGTGTAGGTCCAGGCGCGTCGCAGACACGCCGCCAGCGATTGGGGCCAGAACTCGTAGCCCATCGGCAGGGTGGGCACGCCCGCTTCCGGCCCGAGGTGACCCGATGGCCCGATGCGCGTGCGGCTGTACACCTGCACGCCGAGGAAGTCATCGTCGCCGACGATGTCGAGGAACTGGTCCTCCATCATCCGACGCTCGCGTTCCATGCGGCCGATGGCCTCGGCATCATCGGCCGGGACCGCCTGATAGTCGGCCATCGACAGGGTGAGCCCGACGGCGAAGTCACCCGGTCCAGCTTTGAGCACGGGCACCACACGGCGGTGGGCGTCGAGGAAGTTGACGTTGGCCGCATCGAGTTCGGGCCGGTCCACGCGCCCGGGTGGGAACAGTCCGAGCCCGTAGCCCATCACGCTCACGATGTTCGGCTCGTTGATGGTGCAGGCCGTGCCGATCAGATCGCCGAGCGTCCCCACCGACCGCTCGGCGAACCGCAGGAATCGATCGACCGTCGACGCCGTGTGCCATCCACCCTCGGCCACCACCCAGCGCGGAGTGGTGAAGTGATGGAAGGTGACCACTGGTTCGATGCCGTGCACGTGACACGCCGCCATTACTCGCCGGTAGTGCTCCAACGCCGCGGTGGAGAACTCGCCCTCCTCGGGCTCGATGCGCGACCACTCGATCGAGAACCGGTAGTTGTCGAACCCGAGCGCCGCGCACAGGGCGATGTCCTGGTCGTAGCGGTTCCACTGGTCACAGGCATCCCCGCTGGGCGCCTCACGGGGTGAGCCCGGGGTGTGCTCCCACGCCCACCAGTCGTTGTTCCAGTTCCCGCCCTCGACCTGATGGGCGGCCGTGGCCGTGCCCCATCGGAATCCGTCAGGGAATCGTGCGCCACTGGTCATGGGCGGACCCTAGCCCTGCCACCGACGACCATTCCGGCGACGGTGCCCCGCAGTCGCCGGATGTGGGAGATTCTCCCGGTGAGTCAGGCCGCCGTCGATGCCCTCGTTCAACTCCTCGACCTCGAGGCACTCGAGGTCAATCTGTTCCGCGGCACCAGTCCACCCTCCGAGCGTCAACGAGTGTTCGGCGGACAGGTGGCCGGACAGGCTCTCGTCGCCGCCTCGCGCACCGTGGACCCCGAGACGACGATCCACTCCCTCCACGCCTACTTCCTGCGCGCTGGGGACTCGCGCGTCCCCATCATCTACGAGGTCGAGCGGATCTTCGATGGGTTGTCGTTCACCACGCGTCGCGTCAGCGCCGTGCAACACGGTCGGGTGATCTTCACGCTGTCGGCCTCGTTCCAGGTGCCCGAGGACGGCTTCGATCATTCCGCACCCATGCCCGATGTACCTTCACCCGACTCGCTGCCCGACGTACAGCAACGCTGGGGGGAGATCGCCGCCGCCAAGGGCGCCGACGAGTACCTGCGCGATCTCCCGTTCGACCTGCGCAACTGCGACTGGACCCCTGAGGATCGCACCGAACCACTGCCGCCCTACCAACACGTGTGGATGAAGGCCACGGGCACGCTGCCCGATGATCCGGTGCTCCACGCCTGTGCGCTGACCTACGCCTCGGACATGACACTGCTCGACACGGCGCTCCTCCCCCACGGGGTGCGCAAGATCGACGACGTCTTCATGGCCAGCCTCGACCATGCCATGTGGTTCCATCGCCCGTTCCGGGCCGATGAATGGCTCCTCTACGCGCAGCACACCCCGAGCGCAGCCAGCGGACGGGGCTTCACCACCGGTTCGGTCTTCACCTCCGACGGCAAGCTGGCCGTCACCGTGGCCCAGGAGGGCCTGATCCGGCCTCCGCGCTGACAGCGATCCCGCCAGCCGCAGGCGGATCGGTAGCCTCGGGGCGCCATGGGCCCGACCACTCCGCACCCCCACCGCCGGGCCCCGGCCATCCGCACCGGAGTGGCCGTGTTCACCGTGCTGGTGGGACTCGTCGCCGTCGCCTGCTCGGCCCCTGATCGCTCGACCAGCGCCGCAGCCTCGGCCACCTCCACCACCGCCTCCTCGATCGATCCCGGTCCGGGACCGACCTCGATCACCACCAACCTGCGCACGACGGAGGTGGCCAAGGGCTTCGATCGTCCCTCGGCCCTGGCCAACCGCCCGATGCGCAACCAGTTGTGGATCGCCGAGCGCGCCGGACGGGTACGAGTGGTGTCCTTGGAGGCCGACTGGAACCTCGAGACCGGCCGGTCGGTCCGCGGCGGTTACCACACCTACCCCGAGACCGTGCTCGACATCTCCGGCGACGTCTCTCAATCGGGCGAACGCGGTGTACTGGGGATGGCCTTCTCGACCGACGGCACCAAGGTGTTCCTGTCCTGGGTGAACGGACGGGGCGAGATCGTGGTGGCCTCGTGGTCGGTGACCGATCCGGTGGCGCCGCCGACGACCACCACCCTGTCCCCGACGCCCGCACTCCCCCCGACGCCGGATTCGTCCACCACCACCACCACGCGGCCCGGACCGACTACCACCACCACGATCGAGCGCAAGCCACTGCCGGTGCCGACGGTGGAGGGCCGCACGCGCCGGGTCCTGCTGACGATCCCGCGAGAGGGCGACACCAATTACGGCGGTCATCTGGTGCTCGGCCGTGACGGATACCTCTACATCGGGGTGGGCGACGCCACCCAGGGAGCCAGCGCCCGCAACGCCCAGGACCCAGAGTCGCTGTTGGGCAAGCTCCTCCGCATCGACCCGGGCGGAGCCACCCTGGCCGACGCCTACTCGATCCCCACCTCCAACCCGTGGGCCAAGGGCGACGGCGCACCACCGGTGTTCACCATCGGGATGCACGACCCGCTCCGCTTCTCCTTCGACCGTCAGAACGGTGACCTCTGGATCGGCGATGCCGGGGAGGGCGCCACGCAGGAGATCGTGATGCTGTCGGCTGCCTCAGGGGCCGGACGCGGCGCCAACCTGGGCTGGCCCCTCGTCGAGGGATCGAACCCGCCGCCGTCTGGCGCGCCCGCCAACATCGTGGCGCCGCTCCTCGCCTTCGACTCGGGCGGCGGGAACTGCCCCGTGATCGGCGGCTACGTGTACCGGGGTCAGGCCATCAGTTCATTGCGTGGCGTGTACGTCTACGGAGAGCGCTGTTCCGGCGCGATCTCGGGAGTACTGCAACGACGGGGACGTCTGCTGGACTCGAAGCCCCTCGGCGCACGGGTCGGCAACGACTCCCTCGTCGCCTTCGGTCAGGACGACCAGGGAGAGTTGTACGTAGTGTTGTCGAACGGGAGCCTGCTGAGGTTGGTGGCATGAGCGCCCCCGAACGCGACGCCGTCAGCACCGAGACGGAACCGTCAACCGAAGTCGAGCGGTTGGCCCGTCGCCGACGATGGTTCGGGGGGCGCACGCTCTCCGACGGTTCACGCATCACCTGGTGGCGCGAGATCCTCATCGTTGGCGTACTCAACATCGTCTACGAGACGGTACGGAACATCTCCTCGGCCAAACCGTCCAAGGCCTACGAGAACGCTCTGCGCCTCATCGACTGGCAGAAGGCACTCGGCATCTGGCACGAACTGGCCATCCAGCAATGGGCGCTGGGATGGACCCCGCTCATCGTGCTCGCCAACTACTTCTACGGATCGGTGTACATCGTGGCCACGATCGCCGGACTCGTGTTCCTCTACCGACGATTCCCCGACGACTACCCGCTCCATCGGAACATGCTGGCGGCCACGACGATGCTCGGGCTGATCGGCTTCGCCACCTTCCCCCTCATGCCGCCACGACTGCTCGACGACACGATCCTGCTCGACGGTCTCAACATCGGTCGGTTCTTCGGATTCGTCGACACCCTGGTTGACTACCCGACCTTCTGGTCGTTCAACGACGAGACGATGAAGGCGATCTCCAACCAGTTCGCGGCGATGCCGTCACTGCACTGCGCGTGGGCGTTCTGGGGGGCGGCGGTCTTCTACCCGAGAGTCAGGTCGTGGTGGGCCAAGGCGCTGGCGCTCGGCTATCCGGCCATGACCATCTTCGTGGTGGTGATCACGGGCAACCACTACTTCCTCGACGCCGTCGGCGGTCTGGCCGTGTTCGGTGTCGGGGTGCTGCTGGCCCGACTCTTCACCCGGGCTGGACGGGGCGCCCCGGTCGATCAGGCCCGCAACGAGATGGCCACCTCGTAGGCCTCGACGTTCCGACGCACGACTTCCGACCAGTCGACGGAGGAGGGCGTCGTGCGGTTGTGCTCGGTCATCCGACGTCGCAACTCGTCGTCGACCACCACCAGTTCGAGTTGATCGACCATGTCGGCGTCGTCGGCGGCCAGCAATCCCTCGCGACCATGGGTGACGAACTCGCGGATCCCGGTGCGCTCCTTGGCCACCACCGGCAGTCCCGCACACCGGGCCTCCAGGGCGGCGATGCCGAACGATTCGAGATTGGCCGGCGCCACGAACACATCGGCCCGGGCGAAGAGGGTGCGGATCTCGTCTCGGGTCCGCCGACCCACGAGATCGACATCCTCGGTGAGTCCGTGGGTGCGGATGAATCTCTCCATCTGGGGGAGTTCGGGGCCGTCACCGATGATCACCAGCCGGGCGCCGCGTCCGGCCGGCAGACGACCCACGGCGTCGTGGAACATGCGCAGGAGATGCATCGGTCGTTTGCGCGGCGCCAGTCGCATGACCGACACGAACGTCACCACCTCGGGATCGTGCGGTATCGGATCGACGACCCAGGCTGCGTTGTCGATGCCGTTGGGCAGCACCATCACCTCGGCCCGACCACGGGCCATGCGCCGGATCGGTGCTGCCGCCACCTCGCTCACGGCCGAGAGCACCACGGGCCACCGACCCCACCGCGTCATCCGGTTGAACAGCGAGAACACCGGGGTGGCGTAGTCCCACATGCAGTGCACGGTGACCACTGTCGGGACACCCATCCGTTGGGCCGAGCGGGCGCCGACGTAGGCGAGAGGGCTGACCACGCCACCATGGAACTGCGCGACATCGAAACCCTCACGTTCGATGACGTTGCGCAGGTCCCGGAAGGCACGTCGGGTGAACGGGATGTCGAACGGCAGCAGTGGGACGTCGATGCGGTGGACCCGGACCCCGTCCATCAACACCGGACCGGGAGTGGTGGTGAGCACCACCACGTCGTGACCGGCGACCACAAGATTTCGGGCGAGATCGTGGACCTGCATCTCGATCCCACCGAGTCTCGGCACATAGCAGTCGGACACGAGGGCGATCCGGAGCGGTCCCGTCACGCCGGTCACGGTAGTGCGCGACACCGTGCTGGCAGAATGCCCGGATGCCCGGCCACACCGTCGTCGCCTTCCACGCCCATCCCGACGACGAGTCACTCCTCGATGCAGGAACCGTGGCCCGACTCGTCGATGCCGGTCATCGAGTCGTGCTCGTGTTCGCCACATCCGGTGACCTCGGTGACGTCGGTGACGGAGTCCTTGCTGGCGACGAGGCGTTGGCCGATCGACGCCGGTCCGAGGCGCGGGCCTCGGGCGCGGCACTCGGCACCGACGAGGTCCGGTTCCTCGACTACCTCGACTCCGGTCATGCTCCCGATGGCGACGGCCGTTGGGCGGACGGTTCGTGGTGCGCCGCTCCGATCGACGAAGCCGTCGACGCGCTGGTGGAGATCCTGCGCGAACTGGACGCTGCGTTGCTGGTGGCCGACGACCGCCACGGTGGCTACGGACATCCCGATCACGTGCGGGTCCACGAGGTGGCGTGGGCCGCGTCGCGGCGGGCGCCGACGCCACTCGCGCTCGCCACCATCGATCGGGAGTTCCTGGCCGGCGGCGTCGAACTCGCTCGCGGACTGGGACTCGAGGTTCCCGAAGGGTTCGTCCCCGACGACCTGACCACCTGGTACACACCGCATGACGAGCTCACCCACACCGTCGATGTGAGCGCGGTGCTCGACCGGCGACGGGCCTCCATGGCCGCCCATGCCACCCAGTCCACCGGCGCACCCGACACCGTGCGGACACTGGCCGTGTTCCTCGCCCTGCCCGAGGAGATCTTCGCTCTCGCCTTCTCCACCGAATGGTTCGTGGCCATCGATCAGCTCCCCGCTGACCTGCTCGACATCTTCACCCCGGTCGTGCCGTGACCGAGTCGACGTCCGACGACGAACTCCCTGAGGTGCTCCGCGGACTCTCTGACGACGAGGTCACCGACGCCTTCGCCGTCGTCGGCCACGAGTTGCACCGGAAGTCACCGCGCCGTCGGCTGGTCGAAGCACTGCTGTCGATCACGATGATCATCGTCATCTTCGCCTTCGTCATCCCCCGCCTTACCGGTTCGGACTATCGGGAGGTCTGGGACCGCATCACGACGTTGAACGGCTCGGAGATCGTGCTCCTCGTCGCGCTGTGGATCGCCGGGATGTGCACCTACACCGGGGTGCTGACCAACACGCTGCCCGGTCTGCTGCATCGACAAGCACTGGTGGTGAACTTCGCCGGCAGTGCCGTGTCGAACGTGATGCCCTTCGGTGGAGCCCTCGGCGTGGGCGCCACCTACGCCATCGACATGTCCTGGGGATTCACCGCGCCGGCCGTCACGATCTCGATCCTCGTGTCGGGGGTGTGGAACGTCTTCGCCAAACTCGGCATGCCGGTTCTGGCACTGGTGATGATCATCCTCACCGGAGAGCCCTCCGGAACGCTCATCATCCCTGCACTACTCGGACTCCTCGTACTGGTGGGCGCAATCCTCATCCTGACCCTGATCTTGCGCAGTGAGCAGTTGGCCGTGACGATCGGTGATCTCGGTCAACGATCGGTGAACTGGTTGTGGTCGGCGGCGCGTCGAACGAGAGCCCCGGACATCCTCCACGCCATACTCGACTTCCGACACGAGAGCATCGGCCTGGTCCGACGACACTGGCTGCGACTCACGATCTGGATCGTGGTCTACAACGGCATGCAGTACCTGCTGTTGTTGACCTGCGTGCGTCTGATGCACATGAACGATGTCGGTTGGGCCGAAGTGTTCGCTGCCTTCGCCTTCGCCCGCCTCCTCGAGACGATTCCCCTCACGCCGAGCGGTGTGGGATTCGTGGAGGCTGGCGCAGCTTCGGCCCTGATCGCCTTCGGTGGCGACGAGGCATCGGCCACCGCCGCGGTGTTCCTCTTCCGTGGGTTCGTCTATCTGCTCGAGATCCCCTTGGGCGCAAGTGCCTGGCTGCTGTGGGCCTCACTGCGCGGGTGGCGACGGCCCGTGGGGTCGGTGCCGATCGAGGTCTGACGTCGAGGTCCGAAGTCCCGGGCCCGCGACCTCAGGAGTCGATGAGGTCCACCGCCGCGGCCAGTGCATCGAGCGCATCGGCTCGTTCGGAACCCTCGCCGAGGTGCCAATCGGGAACGATGACCTCGTCGACGCCGGCGGCGCGCCAGGCCGCCACCAGTTCGGCGAACGCATCGGCTGATCCGGCGAACGCGGCACGACCGCCAGCGGCGCGCACGAAGGCATCGGCCCGCGTCCGATCCTCGGTGACCAGTACCAGTGCCTGCGTCGATCGACGAATCGTCGATGGATCACGCCCGATCTCGGCGCAGGCGTGATCGAGGATTGCGGCGCGTTCGGCGAAGAGATCCGGCACAGCCCACATGTTCCACTCATCGGCCCGACGGGCCACCAACCCGAGCATGCGGTCACCCTTGCCACCGATGAGCAACGGCAGTCGGCGCTGCAGCGGCTTCGGTTCACAGCGCGCCTCGCACACGGTGAACCACCGACCGGCGACGTCGGTCACCGGCTGGTCCAGCAGCGACCGCACGATCACGCAGTACTCATCGAGTCGGCCGATTCGTTCAGCGGGGGTGCCGAGATCGATCCCGTACTGGGAGTGTTCGTTGACCTGCCACCCCGCCCCCAACCCGAGCCGCATCCGACCCTGGCTGAGATGATCGAGGGTGGCGGCCCAGTTGGCGACCACGGCGGGATGGCGGTACGTGGCCGACAGCACCAGTGGGGCCAGTCGCAGGGATGAGGTGGCCACCGCCAGCGCCGCCAGCAACGAGGTGGCCTCCAGTCGGGGTTCGTCCACCGCCCCGAATCCTGCGCCATCGGCCATGAAATGGTCCTCCACCACCACGCCGTACCAGCCGGCGCGGTCGACGTGGGTGACGACATCGAGCAACGACGCCCATCCCTTCGACACCGACGGCCACAGGGTGAGGTCCACGTTCCGAGTCTTGTCGACGGGAACGATGGCCGGACCGATGTGCGAGAGTTGGGGCATGGCGCATCTCTTCGACGAACGTTCCATCCTGCTGACCGACCGTGTGGCCATCGTGACCGGCGCCGCGGAGGGAATCGGTCGCGACACCGCGCTGCTCTTCGCCCGATGCGGGGCCGATGTGGCCATCTGCGATCGACAGGCCGGGCCGATGGCGGCGGTGGCCGACCAGATCGAGGCGATGGGCCGTCAGGTGCTGTCGACCGAGATGGACGTGCGCGATGCCGAAGCCGTCGATGTGTTCGTCGAACAGGTGGTCGCTCGCTTCGGACACGTCGACGTGCTCGTCAACAATGCCGGGGGCACGTTCGTCTCTCCATTCCTCGATGTCAGCCCCAAGGGCGAGGCCTCACTCATCGCCGAGAACTTCACGCAGGTGACCCACTTCATCCGTCGCGTGGCACCGGTGCTGCGCGACGGTGGGTCGATCATCAACATCACCTCGGTGGAGGCCCATCAGGCCGGCCCCGGCTTCGCCGTGTACGCCGCCATGAAGACGGCGGTCGAGAGCCTGTCGAAGTCGCTCGCCCTCGAGTTCGGTTCGCGTCGCATCCGGGTCAACTCGATCTCACCCGACGCCCAGCCCTCGGAGGGCGACAAGGGTCTGCAGGCCACGATGCTCGACAACGAGCCCGAGTTCCTGCCGGCCTTCCTCCCGCCGCTGGGCTACTACGGCACCACCGAGGACTCGGCCGCCGCTGCGCTGTTCCTCGCCTCGGATCTCTCCCGGTTCATCACCGGCACCTCGATCCACGTCGACGGCGGCACGTGGGCCGGCGGTGGGTGGCACCGGCCCGATGCCACGCGACCTGAGATCCACTGAGCAGTCAGGAGACCAGTCGATGACCATCAATGATCCGTGGGGGCTGACGGGCCGATCGGTGGTGGTGATGGGAGCAGGAGGTGGCGGCATCGGCACCGCCATCGCCCGTCACCTCGGCGCCGCCGGTGCGTCGATCGTCGCCGTCGACATCGACGCCGGGAAACTCGCCGTCTGCACCGATGCGCTCGCCGCCGAGGGCATCGACCACCTCGGACTGCTGGCCGACGGTCGTGATCGCGACGTAGTGACCGACGTCGTCGACCAGGCCGCTCGCCTCGCTCCGCTGCATGGCGCCGTGCACGTCGCCGGCGGGATGTGGCCTCCGCAATGGGCTCCCTTCGCCAGTGACGATCCCGCCTTCGACGACGTGATGGATCTCAACTTCGGCGCCACCGTCAACACGGTGCGCGCTGTAGGCCGTCGGTTGGTGGAAGAGGGTCGTACCGGTGCACTGGTGAACATCGCCACCACCTCGGCCATCAACGGCATGCCCTTCGGATCGGCCTACGCAGCGGCGAAGGCCGCCGTGCTCTCGCTCACCCGGTCGTTGGCCGTGGAATGGGGACCACGCGGTATCCGCGTGAACGCCGTGGCACCGGGATCCATCGCCACGCCCAAGAGCGCGTCGACGCGCAAGCCGGGCGACACCGATGGCGACGACGTGCTGGTGATCCCCATGCGTCGACGCGGGACCAGTGACGACATCGCCCGAGGGGTGCTGTTCATGATCTCCGACATGTCGGCCTACGTCACCGGTCAGCTGTTGTGCATCGACGGAGGAACCTCGGTGCGGCCCACCTACAACGACCGCGACGAGTTGCCGGTGTTCGTGCACAACGAGGAACTGCGGGCCCGACTGTCCCAGTGGTGAGCACCGGTCACAGGCCGGTGAATCGACCCCCACTGACCACCAGGGTCTGACCGGTCACGTACCGCGCCTCATCGCTGCACAGGAACACCGACGGTGGGCCGATGTCGGTCTCGGGATCCCCCACCCGACCGAGCGGGACGAGGCCCTCGATGCGGGCCACGCGCTCGGGCTCCATCCGCTTCATGTTCTCCAACGCCGGCGACATGGCCAGAGGGGCCACGCTGTTCACGCGGATGCCGTCCGGACCCCATTCGCGGGCCAGGGCCCGCACGAATCCTCGCTGCGCGGCCTTGACCGCGCTGTAGAACGGCGCCCGCTCGGATCCCTCGATGCCGGCCGGCGAGCTCATCAGTAGGTAGGCACCCGCGCTGGCCCGCAGGTGGGGATGGGCCTGCACCGCCAGTCGCCAGGTGGCGCGGATGGTGACCGAGCAGTGGTCCTCCCACTCGGCGAGATCCGTGTGCTCGAAATCGGTGGCCTCGTTCGATCGACCGCTCACCGCGTTGTGCACGACGGCATCGAGGCGTCCGTGGTCGGCGACGAGACGGTCGATGGCGGCCGCCGACTGCGCAGCATCGGTGACGTCGCACTGCAGCACCACGGCGGTGCCCCCGGCCCGCTCCACATCGGCGGCGGCATCAGCGGCCGCCTCCGGGCGGCGCACACCGAGTCCGACGATGGCCCCGGCGGCCCCGAAGGCTGCACTCACACCTCGACCCACACCCGCCGCCGCGCCGGTGACGAGGACGACCCGACCGGCCATGAGTCCGTCCAGTCCACTCATGGCTGCAGGACCGTGCCCCGATCGACGACGAGCAGCGCGCCGGTCAGTCCTCCAGACGCCGGTTCGGCCAGCAGGTCGATCAAGCCGATGACGTCACCGACCGCGTCACGTTCGGGTAGCGAGGGTTGACCGAGCACCGGCACCGACGGCACCGCAATGCCCTCGGCGTCCTCGGACGAACCGTCGCCGCGCACGAAGGTCTCGAGGTCGACCTCGATGGTGTTCACGGTCACGCCTCGCGCGCCCCACCGACGCGCCACCGCTTTGGCCATCACCCGCACCGACTCCACCGCCGCGCACAGCGGCACGAGTCCGGCCACGCCCGTGGCGGCCACGGTCGGGAGCACGACCACGAACCGGCCCTCGTCGCGCACCACGGCATGGGCCTGCTGCAATAGCACGAACGAGGCGCGGATCGTGCGCTCGCACGCCTCGTCCCACGCCGACTCGTCGAGTTCGACCGCCGACCGGGCGACGAACGCCGCCGGTTCGATGCGAGCCAGCACGACGACGTCGACCGGCGCACCGTCGCGCAGGACGGCGGCCACGGCGGTGGCGTCGGTGACATCGACGTCGGTCGGCAACGTGCGCACCCGATCGCCGCGCGCCGCCAGTCGGGCGGCGATGGCGGCGCCGATGCCGTCCTCTCCGCCCACCACCAGAGTCGTGTGCTCCCCCACCGCCCCGACCGTAGTGGGCCGGACCGGCCGCCCGGACGGGCGCCGACCCACCGGTAGTCTCACCCGATGGACCGGGGGGACCAGCGGCGAACGCTCGTCGCCACCATGCTCGGCATCTTCGTGAGCGGGTGGCCGGCGGTGATCCTGGTGGCCGCGCTCCCCGACATCGGCGCCGACCTGCACGCGTCGCGCTCGGCCACCGCCTGGGTGTTGGCCCTGCCCATGCTCGTCGGCTCGGTGATGCTGCCCACCTTCGGTCGACTCGGTGACCTTTACGGCCAACGTCGCGTGTTCACCATCGGCCTGACCGTGTGTGCCGTGACGGCACTGGCCACCGCAATGGCGTGGGACGTCGTCTCCCTCGTCGCCTTCCGCACCATCAGCCAAACCGCCGGCTTCGCCTGCGCGCCCACCGCCGTGGCGCTGATCATGGATCGCTATCCATTGGCGGAGCGACCCAAGGCGCTGGGGATCTGGGCCTTCACCTCGGCGGCATCGCCGGCTCTCGGTCTGATCTTCGGGGGTCCGATGGTGGAGGTCCTCAGTTGGCGCGGCGTGTTCGTCGTGCAGTGCGCGCTGGGGCTCGCCTTCCTCCCGATCGCCCTGCGCTGGCTGCACGAGACGCCACGTCGGTCCGATGTGGGCTTCGATGTACCGGGCGGTCTGGCGCTGATGGTGGCCAGCGGCGCCGTGCTCGTCTACCTCGACCGCGGTGGCTCGGCCGGGTGGACGAGTCCGATGATGCTGGGCACGTTGTGTCTGGCCCCGATCGGGGCGCTGGCCTTCACCCGCATCGAACGTCGGGCGCCGTTCCCGCTGCTGCCACCCGGGCTGTTCCGCAATCGCCGGTTCGCCGCGCCCTCGCTGGGCGAGTTCCTGTCACAGGCCTCGTCCAATGCCGTGTTCTTCTGTTCGCCACTCATGTTGCAGCAGCGCTTCGACAAGACCGTGGCCGAAACGGCGCTGCTGATGCTGCCGCTGCCGTTGGGCATGTGCTTCGGATCCATCATCGGTGGACGGTTCGCCACCCGGTACGGCGAACGCGCTGGTGGCCTGATCGGCGCCGGGTCGATGGCGATCTCGATGGTCCTGTTCCTCATCGGCTACTCGAACCGGTCGTTGGGGACGATCATCATCGCCCTCATCGTGCAGGGCGTGGCCAACGGGTTCGTGCGTCCGGCGGTGGCCTCGGCCGCCGGTGCCTCCCTCGATCCCGAGTACTTCGGCGTGGGTATGGCCACGCTGCGCATGACGGCGCTGCTCGGATCGACCGCCGGCATCAGCATCGAACTGGCCGCGTCGGAGATCGGTGGCTTCCCCGCCGTGTTCTGGGTGACGCTCATCCTCGCCTTGGCCAGCACGGCAGTGATGACGCGAGTCGTGTCGCGCGGTCGCCCCACCGGCACCGCCGCCGATCTGGTCGAACGCGATCGGGCGGTGCGGGCCGAGATGGAGACCGAGGCCGGACTCACCACACTCCCCGCCTTCGAGGGCTGATCCCACCGTCATCGCGCGGCGCGACAGACTCCCCGTGTGGATGGATCCGCACCCGACACCGTTCCCGCATGGGCTCTGGTCATCTCCACCTGGCTACCCACCGAGTTCGCCGAGGAGTTCGCCCTCTGGTGCGACACGCACCACCGTGGACTCCTCACCGTCCCCGGTGTCCGCCGCGCCCGTCGCTTCGAGGTCCGTTCGGGATCGAGCGCCGATGCTCCCGACCTCCTCGTCACCTACGAACTCGATGATCCGTCGATCGTGGGATCGGAGCGCTGGAGAGAACGGGGGATGGCCCACGGCGCGCTGCCGTCGGAGATCGCCGAGCGACTCCGGACCGAGGTGCGTCCGATGGGCATGGCCGCCGTCTACCCGTCGTCGTGGTGGCCGCCCGAACCCGTCGAACTGCTCGACGTGTTCACGCTCGCCGGCACGACGCGCATCGACGCGCTGGTCGACGCCGTGGCTCGGCTCACTCCCGACGACGACCGGATCGTCACGCTGCGTATCCTGCGCGACGAATCGGAGTCGGCGCTGGTGCTCATCGACCATCGGGCCGACGAAGGACGAAACACGATCGATCTGCTGACCGATGCCAGCGGCGCGCACCGCTCGCGGTGGACGGTGGTGTTCGACGAGTCGGCGGCCGAGGTCGATCCGACCGACGCCTAGGCTCGCCTCATCGAGATCCTGGTCGTCTGCTCGGGCAACACCTGTCGCTCACCCATGGCGATG
>Ga0172376_10005356_pt1 | contig 14352 bp, 13 predicted proteins | sample Lak35m_FD_121114 | JGI IMG/M metagenome (GOLD analysis project Ga0172376, IMG submission 121114) | Freshwater microbial communities from Kabuno Bay, South-Kivu, Congo - kab_092012_35m | ecosystem: Environmental > Aquatic > Freshwater > Lake | place: Democratic Republic of the Congo: South-Kivu...
GAAGAGAATGAAGATATGATGTCTTTGAATCAAGGTATATTCACAGACTTTAATGAATACGCTAAGGCTATGAAGCCTTATCTTGATAGGATTGAAAATTTAGAATCAAATTGGGGATCATTAGCGGAACTTGAAAATGTAAATGAAGTATCTGCATTTGAAGAGAAGCGCCAGTATTATGAAGGAGAAGTAAATGATATCGTGTATGACATGATGGATACTACAGGAGCAGACAAAGATCAAGTAGCCGACTTTTTCCAATACATTTCAACAAAGATTAGAAACGAAGGAATTTTTTAAACTATGGCATTTAACTTCGATAAATACAAAGCAAATAATCCACTACTTCAAGAATACATTTCAGGTGAAGAGTTTGATTATATGACAGATGATGAGCTAGATGCAGCAGAAAAGGCAGGAGACGTTTCTCCTAGTAACGAAGCTGTTAATTATGACAAAGTAAACGCTGCTGTAAACATGACGTTAGAGGCTATGAGAAGTGCCATTAAGACACAAAAGCTTTCTGATGATGATGTACAGGAATTGAGAATCAAACTAGCGGAGTTCTTTAAATAAAACTTGCACGCCCATACATATAAATTCCCGATCCCGTAAGGTCGGGTTTTTTATTCTAGATCCTTTCTATAAAACTTTCCTTGGATATTATCGTTGTAAGAATCAATGGCAATTACCTCTAATTTCATTTGCCAATAAACTTCATAGTACGTAAGTTGTTTCTTTGTTCTACATAGAGTTAAGATCTCTCTAGTAAAACACTTCTCACCCATATTCTTAAGATCTTCCTTGATCTGTTTATTACTTCCCCAATAAGACTCCCAGTTAGACTCCTTTTGTACCTTCTTTTTACGTGGGACACGCCCAGGGCCACGCCATTCGAGTATTTCCTTTTTGGTTAATGTCTTTGTTAGATTGTTAAATAGGACCTTCTTTCCCACGTATATGCGGCCGTCACATATATTGGTAATTTTATATACGAATCCAAATGTATCAGTTGGGAAGTCTTCTACGGTCTTAAACTCTAGAGTGGAGTCACCGTTCTTATATAACCACTTTTTCATTAACCATTTATTATAAATATGGGAAGACTAAGAATCCCATCTTACAACAAACGTCATATCGGTATTAGGTGGTATAGGGTATGGCCTAGATAATTTACCAACAACTAGTAGTTCATCTTGATCGTTATACAGACCTACCATTGTAGTATAAGGATGAAAATCTGAACCTGTTACAGCATCTATATATGAACCTGATGTTCCTGCTTTGACAGCTGATGGGTTCTGAGTATAGTTAAAGTCGTTCTCATTAACCAAGCATCTTACCTCATTTTGGTAGATTGTGGTTTCTGATTGAATTTCTAGTGTATATGGTGTAGGTGTTATAATTGGCATACCAAGAATAAATATTAGTTCTCTCGTCTTTCTTCTGGTGTATAATGCGCTATTCTATTGTGGTTTACAGGACTAGCCAATAAAACTGCAGGCTTAAGATTTCCTTTTCTAGTCTCTTGAAACATATGACTCATCCACGTTTGTTCATAAGGACGTTCCCAAGTAATGTCTAAGAACATCTTTTGATTTCCTTTTTTACCGCATACAGTTGGCCAATTACAATAATATATTTCTCCTGTTACATAGCTAAGCCCGTCTAATACTTCTATATTATGGAATTGTGTTCTAGGGCAATTAGGATCTAAACCCGTTTGAGGTAGTTTATCATACTGAGGCCAAAATTGAGTTCTAATTGATTGAGGTACATTATACCAAGATACCTGGAGGTTGTTATCCATGTATACTTCTGTATAAGATAGTTTCAAGAAGTCTATATCTGTGCTATGAATTATTTTAAGTACTTTATCATATAGATTAGGTACATAAGTTCTGAAACCATTTCTACAAAATTCATCTCGAGGTCCGTGTATTCCCATATCGTCTTCTAAGAATATATAATAGTCGCTATCAGACTCTTGAAAGTGTTTAGCAGCTCTAAATCTACCACCATTTATTCCAGTATTCTCATTTGTTATGATATGTTCAAAGTTATACTTTTTACAAATTTCAGCATTAGCTATTCTAGCTTCATCATTTGTAGAGTTATCTATTAATATGTTTCTTGTATTTGTAATCCACTTAGGATGTTTTAACCAGGTTTGAATAGTATGTTCTACTTGATGAGGAAAGTTAAATGTTAGCATATAAACACTCATTTTCAAATTGTCTACATTCACTAAATTGTTTTTAAACTTTACTCTCTTTTCTGGTATCTCTTCTAATGTTGCTGTATCGTTAAGTACTTTTTCTACAAACTCTTGTATATGTCCATTAATATTAATTCTTGTAGACCTAAATAGTTCTGGGTATTTTAAACTAAGTATAGAGAATATGCTCTCCTCTGTTCCCATTTTCCCTCTAGCTAAAGAATCATTTAACATGTGCCAATAGTAACTATTAGCTAAAGATAAAATATCTTTTCTTCCACCAAATAAACCACCTCTGCCTATCCACTCAACAACGCCTCCTGCAAATTCATTTAATACTTCCCAATCAAACCCATGTATTTCATTAACACCCTTTCCATAATAAGGATATGGATAATGTACAAATAAGAATGGATCGAGATACTTACTCAGCCTATCAAAAAAATCTGAATGTATTAATAGATTATAGTTTATGGTGTTAGAAATACCTGCATCTAACCAAATAAAATTTTCACTATTAAATGGATTATATATTGACGCATCATGAAGTATACTCATTTTAGACATCACAATTGGGTTGTACCACTCTAACGATCCTTGAGGAGATTGTGATATCCAACCTGCTTGTTCATTCCATTCTTTACTTGTTCTTATTTTTTGAACTCTATCCCAAAAAGGACTAAACATATTTTTTAAATCCTCTAGTTCAAATATTTTTATTTCTGTATTATAACTATTTCTTCTTTCCCAAACAAAATTCTCTAACTCTTTGGGTATAAATAGAAACATATTTTGATCTATCTCTAAGAACTTTTCAAAACACATTAAATAATGATCGAATCCTCTATTTGGTTTTCCTATATTCCAAAGACCCGATACTATTGTTAAATCCTTTTTTTCTACATGTAATTTTGGAGTTTCACTATTCTTTTTTATTATCGCTAATTGATCACATATCTTAACAATACTATAAGATAATCCTCTTTCACTAAAAAAATCCTGAATAGCTGCTTTGACTCCTGGTAAGTCATTTCTTTCATAATCATGAAAACAAATGTAACCACCATCTTCTACTTTATTATAAATTTTTTTTAAACTATCATAAATAGAGTTATAAAAATCACCATCTAAAAAAGCAAATGAGATTTTTTCTGGTATGTTGTCTTGAGATATATCTTTAAACCAACCTTTAGTAATGACAGGAGGCTCTAAACTATTATCTTTAAAGTTTTGAATTAATACAGCATCTGTTGTTTTTAATCCACCTTCTGTCCACCCAGTACCTTGTTCATAAGAAGTTAGAGGAGGGAGACCTTCAAATGAATCATATACATACAACTTTTTGTTAGAGTTAGTATCAACTAAGGTTTTTCTTAAGTACTTACTAGATTCTCCTACGTAGCAACCAAATTCAACAACGTCTCCTTCAATATTATTTTGAATTGCATCTAATAGATATAAAACAAGATAATCTAATTGATCATTGTTTATAATAGTAGGATCAACTTTATTATTTTTAAAACTTCTAATCTTTTTAAACAGTTCCATACGCTTTATTTAAACTCTTCTTTTCTTATATAATAATCTTCTAATAGCAAGCAATCTAATTCTGTCTTATTGTATATTTCAAACGCGTCTTTATATGTAGATAGAATTGGTTTTCCGTTTACATTAAATGATGTATTCAACAAAACACCTATTCCTGTTAACTCATTAAATTCTGTGAGTAGATTATACAACCACTCATTTTGTTCTTTAGTTACGGTTTGAACTCTTGCTGTACCGTCTACATGCGTAATAGCAGGAAGTTTTTCTCTCCACTCTTCTTTTACTAATGGACAAAAACTCATCCACCTACTTTCTTTATCCCATTCAAAATATTTAGATAAATCTTCAAGTCTTACTACAGGAGCAAACGGTCTATACCACTCTCTGTGTTTTACTTTATGGTTTAATATGTCTTTCATTTCTGGTATAGATGGATTACATATAATGCTTCTATGACCAAGAGCTCGTGGTCCATGTTCAGAACAACCTTGTACTACCCCAATGATTTTACCTTCATTAATATCTTTAGCTACAATGGATGGATCCCATTGCTCATAGGCATGGTAATTAATATCTTTAGACATCAACCTTCTAACATTATTGTAGTTATAAGTATATTCAGTAAGTACATTTCTATCTAGTATAGGGATACCAGCATATGTTGCATCAAAAGCTTCTTCTGGCCTTAAATAATCTAACATCATACCAAGTGCTATACCGCAATCATTTGGGTTAGGGCCTACAAATACTTCTTTATTAAACTCTTTTGCTACTCTAGTATTTAGTATTATGTTTAATGCGCAACCTCCTGTTATACAAACAGGAAGATCAGGATATTCATTGAAGAACGGTATTGCCTTTTCGAGAAAACACTCCTCAAATGCTCTTTGTGCAGTTGCGGCAACATCATAAGCAATTTGACCTTCTAGTCTATTATGTATATCAAATACTGTATCTGTTTTACTACCCAACAAGTCCAGCTTCTGAATATAGTCGTCGTCCTTACCATCAGGATCACTCATAAAGAATTCTATATAGTGAGGTAGCCAATTTTGATTTACTTTACCATAAGAGGCCAAACCCATTAACTTACCAGGATAGACTAAATTACCATCAGACAAACATTCAAATTTAATATCTTTCATGTATTGTCCAAATACCATGTAAGCAAAACCTAAATTATAGTATGTATGTCCATCATTTTTTACAGGATTTTTAAATTGGGCCAATCTAATGAAATCGTCGCCTCTTGTAGCAAGATATACATTAAACTCTCCATCATCTCCTCCACCATCAAAAGAAAATACTAGTGCCTTTTTATATGGCGATTGATAAAATACAGATGAGGCATGTGAATAATGGTGATTAACATGTTTATAATTTTTAGCATTAATCCTACGATTAGTTTCCATTAATATGTATTTTCTATCAAAATCTTCAACTATACAATCTGTACTAGCATAAAAACATGTATCGTATTCAGATATTCCATATTCATGCTTAATGAAATTTAGGACCTGATCTAGAGTAGTTATAATATGTCTTGCTGGCTTATACTGGGCTATGCCGCAATTCTTAGAATTACTAAACCTTTCTACTTCAATTACACAAAGTATTTTACCTTCGTTTTCAACAACTAATGTAGCATTATGAGAACCGTAAAAACTAATATTGGCCATTAAATATATTGTTTTATCTATCGTTTAAATTATTCATTTTTAAAAATTCATCATAATCACAAGCCTCTTTTATTTTTCCATCTCCACCAAATCTCCAAAATCTTTCATATATTTGATTATGTTTAACATTAAACATTCTAGATCCGTGATATTCTCTTTTGTTTAAATTTAACACATTATATATTGGCGCTAAAATATACTCATCGTTTATTCCATAATGCCCTCTGTATCTATGAATTTCATTTTTTTCATAAAGATAATCTACTGCTTCATTCCATATACTAAAAAACCTATCTAAAGATTCAATAGAGTCTGCAAAATACATTCTTGCGGCGGCATCTAATACTCTTACTTTTTCATCTACCTGTAAATTATATTTTGAATTTAACCAATCAGTAACTAATTCACTTTTATAGCAATTAGAAGGTTCATCCCACTCTGATACTGCGTTGTAAAAGTTATTAGATCCAAAATAGCTTTCTTCTAAAAATTGGAAATCTAAAACTGTGTCTGTATTAAGTAAAGCTACATTTTTAATTCCTAACCTTAGAGATTGTAAAATACTAAATCTATAAGAAGAGAAAGGAAATAAATAATTAGACTGAACAAATTTTGTAGCATAGTCTGTTTTATCTATACTTTCTAAAAATGGTTCATTTTTTTCTATATTTGGAAATTCTGAGTAGAAATCTTTTAGTTCATTTATGATTAAATTCTTCCTTCCCAATCCATTAAAAAAACTCTTATCCTCAGTTAATATGCAGTAGTAAATATCTTCGTGATCAAAATAGTATTCCTTAATTTGTTTGTAAGCACTTTCTCTATAAGTAGGTCCACAAGGAACATAGCAAATACAAATTTTATCTTTTAAATTCATTTTTACGTTTTTATTTCTTCCAAAAGCTATAAATTCCTTTTTCTAACTCGTATTCACTCCACTCAAATCTAGATCTATTAGGTTGAGTTTTAACCCATTCCCACATTATTCTCAATCCGTCTTCTAAAGAAGTTTTATCTTCATAATCTAGAAGTCTTTGACTTTTTTGCCATGTAGGGTGTGCGTTATTTACTTCATGGCGTTTTTCTTTATGAACAAATTCTGCATCTCCTAAAATAGATATTAAAATTTCGTTTGCTTCTTTTATTGAATAAAATTTAGAGCTCCCTAAATTTATAATTTGCTTGGATGCCCTTGGATCAACCGCAGCTTTCCAAAGAGGTTCTAGACAATCATCTATAAAACTAAATGCTCTTTTTTGAGAACCGTCTCCAAAAATAGTCATAGGTTGATTATTTATATGCTGGTACATCCAAATACCAAGTACATTTCTATATTTGTCCCAGATATTTTGTTTTACACCATATACATTGTGCGGACGAATAATACACCAATCCAATCCATGCTGTTCACCTGCTACCTGAATATCCATTTCACAGGCATATTTGGCAATGCCATATGGATCTATTGGTCTAGGTTGGTGTTCTTCATCAAAAGGCGGAGTTCCATGACCGTATACAGCCATAGTTGATGTAAAAACTAATCTCTTGACATCATTTTTAATACAGTTATTCACTATATTTGCTGTAGCTACCAGATTATTTTTATAATTAAAACATCTTATGAACGGACTTAAACCTTCTGCAGCGTATGCAGCAAAATGAAATACATAATCAAATTTATGATACTCAAAAAATTTATTAAGGTCATCTCTAGAGACGTCGAATTTATAAAACTCCACTTTCTTATTAATATGTTCTTTATGACCTCCGCTTAAATTATCAATTCCTACTACGTGTGAATTTGGATGATTTTCTATTATCCAATCAGAAAGCCTAGAACCTAATAAACCTGCAACGCCTGTAATTAATATTTTCATACTTTAATTATTTTTAAAACCAAATAAAACTCCCATCTGTTCTGGGTTATTTATGAACTTCATATGTTCTTTTAATGTAAAATTCCAATTTAAAAATTTTATTACAAATTGATCTCTTAATTCTTTAGAGTGGTATTCTATTCCAATTTCTTTTATATTTACTAAATCTTCTTCTGTTAATTCAAGTAAGAATTTTTCGTCTCCTTCAATATCACATTTTATAGCTGTTATATTATACTCATTAATTAAATTTCTAATAACTTCTGTTGAATTTATCCACTCTCTTCTAAAAATATATCCATCATTATTTGAGCATTCATTACTATAGTAATCTATTTCATACTCTGATGAATCTACTCCAACAACTAAATTTGCTCCTTTATTTTTAAAGTAAATAGGAGACATTTCTTCAAAAACTTTTACATCCCATCTTCCACAACCTAAATCTAAAACCCTATGATTAAAAGAATCAAAGTATTTCCAATGAGTAGATGAATTTTCTGAATCAATAAACTGATTTTCCATTTTATATATTTAATTTTTCTATTATATGCTTAACTCTATTATTTGTGCTACAATAATTTAAATAATAGTCTCTACCATTTTTTGTTATATATGATAAAAAGTCTAAATCATCTTTTACTTCAAAAAACCTTTTTTTAAATGCTTCCGTATAATTTTCCCCGCCTTCACGATCTTGATACATGTCCCAATTAAATCCTTCTCTACTAACAGATATATAATGATAATTTGGAATTAAAGGAGGATCTAATTGAGTCATATATTCCATTCTAATCATAGGAAGTCCTATTGCCAAATACTCAAAATCTCTATGACATACTTCAGCGTTTCCTGCACACGCATAACCCATTTTATATTGAATAGCTAATTCTAAGTATTGATCTATGTTTAAAGGAGGGGCCGCAGGACAAGAAATATCTATGTCTCTTAATTTATAAACTGAGGCTCTTCCTGTACTAGTCAAACAAAACATTTGATCTTTTAATTCTACTCTACCTAGAGCTTTATTAAGCATCCTTTGATTATAGTAATAATCATAATTTAGAGTGGGAAATAAAGGATAGAATGTACCTTGTTTTAAATTAAATCCTACACTGTTTTTATCAAAGTCTTTTGGAAATAAGTTATGAAATTGAGATACTATAAAAATATCATTTTTATTATTCCTATTTTTGAATATATCAAATAAACCCGTCAAAATCTCAGACCAACAGACACCAAATAAAATATCTTTTTCTTCATCATGTATTAATATTTCGCAATCTGACATTTTATAATCTCCAAAAGGAATATCTAAAAAACCTCCTTTTTGATGCACTATTTTTGCGTTATATTTATATTTCAAATATACAATCAATTCTGAAATCATATCGTGCCAAATCCAATATGTATATTGAGTTTCTAAAAAGTATATAGTCATAGAATTATATTTTTATAACTTATTTTCTATTCTTTCTACCCAACCGTCTTCTTCTGTGAATCCCCAAAATACAAGTCTATCAGGTTTGGAATCAGTCAAGAAATGCTCTTCATAGTGAATTGCATTTCCTGTTTTAATAAACTGATCTAATTGATGACCTGTTATAAACTTACTATTTATTGAGTTTCCTTGATCATCGTCAAACGCGACTAATATGTGCTTATAGTTATCTCTAGGGAAGTCTTTTCTGTGAATTGTTATTAAGTGATAGAATGATTCTGTGAATGATTGTTCCCACAGTTCATCATCATGAATATAAGGGTTTGGTGGATATTGATTGTCTAATGTATATTTTTGAACTGCCCTCTTTTTAAAATGTACACCAGCATACTTTTCATAGTCTCTTACTGTTCTAACAGTTCCTAATCCATAATCTCCAAGATCGACATTAGGATCTACTTCTGAACCAAGTAATACTCTGATCCTCTTTCTAGCATGTTCTTGTTTATTGAACCAATCAACACCTAGTTTTGCATCGTCATCCCATTTAAGCATACCGGCTCTTTCTTCACGCATAGTAGAATGCCAAACTACAATCTTATGTGGATGGAACATATCGTATCCATGAGTGTAAGATCTAACAGTTAGATTAATCTCTTCACCTGAAAAATATATGCCTGGATCGTGTTTAACATCTCTTGCCCATTCTGATCTAGCGAAGTCAAAATGGCCACAGAGGAATCTGGACATGACAGGTTCGGTCATATTCTCATATCCGTGGAGAAGTCCAGGTCTAATAAAGATCGTGCCATGAGGATAGAAACAAACAAACTGAGACTGCCACGGTTCCATTGATCTACCTTGTGGATCGTTGAATGGATCATATAAAGGAGAATATCCTGCAATGATTGGTTTGTATCCTTTAGCTTCTAGATCAAGATGCATCTGTATTAATGTTTCATCCCAATCCTGAGCAAATCTATGGTGTGAGTCTAATTGACAAATGTAGTCTTCATCAGTCAACAATTGTTCATTGATAATAGCTCTTGCCCAAGGAAGCCCTTGTGCTTCTCTATAATCACATTCATAGATTTTAAACCTTTTATCATTTTTATATTCTGTAAGATCATCAAATCCATCCTCTGGATGAAATTGTCTACAGATTCCAAAATGTATTCTTTTTGGATATTTAGCTTTTTCCAATGCATCTTTAATCGTAGGGATTAATTCAGGATCACGATAAGCTGGTAAATGCAGTAATATTGTAGGTTTTTTACTCATATGATATAACTTGTTCTATTCTATCTAACCAACCCTTAGATTCAGAGTGCGGCCAAACTCTCCATGAATGTGGCTTTTGTATATGCTCAAATGTTCTCCACAAATGAATAAATTGATCGTTGTGATTATCTTTAAATGCAGTCTCTATTTCAAATTTGTCTGCATCTTTTCTAAATAAATCGTTTCCATTTTCATCTAAGAAAGCAACAGCAAAAGCGTCGTAATCTTTTTCTATAAGGCTACCTTTATAAATGTCTATGCAATACTTTTGTTGATATGTTAAACCAGATTCATAATCTCCTTTTATTGGAGGAAATTTGTTTTGTTTTGTTTCAATATGAATTTGCCTACTGCTAAATTTTATGCCAACATATTTTTCATATTGCTCTAAACTTCTTTCAGTACCAAAATAATTTAAAGCTCCCATTTGTTTTCTTTGGCATGTTGTGCATCCTGGCTCTACTCCCATTAATTTTCTGTATCTTGCATAAGATGCCTTGTCTCTTTCTGACCAATCTGTACTATCATCCCAATGTTTTTTCTTTCCCTCTCTTGTGTATTCGTGCCAAATTATGGGCCTATGAGGAGAAAATAAATCATATCCATATGTATAAGCTCTAGCTGCTAATGATGATTCTTCTCCATGAAAATATAAATGTTCATCATAAGGAACTTCTTGAACGAATTTACCTATTGTGAATATAAAATGCGCAGATATAAATCTAGCAGGGAAAGGCTCAGTTAATTCTTTCCAATTATCAACATGGTGAGGTTCTAAGAATATAACCCCCGATGGCATAAACCTTTGTATATTAAGTCCCCACACTTCATCTACCCTTCCGTCAGGATCATTTTTAGGATAATATCCAGGTATATATGCGGACAACAAAGGTTTTTTATTTCCTTTATGTTGTAAGTAATGAAGATAATCTTTTAATGTTATATCCCAGTCTTTACTAAATCTATGATGAGAGTCTAATTGTAAATAGTACTCTTCTCCTTTATATTGTTCTTGTATTCTTTTTCTTATCCAACAAACGCCTTTAGCATCTTTGTAATTATAGTCTAAAATAGTGAATCTACTATCGTTTTTATACTCATCTAAATTATCCCACATATCTTCTTTAGAGTGTTGCCAACCTATACAAATATGAAGATCTTGAGGATTTGCACAATTATTCAATAAATCCTTTAGAGTAGGAACAAGTTCAGGATCTCTATAAGCAGCTATCGAAACAAATATTTTGGCCATAACCTTAATATACAAAATTTATTTCAAATAAAAAAATTTATTTTTTATAATTGAACGCAATCTGTGTCACTACAATTATTAGGACTACACAAATAATATGTACCAGTAGGTGCAGAAGTAGTTAATGTAGCATTTGTATTGATAGTATAACATTCACTAAACGTTCCTGGAGGTGCACTCTTATATGTACTAAATCTACTAAGAGCGTTAGCACTTATAATAGTTACAGTAGCTCCATCAGAACATCTAGTAGCACCATAAGAATAGTTATTAGCTGCTGGTACAGATTGGCTAGGAGTGTAGCTAATGCTAGGAGTTACACTAGGAGTTATTGTTACAGATATACTTGGAGTTCTACTTATACTTGGAGTTCTAGTAGGTGTAGGAGTAGGTTCTATACATGTAGAAGCGTCTGCACAGTTAGCAGCCAACGATGTAATTACAGCAGAAGCTAAGCCGCCCGTACAACCAGCTCCTGTCCAAGGATATATACTAGAACCAGTTCCAGCTTTAACACATATTGTAATAGTATCTTGATCTGGCGTTCCTGTGTAAGGTAGTTCTTGGCATATTGAAGTGCCGTCTCTACGAGTATATGCTATGTAAATAGTAGATCCTTGAGTATTCCACACTGAGTAACATTCACCTAAAGGCATAGTCGGTGTAACAGAAGGAGTTCTTGTTATACTAATACTAGGTGTTACACTAATAGATGGTGTAACAGAAGGAGTTCTTGTTATACTAACACTAGGTGTTCTTGTTTGCGTTACAGATACGCTAGGTGTAACAGATATGCTAGGTGTTACAGATACGCTAGGTGTTCTAGTTGGTGTAACAGATATACTAGGAGTAACACTAATAGAAGGAGTTACGGATACGCTAGGTGTTCTAGTTGGTGTAACAGATATGCTAGGTGTTACAGATACGCTAGGTGTTCTAGTTGGTGTAACAGATATGCTAGGTGTTACAGATATACTAGGAGTAACAGAAATAGATGGTGTTACACTAATGGAAGGAGTTACAGAAGGGGTAACAGATATACTAGGAGTAACACTAATAGAAGGAGTTACGGATACGCTAGGAGTTACAGATGCTGTTCTTGTTATACTAGGTGTAACTGATATTGAAGGCGTAACAGATATACTAGGTGTAACTGAAATAGACGGTGTTACAGAAGGTGTAGGAGATACGCAAACAGCAGTACTACTTACATAAGCAGCAGATCCATTATTTGTAACTACTAGTACAGTCCCAGAAGACAAACCACCTCCAGTCAAATAGAAGGTTGAAGCACCTGAACCAAGTAATGTTTGTATTTCAGCTATGGTCCAAACATCTACACCATCTGGTGCTTGATACAAAATATCATTTAATTGTAATGGTTGGTTTGCATCATAAATTAATATCGATGAATTAGGACCAAAACATGCATTATATGCATTATCTGAAATATTATAATATGTTCCATCTAATGGGTTAGATGTAGATGGAGTCATAGTTGGAGTCAAAGTAGGTGTAGTCGTTGGTGTAATAGTAATACTAGGTGTTACTGATACACTAGGTGTTACACTTATTGAGGGAGTAACAGATATAGAAGGAGTTATACTAATTGACGGTGTTACAGATACGCTAGGAGTCACTGTAGCAGTTACTGAAACAGATGGAGTTATTGATACGCTAGGTGTAACTGATATTGAAGGCGTAACAGATATACTAGGTGTAACTGAAATAGACGGTGTTACGGTTGCCGTTACAGTTATTGAAGGTGTTACAGATATACTAGGTGTAACGCTAATAGAAGGTGTTACAGATACTGACGGTGTAACAGTCTGTGTAACAGTTATAGAAGGCGTTACTGTTGGAGTTCTTGAAGGAGTTATTGAAAAAGACGGAGTCTTACTAGGTGTTACAGTAGGAGTTACAGACGGAGTTACTGAAATAGATGGTGTTATAGATAAGGAAGGAGTAGGACTTGGCGTAACATAGTAGATATATTCACAATTTCCTCCAGCATAAGGATCTAAATTACAAACCTTTACGTAATCAATATTATCAGGAACTGTTACAGAGTATCCATTACTTAATTGTTCTACACTAATATCAGATGCTACCAACGTATTTGTATTAGGATAATACCCGTAGTAGATATTGAAAGGACCTACCGAGTCTCCGTATGACGTTAATGTGACTGTAACTTGCATCTAATATAAATATTTTTAAGACCCTACTATAGTAAAATTATTATTTCCTATAGTCCCAATATAATCATTATTAGTTATAACAGCAATCCCTTGTGCATAATATAAATTACCAACATGGATTGATGAATTTAGTTGATCTATTAAATTACCGTTGCCGTCATCTACTATTTTGAAAGTAATATTATCTGTTGATTTCAATATAAAACCATTTCTACTAATTTGTTCACCGAACTCTATAGTAGGAATAGCTATAAAGCTAATACTAGAACTACCAAAAAGACTACTTGTAGGAAAGTATCTATATTCGTCATCAAATGAACCTGATGAAGCTGAGGATTGCCACATAGGGTCCCAATAAGAAGCGGAGTTTAATTCAGAACCAGTTATATAATTTTCGTAGTATAGTTGCCTAATAGTCCTATAATTCACCATCCTAGTTTTGTATGTAGAAAACATGGACGCTGATGGAGGAATATTCTGACCCCTATTAGTAGTTATTCCGTAGCTTAAAAGTGACTGACTAGCATATGTGGCAGAATACTTTACCTTTATAGGAGTCGAAGAAATATCTGATTGCTTTATGGTATTCTTCGCTCTTGACATTTAGTTTTAAAAATCTAGTTTTACTCTAATTAAGGCTTCTTTTGTGAAGTCTTTTGTCAAAGGTTTTGATAGTTTTGCTACTGCCAACAACTCGTTGTTATCATTGTACAAACCTACGGTCGTAGGGAAGGTCTGAGGACTGTTGATAAAGTTTGAATAAATCATTACTCCAGTAGACCCTGATACAAATGAAGGGTTAGTAGTATAGTTATAATCTTGGTTTTTAATCCTTACAAACACATAATCAGAAGA
>Ga0172376_10005357_pt1 | contig 14352 bp, 11 predicted proteins | sample Lak35m_FD_121114 | JGI IMG/M metagenome (GOLD analysis project Ga0172376, IMG submission 121114) | Freshwater microbial communities from Kabuno Bay, South-Kivu, Congo - kab_092012_35m | ecosystem: Environmental > Aquatic > Freshwater > Lake | place: Democratic Republic of the Congo: South-Kivu...
GATGGTCACCCGTAGGTCGTAGGCCCGGGCGCAGAAGCGGGCCACGGATTCCTCGGCGATCTTCGAGATCGAATACGTGGGGGACATGATGTAGTTCACGTCTCCGAGCGGATCGGTCTCGCGGAACGCGTGCAACGGATCGGCCACCGGTTTGTAGACGGACTGCGTGGACATGATGAGCGCGGCCTTGGCGCGCCGACAGTGGCGCAGCAACAGTCCGGTTCCCTCGGCGTTCACCGAGATCGCGTGGTCGTAGTCGAGGCCCTCGGTCTTGAACGCCGCGAGGTGGATCACGTAGTCGAAGTCGTCGGGTATGTCGGAGAAGTCGGGTCGGGAGAGGTCGAGCGATCGGGTGACGACTCCCAATTCCTCGACACGTTCCCGGGATTCGTGATCGGAGAACCGGGCCACTCCCCACACCTCGTTGTGGGGAGCCAGGAACGCGACCAACGGGAACGCGATCTGACCCGCGGGTCCGGTGACGAGGATCCTCTTGTCGGTCAACATGCTCGCGTCATCTTCTCACAGACGGGCGCAGGCGCCCGGCGGACTGTCGTATCGCGCGTCGGTCCACCACGTCCCGAGGATCCAATCGTTCGAGACGGGGGCCGTGACGCCCGAATAGTTCGCGGCGAGGAAACTCACCAGCCATTGCGCACTCCGAATGGCGCCGGTGGGGCACACGTGGATGCCGTCGCGCTTGCGCTCGGGGTTGTCGTCGTCGTCGATGTCGACGTCGAAGACCTCGCCGAGGGCCGACGTTTGGTCGGCGTAGCGGAATAGTTCGGGAGTCGCGGCGGCCGTGCTCATGGCGATTCCTTCGAGTACTTCCTGGCCCGAATCGCTTCGCTCGGGTGAGAAGGTGGGGAAGGAGAGCAGCAGAACTCGTTGATCACGTTCGATGGCGAGCAAACGCAATTCCTCGAGGGCCGCACGTTGGGATTCCTCCGATTGCTTGGCGTCCCACACCGAGAGCTGAAGGATCAAGAGGTCGGGACGCACTTCGTCCAACGTGAGTCCCAGCATCTCGATGGGTGTCGGACCGGAACTCTCCGGGATCAGCCCGACACCTCCGAAGGCCCCGGAACGGGCCTCCAAACCGGACGCGCGCATGGCGGCTTCCACGCCCGGCCACATGTCGTATGCCACCGAGTCGCCGAGGTAGTAGATGCTGCGAACGGGGGGCCCGAGGTCGGGGGCCAGTGTCGTGGTGGTCGTCGTCGATTCGTTCGCGGAGTCCGGCGCGCTCGTCGTGGGGGCGCTCGTGGTGGTGGCGACGGCGCCGGTGATCGCGTCTTCATCCACCGCGTTGGTGGTGGCCGGCACGGTCACCACCAACCACACGATGACGGCTCCCACCATCGAGGCCGCGAACGCGCGTCGGCCCGCGTCGCCATGAGCCCAGCGGGCCCGATGGCGAATCGTCTGCTCGACCAAGTGATACGACGCCATCGAGAACAGCAGCGTCGACGACGAACGAACGAGCGTGAGCCGCCAACCGTCGGTGTCCATGCGTTCCGGTGAGCAAAAAACGAAGATGGGCCAGTGCCACAGGTACAGGGCGTACGAGAGTCGGCCGACGTACTCGAGCGGCCTCACCGACAGAAGCGTGGTGAGGAGACCGTTGCTCGCGGGCACGCTCACGGCCACGAGAGCGGCGATGATCGAATGACCGACCAGGCCGCCACGGAACAACCAATCGTCCGAACCATCGATGACGAACCACGACGCGAGCAGAGTCGCTAGGAGAATCGTGGTGACCAGCTCGACCGAACGACGTGTACGAGTGGCGAGTCGAGCGACTCGGTCACGAACGGCGGGAAGCGCGGCCATGGCTCCGGCCAACAACGAGAACGCCCGGGTGTCGGTGCCCATGTAGACGCGTGTGGGGTCGCCACCGTCGAAGAGAAGGATCATGGCCACCGAGGAGGCGACGAAGAGCGACACTGTGGTCGCCGCGACGGCGGCACGTCGTCTCCATCGCCAGGCCGCCCAAACGACGACGGGCCACATCAGGTAGAACTGTTCCTCGATGGCCAGGCTCCACAGGTGCTCGAACACCGAAGGAGCGGCGAAGGCGTCCCAGTATCCGTTGCCCGCCGCGATCTGATGCCAGTTGGCGGCATAGAACTGGGCCCAGGGTGCGTCCTGACGGGCGATGATCCACTCACCGGGCTCGGCGATCGATCTCAACGTGACGACGACCACGACCAACAGCACCATGACCGCCGGCAGCAATCGGCGGAGGCGGCGCCCCCAGAAGCCGACCAGATCAAGCCGATCGGTTCGATCGAGTTCGGCGATGATCAACGTGGTGATGAGGAAGCCCGAGAGCGCGAAAAAGAGATCCACGCCGAGAAAACCGCCGCTCAATCGATCGTCATGAAAGGCCAGCACGCCGATCACGGCGAGAGCCCGTAGACCATCGAGCCCGCGCAGATGCTCGCGGTCGGGGCTCGGCTGACTCACACCGTCATCGTACGTCCTGCGTTATCGTGCGACCATGAGTGAAGATCGTCCCCAACGACTCCAGTCCGACATGCGAGGTGTTCGTTACGGAGAAGTGCTGGCGGTGCACGCCCGCGGTGACAAGTTGTTCGCCGAAGTGTGGGGCACCCAGTTGTTGCACGACTGTCCCTCGGAGTGGTGGCACTCCCTGAAGCCCGACGAGTTGACCAAGGAATTGGGTGCGCTCATGGTCAAACTGAACGGCCCGCGGTACTGGACCCTCGACGGCTTCGGTACCAAGGTGGCGGTGGTGGAGCCGGTGATACGTGAGATCCGGGGCATGTCCATGCGTCGCATCGCCGAGGTCGAATTGGGGAACAATCCGGCCGCGGCGCCGTACAACGAACGCCACGTGAATCGTGGCGCGGTGTTCTTCTTCGATGCGGGTCGCAAAGTCCACGAGTTGGTGGACCCGACGGGGCGTAACTTCGTGATGCAGGCGTACTGCGTCGGCGTGGACCCGACGTTGACGGTCGAGTCGCTCGACTCGTTGGGTGATCGATTGAAACTTCCCGAGGGCTGGTCGTTCCGGGTGCGAACCTTGGATTCGGATCTGATCGTCGACACCACGGCGCACGTGGCCACGGTGGTTCAAGACGAACTGGAGAACACCTACACGCTCCCGTAAAACGTACTTTCGAAGACGTTCTCTTGATGACGTTTTTTTGTTTCGGAATGCGCTCCGCGGTGACTGTGATTTGGTAGACCGGAGGCATGAAGCGCTCATTGCTGTCCCTCGTCGTGGTTCCCTTGGTTCTCTTGGGGGCCTGTGGATCCGACGATCAGGCATCCACATCGACCGACGCGGCCCCGGCCACCGAGGCCCCGGCGACATCCGAAGCCCCCACGACCGAGCCTGTCACCACCGACGCGACGCCGGTCACCGAGGCTCCGCCGACATCGCTGATGGCCGAACCCGTCGAGTGCGTGGTCCCGGCAGATCTGGCGGTGGACTCGGATGGTCGGCCCTACGAACTGTCCGATCCGCTCTGCATCGGCGGATGGCTCCTCGCGTACCCGACCGATTGCGAGATCGAATGCGAGGGTTCGTACGCGCTCCAATCGGTCGATGGCGAGTGGGAGTCCCGAGGTTTCATTTACAACGGCTGTTACGAGGCCGCCGTCGACGGAGGACTTCCCGAGGCGATCGCACTCTTCTACGTTCGCTCCTCCTGCGAGTCCGAAGGTGACGAGCTGTTCGTGATCACCGACGAGCCCACCACCGGACCCTTGAACATCGGCCATTTCGGACCTCGTGTGCGGGCCCTCGATCTCGCGCTATCCGAGGCGGGTTTCCTCGTCGAGGCCCCCAACGATCGTTTCGACTTCGAGACGCTCAAGGCCGTGCTCGATCTGCAGTTCCAACTCGATCTCGAAGTCGACGGCTACGCCGGCCCGATGACGCTGGGGGCTCTCGGTCTCTCGTAGTTCAGAAAACGACGCTCGCGCGCACGGCTCGCTCGGCGTCGACTCGAATGCGGGGATGAACCGATGGCTCCACCACCGACAATCCCGCGCAGTACTTGCTGAACGAGACCGTGCGAATGTCGAGTTCGGTCAGTAGGTGGGACGCTCGGCTACGGAACGTCTCCGATTTCGTCTCGATCACCACGCCACCGCCGATCAGCGGCCTCCAGTCCTCGTTCAGGGCCACCGTCAACGAATGATCGATGGTGACGCGCTCCCTGTGCGACGGAGAGTGGAGTGTGATCCGATGGCAGGCGACCGACAGGCTCCGACGCAGGGTGCGGGTGTCGAAGTGAGGCAGGAGCGTGCTCAACCATTTGTGCTCGGTGTCGGTGAGCACCGGCGACGTCTCGGCAACGCGAGGCACACGCGACTTGTCGGTCTGGCCGCGACCGGTCTTCAGTTTCACCTCCAGGAACGAGGTGCCGTCCTCGTAGGTTCGCACACGCACCTTGAACCGTGGACGTCGACCTTGCACGTGATCTCGGTACGTTCGTCGCGGAACATCGTCGAAGTAGACGGTGTGATACCCGGGTGAGCGGCCAGAGGCGGTCTCGAGGACCCGCCATCGTTCGTCGAGCGACGAAACGAACGCGTCGGCGCGCGCTTCGGTGGTGACGTACTTGTGGTCGTAGCGACGCATCAAGGGGGCAGTGTCGGCCACCTGCTCGAGCGAGACCGCGGGCAGTCGATCGAGCGATCGTTCGAAAGGGTTCGAGGTCACCTCAGGACTCGGAGTGGAACACGACGTCGAGAGTCATGGTGTCGCGAACCATGTCGACCGAACGGATGGACACGGACTTCACCGCCTTGCCGAAGGTGGATCGCAGGTGGGCATTCAGCGCCTCCTCGTCGTGGATGATGCGGTCCAATTCCACCTTGACCCTCGAGTAGCGGTAGCGGCGCCCGATGGCGCTCATGTCGACGAGGAACATGGCGACCACCAAGAGGGCGGCGAACAGAACCTTGATGCCGAACTCCATCCCCGGCAGGCCGGTCATCAGGCCGAGCACCAGGGCCACCATCGTGAAGCCGATCTCGATCTGGCCGGATTCGTCGGACCGCAGTCGGACCACGCTCAACACGGCGAAGAGCCCGAAACCGACACCTACGTTCAGGGGGCCGGAGGACCCCAGGGCGGCCGACACGGTGAACAGGCTGATGTTGAAGGCGACGTAACCGACCACCTGGTCCCAACGGCGGTGACGTCGGAAGTAGATCACGTAGACGAGCAGGAAGATGGAGACGAGGTTCAGCGCCAGGTCCCGTATCAGTTCGGTCGTGTCGAGATTGCCCATGTTCACCCCCCGTTCACCCAGTGTATAGATGCTCGTCGCCACTTCTAGAGTGACCGGGTGCTTCTCCTGCGTCACCCGACGACACGCCCACTCGCGTTGGCCGTGGGGTTGACGATGGCGATGTCGGCGGTCGTGGCCTGTTCGTCGGAGGGTAGGAACGTGGACGACGGTGGCAGTCCGACCATCGAACCGACGACCGCACCGGCTCCCGCGGTCGTGGACGTCCGTATCTCCGAGATCCACTACCACGCACCGGCTGATCGCGAGGACGAGGAGTTCGTGGAGTTGGTCAACCTCGGTGAAGCCGAGATCCAGCTGCAGGGGTGGTGCATCGACGGCATCAAGTACTGCATCGAGGAGTCGACCGTTCTGGGGCCGAACACTTTTCTCGTGATCGGGCGGGGGTCCTTCTCGGGCTCGTTGTCGAACAAGTCCGACGAACTCAGTGTGACGGACCCTCTGGGGCAGACGTTCGACGCCGTTCTCTACACGGACCGTGATCCGTGGTCGGAGTTGGCCGATGGAGGAGGCCATTCGCTGCAACGCACCGACTTCGCCCGTGACGGCTCCGATCCGCAGGCTTGGTCGTCGGCCCCACCCACCCCGGGAGCGGCGTACGTGGCGGCCGAACGGGCCACCGTGGGTGACGTCGTGGTGACCGAGATCAACTTTCATCCCGAGGACGATGATCCAGCGGCGCGCTACGTCGAATTGACGAACACCACCTCCGCGCCGATCGACCTGAACGGGTGGTGTGTCGAGGGCATCGGATGGTGTTGGACGTCGTCCACGCCGGTGGCCGCCGGCGCCGCGTACGTGATGACCGACCCCGTCGGGCTCGCGCGCCTGGCACGCGACAGCGATCGCCTGCGAGTGCTGTCCGCCGACGGTGTGGTGCACGACGTGGTTCGCTACGAGGATCGTCAACCCTGGCCGGCGATGGCCGACGGACACGGCGAAACACTGCACCGCCGCGATCCCCGCGAGTCGGGAGTCGAACCGGGCAACTGGGAGTCGCGCCCGAGCAGTCCCGGTACGTCCGAAGCCGTGGACGGCGCCGGACTGGTGCCGATCGTGGATCAGGTGGACTTCGTGTTGTCGCCCGCGCCGGGCGAACCGTTGGTCGTGACGGCGGTCGTGCGCGCCGAGGTCGAGATGGCGACGCTGTTCTATCGCGTGGGTTTCGCCGACGAGGTCGCCATCGAGATGACGATCGACCGCGCGAACCTGTCGGCCACGATTCCCGGTCAGCAGGCCGGGGATCTGGTGCGTTTCCGAATCGAACTGTCCGATGGCACCACGACCGGTCGCTATCCGAGAGTCGGAGACGGAGCGGAGTACACCGGAACCGTCGTGGCCAGTGAGCCCGACGCACCGTCCCCGCTGACGCGTTTCCAGTGGTTCATCCCCGACGACGTGTACGACGCGGCCCGGGTGGAGACCACGCTTCACGGCGATGACGGATTCCCGGCGGTGTTCGCGGTGAACGGTGAGATCATGGACAACGTCACCATTCGCATCAAGGGAAACCAAGCTCGCTCGAACAAGAAGCGCAAGTGGAAGGTGATGCTGCCCGCGGGCCACCAGTGGGACATGGGCGGGTTGCTCGCGTCACCGGTCGACGAGTTCGACTTGTTGCCGGCGGCGACCGACAAGTCCTACTCGCGTGAGATCCTGACCTCCGACATGCAAGCCATGTCGGGAGGCGTGAATCAACAGGTTTTCCCCGTCCGGCTGGAGAAGAACAAGGAATTCTTCGGTCTGTACATGTACGGCGAGTCCTCCGATGCCGATTGGCGGGACAAGATCGGCTTGTCGGCCAACTCGTTGGTCTACAAGGCCGAGAAGGTCTCCAAGCTGAACCTCGGGAATCTCGACCTCCCGCGGGACGTCTTCGAGGCGCATTATGAGCGGTACTCGCAGACCTATGCCGACGACGATGACGCGCAGTTGCGCGAGCTCATCCGAACGCTCGGCACGTTGAAAGGCGACGATCTGATTCGTTTCGCCTACGAACACGTGGATGTTCCGCAAGTCATCGAGGCGATCGCCACCATGCGCGTCGTTCAACATCCGGAATGGCAACACAAGAACTACTTCGTGGTGTTCGACCCCGAGGATGAACGTTGGCGACTGCTACCCATCGACTTCGATCTCAATTTCGGCCGTCGGTACGCCAGCCCGTGCAACGCGCGTTGCGACGAGGTGAAAGCCGATCCGTGGATGAATTACCCGGACACCAACCGATTGGCCGGCATCTTCCTGAACGACGACCACTTCCGGGTGCTCGTCGATCGCCGTACCCGCACCCTGGCCGATCAGTTCCTCGCGCCGGGGTACCTGGAGCAGCGGGTGGCGGAATTGTTCGTGTCGATGTCGGCCGATGCCGAACTCGATCGTCGTAAATGGGGCCAGTACGGGACCAGCCAGTCGTTGGAGCAGGCGCAACGAATCCTGATGGAGCAATACGTGCTACCCAAGCGGCGCATGTACCTGGAATCCGACAAGTACCTTCCGGCATCGCAATCGTCGGACCCGGTGTTGTCGGTCGAGATCACGGACCAGGACGAGTCGGGTCGCGTTCTGCGGGCCACGATCAGCAACGGCACCTCGGAGGCCGTGGACGTGTCGGGCCGCGTGTTCGAGGAGATCGGCGCCCGACTTCCGGCCGGCGTCGTGATTCCGGCCATGGGAACCATCGAGGTGTCCTTCGACCGGTCACCGATCGACATCGATCCGTCCACTCCCATCGACCAACTGCGCTTGGTCGTCGATGCCGAGCGCTGGACCCCGGACGACGAGTGATCGACGACGAGGGAGTCGGGGAAAACGAACACCCCGCCTCGCGGCGGGGTGTTCACCAGTTCTGCCAGCGCCGAAGCGCTTCGGTCAGCGACGCTTGGCCGGGGCCTTCTTGGCGACTGCCTTCTTCTTGGCCGGAGCGGCCTTCTTCGCCGGGGCCTTCTTGGCGGGAGCGGCCTTCTTGGCCGGAGCGGCCTTGGCGGCGCCAGCCTTGTTCAGCTTGGGAGCCGGGGCAGCGCCGAGGGCGATGTCCTTGAATCCCTTGAGCGCAGTGATCTTGGCCACGGTCTTCGCCGCGATCTTGATCGTCGCACCGGTGGCTGGGTTGCGACCCATGCGCGCCGGACGCTTGATCTTGGCGAACTTGGCGAACCCGGAGATGTTCACGACTTCGCCCTTGGCCACCGTGGCCAGGATGACGTCGATGGTCCCTTCGACGGCCGCGGTGGCCGACTTCTTGTCGAGTCCGGTGTGGTCAGATACTGCTTGGATGAGGTCACGTTTCTTCATGAATCCGAACTTATTACAAGGAAACGCGCCGATCGCGGATTTCCGAGCGTTTTTTCACATCATTTTTCCCAGGTCGGATCGGGGCGAAAACGGGCGGTTTTCCGAGGTTTTCGAGCGGGTCGATGTCGGGACGGTCCCGCTGTCGAAAACGGTCCGACATACGCGACGGGTTTCTTTCACCGAGTCAAGATGGTGACGTGGATCTGACCCCGTTGCGCGAGAATCGCCAATATCGACTGCTTTTCGGGTCGGGCCTGGTCACCGGTCTCGGGTCGGCGGCGACCTTCGTCGCCATGCCGTATCAAGTGGCCGACATCACCGGTTCGTACGTGGCGGTGGGTGTGCTCGGTCTCCTCGAGATCCTGCCTCTGGTCGTGTTCGGCCTGTGGGGTGGCGTGCTGGCGGATCGTCTCGACCGCCGAACGATGGTGCTCCTCACCGAGACGGCGTTCATGTTCGGGGTGGTGGTGCTCTTGTTCAACGCGTGGCGGGGTGATGGCGCCGAGGTGTGGCCGATCTACGTCGTCGCCGTTCTCATCTCGGCGATCGACAGCCTGCAACGCCCGAGCCTCGAGAGCATCGTGCCACGGGTGGTGCCCGCCAACCAGATGCCCGCCGCGGGAGCATTGAACTCGTTCCGGGGAAGCACGGCGCGCATGGTCGGGCCGGCCATCGGCGGCTTCCTCATCGCGCTGGGTGGCGTGGAGGCGGCGTATTTGTTCGACTTGGTGACGTTCGTCGTGAGCGCGTCGTTGATCTTCCGCTTGGACCGCATGCCCAACGTTCGTGAGGATCACGGACATCCCTTGGAAGAGTTGCGACAGGCATTCCGCTACGTGCGGACCCGGCGAGACATTCTGGGCACCTACATCTGCGACACGTTGGCGATGCTCTTCGCCTTCCCCTTCGCTTTGTTCCCGTTCATCGCCGAGCAATACGACGCGACCTGGAGTCTCGGTGTCATGTACACGGCCCTGTCGGTGGGGGAGTTGATCGCTTCGACCACGTCGCGGTGGTCGAAGCGTGTCGTGCATCATGGTCGATACGTGCTCTTCGCCGGGATGGCGTGGGGTCTGGCCATCGGAGCCTCGGGTTTGGTGGGCTCGATCTGGTGGGTGATGGGGTGTCTGGTTTTCGCCGGGGCCGCCGACATGGTGAGCGGTTTGTTCCGCATGCTCATCTGGAACCTCACCATTCCCGACGAGTTGCGGGGGCGCATGGCCGGGATCGAATTGTTGTCGTACTCGATCGGGCCACAGTTGGGCCAGGTCCGGGCTTCGGTGACCGCACGTCTCACGTCGGTTCGTGGTTCGCTGGTGATCGGAGGGTTGCTGTGCACGGGGGCGGTGGGTTCGATGCGAGGAGCGTTGCCCGAACTCTGGAATTACGACGTTCGTACGCACCAACGGGCGACGGATTCGCTCGGCACATAGGCCGCTTGTCAGGCTGTGATCATGAGGAACCTCGCCGATACGGTCACCTTCGCCCACGGTCCCGCGATGTCCAACCGATTCATGTTGGCGCCACTGACGAACATGCAGAGTCACCCCGACGGCACGTTGTCCGACGAGGAGCATCACTGGCTCACCGTGAGAGCCGGCGGTGGGTTCGGTCTCACCATGACCTGCGCGGCCCACGTGCAGCGCGTCGGTCAGGGCTTCCCCGGACAGTTGGGCACGTTCTCCGACGATCACGTGGAGGGTCTGACCCGACTGGCCCGAGACATCCGGTCCCACGGCAGCGTGGCGATCGTCCAACTGCACCACGCCGGCAGCCGTTCGCCCAAGGATCTGATCGGGACCGATCCGGTGTGTCCGTCCGACGATCCGGCCACCGGCGCCCGGGCTCTCACGACGGCCGAGGTGGAAGCGCTCACCGAGGATTTCGTGGCCGCCGCCGGGCGTTGCCGGGACGCCGGCTTCGACGGCATCAAGTTGCACGGCGCGCATGGATACATGATCTGTCAGTTCCTGTCGGCGGAGATCAACCGTCGCGACGACGAGTACGGCGGATCGCTCGAGAACCGGGCCCGTCTGTTGCTCGACGTCGTCGAAGGGGTGCGTTCGCGGTGCGGCGAGGGATTCCACATCGGTGTTCGGCTGTCTCCCGAGCGATTCGGCATGGTGATCGACGAGAGTCGCGAGTTGTTCGGCTGGCTCGTCGATGGTGGCAAGGTCGACATGATCGACATGTCGTTGTGGGACTGCTTCGCCCACGCCAAGGACGAGTCCTGGGCTGATCGTCGCCTCATCGACGTGTTCGCCGAACTCCCTCGGGGGAAGGTGAGATTGGCGGTGGCCGGCAAGCTGTATGGCGGGCCCGATATCACCCGGGCCATCGACGCCGGCGCCGACATCGTGGCCCTCGGTCGGGCCGCGATACTGCACCACGACTTCCCGCGGTTGTTCGCGCTGGACCCGAACCTCACGATGAGGTCGCTCCCGGTCACCGCGGACGAGTTGCGAGCCGAAGGCTTGAGCGACGGCTTCGTGGGCTACATGCGCTCGTGGCCCGGCTTCGTGGCCGACTGATCGTCGCGACATGATCCTCGTCGACGCTCAGGGTTTGGCCGCCTCACGACCGAATCGCCCGCTGTTCGTCGATGTGTCGATCACCATCTCGGCGGGTGATCGGGTCGGCGTGGTGGGCATCAACGGCTGTGGCAAGAGCACGTTGCTGCGAATGATCAGTGGCGAGATCGAACCACTCGCCGGAGTCGTGCGACGGGGTCGTGGCGCGCGCATCGGAGTCCTCGGGCAGAACCCGGTGTTGCCGGCGGGCACGGTTCGTGATGCGGTGATCGCGCTCTCCGGGTGTGCCACGTCGGAGATCTGGAGAGCCGAGGCCATGCTCGACCGCCTGGGAATGGCACCGTTGATCGCGCAACCCACCGAACAGCTGTCGGGTGGTCAACGTAAGCGGGTCGCCCTGGCCGCCCTCCTCGCGGGGGAGTGGGAGGCGCTGATCCTCGACGAACCCACCAACCATCTCGATCTCGACGCGATCAGGTATCTGGAGGAGTGGTTGGCGGCGTACCCCGGTGGACTCCTGTTGGTGACTCACGACCGACACGTCCTCGACCGGGTCACCAACAAGGTGCTGGAGATCGATCGTGGTCGCGCGTTCCTGCACGTCCCGTCGGGCTGGAACGCCGGATCGGGATACGCGGCGTATCTGGCGGGGCGCATCGAGCGCGAGGAGCAGGCCGCCGTGGCCGAGCAGGTGCGACGAAATCTGGCCCGCACCGAGTTGGCCTGGCTGCGTCGGGGAGCGCCAGCGCGAACCAGCAAGCCCAAGGCGCGCATCGCGGCGGCGACGAAGTTGATCGAGACCAAGGCCGATGGCCCGGCGCGCGAGGGCGATCTCGGTCTGGGGTCCAGCGAACGTCTCGGAGCGCAACGTCTCGGGTCGAAGGGAATCGAGATGACCGGAGTCGCTTTCGCGTGGCCGGACGATGTGACCGTTCTCGAACCGTTCGACCTCGTCCTCGAGCCGGGCGATCGCATCGGAATCGTGGGTCCGAACGGCGCGGGCAAGAGCACGTTGTTGGATCTCATCGCCGGTCGGTTGTCTCCGACAGCGGGAGTCATCGACATCGGTAGAACGGTGAAAGTCGGCTATTACGACCAGCTCGGGAGGGAACTGGACACGTCGATGAAGGTGCGCGACGCGGTGGCCGGCGACAAGGGAGCGCCGTCGATCGACGACGTCACCTTGATGAAGCGTTTCTGGTTCGACGGTGACGCACAGTTCGCCGAGATCTCCACGTTGTCCGGCGGCGAGCGTCGTCGGTTGCAGTTGCTGTTGACGTTGCTCGAGCAGCCGAACGTCTTGTTGCTCGACGAACCCACCAACGACCTCGATCTGGACACGCTGCGCGCCCTCGAGGACTTTCTCGATGACTGGCCCGGAATCGTGGTGACCGTCAGTCACGATCGTGCGTTCCTGGATCGCACCGTGTCCGACGTGCTGGCCCTCGACGGCGAGGGCGACGTTCGACCTGTTCGAGGCGGTGTGGCGGGTTGGTTGGCGACCCGCGCGAACCAGTCACCGAACCCGGCCAAGGCGCCGGCGGTGTCGGCGCGCGCGACGGTCGCCGCAGTGGCGAACAACCCGCGTCCCGTGTCCGCGAAGTCACCGAGCACGCTGCGTCGTTTGTTGGCCCAGGCCGAAAAGACGTTGGATGCCGCCATCGCCAAGCGTGACGCCACCAGCGCCGAGTTGTCGAAGGTGGCCGCGGGATCGGCTCCGGACCACGCGCGCTTGGCTGCGTTGAGCGAACAATTGGCCGCCGCGCAATTGGCGGTCGACGCCGCCGAGGAGGTGTGGATCGAGTTCGCCGGAGAGGTGGAGGCCCGAGGTATCCCAAATGAGTGATCGTCGCGTCGGTGACTTCGAGTCCGCGATCGCGGCCCTTCGCGCTGTCGACACCTTGGCCATTCCGTTGGGGCCGGGAGTGCCCGGAGGACTGCTCCACACGTTGGGTGACTCCACTCCCGCGGATCGATTCACCGATCTTCGGGTGTTCGGTGCGTTGTTGCCCGATCTCTTCTCCCTGTTCACCCGCCCGTCGGTCCATCTGAAGAGCGGTTTCTTCGGACCGGCGGAGCGGTTCCTGCGCGACACCGGAGCCGACGTCGACTTCGTTCCGGCCGATTTCCGACGGTTCGAGACGGTCCTTCACCGGTTGAAGCCCCGGGTGGTGGCGGTGGCCGGTTCGATGCCCGTCGACGGACGCATCTCGCTCAGTTTGCACGCCGGAGCGTTCACCGACGTCATCGCCGAGGTCGTGGCCGATCCCGATCGGGTGCTGATCGTGGAATGCAGCCCGCTGTTTCCCCGAACGTTCGGAGCGGGCGACTACGTGCACTCCGTCGCCGTGGAGGACGTCGACCACGTGGTCTTCTCGGAGCGCGCACCTCTGAATCTGGCCGACGTGGCACCGAGCGACGCCGAACGCGCCATCGCCGAGATCGCGGTCTCGTTCATCCACGACGGGTGCACCATCCAGACCGGCATCGGCGGGATCCCCACTCAGGTGGCGGCGCGTCTCGCCGCCGGCGACGGAGGTGACTACGGCGTGCACTCCGAGATGTTCACCACCGGTCTGATGCGCCTGCATCAGGCGGGCAAGGTGACCAATCGCAAGGGAACCGAGTTCGACGGCTTCTCGGTCACGACCTTCGCCGCCGGTGAGCCGGCTCTGTACGAATGGTTGGACGGCAATCGGGACGTGCGGTTCCTGCCGGTGAGCGTGGTGAACTCGCCCGAGGTGATCGCGCGCAACAGGTACATGGTCTCGATCAACGGGGCGATGGCGGTGGATCTGTCGGGTCAGGTCGTCGCCGACAGTGTTCTCGGCAAGCAGTTCTCGGGAATCGGCGGTCACGAGGACTTCGTGTCCGGCCCGGGCCTGTCCGACAACGGGCGCAGTCTCGTGTGCCTGCCGTCGACGACGATCGTGAACGGCGTTCGCGTTTCGCGGATCACCGGCCGACTTCCGGAAGGAACCGTCGTCACCACCCCTCGCCATCAGGTGGACGTGGTGATCACCGAATTCGGCGCCGCCGAGATCGCCGGCCTCTCGATCAGCGAGCGGGCCCGCGCGCTGGCGCGCATCAGCCATCCCGACTTCCGCGACGAGATGACAGCCACGGCCGAGGTGTGGCCGAGCGACTGACGGCTCTCAGGTTCGCCGAAGGGCGACTGACGGCTCTCAGGTTCGCCGAAGGGCGACTGACGGCTCTCAGGTTCGCCGAAGGGCGAC
>Ga0172376_10005359_pt1 | contig 14348 bp, 17 predicted proteins | sample Lak35m_FD_121114 | JGI IMG/M metagenome (GOLD analysis project Ga0172376, IMG submission 121114) | Freshwater microbial communities from Kabuno Bay, South-Kivu, Congo - kab_092012_35m | ecosystem: Environmental > Aquatic > Freshwater > Lake | place: Democratic Republic of the Congo: South-Kivu...
AAGTAAAAAATACGGGTAGATTTACCCCCTGAAGATTCGCCCCTGTAGCCCAATGGCAGAGGCATGCGACTTAAAATCGCACAAGTGTGGGTTCGACCCCCACCGGGGGCACGCTCAATAAATCGGATCTTCAGCAAAGTTTAAGTATCCACTGCCAAGTTCAAATAGCGGCGGGAATCAAGAAAGATTAATATTTGTTCACTACCTAAGGAACTGGCTAAAAAGCGTCAGTTACTTCTATAGAAGGAGAAGAATGAAGAGCTCAAACCCTGTACTTGGCAAGGCGTTTAATCAACCTGCAACTATGCAAGTTGATGAATTAGAGCAGAGTTATAACGCTCCAGCAGCCTCATCAATGCGCACAGGTCGCATGACCATGGAAGATGTCGTTGCAAAAACTGGATTTTTATTTGCAGTATTACTTGTCGTTGGTGCATTTGCATGGACCGCAAATCTTGGAATGGGTGCAGTTCTACTTGGATTTTTAGGTGGCTTTGTATTAGCAATGATTATTAGCTTTAGTAAGAGTATTAAGCCAGGCTTAGTAGTTACTTATGCTGCCCTTGAAGGATTAGCACTTGGAACACTTAGTAGCTATTACGAAAGTTTCTACCCTGGAATTGTTAGCCAGGCAGTAATTGGAACAATGGCGGCATTTACCGGTGTATTGATTATGTATCGCAATGGCACACTTCGCGCTACTCCTCAATTTACTCGCGCATTAATTGGTGCTGCGATTGGCTACTTTATTCTTGCAATTGTTTCTCTAATCTCATCATTCTTCGGAGTAGGAGCGGGATATGGCTTCTATGGAGTTTCAGGATTAGGTTTACTGCTGGCAGTAGCTGGTGTTGCATTAGCAAGTTTGTTCCTAGTACTTGATTTTGATCAAATTCAAAAAGGTGTTGCAGCAGGAGCTCCTGAAAAGGAATCTTGGCGTGCAGGTTTTGGATTGATGGTCACAATTGTTTGGTTGTATCTAGAGGTACTTCGTTTAATAGCAATTTTACGTCGTCAATAAGTTAAATCTACCAACAGGAGCTATGAGAAATCATAGCTCCTGTTTATTTTTGTCTGGAATTAAATCATTATTTAGGTGTGAAGCTCGAGTCTCTGGCAGTGCTGCTGATAAAACAAGTGCTATTAACCAGATACCTGATGAGAAAAAGAAAGCCGCCTGATAACTAAAGTAATCAGTTAATAGTCCTACCAAGATTGGTCCAACTATCATTCCGGCATCACCTGCCATTTGCCATGCTGCAATTACCTGTCCACCACGGCCTTTAATAATGTCACCAACCACACTTCCTGGCGCTGTTCCAACATACGCACTTCCTAGCCCGAAAAGTGCCATAGAGATAAAGTACAAAGTTGCATTAGTTGTAAATGAAAGCATAAGTATTCCAAACATTACAAAAATTCCACCAAGCAAAAGTGCTGCTTTTCTTCCCTTTACATCAGAGTATTTACCCGCATTTAACATAAATAATCCTTGAATTAGTGCACTTAAGGTCAAACCAACACCAGCAATTAATGCTGTGGAGTTAAGTTTTTCGGTTACGAACAACGGTAAAATTGATGAACGCAATCCAAATAAAATCCAGTTATTTATAAAAGCAAGGATTAAAGCAATTTGATATGGGCGTAGTTTTAAAGCCTGCTTTAACGTTGTTTGTCCTATCTGATCGGTAGGTAGATCTACTTTCTTTCCTAGTTTCTTTTCACTTAAGAAAAACAGGGCGGTAACTGCTGCCATTGCTAGTGTGATTGAGTAGACAAAGAATGGAGCACGAAGTGAGATGCCAGCCAGGATTCCACCAACTGCCGGTCCTGATATTCCACCTAATAGAAACCCACCGTTATATAGCGATTGCGCTCTAGCACGGTAGTCATCACTTACTGATCGCATAAGTAGTGAACCAGCTGAGACGGAAAACATTGAAGAGCCAAGGCCTCCCAATGATCTAAAAATTAGTAATTGACTGTAACTCTGCGATAGCGCAGTCAGTAGAGTAAAAAAAGAGACCATAAACAAGCCAAAGCCAAGTACTGCACGCTCACCAAACTTATCAACTAGGCGTCCGGATACTAAGCCCGAAGCAAATCTAACAATTGCAAAACAAGAAATAATCAAACCAATAGCAGTCTTACTAACCCCAAAGGATGCCGCAAAGATCGGAATTGCAGGGATAATCAAACCAAAACCAATTGCAACTAAAAATGAAACTGTTGAAAGTATCGCAACCTCTCTAGGCAGTTGTGCGAATGGATTTTTACTTACATTGTTCAATGCTCTTTAACCTAATGCCTTACTAGCAGTCCTGGTTTGATCAATCGACTTTGATATATTTTTTACACTTCTCATCTACTTTTCCTCGCCTCTACCGTTGTTTTAACTCAAATTAAACAATTCTTTGTAAGAGGAATAGTTTACCTCTTTTTCTTGTTAAGATAACACCATGAAAACAATCATTGCAGAAGACCTTCACAAGAGCTATAACAAGGGCTCCGTTAAAGCATTAGATGGTTTAAATCTTGATGTTGAAGAAGGTACTGTTTTAGGAGTACTTGGACCTAATGGCGCTGGTAAAACCACAACAGTAAGAGTTCTAGCAACATTACTTACGCCAGATTCGGGGCGAGCAACTGTAGCTGGAATTGATGTTTTAAAAAATCCTGATGAGGTTAGAAAGATTATTGGCCTATCAGGTCAATATGCAGCTGTAGATGAAACTTTAACAGGCTGGGATAACTTAATTATGTTTGGCCGGCTTTATCACTTGTCAGCAAAACAAGCTAAAGAACGTGCGGTTGAATTACTAGAACAATTCTCGTTAGCTGATTCTGCAAAAAGACCAATTAGAACCTATTCCGGCGGAATGCGTCGTAGATTAGATTTAGCTGCTTCATTGATAGTTAAGCCAAAAGTATTGTTTTTAGATGAACCAACAACTGGATTAGATCCACGTGGTCGCCAAGATATGTGGGGCGTCATTAGTGAATTAGTTAAAGGTGGTGTAACTTTATTGCTCACAACTCAATACCTAGAAGAAGCTGATCATTTAGCGGACGAAATTGCAGTTATTGATCATGGAAGAGTTATTGCCCGAGGAACTTCAGATACTCTTAAGAAACAGGTTGGTGGCGAACGCCTTGAAATAGTAGTTGAAAATCAACACATGGTTGCAACCAGAGAGATAGTGGCAAAAGTTAGCGGTGGTGCCATAAATGTTGATGAAGGATTACGACAAATTTCAGCTCCAGTTACAACTGGCAGTAAAGCGCTAATTGAAGCTGCAAAATTACTTGATGAAAAAGGAATTCATCCCTTAGATATTGGGCTAAAGCGCCCATCACTAGACGATGTGTTTCTTTCCTTAACTGGGCATGTTGCAGAGGAGAAAAAGGATGAAGATTTAGCTACTACAGGTAAGAAAAGGGGTAGATAATGAATGCAATCTCAGATGCTCTAATTATTACCAAGCGGCAGTTGCTGCAACTAGCACGAGTTCCAGAGTTGATTCTATTTTCAATAATTCAACCAATTATGTTTGTTCTTTTGTTTAGATATGTATTTGGTGGATCAATCGATACTGGCCAACCAGGCGGTTATGTTCAATTACTGATGCCTGGCATATTTGTACAAACAGTGGCTTTTACCTTAGCTGGCACAGCAGTTGGCTTAACTGCTGATATGCAAAAGGGATTGATTTCAAGATTTAGATCACTGCCAATTTCAAGATCTGCTGTCGTCTTTGGTAGAACACTTGGCGATGGCGCACTAAATGTGGTTGTTCTTTTAGCTATGGGAATTACTGGATATGTAGTGGGATGGCGGCCAACTTCAGGATTACTAAGTGTAACTTTAGGTTTTGTTTTCCTTTTGGTTTTTGGCTTTGCAATGTCATGGATAGGCGTCTTAATTGGTTTATCAGTAAGGGAGGAGAGAGTTGCTACAAATGCAACTTTTATTGCCGTCTTTCCGTTAACTTTTCTATCTAATGCTTTTGCACCAACAACTGGAATGCCACGACCACTGCAATATATTGCTGAATGGAATCCTGTTTCAACCATGGTCGCAGGTTGTCGTGAGTTATTTGGCTTAAAAAATGAGTTTGGCGCAACTGCCGGATCATTTCCAAGTGATAATCCATTACTAATGTCAGTGATTTATATGATTTTAATTATGGCAGTTTTTGTTCCATTAAGCGTTAGAAAGTACAACCGCGTTAGTAAATAATTATTTAGATAAAAGGTTGTGCTTCTAAGATTGCTACTGCAATCTGTTTACCATTTGGTGCGGTGTAATTAACAGTTTCGCCAACTTTTGCTCCAAGCACAGCACTGCCAAGTGGAGATTTTTCAGAGTAGACATCAATATCACCACTTGCAATTTCTCTAGAACCTAATAAAAACTTTAATTCATCTCCTGCGATATCAACAGTAATAAGCATGCCAAGTCCAACTACTCCAGATTCACTAGCTGGTGGCACTCCAATATGGGCATTTTCTAACATATGTTTTAGTTGGCGAATTCGTCCTTCAATTTTTCCTTGCTCTTCTCTAGCTGCGTGGTAGCCACCATTCTCTTTTAAATCTCCCTCAGCTCTAGCGGTTTCAATTTTTTTAATAATTTCTGCGCGAAGTGGACCCTCTAAATCAGCAAGCTCTGATTTAAGGCGATCGGCTGCTTCTTGGGTAAGCCAGGTTTGAGTTGGTTGGTTCATAAGAGGAGAAAGGCTACTGGCAACTGGCAATTCCTGCATTTACCGCGGGTAATCGAGTGGAGATCTCAACGGTGCGCTGGTTTTCACCTATCGCCAATGAACTTGCTGGCATAAGATCCACCACCTCTCCTACCGTGTTTTTATCAATATCCTTTGCCACAAGTGAACAGCTATGCTCCATGGCGGTATCTCTTACTAAAATTTTGTATGTGATTGATATTTTTTGATCGCTCACAACTTTAAATGAGATTAAGGTTGATTTGATATCTGGGTTTGCAAAGTTTGTGCCACTCCAAATAAACCAGGATAAAACCAGAAAAAGTGAAAAGAGTATGATCCAGATCCGATTTTTACCAGCAGACTTAATCCCGTAGCGCTCGCGCAGCCTTGGATCACTCGATACTTTGGGATGAGTCACATGCTAAGTGTAGAACCAATTGGCAATGCTTAAGTAGGCTTAGCATATTAATTAGATAGGAGCGGCAATGGAGGATGAGGCTGGAAATTTTGATATGGGGGTTGCTGGCTCCCTAACCATGATTTTTCTGAGTTTAGCTATGGTATTTCTCATGGTGAGTTTCTATCGTAGATATAAGCGGTTACTAGATCGTAAGGATCAAGAGTAGTTTTAATTTTATGAAAAAACTAGCTAAGCAGTTTGTATTTACCGTTGCCTGGCTACTTTTGATCTATACCGGATTTGAACTTGGGGTTTGGCAATTAAATAAGGCTCAGAATTTAAGTGCTTCAACTGCGCCAGTTGCTGATCAACCCGTAATTGAATTATCTAAAGTTTCATCTGCCGGCCTAAATATTCCACTTAAAGCAGTTAATCGAATTGTCTCTGCTTCTGGTGAATACTCAGATAAATACATAGCCAGAGATCAAAAACTAGTTGATGAGAAGATTGTGGATTTGGATGTTAGATTATTAAATCTTGATACCGGTCACTCAGTGCTTATAGTCCGCGGCTTAGCTAGTGAACCACTAACTGAGATTTCATCAAATGTTGAAGTAGTTGGCCGGCTCTATCCAAGGCAAAATGTTGATCGAGCATTTCCAAAACCAGGTGAGCTATCTAGAATCGATCCAGCACTTGTTGTAAGCGAGCAGACCCCATTTCTATACGATGGATATATTGTTTTAAAAAGTGAAAAATTATCACCACAGATAGATACCCAATTTTCTCCAATCCCATCACCGCAAATTTCACAGCGGATTACAACTTTTTACTGGCAACACATCTCATATGTAGTGGTCTGGTGGTTTATGGCGGTACTACTCTTAATCGCACCATTGTTTCCGCAGTTTAGAAAACCAAAGTCAACTAAGGTAGGTAATAAAAAATGAGTGGAGTAATTTTCAGATTTAGAGTAATGGCTATCTGGGCTGGGGTTATGTCGTTACTACTTTGGTTTGGATATATGCCAGCTAAATACTTAGTTGCATCAGAAACTTTTTATGAGAGTTTTATCTGGATTCCAATTGTGCACGGCTTTACCTACCCAATTTACCTACTGGCTGCACTTCACCTTGCTATTGCTCAACGAAGGTCGCTGATCTCAACTGCGCTCTTTCTACTAGCCGGCACCCTGCCGGTAGCCTCCTTTTGGATCGAACGCCAGGTTAAAAACGGCTCTAGGTAATTACTCTTTATCTAAACTTAACCTTTAAACCTTGCGTGTCTGCACCAAAATTTAAGCTCGATAATTTACCTTTAATCTACTTCCTAATCCGAGCACAATTAAACAGATTGCGATGATAGAAATTGGCGAGCGAATCTATTGTCTTAAAGTCAGTATCTAATCAGCCAAACCCTGCTCGAATCACATATGTTTTAGACACCAGTGTCCTACTTGCAGATCCAGTAGCCCTAACCAGATTTGCCGAACACGAAGTAATAATTCCAATTACTGTAATTGGCGAGTTAGAGATCAAGCGCGATCATCCAGAGCTTGGTTACTTTGCTAGATCAGCTCTTAGAACTTTAGATGATCTTAGAATTAAAAGTGGCAGATTAGATCAAGCAGTAAAACTAAATGATGATGGTGGTTCATTATCAGTTGAACTAAACCATTCTGACCTTTCAACTCTGCCTGCAGGATTTTTACGAGACGGATCAAATGATTCAAGGATTTTAGCAATTGCAAAAAACCTAATGGCAGATGGTCGTAGAGTTGTATTGGTATCAAAAGATCTACCACTTAGAGTAAAAGCCTCCTCAGTTGGAGTTGAGGCAGAGGAGTATCGAGCTGAATTAGCTAGCACCAGCGGCTGGAGCGGCATGGTTGAGGAGAGTGTAGGTTCAACAATTATTGATTCACTTTATGAATCAGAAAAAATTGTAAATGAGCTAGGCAAAAAATATCCTTGCCATACTGGAGTGGTCTTACACTCCGAAAAAGGCAGTGCACTGGCACGGGTAACTGCTGACAAAAAATTGCAATTAGTTCGAGGAGATAGATCAGCTTTTGGTTTACATGGCAGAAGTGCTGAGCAGCGAGTGGCATTAGATATTTTATTAGATCCTGAGGTTGGAATAGTTTCCTTAGGGGGAAGAGCTGGAACTGGAAAAAGCGCACTGGCCTTATCTGCTGGCCTAGAGGCGGTATTGGAAAAACGCTTGCACAAAAAAGTGGTTATCTTCCGCCCGCTTTATGCAGTAGGTGGGCAAGAGCTTGGATATCTGCCAGGAACTGAGAATGAAAAGATGTCACCATGGGCACAGGCAGTCTTTGACACATTAGGCGCCCTAGTAAGTCAGCAGGTCTTAGATGAGGTTGTAGAGCGGGGCTTAATTGAGGTCCTACCGCTAACTCATATTCGGGGTCGCTCTTTACATGACTCCTTTGTCATAGTAGATGAGGCCCAATCCTTAGAGCGGGGTGTACTCCTTACGGTGCTCTCTAGAATTGGCCAGGGCTCTCGGGTAGTACTAACCCATGACATCGCCCAACGGGATAATCTGCGGGTCGGCCGCCATGATGGTGTGGTTGCAGTAGTTGAATCCTTAAAGGGGCATCCATTATTTGCCCATATCACCCTTACCCGAAGTGAGAGATCCCAGATTGCAGCCCTAGTTACAGAGATGTTAGAGGAGCCAATTAACTTCACCAGCTAGGTAAATACCTACGCAAAGACATAACGGATAAATCAGACTTTATCCTTTCTGACCTGCAGTTTTGCATATGAAAAAACCTGTGAATATAAATATAATCGCGCCACACGCCTCTATAAAGTTGCCCCTCAAACACCTGGCTGGCACTCTGCACTTGTCCAAAGTGGGCGATTGCAACCTTGAAGATGAAGAAAGGGGTGGGTATGAAGAGCTCATTACCTACTATCCGCAGTAAGCGGACTCGTAGACTCTCCCTGTCTGCTGCCTGCCTTGCCTTCTTCTTGGCAATTATTGAGCCAGCTAATGCCTCTAGCAATATCCAACAGGTATTTATAACTATCCCAGCAGATCAACTACCCAGCCCAGTGCTTCCCGGGGAAGAAAATCTTGACCCTAACCCAGGTGTGCCCTCCCTTCTTGAATTGGACTCAATCAAGGTGGTGGATGCATCGGCGATGGCATTGGTTTCAATTGCTGCCCGCCAAGTGGAGAGCGCTCGCCAAGCCGAAGGTGCCAAAGAGGTAGCTCGTCAGATAATTACACAAAAATACCGTTGGTCTGAAAAGCAGTTTACCTGCCTAGATAATCTTTGGACCAAGGAAAGTAAGTGGAATTATAAAGCAAGAAATAAGAGCTCAGGAGCTCATGGAATTGCGCAGGCACTGCCTGCTACCAAGATGGAAATAGTTGGTACTGATTGGCGAACTAATCCTGTAACTCAAATAACTTGGGGACTTAAATATATTGAAGAAAGATATAAGTACCCATGCAGTGCCTGGAGTAAATCAAAACGATCTAATTGGTATTAATCAGGTTAGTTTTTTAAAGATTAATTAGGGACGCTTACCAATACTGATTGGCTTTCTAATATCGGCATAGAAATCATTTCCCTTATCATCAATAATTATAAAAGCTGGAAAATTCTCAACCTCAATCTTCCAGATCGCCTCCATGCCTAGCTCTTCATAATCTAAAAGCTCAACTTTTTTAATACAATCTTGCGCCAATCTCGCTGCCGGCCCACCAATTGAACCTAGATAAAATCCGCCATTCTTTTTACATGCTTGTGATACTGCTGTTGATCTATTTCCTTTTGCAAGCATGATTAAAGATCCACCTGCTGCTTGAAATTGCTCAACATATGAATCCATTCGGCCAGCAGTTGTTGGACCAAATGAACCAGAGGCGTATCCATCTGGGCGCTTAGCTGGACCGGCGTAGTAGATGGCGTGATTTTTAAAGTACTCTGGCATTGGCTTACCATTATCTAGCAACTCTTTAATCTTTGCATGCGCTAAGTCGCGGGCTACCACTAAGGTGCCAGTTAGATTGACCCTAGTTTTAGCAGGGTGCTTTGATAACTGTGCCAAAATCGCAGCCATTGGCTGGTTTAAATCAATATGAATTTCATGCTCAGTTAATTCATTTTCTCCCTCTACTGGTAGGAAATGAGCAGGTTCAGTCTCTAGTTTTTCAATAAAGATTCCATCCTTATTAATTTTTGCCTTAACTTGGCGATCTGCTGAGCAGGAAACAGCGATGGCAATTGGTAGTGAAGCTCCATGTCTTGGCAACCTAACTACCCGGACATCATGACAGAAGTACTTACCACCAAATTGAGCACCGATTCCAATACTTTGCGTTAACTTTAAAATATCTTTTTCTAGATCTAAATCTCTAAAGCCACGGCCAGTTTTAGCATCTCCAGTAGTAGGTAATGAATCTAGATACTTAGTGCTAGCTAACTTTGCAGTTTTAACGGTGTGCTCTGCACTAGTGCCACCAATAACAACTACAAGGTGGTAAGGCGGTCAGGCAGATGTGCCAAGAGATCGTAATTTTTCCTCCAACCAACTCATAAAAGAAGTGGGGTTTAATACCGCTTTAGTCTCTTGATATAAAAATGATTTGTTTGCACTACCACCACCCTTTGCTATAAATAAGAAGTTGTACTCATCTGGATGGTCGGTATCGGAGTAGATCTCAATCTGTGCCGGCAGGTTATTGCCAGTATTTTTTTCTTCCCAGGTAGTAAGTGGGGCTAATTGCGAGTAACGTAAATTCAATTTAGTAAATGCTTCATAAACTCCTCTAGAAATTGAGAGCTCATCTTTTTCGCTAGTTAAAACATGTTGTCCTTTTTTACCCATCACAATTGCAGTGCCAGTGTCTTGACACATTGGCAGCACCCCACCCGCTGAGATGTTGGCATTTTTAAGTAGATCAAGGGCAACAAATCGATCATTTGGTGAGCTCTCTGGATCTTTTAAAATATTAGCTAATTGACTAAGGTGTTCGGACCGTAGGTAATGTGAAATATCATGGATTGCTACTTGAGTTAGATCACTAATTGCTTGTGGCTCTACCTTTAAAAACTGACGGCCATCTGCGCTAAAGGTAGTAACACCTTGCTTAGAAAGCAGGCGATACTCGGTTAAATCCTGCCCAATAGGCAGAAGATCCTCATAATTAAACTCTGGCGTCATAGGCTAAATCTACTCACTTCTATCATCAATTAGGATGAGCACATGAGCCAGATCACGCAAAAGAAAGTATTGCTTGCTGCCCCTAGAGGTTATTGCGCAGGTGTGGATCGAGCTGTTATCACAGTTGAGAAAGCTTTGGATCTATATGGCGCACCGGTTTATGTCCGTAAACAAATTGTCCATAACAAACATGTAGTTTCAACATTAGAGGCACGGGGTGCAATATTTGTTGATGAAACAGATGAGGTACCAGAGGGAAAGATTGTAGTTTTTTCCGCACATGGCGTATCACCTGCAGTTCACCAAAATGCTGCGCAACGAAATTTAAAAACTATTGATGCTACCTGCCCACTAGTTACTAAAGTTCACCAGGAAGCTAAAAGATTTGCATCTGATGATTACGATATTTTACTAATTGGTCATGAGGGCCATGAAGAGGTTGATGGTACAGCAGGGGAAGCTCCAGATAACATACACATAATTGATGGTATTGAAGATATTAAAAATGTGAAGGTAAGAGATGAGAATAAGGTGGCTTGGTTATCTCAAACTACTTTAAGTGTTGATGAAACCCTTGCTACAGTCGCAGAGCTAAAGAAGAGATTTCCAAATTTAATGGACCCACCAAGTGATGATATTTGTTATGCCACTCAAAATCGTCAAGTAGCTATAAAAGAAATTGCACCAAAAGCAGATTTAGTTTTAGTAGTTGGCTCAACTAATTCATCAAACTCAGTTAGGTTGGTCGAGGTTTCACTTGAGTATGGCGCTAAAGCTGCCTACTTAATTGATTATGCTGCTGAAGCAAAAGATGAGTGGTTGATTGGAGTCAATACCATCGGGGTAACTAGCGGAGCTTCAGTTCCTGAAATTTTAGTTAAGGATTTACTAAGTTGGTTAGCAGATCGTGGATTTAATGATGTTGAGACAGTAACGGCGATGGAAGAACACTTACTATTTGCAATTCCACCTGAGCTTAGAAAAGATCTAAAAGCAGCCAATAAGTAGTTAGTTTGCATTACTTCTTTCTCTTTTAAACCACAAAAACCAAGTTATTGCTGCTCCGGATAAAAGATAGAAAGAGATCGAAGCTAAACCTGAGACTAGATCAACTAAAAACTTTGTTGGCGCAAATGAGCCGCCACCAACAGTCGGCATCAATATAAATGAGGTAATTAGTAGTGAAATCGGTGGTGAGACTGCTGCTACATATAAAGTGCCACTTCTACCCAAGTAAATTGCACCAAAGAAGGCAATCCATATCGCAATTGCGGTAATAATTCCGAGGGAGGATCTAAAAAGTAATTCAACTGCTTGAAATAAAAATATTACTAAAAACTGAAACACAATTACGCCAGGCTTTGTTAAGCCAGGACCTTTAATTGGCGAATTAATTGGCAGATTACTCACTTACTATCACCTTCAATCTCTTCAACCTCAATGAAATCATCATCTGCTGAAATTGCTTTTAACTCTCTTACCGCCCCTGGTGAATCTGGATACTCAATTGCTAGCTTATCTTTATCGCCAGTAACACCAAGATTATGAATCCTACGAGCTGGGCTTAACACAGTTCGTTCTGCAGTCGGAATTAAATCCTCATAAGCTTTAGCAGTTGAAGAGATTGCTTTGCCAACTGCCACAATCTTGCCATGTAATAAAGTAATATTTTTTAGAAATGTATTTGCCACCTTTTGAATCTCATCTGCATTATCAGCTAACTTATTTCTAGTAAAGATATAGCCAATAGTTCTAAGTAGTGCCATCATTGAAGTTGGGGTAGCAACAGTGACATTTAACTTAAACGCCTTTTCCAAAAATGCTGGATCAATTCTTAAGGCTTCAGCTAATAAAGTTTCAAATGGCACAAATAAAACTACAAAATCTGGTGAGCCAGCTGATTTGTGATAGCCACGTTTAGCGAGCGCCTCAACATGTTTTAACAAATCTTTTGTGTGCTGGGATAAGTAATCATCTCGCTCACTTTGTACCTGAGTACCAAATGCATCTAAAAACCGATCAAATGGAAATTTAGAGTCAATAAATATTGCAGAGCCGCCCGGCATTTTTACGGTGATATCTGGAATGCCAGAGGAGTCTGAATCGGTTGTAGATTTTTGTCTTGAGTACTCATGGCCTTCGCGCAATCCAGCCGACTGCAGAAGTAATTCAAGTTGCGCTTCGCCAAATTTTCCTCTGGCTTGCGAGTTAGATAATGCACCAGCAATCTTTTTAGTCTCATCAAAGATCGATTCACTGGCCCTGCGCATCTCATTGATTGTGGTCTCTAACTTTGCCTCAGCTTCAGTTCTAATTCGATTTGCTTCATTTGATTGAATAGATAATTTTTCAACTGTTGATTTCATAGCAGTTAACTCAGCAGTTAATTTAATTGAGCTCTCGGTTTTACTTCGCTCTGCCTCTAATTGTTTTTTGTAATCTGCAAGCAGTGCACCATCTGTGCCGGTGGATTTATGGCGCAGGGCTGCGATTAGGTACCCAATGGCTATACCGATGATCAGGCCGATAAGTAGGGTAAGAGAGGTCTGGAGCATGGGGTTATAGTGGCAGGAAGTACCGACAAACTTGCGTAGGCTTTACCCCTCGTGAGCCTCTCAATTGGAATCGTCGGTCTGCCAAATGTGGGTAAGTCCACCCTGTTTAATGCGCTGACTAAAAACAATGTCTTAGCTGCTAACTATCCCTTTGCCACAATTGAACCCAATGTCGGAGTTGTAGGTGTGCCAGATGCCAGGTTGCCGGTATTAGCCAAGATTTTCACCTCCGAAAAAATCTTGCCAGCCTCAGTCTCCTTTGTAGATATTGCTGGAATTGTTAAAGGCGCCTCTGAAGGTGCTGGACTTGGAAATAAATTTTTAGCAAACATTCGAGAATCAGATGCGATCTGCCAAGTAATTAGAGTTTTTAAAGATAATGATGTGGTCCATGTTGATGGCAATGTTGATCCAAAGAAAGATATGGAGACAATTAATACTGAGTTATGTCTTGCTGATCTACAAACTTTAGAAAAAGCAATTCCTAGATTAGAAAAAGAAGTTAGAACTGTTAAAGAAAAAGCTGCAGTATTAGCTGCTGCGAAAGAGGCAGCAGAAGTTTTAAATCAAGGCCAACTACTTCGCGGAAGTAAAGTGGATTTGGTGGCAATTGCAGAGCTTCAGCTATTGACTGCTAAACCGTTTTTATATGTATTTAATGTTGATGCTGCTGAATTATCTGATGCTAAGTTAAAAGCTGAATTATCTGAAATAGTAAAACCAGCTGAGGCTATATTTTTAGATGCAAAAACTGAAGCCGAACTTGCAGCTTTAGATGAGGCTGATGCACTTGAATTGCTTAAATCCATCGGTTTAACTGAGCCTGGCCTTACTACATTGGCTCGAGTAGGTTTTAATACATTAGGATTACAGACATATCTGACCGCAGGTCCGAAAGAGACTAGAGCGTGGACGATTCATAAAGGTGATACCGCCCCAGTTGCAGCTGGTGTGATTCACACTGATTTTCAAAAAGGATTTATCAAAGCTGAAATTATCTCCTTTGATGATTTAGTAGCTGCTGGATCAATGGTGCAAGCCCGCGCCAATGGCAAGGTGCGAATGGAAGGCAAGGATTACATAATGTGTGATGGCGATGTAGTGGAGTTTAGATTTAATGTCTAAAAAACAAGCACACTTAAAAGAACTTCCAGTTAAAACTCGAGATGACCTTCGAAATGTAGCAATTATTGCGCATGTAGATCATGGTAAAACTACTTTGGTTGATGCCATGTTATGGCAATCTGGTGCATTTGCTGCACATAAAAAACAAGATGAAGGTCAAGATCGAATGATGGATTCGATGGATCTAGAGCGGGAAAAAGGAATTACGATTTTGGCGAAAAATACTGCCGTAAAACGTGGCGACAAAATTGTAAATATTATTGATACCCCAGGGCACGCCGATTTTGGTGGCGAGGTAGAGCGCGGCTTAGAGATGGTAGATGGCGTTATTTTATTA
>Ga0172376_10005360_pt1 | contig 14346 bp, 19 predicted proteins | sample Lak35m_FD_121114 | JGI IMG/M metagenome (GOLD analysis project Ga0172376, IMG submission 121114) | Freshwater microbial communities from Kabuno Bay, South-Kivu, Congo - kab_092012_35m | ecosystem: Environmental > Aquatic > Freshwater > Lake | place: Democratic Republic of the Congo: South-Kivu...
ATCCCTCAAGCTTGATCAGCATCTTGTTAAAAAATTATCAATACCGGTCGATTTTGCAAATGTGTGGTGTAACGTGTGTTCGTTTGAGGACTGTATACCACCGATCGATTTTGCCAAGTCCCTTGACTATGCAGTGGCGATAGGACTCGTACTCTCTCAGTACCATGATTTTTAATATATGTATCACTTTCTTCCTCTAGTAGAAAAAAGAATGTTGCGCCGAGAATATCGGGTGCGATTTGTTATCGTTGGATCGGTGCTTCTCTCAGCTCTTATCTTATTCGGTACAGTTTTTCTTTTGCCGGCATGGTCTGTTGCGGATATAAAAGAACAAACTGTCGAGAAACGTATGGAAATACTGCGAAACACAATGTTGAAAAAACAAGACAGCACATTGAATGTGCTGCTCGATACTACCAAAAATGATATACGACTTTTGAGGGCGGGAGAGGACTTTTTATCATTTCGAACTGTCCTAGAGACGTTGCTCAGCAATAGGACTTCCGGGGTTAGTCTACAAAGCTTTTCTTTTTCAAGAATTAGTACAGAAGGAGATGTCGGGGTGGTTGTACGGGGTGTGTATAGAGATAGAGATGCTCTGGTCAATTTTCGTAAGAATTTAGAGAGGGAAAAAATGTTTACTCGAGTCGATTTGCCTATCGCAAGTTTGGCGAAAGGTAAAAATGCAGATTTTACGATAGAGTTAACCGCAGTAATGTTTAAACCATAATTTAGTATGCATACTCCAAAAAACATTTCTTTGCTCGTGGTGTCGCTACTCTTTTTTGTGCTTGTTGCGGTGGGTTTTGTTTTTGCTGTTGGTGCTATCAATGACCGAAGAGAGCGAGTGGGGGTTGTACTTGAAGACATTGATGGGCTAACAAAGAAAAACACTGAGTATCAACTGCTCGAGAAAATTATTAAGACCACTGAAGCTGATCGAGCAAAAATCGCCTCGTATGTAGTAAAAAAGGATGGGCTGGTTGACTTTATTAAGTTGATCGAAGGAATGGCGTCTGCGAGTGGGGTGGAGGTTGTGATTAAAACAGTTGTTGAATCGGAAGTGCCAAATCAGGCCACCAGTTCTCCAAAAGTAATGCTAACCCTACCTTTAAACGCAGTGGGAACATGGGAAAATGTCTCGATGTTTTTTGCGTTACTCGAAAGCGTGCCTTATAAAACCACTTTGGCCAAAGTTGATTTAAAAAAGATGATTTTTGAGGAGGTCTCTGATTCTAAAAAAAGACGATTTTCTAAGGCAAATCCTGGATGGCAAGGAGATTTTGAGTTCAGTGTGTTAAAATTTAAATAATACTATGAACGCTACTACACAAGCATCAATGGTGACGACTCCTATTACGAAAAAGAAAAGTCTCTGGTTGCAATTTTTTCGTCACTTTGGCCATGACGCTCGACACGATTGGCTGTTTTTACTTGGTATTTCCGGAGTGCTGACCGTTTCCTTGATTGTTTTTGCTACATGGGTATTTATCAGAATACAATCAGAAAAAGCCTTTTCTTTTGAAACTGAATCTGTATCGGTACCATCAATAACGACTACCACAGATGCTTTGACTCAGACAATAGAATCGTTTGAAAAGAAAAAAGTTAGATTCAATTCTATTAGACAAATCGGGGTAAGTGCGTACGATCCATCTTTGTAATTGGCCTCTAAAAATGCTATAGTCGTCGTACGTTTTAGAGAATGCCCTCGTAGTTCAATGGATAGAACTGCGGACTTCTAAGCCGTCAATGTTGGTTCGATTCCAACCGAGGGCACAAAAAATGCGAAGCACTTTTTGTGCCCTCGAGGAGACATGAGGATGTTTCCGTGTTGGAATCGAAGCCTCGCTGAGTACTTTTTCGAGTGTAATCACGAAGAAAAAGTCCAGCGACGGGGACTGTTCTCGTAGAGAAAGATATCCAACCGAGGGCACAAATCGAATGAAATGAGGGCATCTCAGTGTTTTTTAAAATACCCTAAAACCCTTAAAATAGTAAAATTAGCTAAAAACACAAAATGGCTCAACAGAGCCACGCTCAAAGGCTAACTTCCGAAGTTAGCCTTTGAATTTACACCCCTCCTCGCAACACTTTTTCCGCCATCTTTATTGCCCCTTCTTTTGACCATGTTTTGGCGATAAAACCGTTTTTGTGACAGAATTCTGCGTCGGGAATATCACTCATTTTTACTAAATCAGTTCGCATTCTTCCACGCCATTCGGTAGGGAAAAGGATTCGATAGCTGAAACCTTTGGCGGTGTCATTGGGTACACAAGCGATGACCCATTCGCCCGTATTTTGGTCTGGGTGGATGACGAGTAGGGGTTCTTTAAACTTACCCAGAGTCGATTTCCATGGATATGGATGTTCGAGAAGAATAATGCGTTTGTCTTTTGCTTGTGTGTATGCGGTACGAACTTCCTCAAGGTCTCGAAAAAAATAATCGGCCTTCTCGATTTCTTTTAGGACGATGACTTTGATCAGGGGAAGTAGTTCGGTAAACGTATCATCGACATTTGCACTGTCTCGCCAGGTCGGTGTGAGGGCAGAGAGGGCGTTGTTAAATAAGTAGGGATAAACACCTTCGCGGACGGGAGAAAAAAGCGCTACACCATTGTCGGCGGCGTCGATTGGCTGGACGAGTTTTTTGTCGACAATATCAACGATGCGGGGGTCTTTGGCGAGTCTGTGTCCGTATTCTTTCCAGACGAGGCCGAAGCTTGCGTAGGGGATGCCGTTAGCTCGTTGACCTGCGCCACCCTCCTGATGGTGGTCAAAACGGCCTTTTTTGGGATCGTTTATGCCACCAACATCTATTGCATATTCTGCTTTTTGGATAAGGTCGGTGTCTCTGGTGCGGACGATTTTTATCTCATCACCAAAGATAAGGAGGAGAGTGGCAATAGCAAAAAGCTCATCTTGATGGAAACTTCCGCTGTGAGTGACAAGAGTTTTCATAGGACAATACTAGCATTTTTGGAGAAGAGATTCTAGGGAGGAAAAAGAGATAAGTGGTGCGGGACTCGGTCACGAATATTTTGTTCGCCGCCACTCACAAAATTTCTCGACCCCGACTCAGTTATTTTTCTTGTTAGAAAAATAACTTCCGTCTTTCGAGTCTCTCATCGCACTAGTGGTCAAAAAAAGTCGTTAAGACTTTTTTCTAGTGCGCGATGAGGGACTTTTTCCTTACAGGAACGGTTACCGTCGCTGGACTTTTTTTTCGCGGGTACACTCAAAAAAGTACTCAGCGAGGCTTCAAGTCCCTACGCAAAGCGATTCACGCTTTGCTCATCGCACACAAAATCCTTCACAGGATTTTTCTAGTGCGCGATGAGGGACTTGAACCCCCGACCTTTCCAGTGTAAATGGACTGCTCTACCAACTGAGCTAATCGCGCATGTTTATATTCAATATTGAAAGTGCAAAAGCACGAGACAACAAAGAGAATATAACAGAAAACAGTGTATTTCGCAAGGTTGGCTGGTCAAAAAAGTACGATATAGTATACCGATGCAAAAAGAGATTGTGTGTACAATAACTGGCCGAGTGCAGCTCGTAATGTTTCGAGATTTTGCGCAGAGGAAGGCGAGAGTCTTGAAACTTTTTGGGACAGTTCAAAACCTCTCTGATGGCACAGTGCGAGTTGTGGCTCAAGGTGAGGAGTCTGTTCTCAAAAAATATATTGATTACCTAAAACAAGGCTCGATACTTTCGCGAGTTGACGGGATTGATGTGGTGTGGACTGAATCAAGTTCCATTTTTACTGATTTTCAGATACTGTATTAGTCTATGTCAAAAGCACACTCGGTTGGGATTATCATGGACGGCAATCGTCGTTTTGCTAAAAAAACTGGCGTAACAACTCTTGAGGGGCATAAGGCTGGCTACTCTAAACTTAAGGAATTACTTTCTTGGGCTGAAAAAGAAGGGGTTCGATATGTTACGGTGTACGCCTTTTCAACTGAAAATTGGAAAAGAGATCCTGCGGAAGTCTCGTGTCTTATGGACTTGTTTCGTTTTGCCTTGCAAAACGAAATTCAAACATTTGTCGATAGAAAAATTCGGGTACAAGTGGTGGGGGATAGGAGCCATTTTTCTTTGGATTTACAAAAAATGATCGTAAATGCTGAGACAAAGACATCCCCGTTTTCCGACATGACCTTGGTGATTGCTTTTTCTTATGGTGGTCGAGCGGAAATCGTTGATACCTGTGCCCGTATTGCAGAAAAATATAAAAATGGTGAGATAAAAAAAGTCGATGAAAAGATATTTTCCGAACATATGTGGACGAGAGGTATTCCTGACCCAGACTTGATTATTCGTACGAGTGGGGAAGTAAGGCTCTCGAATTTTCTTCCATGGCAGTCGGTGTATAGCGAGCTCGCCTTCACGGACACTCTTTGGCCAGATTTGACAAAGGGTGAATTTATTGATATTCTAAATGACTTCGAGAAGCGTAATAGACGAAATGGAAAGTGAGGTAAACTGCGTATGAGCAAGTCACTTTTATGAAAATAGAAATTTTATTTGAAGACAAGGATTATGTGGTGATCAACAAACCAGTTGGTCTTATTGTGCATTCTGATGGAAAGCGCGAGGAACCGACTGTGGCGGATTGGATGCTCGAGACATATCCAAAAACCAAGGATGTGGGCGAGTCGATCACACTTTCTGATGGACGCATTCTTTTGCGACCGGGTATCGTGCATCGCATCGATCGAGAGACTTCTGGCACGTTGGTGTTATGTAAAAATCAAAAAGCATTCCTCGCACTCAAAGAACAATTTAAAGCAAAAACGGTAAAAAAAACCTACCACGCGTTTGTGTACGGAGAGATGAAAGAAAAAGAAGGGGTGATTGATCGGTCGATCGGACGAAGTCGAAAAGATTTTCGCATGTGGTCGGCTCAACGGGGGGCACGAGGCGAGATGCGCGAGGCGGTGACGGAATATCGGGTACTTGCGACCGACAAAAAAGCTTCGCTCGTAGAAGCAGAACCAAAAACCGGTCGTACGCATCAAATCCGCGTGCATTTCAAGGCGATCAATCATCCGCTCGTGGCAGACTCGCTGTACGCGCCAAATCATCATCCGGTATTTGGTTTTGAACGGCTTGCTCTGCATGCGTTGCGGGTTGAGTTTGTGGATCTGAAGGGTAAGGTGATGACGGTGGAGGCGCCATACCCGGCAGATTTTAAAAAGGCGGTGAAGGAGATGGAGAAGCCGGAGTAAGGTCAGGTATTTCAGTAGAGAATTCAAAGGCTAAACGCTCACGTTTAGCCTTTGAACACGGCTCTGTAGAGCCGTTTTGTATTTTTGGCCATTTTAGCGATTTTAACTCTTTTTGATAGGTGGGTAGGATGGTCAGGGATGGTTTCTACCCCCGAAAATCGGCGGATTTTCGGGGGTCAATTTCCCCAATTTTTAAATCCTACTTATAGCACCTAGATTCTACCATACGTACTCTCTTGCTAATATCTCCACTCTGTGATAAGTTAGTGTCTACCTATGACAACGACACAAAAGACTATTTCTTCGGTAAATACAGAGGAACGAGCTGGGCTTTCCATGCGCAGTGGTGATACGGTGCGAGTATGGCAGAAAATCAAAGAAGGTGATAAGACACGACTTCAGGCATTTGAGGGATTGGTGCTTGCCCGAAAGCATGGCGCAGAGGCAGGAGCTACTTTTACTGTTCGAAAAGTGATGGACGGTGTCGGTGTTGAGAGAATATTTCCACTTTACTCTCCATCCATAGACAGTATTGAGATCGTCAGACGATCAAAGGTACGACGAAGCAAGCTTTATTTCGTCCGAGAAAAAGCCACAAAAGAGATCAGACATCAGATGAGAAAATTGATCGCACAGGATAAAGATTTGAATACTGATACGAAGCATACGAAGAGTGAGGGGACAGTAGAAAAGAAAGAGGAAGTAGTCGAAGTGAAAGCTTAAAAACTAAAATACCCGCCGAGGATACGGCGGGTGTTTTAGTTGAAATTTTGGCTATTTTGGGCTATAGTTGTCTGGCATCACATGCGCAGGTGGCGAAACTGGCAGACGCACTACCTTGAGGTGGTAGCGCCCTCACGGGCTTGGAGGTTCAAATCCTCTCCTGCGCACAAAATACAAAAACCCGACTTTCTAGAAAGTCGGGTTTTTGTATTTTGTGCGCAGAGCACCCGCTGAACACAGGTGCGGAGAGGATTTGAAGCCCGATTGAGATATTTTGTGAGTGAAGCGAAACAAAATATACAATTGGGGTGTACTGCTCCTGTAAGGAGAAAAATTCCTCTCCTGCGTGGCTTGCGAGAAAGAATTTGAAAACCTTGAATATACCGCACAGAGCGAAGCGTGGGATGATATGAAAGGTGTACCGAATCTGTAAGATTCAAGATTCCTCTTTTTTTATTAAAATAAGCAAAGCTTTTTTGACTTCGACTCGAACGCTGTGTACAAGAGTACTCGTCCACGCGCTTCTCGCTCGTCAAAATAAAAAACACAGGAATTGCTTCCTGCGCTCGTCCACTGGTTTACCTCGGCTGAAGCTGGTTTGGGTAGTAGAGCTGGGAACGCCAGGATTCATTGCCGATTCCCGCCATTGCCGGATTGGGTTTATGCTCTTTTCCCGGGAGCTTCTCCGTTACGATTTCGAGGTGATAGGCGCAACCGGTAAAGCCAATGACCGTGATTGCGAAGATTGCGCCACACACCATTTTCTTCATGATTTTCACTAATTTCACCCCCTTTCTGGATGAATTGCTACTGGGGGTATAGACTACTCCTCACAATAGGTTTTGGCAAGCGTCTACTGTGCATTACTTTTACGTAGTATTTTTGAGTTTGCTATACTATATATATGCTATACACTCGAAAAGGCGACAGTGGCACCACCGGCACATTTGGCTGTAATCAACGAATGTCCAAAAACTCTGCTCAAGCAGAGGCGCTCGGCGCGCTCGATGAAGCAAATTCTTTTTTAGGTCTTGTAAAAGTGTGTTCGATGGGGAAAGATTTTGCTTTGTGTGAGAAAAAGTTTCCTGAGATAGTTTATATGATTCAGCAAAATCTTTTTATTGTTCAGGCGGAGCTTGCAGGCACCTCTATGACTATCAGCGAGGAGAAAGTAAAAGAACTTGAGCTCATGACCGACACTGCAGAAAAAGAAATGCCGCCAATCAGGACATTTTTTATCTCAGGGGGGACTGAGCTTGCCGCGTTATTTGACGTATCCCGAACACTCATAAGACGTGCTGAGCGACGGGTGGTTGCGGTGCACGAAGAGGGGAAAGTGGTCGTCGGCGGACAGACTTTGGCATATCTGAATCGTCTCTCAAGTCTTCTCTACGCCCTTGCTCGACTTTCCAATCATAAATGTGGTATAACTGAGTCTGCGCCACAGTACAAATAGAGTGTATTGGGTGCCTGTTTTAAATTTAAAACTTACAACTTTAAATTTTAACTGATTACGGTGGCTATAGTTTAGTGGTAAAACTCCGGTTTGTGGAACCGGTATCGAGAGTCCGATTCTCTCTAGCCACCCCATATTAAAAACCCGCTTTGGCGGGTTTTTAATATGGGGTGGCTAAGCGAGCCTGAATGACTCGCGTGAGAGAATCGGAAAGGTTCTTCCATATTTTTGAGAATGTACTCATTCGAAAAAATGGAAAACCTGTACTGCTCCTGTAAGGAGAGATTCTCTCTAGTTTATTTTCTAAACTTTCTCAAATAAAAAACTCAGACGACCTGTCTGAGTGCGTTGGTTTTTCTTACTCCAGGATTCCAACTTTCCGGAAATGTTGGAATGTCATGTGATAGTATTCTTCGCCTTCAATCGCGGGAGGCAGACCTTGCCCGAGTTTTGGCTCGATCGCACGGATTTTGTCGCCAAATGGCTCAGGGACGATTGCTCCCGTGTAGCCGATTTCGTCGAGCGCCCGGGACACCAGATGCCAGTTGACCTCATCCGTGGCCTCGGACACACCATTGAGCCGATAGCTCCCTGGCACACCCCGCTTTGAACCGTGAGCATGAAGGTATCCGAGGCGATCTCCTGCCAGTCTGATCGTTTCCCACGGCTTTTCACCGCGCTCCAACATGTGGAAGATGTCCCCGTGCACAAAGAACAGTGGCTTCGTGAGTCTTTCGTTCAAGATGTCCACGAGCGCGAGCGCGTTCACCATACTTCCGATAGCACCTTCGTCTTCTCCGGGGCGGAGATATTCGATGCAGACTTTGGTGATGCCGGCATCAATGATTGCTCCGATCAGACTTCGGTAGAAGTTGACCTGGCGTTTCCGGACCTCCGTGATGTCCATCGCGTGATAATCTCGTCCCAGAGCAAAGCAACTCGGGCCGGTGATGGTGTCCACCTTGAGACCGCAGGATCGCACCTTCTTGATGAAGGCGAGGTCGGTTTGGAAGGTTTGGAATGCCAGATCGAGTTCACTCGGTTTTCCGATGGGATCGCCGAATGTCGAGTCTGACTGTCCAGGGTAAAACCGGCAGTGAACAACGGGTAGCATTTTGCCCGCCAGAACTGCTTCAGCAGTTTCTTCGGCAGTGAGGAGGTTGATCGGTGCGCAGGAGAGCTCAAAGAGCGTTGCTCCTGCGATGCGAGCGAGGAGCACTGCTTCTGTCAGATCTTTGCCTTGTCCCGATGCGACGGCTCCCAGGAGGGATAGCCAGTGGGCACCGGGCATTCTCATTTTTGCGGAGGGACTGTTCATATGTGGATGGATCGAACTTGGTTTCGTTCCGTCATCTCAAAGAGCAAAAGGGCGATCATCGCCTTTTCTTTGAAATGGCGGAAATCTGTCATCACTATACTGAAAAGATACCAGATGTCAATATCGCTGGTCTTGGGAGGACAACTGATTGCACGGATATCTTTTTTCCGCTATAGTCACTTTATGAAACTCATTTTTATCGCTGTCGGTAAAAAACATGATCCGCTCGTAGAAAATGGTGTGGCGGAATTTACTGCACGCATTTCGCGATATACTCCAGTAGAATGGAAAATTATCCCCGCTTCAAATGCAGAGGAGGAGGGGGAAAAATTTTTGCAGAGTATCTCCGACACAGATACTCTTGTTGCCCTCGATGAAAAAGGAAAGGGGATGACCACACTTGTTCTTGCCGAGTATTTTGGAAAAACTCTGTCTTTGGGTACAAAAAGACTTGTTTTTGTCATTGGTGGTGCATACGGTCTCGACCAGTCCATCAAAGCTCGAGCAAATCTTGTCTGGTCCCTCTCAGCACTGACATTTCCACACCAGCTCGTGCGTCTACTGCTTTCTGAACAAGTTTACCGAGCTTTTACGGTGATCAAGGGTGAAAAATATCATCATGAAGGGTAGGTGAACTAGTCTTTCATATCCCAGCGAGGTATCATAGAGAAATGATCAAACTCATTCTCAAAATGTTGTTTGCACTCGTTCTGCTTGCCGTCATTGTGTTTAGTTTTAGATCATCTCGGCAAGAGTTTCGTCAGCTCGGTGTAGACATACCAAAAGAAATAGCTTTTTTGCGAAGAACTTTTCAGAGTATTAAAAATAGCCTTTTACAAATACCTCCTTGCACAACACCGATTACATACTCTATTGGCGTGCTTGATCCGCGGTTCAAGATTTCTCAAGATGAGCTACAGTCTATTGTCGGTAAAGCAATCGCTATTTGGGAAAAACCAATCAGTAAAAAACTTTTTGTGTTTGAAGAAAATGGTGATGTGGTGATCAATCTTATCTACGATAGTCGTCAGGAGTCTACCAACAGACTTACTTCTTTGGGATTGCAGATTGAAAATACAAAAGAATCTTTTGATGTATTGAAACAAAAATACGAAAGTGCGCGTGTGTTGTATGAGAGTGCTAAAAAAGAATTTGATACTACTGTGGCTCAGTATGATCTCCGAGCCTCACAATATGAGGAGGCAGTGTCTTCTTGGAATCGTAAGGGTGGTGCGCCAGAAAAGATTTTTAGTCAGCTTGAAGCTGAGCGCAGTGTCTTGAATAAACTCGTAGAAGAACTCAACATAAAACAAAAAAATATCAATGAACTTGTGACGACGGTGAATGCCTTTATTACTGTGTTAAATAGAATTGCTCAAGAACTCAATATGAGTATCGGTGAGTTCAATACAATCGGTAGCGGAGTAGAGGAGTTTCAAGAAGGGGTGTATGTAAGAGATTCTTCAGGTGAACGGATAGATATTTTTGAATTTGCGACAAGGAAACAGCTTTTGCGGGTGTTGGCACACGAATTTGGTCACGCACTCGGTTTTGATCATGTCGAAAATCCTCTGGCGATTATGTACAAGCGCAATCAGGCGACAAATGAGACGTTGACCAAAGATGATATCCAAGTGCTCAAAAAAAGGTGTGCAATAGTAGAGTAGAGGGTAGAGATCAGAGGTAAGAATAGGGAAGGTGTGGTCTCGGAATTTTCTGACCCAAAACATGAGTACGTGTTCGGTCAAGTTGATAATTCCGAGGCCGGAACCTAAGCCTACCATCCTCTCCATTTCAAAGGCTAAACGCTCGCGTTTAGCCTTTGACCATGGCTCTACAGAGCCATTTTATATTTTTGGTCGACTTTAAGATTTCTAGTGATTTTGGTGTGTATGATGAGTTGATGAAGTTCATGTTGTCTGAATGCTTTTTTCCTATGCTATACTTTTATCATGATGAAAAACATATCAAGGTATACCCCACATTTTTTATTAGCGATCTATTTTGTTGTATTTGTTTGGGGAGCGATTGAGCCGTATTCTCGCGCAGTCTGGTATGTAGAAAATGGCCCCATACTTGCGATTGCGATTATTCTCACTATTTTCTATCTCTGTGGTATTCGTTTTTCCAATCTTTCTTATGTTTTAATGTCTTTCTTACTCATTTGGCATACGATCGGTGGGCATTACACGTTTGAGTTAGTGCCATTTGATTGGTTTAGTGATTTTTTCGGTTTTGAGAGAAATATGTATGATCGCATCGGACATTTTTCGGTTGGTTTTTATGCGTTTCCTATCATCGAGTATCTTTTGCGAACAGGGAAAATGTCTAGACCGCTCGCGTACGCATTTGGTGTCTTCTCGATAGCATTTGTGGCGATGGGGTATGAGCTCGTAGAGTGGATATACGCGGTCACGAGCGATCCGACGGCAGGGGCGGCATTTCTTGGTAGTCAAGGTGATGTGTGGGATGCACAAAAAGATATGCTCATGGACACTCTTGGGGCGGTAGCGATGATACCACTTCATATTTTGACCAAGAGAGATCATAAAACTACCATAAACAAATAACTGTATAAAATGTAGCGAGTATGCTACTATATTGCATATATGAAAGAAGAGACAGGTATTATTGCGCAACTAGTTACTTTTTTTGACAAACTTGAGGATAAAGCTCGAGCAAAACTCAGTCGTCAGCCGATTATCTACGCGGTTTTAGGGGGTATCGGTATCGTGCTTTTTTGGCGAGGAGTGTGGCACACCGCGGATATTATAGAGATTTACTTTCTAGAAATGAATAGTCCATGGGCGGCGGTTTTTTCTGGTCCAGGGACTTTTATACTCGGATTAGTCATCCTTCTTATGACAGGTCTCATGGTATCGGTATTTATTGGAGATCAGATCATTCTTTCGGGTATCAAAAAAGAGAAAAAACTCGTAGAAAAAACCGAGACTGAAGTCAAAGGCGAGGCGGACATTCTTTCGGAGATTCGTTCAGAGATTCACAATATAGAAGAGGCTCTTGCGGTAAGTAAAGACAGCGAGAAATAATCAGCCCTATGAATTATCGAGATACTCCGTATTTTTCTGTAGGTCGGGCAACCGATCTTTCTGGTTTGGATAGAAGATTATACCGCCTGTTCGAAATACTGCCGGGTTTTTTGTCTTTGGGAACGATTATTTTGACGGTGGTATTGTCCTATGCTACTCCTCGTTTTGCGGCACTTTTTATTATTATTTTTGATTTATACTGGCTTTTTAAGACGATTTATCTTTCAATGCACTTGCGTCACAACTGGAAGCGCATGAAGTATATGCTAGCACTTGATTGGGATCCGCTTCTTGCACATTTGAAGTATCAACACCTCACTCATTTGGTGATTTTGCCTTTTTACAATGAAGCTGAGGAGATTGTTGAAAAGAGCATTGTATCCTTGTTGCAGGCGAAATGGGACAGCCGTACTGTCGCTCTTGTGCTTGCCGGAGAAGAAAAAGCTGGAGAGGAAGCTCGTAGAATCGCTCTTAGTATGAAGGAGAAGTATGCTTCTCACTTTGCTCATTTTTTGTGTACGATTCATCCGGCGCATGTTCCGGGAGAAATGCCCGGCAAAGGATCTAATATCGCCTACGCTGCGGAGCGGGCTCGGATAGAAATACTGGATCCGTTGCAGATCCCATATACGCAGGTGATTGTATCAGCATTTGATATCGATACGGTGGTGTACCCAAACTATTTTAAATGCTTGACGTGGAATTTTTTGACCGCGCCGGAACCGCACAAGACTTCTTTTCAGCCGGTGCCAGTTTACAATAACAATATTTGGGAGGTACCAGCGTTTTCTCGAGTGGTAGCGATGTCGGCAACTTTTTGGCAGATGATTCAACAGGAGAGGCCGGAACGACTCGCGACTTTTTCTTCGCATGCGGTGAGCTTTGAATCTTTGTATCGTGTCGGGTATTGGCAAAAAAACATGGTATCTGAGGATTCTCGTATCTTCTGGAACCTATTTGTGGCAAATGAGGGCGATTATTCGGTCGTACCGCTTGCATATCCGGTATCTATGGACGCCAATCTTGCGGGCAGTTTTTGGTCTACCTTGATCAATGTGTACAAACAGCAAAGACGTTGGGCGTGGGGTGTGGAGAATGTCCCGTATATCATGTTGGCATGTGTAAAGAACAAGGCGATTCCAATGGGTAAAAAGATTCGAGCGATCTTGACTCAGCTTGATGGTTTTTGGTCTCTTGCAACCAATCCAATCATGATTTTCCTCTTGGGTTGGTTGCCGATTGTGCTCGGTGATGAGGTCTTTCGCAGTTCGCTTCTTTCGTACAATCTTCCGACGATCACCGGATACATCATGTATTTCTCGATGATCGGTCTGATCCTTTCGGCTCTAGTTTCTTTTAGTTTTTTGCCGAGCAGACCAGCGTCGTATAAGAAACGACAAACGGTGTATATGGCAGTACAATGGTTCTTAGTGCCGATTACGATTACGATTTTTGGAGCTATTCCTGCACTCGAGGCACAGACGAGGCTTTTGCTCGGCAAATATATGGGTTTTTGGATTACACCAAAATATCGAGATATACAAAATACATAATTATGCAACCTCTTTCAAATAAAAAAAGACGATGGCATCTTTATACGTTCTCACTGCTTTTTGTCGCACTTATTCCGGCCGTAATCTTATTTGTTCAAGGGTATCGGCTAGGGAGTGACTTTTCGCTCGTGCGAGTGGGAGGTATCTATATTGGCGGAGTGGATTCAGATACGGAGATTTTTCTGGAATCAATGGTACAAAATGGTACGAGGAGTATGAAGCAAGGTTTTTTCATTGACGGTCTGTATCCGGGCAAATATCTTGTTTCGGTCAAAAGGGAAGGGTTTACCTCGTGGAGTAAAGATGTTGTGGTGTATGGAGAAAAAGTGACGGAGGTGTATCCAATGATTGTACCACTTACCATTGCGGTACATGAGATACCGAGACAAATAGAAAGTCAACGAGGTTTTTTTGGGTCGGCAACATCGACCGGTGGTGGTACGAACGCGCTATTTTTGGAAGTATTCAGATTGTTTGAAAAGGATGAAAACTCCACCCCGAGCACTCGTCGTTCAGTGATGATATGGAAGAATGGTCGGGATATACAGTATCGATGGCTCGGAAGCGCGATGCAGGGAGCGCCGTCTTTCTGCGGTATTCAGCTCTGTATTGCCACAAGCACCGCGTATACCACGCTTGAGCCGGTCAGTCGGATTGATTTTTACCCCGGAAGAAATGATGTGGTATTGCTAGGACTTGCAAGCGGTTTATACGCGCTCGAAATCGATAGTCGTCCACCCCAACATTTGATACAGATTTATTCTGGTAAAAATATCGATTTTCGAGTCGAGGACAATGAGACGGTATATATCAAAGACGGACAAAAACTTTTTCAGGCTGAGATTTAAGGGAAAAATTCTAAAAACAGTTCACCGAAAATTGCAGACACTGAACCCTCCCCCGACAGAGTCGGGGGTGTCCTAGCTTCGGCCGAAATCGATATTCAGTTGCCCCTCATCTTCTCCACCCTGGTGTGCTACATACGCAAGTATGGTTTTTTCATTTACCC